>Ga0114946_10000552_pt1 | contig 25234 bp, 22 predicted proteins | sample WalLakDeSediment_FD_88676 | JGI IMG/M metagenome (GOLD analysis project Ga0114946, IMG submission 88676) | Lake sediment microbial communities from Walker lake, Nevada to study Microbial Dark Matter (Phase II) - Walker Lake 11/02/13 Deep Sediment | ecosystem: Environmental > Aquatic >... | reverse complement strand
GTCCTCTTGCCACCCTTCAACCTTCAACCTTCAACTTCCCATCCCGTCCTCCGTCTCCCGTCCTCCGTCCTCTTGCCACCCTCCAACCTTCAACCCTCCCTCCCCCCAAAACCCTTTGTTTCCTTCGTGTCCTTGGTGTTCTTTGTGGTAAAAAAACAACCTTCCAACGTTCAAACGTCTTAACCTTCCAACCCTTCATCTGGTACAATTGTTGCACTTTAAAGATGGCTCGCTTCTCATCACATTATCGAATTCAAGGAACAATAGATGGCATCCAAACAGGCTAATAATCCAGGCACAGAGCTGGACCTGGACTGGGTCATGAATACTCGAGTAAACCGCAGCGCTGTTGAACGCCGCACTGCAACCATACCCACCCGCAGGTCCATCAAAAGCGAATGGCAGGCAGCCTGGTTTTTACGCGCCATCACCTGCATCGATCTTACCACCCTGGCTGGCGATGACACCCCCGGAAAGATCAAGCGTCTTTGTGCCAAAGCCCGGCAGCCAGTCCGCCAGGATATGCTCGCCACCTTGGGTTTTGGTGATCAGGAAATCCACGTTGGCGCCATCTGTGTCTATCCGAGCCGCATCAAAGACGCTGTTGCAGCGCTTCAGGGAACCAAGATTCCAGTTGCCTCTGTCGCCGCTGGCTTTCCCGCTGGTCAGACCCCCATGCCTCAACGCATTGCTGAAATTGAGCAGGCTATCGAAGCGGGTGCTACCGAAATCGATATCGTAATCAGCCGCAGCCAGGTGCTCACCGGTAACTGGACTGCTCTCTACGAAGAGATCAAGCAGTTCCGCCACACCTGTGGTCAGGCTGCCCACATGAAAACCATCCTTGCCACTGGTGATCTCGGTACGCTCAAGCAGGTTTATCAAGCCAGCCTGGTCGCCATGATGGCTGGCTCGGATTTCATCAAGACCTCGACAGGCAAGGAGAGCGTCAACGCCACCCTGGAATTTGGCCTTGTTATGTTGCGCGCTATCCGCGCCTATTATCAACGAACTGGTCATAAAGTCGGCTTCAAACCCGCTGGTGGTATCAATCAAGCCAGGCAAACCCTCATCTGGCAGGCGCTTATGAAGGAAGAACTGGGCGTTGAATGGATGATGCCAGACCTTTTCCGTATTGGCGCCAGCGGATTACTTACCGATCTTGAGCGCCAGCTTTACCACTATGCCACTGGAAACTATGCAGCCCGTCATCACATGCCCATTGGATAGCCGCCTTTGGGTACAACAGGATTGGATTGAATTATGGAAATATTAGATGTTTTCAATACCATGCCGTATGGTCCTGCTCCCGAATCACCAGCAGCCGCTACAGCCTGGTTGGACGAACACCAACGAAAATTTGGGCTGTTTATTGAAAATACCTGGAAATTCCCCAAAGACGCTGAATACTACCCCAGTCTCAATCCAGCTACTGGAGAGCTGCTGGGAGATTCAGTCCAGGCTGGTCCCGAAGACGTCGATGAGGCTGTTGCTGCCGCTCGCCGTGCGTTCGATGATTGGAGCCATACCCCCGGTTCGGTGCGAGCGCGCTACCTCTATGCTATCGCTCGTAACATCCAGAAACACCATGGGCTATTGGCCTTGCTCGAATCGATGGATAATGGCAAACCTCTGCGTGAATCGCGCGATATTGATGTGCCTCTCCTTGCCCGTCATTTTTACTACCATGCCGGTTGGGCGCAGCTCATGGAAACCGAGTTGCGTGATTACCAGCCAATCGGCGTTGTCGGACAGATCATCCCCTGGAATTTCCCCCTCTTGATGCTTGGCTGGAAGATCGCCCCAGCCATTGCCATGGGCAATACCGTGGTTGTGAAACCCAATTCCTTTACTCGTCTTTCTTCCCTGCTCTTTGCTGAGATAATAACCGAAGCTGGACTGCCTCCTGGTGTGGTTAACATTCTCACTGGTGATGACCATGTGGATGAGCTGATTTTCACTCATCCCGAAATCGATAAGATTGCTTTCACCGGTTCAATAGAGGCCGGTCGCAAACTGCGCCGTCAAACGGCTGGTTCCGGTAAAAGACTCTCCCTCCAGATGAGTGGTAAATCCCCCTTCATCGTCTTTGAAGATGCCGACCTGGACGGCGCTATCGAGGGTGTCGTCGATTCAATTTGGTTCAATCAGGGTCAGGCGCACAGCGCTGGATCCCGATTGTTGCTCCAGGAAAACATTGAAACTGAATTCATTGATAAACTCAAATCCCGCATGGGTAAGCTGCGCGTTGGCGACCCATTGGATAAATGTATTGACATCGGTGCCATTATCGACCAGTCCCACTGGGATACCATCGACCGCTGGGTACAGATTGGCGTAAACGAAGGCGGCGAACTCTTCCAGCCAGAAATCCGCATCCCCAAGAATGGCTGCTTCTACCCCCCCACCCTGATTACCGGTCTCGAGCCGGCCTCTGAGGTTGTCCAGGAAGAAATACTCGGCCCGGTCCTGGTTTCGCTGACCTTCCGTAGCCCTGCTGAAGCGGTTGAGCTGGCCAACAATTCCCGTTACGGGCTCACCGCCAGCGTCTGGAGCCAATCCATCGACCTGGCTTTGGACGTTGTCGGCAAGCTCAAAGCTGGCACAGTCTGGGTCAACAGCGTTCACCTGTTCGACCCGGCTTCTGGATTCGGTGGCTACCGTGAGAGCGGCTATGCTCGCGAAGGTGGCAAAGAAGGCTTGTACGATTATCTCCGTGTCATCCGCAAAGACCGCCCTCATCCTAAATATAAACCCTCTGATGCCGATGGAGATCAACCCGCCTGGGGAGATCACACCCCATCCCAGCTCACCATGCCCCTCGAAGGTTGGGAGGACAAGAAAGGCATCCCCCGCATCTATCGCACCCCCAAGATGTATATTGGCGGCAAACAGGTGCTCCCCGATCGCACCTACACCTACGCGGTGCTCAGTCCCACCGGTGATGTGGTTGGCATGGTCGGAGATGGGAACCGTAAGGACATTCGCGACGCGGTAGAAGCTGCCTACGCAGCCAGTATGGCTGATCCGGGTTGGGCTACCAGCAAGGGTTACAAACGCTCTCAATATCTCTACTTCATTGCTGAGAACATCTACGCTCGCCGCGACGACTTCGTCCGCCGCATCATGGATATGACCGGTCGATCCCAGACTTCAGCCCAGGCAGAGGTTGAATTTGCAGTCGAGCAGCTCTTCACGTATGCAGCCTGGGCGGATAAGTATGGTGGCGCTATCCAAGAAACCATCCTGAAAGGTATCACCATTGCCGTCAACGAGCCGGTCGGTGTCATCGGCATTGCCTGCCCCGATGAATTTCCACTGCTTGCCTTCGTTTCGCTGATGGCTCCTGCCATTGCCCGCGGAAATACCACCGTTATCATTCCCAGTATGAAGTATCCCCTTTTCGTTGCCGACTTCTACCAGGTCCTGGATACCTCCAACGTGCCACCCGGAGTTGTCAACATCGTCACTGGTAACCGTGACCACCTCATGAAGACCCTGATCCAGCACGAGGCTGTGGATGCCGTCTGGTACTTCGGCACAGAAGAGGGCAGCTACCACGTCGAATACGAATCCGCCGTCAACATCAAGCGCTCCTGGGTCAATTACGGTATCCAACCCGATTGGACTGATCCCAAAGAGAGCAGTGGATTTGAATTCTTATACCAGGCTACTGAAGTCAAAAATATTTGGATTCCAACTGGCAGTTAACCCTCATCTGGCTGCCTTGAGCCTTAACCATTAAAATTAGGTCAAGATTATCCGTAATCCTGTCATCAGCTTACACGCTTCCCTGCTCCCATCCGACGCCCAATAGGCAACCTTCACCGCAGGATTGCTCTGGCGTCCAATGCCTGGCAGCCCTCACCTGGGGCAAACACCAGCAGTGGGTTTACGTCCAACTCCTTGATCTCCGGGAAGTCGCACAGCAATTGCGATATCCGCAGCAATGCCTCTACCACGGCCTCCAGGTCTGCCGGCTCCTGACCGCGTGCCCCTTGTAGGATTTGCGCCCCTCGCAGGCTCTCGATCATTCCCACGGCCTCCTCCCTGGAGATGGGTGCCACCCGCACAACAACCTCTTCGAACACCTCCACAAAGATACCCCCCAACCCCACCAGAACCACCGGCCCAAACTGGGGGTCTTGCCTGCCCCCCAGGATCAACTCTCTCCCACCCCTGACCATCGGCTGCACCAGCACGCCGTCGATCTGAGCTTGGGGATGGACTTCCCTGACCCGCCTCACCATCTCCTCGAAAGCAGCCTTCACCGCGGCTGCATCCTGCAAGCCCAACTGCACGCCCCCCACGTCCGACTTATGCGTCACCTGCCCGGCGATGATCTTCAGCACCACCGGGTAGCCAATTCGATTGGCCGCCTGCCCGGCTTCATCAGCAGTTGTTGCCACTTCACCCCGCGTCACCCCCACACCATAGTGGGCGATAGTCTCAAGGGCTTCAGAGAGCAGTAGATCTCGCTTTTGCTCAATCGCCTTATCAATCAACGCTTTTACCTTGTCCCGCTTGACATGGAATCTTGGTGGCAGTGTCTTCCCGTGGAGCGCCTCTGTCTGTCTGTGGTACCTTTGGCTCATCATGAGAGCCCGAACGGTTTCGACCACCTGGGTGAAGATTGGGAAGTTATAGGTCTGCTTCAGGTAGTTGACCTCCTGAGCGGCAGACGAGATATAGTACGCCACTGGCTTGTCATACTGCTTCACCAATCCCATAATCCGTTCAAGCAGCTGCCGGCTCTTCAGGTTCTCTCCCTCCGATAAGGAGGTATGCAGGAAGACCACACCATCCACACCATCAAGCTGCAGAGTCTGTTCAACAATCTGCGCGTACATGTCCAGGTCGAACAGGTCACCCAGATCCAGGGGATTGGTCAGGCGGATTACCGATGCCCGAAAGTACTCCTCAATCTCTCGCAGGAACTCATTCGGGAAATGCGCCAGGTCAAAGCCCGAAAGCTCGCAGGCATCCGCCGCCAGGACTGCGTGCCCCCCCGACCGGGAGATGATCGCCAACCTCTTGCCCTTCATCGGTGGCAACCGCAGGATCTTCAGGTTGTTCCCCAGGGATGTGGCATCCCGCACGCGGATCATGCCTGCCTGGTGTAACGCTGCATCCACCACCCGGTCATCGCTGGCCAACGAAGCGGTGTGAGATAGGGCGATGTTCTGCCCCAGGCTCCCAATATTGGACTTGAACACCAGAACGGGTTTGTCCGATTTGCGGGCAATCTCCATCAACCGTCGGCCATTGTGGATGCTTTCCAGGTATACGAAGATCAGGTTTGTTCCCTCATCCTCGACCAGGTATTCAAGTAAGTCTTCGGCGCTGACATCCAGCATATTACCGATAGAGACGAACTTGTTCAATCCCAGGCCTTCGTTAGCCATCAGGTTCAGAGCGCTCATCCCTACCCCCCCGCTTTGGGTAATAATCGAGACATCGCCGGGTTTCACGAATTTGGTAAGCCGGGCAAACGGGACGCAAAAACCGTTCTCCATGTTGATTGCACCAATGCAGTTTGGCCCGATAAACCGAATCCCGTACTGCCGGGCAACTTCCTGGATCTCTTCTTCCAATTGGCGACCCCCTTCGCCGTATTCTCGAAAGCCAGCTGTTTCGATAATTGCTCTACGGATACCCTTCCGTCCGCACTCATCCAGGATACCCGGCACGGTCTTTGCAGGTGTCAGGATCACTGCCAGGTCAACCGGATCAGGTATATCAGCAACGCTGGGGTAAATGCGCCGGGTTTCAATGACACCTCCTCGAGGCCCAACCGCGTGCACAACTCCATCGAAACCATACTCAACCAGGTTGGCAACGATGTTCCTGCCAAGGTTCTCTGGTCTGGCTGAAACGCCAATCACAGCAACATTTGTGGCGTAAAAGAAGTCACGCATCACATTTGGAGAGTTTGTGTCTGTCATAGTCTCCTCTTCTACTTATTAGGTTAGAGGCCAGAATACAGGCAAAGTCAAGAGTACAATTACCAGGACCACGATCGTAAGTGGTATACCTACCTTGATGTAATCGCTGAAACGGTAACCTCCTGGACCCAGTACCAACACATTGGCTGGGTGGGCTACTGGACTCAGGAAGCTGGCCGATGCCGCGATGGCGATAGCCATCAGCAGACTGTATGGTGATAATCCCAAGTCGTGAGCGGTATTCATGGCAATCGGCACCATTAAAACCGTTACTGCAGCGGAGGGCATCGCTTGGGTTGTGATTGAGGTCAGCAGGAATATGCCAGCAAGGATGCCCAACGGCCCTAACCCTCCCATCAGAGCAATCATCCAGTCCGCCAGTAAACGCGCTGCCCCAGTGGTTTCCATCGCGATCCCCAGCGGGATCATTCCCGCAATCAAGAAGACTGCCTTCCACTCGATAGCCCGGTAAGCTTCTTCCATGGATAAGCAACGGGTAAGCACCATCACAGCGGCACCCACCACAGCCGCTATAGCGATCGGTATCCAGCCCAGGAAAACTGGCAATAAAACCCCTACCATGACCAATACTGCCACAGGAGCTTTCTTTACGTTCAGGGGTTCTTGCGCTTCTTCGTAAAGCACCAGGAAATCAGGTTCCTGCCCCAACAATTTCATCTTCTCCCTGTGCCCATAGATAAGTAATGCATCGCCCAATCGTAGCGGCATGTTACTTAGATTGGTCCTGTATGCCCGGCCCTCCCGCCATACAGCCAATACGCTCAAACCATACTTCTCGCGAAACCGGATCTGCCGGAGGCTTTTATCGAACAAGGTAGAATGGGGAGAAAGCACCGCTTCAGCCATCCCGACTTCTTCAGTCTCTAAATCTCCGAAGTTAGTTACCATTTCTCGTTCGATCTCCATATCCTGGAAGTTCACCAAAGACTTTATTTCTTCCTGATTTCCTTCAACCAGCAGGATATCTCCCACTTCAAGTTTCTCTGTGGCTGGGGGTGCAAGCACTGTTTTCCCGTCGCGTGCAATGCCTACCACTGTCAAGCCAAAGGTGGAACCAAGATGGCTCTCAGCGAGTGATTTACCAGCTAATGGTGAATCTTCGAGAACATGAATGGCCATAAGGCGTTCATTTAAATGAGCGACTTCAGTAGTCTCGACGCTGGACAGCAAAAAATCTGGTGAATCTTGAAGGACTTCAATATACCGGCGCGGACCTTGAACCAGCAGAATGTCATTGGCACTGATCGGTACATTTTGTAGGTGGGAGCGCCGGTGTTGCCCTCCTCGAATGATCGAAAGAACGGTCAGACCAAAGCGACGCCGAAAGTCAATTTCTTGTAGGGTGCGACCATTGAAGGCTGAATTAGGCGCCAGGCTGACTTTAGCAATATCAATTTCTGAAGAGACCAGGTGGTCAATATCAAGAACCGCATCTTCTATTTTGATCTGTCCTAACATTCCCAGCTCAGCCAAACGATCTGATCTGCCAAGCACCATCAATCTATCGTTCGGCAACATGATTTCGCCTGGAGAGGGTGACAAAATTGTGCGACCTTCCCGAAGGATACCAATCACGTTGAACCCTAAAACGGCCCCAATATGGCTTTCCGCTATACTCTTCCCTGCCAGCGGTGAGTTAGTGTGGATTGGGGTGATGAAAATTCGTTCACCTAACGCATATATTGCCCCCAGGTCTCCCATCTTTGGATCGATGAAGTCCCTTTCTGGGTCCCTGACTGGAAGGAGAAAGCGACCGGCAGTTACCATGAAGATTACACCACCCGCCAAAACCACTACACCAACCGGGGCGAAATCCAGGAGTTGGAAAGGTTGAAGGCCGTATTCTCGTAGTGCGTCGCTGACAAGAATGTTAGGAGGTGTTCCAATCAGGGTGGTCAAGCCGCCTAAAAGTGAACCGAATGCCAAAGGCATAAGCAACCTGGATGGTGGGTGACCGGTGCGTTTTCCCAGGTCCATCACGACTGGCAAGAGCAGAGCAGCCACGCCAATATTGTTCATAAATGCAGACATAACCCCCGACGCAATCATTATTACTGCAATCAATTGCGCTTCTCCGGTTCCCGCAAGTCGTAAGATAAAGCGACCAATTACCCTGGCTATGCCGGTATGAGCCAAACCAGCGCTGATAATGAACATCGCCCAAACGGTAACTACCGCATTGTTGCTAAATCCTGATAACGCCTCTACTGGCGAGACCAACCCGGTAATCGCCAATATCCCTAACACCAACAAAGCAATCAAATCGACCCTTAATCGCTCAGACAAGAAAAGCAGGATTGCAGTTATCAGGATTCCTAAAACCAGGGCGATCTCTATTGTCAAGGTAATGCTCCGTATCTGTAGGTTATATCTTCATAATTATATCCCTATTAAATAACAAGATCACCCTGGTAACTCTCCAGGGTGATCCAGATATTCTATTGGATTTTATCTCACATCGATCACATAACTGCTAAGATTTCGCTTCTCTCAGGTTACCAGTTCCGGCATCATCCCTTCCAGGATGATCTCTAAAGCCATGGTGTGGCTACATCGTCCGCGAGTCTGGAAGAATGTACAGTCACAATGCCATTCACCATGCTCGAATTGCACGCAATGAGGGTTATTTTTCCCCTCAAAAGTCACCATAAATGATTCAAAGCGAATACGCTCCCGTTCATCAGCATACTGCTTGGCTTTATCAATCTTGCTGATCATCCCATAATCCATTTTTTAGTATCTCCTTTCCCGGCGTATTAAATAAATTACACGCGTTCGCACGCGTGCATTTACTTTCCCTGGGCGAGTGAGGTTTTTTCCCGAAACACACTCATAGCGGTTTTTTCTCTCCTATGTGATTAGTATAAGCCCACTTTGACGGAAAGTCAACATATAAACTGCTTAAATTTTATATTCATGGCGTTTTTGATTAGCCAGGATGTGGGCGTGGCGGGTTGGTTCTGGTAATCGGTAACCAGCGCTGCATGCCAATACTACCTGAACAGAAGATCGCAAATCCACCTTATGCCCCACGGAAACATAGACTGGTTTAACGCCTTTACACGTACGCACCACCATCCCTATAAGCTCACCACCATTGGAGATTTCTGTTGTGCTGCCTGCTGCTTCTGGAAGTTCATCATGTTTTCCAACAAGCAGTGATTTGGCGCACCCGATCGACGGAATGTCCAATAAAACCCCAATATGGCTGGCAATCCCAAAACGACGTGGATGCGCCAGACCATGACCATCAACCATCAACAGGTCTGGAAAATTCTTGATTTTTTCCAGGCTGGCTAGAATGGCTGGGGCTTCGTGAAAACTTAATAACCCAGGGATATAGGGGAACGTTACCGGAACAGTTGCGGTTGCTTGTTCTACCCTTTCCAATGATGGGAAACTCAAGATCACTGCTGCTGAAATGACCTGATCACCGTAGAATGTAGTATCAACACCGCCAACATACTGCAATTCACTCTCATTTAATTGTTGGATTGCAAGATAAGCACATAACTCTCTCTGGATTCGGATTGCCTCTTGAGGTGAAACGTCCCAGGAGTGTTTGTGGTGTAGCTTTTTGGTCATCCCTGTTTAGAATGTTGATGGGCTCATGCTGCGTCGAGCCTTTTTTTGCTCGGCCATAGAGCTCCTAAGTGTTCCAGTTTCTCTCGTCTGGTCAGTTTCCAGGTAAAGGTGCGTTTGCCACCACCATGCAACCAGTGTTGGTGTGGACTTTATTTTCCTATATCTGGACAGGTTATCTATGTGTTTGTACCTGTGATTAGTTATTTATGGGATACTTCTTATTCAATTTCCAACAACATCCAAATTAAGGTTTGGTGAAGTAAAAATCCGGTTTCCTTAATTGCGTCGCTGCCACGTCCCGCTGGGAAATCCAGGGATAAACGACCTCGGGGAGGATGGTGGTGGAAAACTTGTGGCAGCAAGGTGAGGATTGCCGCATCTTCGTTTTCGGGAGATGTGGCAATCCACAGGTTACTGGAGTGATTGGGATAGGATTGCCAGGATAACACACCCAAAAGTTCGTCTTTCAGGAAAGCTGCCCATTGTTTCATGGGCGTTGCAGTCATAATGCGGTAAATCATGCCTCGCAGATTTGGGTTGAATGCATTAATGTTGAATGGCAGGTGCCAGGTGATATTCGATGGATATATTTCTTCCAACCAGCTTCGCTGCTGAGCCCAATGACGTTTTTTGGGTGATTTAATGATCACATTACACGGTTTAGCTGCTGTCAGGGAAGGAGCAAACCCTGATAGCTGTTCCTCGGAATGCCAGGTTGAACGTCGGAATTTTTCACGAAATCCCATCGACAGATATAGATTGACGGCAGGGATGTTCTCAGCCCGAACGTGCAACCAGACTGCGTGGGCTTCTTTGCGGTGAACGTGCTCAATGGCTTGTAGTGTCAAAGCGCGTGCAATCCCACGCCGGCGGAAGTGCTGGTCAACAGCAACATTTGCAATCAGGTAGCAACGACGACCTTCAACCTTAAATGGGATCAAACTCAGGTTTCCAACGATCGCACCACCTTCTTCCCAAATATAGCCACTTAAAGGCATAGAAATTCGTTCAGCAGCGACAGAAGCCAATTGCAGGTATGCTGGGTTATGGGCGGCTGCATGCATTTGTTGTATGTACCGTCGGCCATCAGCGTCTAGGGTGGTCTTAAAACAGCGTTCCACCAGATCTGCAACGGCCTTTAAATCTCGACGCACATCGAAAGGACGTAAGTTATCTTTTGTAGATGAAATTGTTGAGGAGATGGCTGTCATCAGGCTAGAACAATTGACAATCTTAATTCTGGAGCTTGCCAAGGAAGATGAATTTCAAACTATTGGACTTTGTCAACCCCATTATTTTACACCAAAGTTTTGTCATTTGCCGGAATGGATAAGATCATTGAGTTAAGCCTCTTGCGTCTGATACCTTCAGGCTGTACAATTTCCTTGCAGGTTTTGTGTTTCTATCGGGCAGCAAAATAATATTCTTGAAAACTTACCAGACACAGTCAAAATGAGTATCGATTTTCAACAAATACGCGAACAAATCAATCATATTGGCGAGAGAGCACCGGCTAGAGAAAATGAATTAATGGCACTGTATGATCGGGCATACCAATTGCTCGATGATGAGGCCAGAGATCTTGAACGTTTGATTTCTCGGGTGCAGTATGTTGTTAACAATTTTGACCCTTTTATTCGTTGCGCCTTGCCAGTTACAGAACCACTGGATTTCCATTTCTTTACAGCGGACTTGCCATCTCAATTTACTGTCATAGCAGCAGATGGCTCCCAGATTGCACCAGACCGGCATGCTATGGTAGATTACTGCTTGATCAATGTTGGTGGGATCCAAATGCGCCTGGGTCTGGATGAGCCTCCGAAACTCTCTGTATCAAGCCGTTTGTTCTATGACCAGGACCTGTTCACCTCCAGCGGTAGGATTACTGACGCAACCCTGGCACTAATGCGTGATTTGAATGAACGTAAATTGCTGGCTGAATTAGCCTCCCAGGCATATCCTCCAGTGATCACTTTTACAGATGGGCAGATGGAATTGTGGGGTCGAGCAAGCGATGGATTGGCTACTACTGATTTCCAAAAATTCCTCGATGAACATCTTACTGTGTTGGAGCATTTATGTGACCTGAATATAGTTACATCAGGATATGTAGACAAACCGGCAGCAAATCATGTTGTCCGGCTGTTGGAGCTGGCATTGCTTTCAGAAACTGAGTTGCCGAAAGTTAGGGAAATTTTCCCTCTACGCGGAGTGCGTGACAATCAACTCTTCTTAAATTTACTCGCGCCTGGAGAGCGTTCAGCTGTCTTTAGAATTCAGTCAAAATCTGCTGGCTATTATCGCGATTCTTTAGCGTTGCACTTTTTTTATTTGAACGTTGGACGCGAGGACCATCCCTGGTTAGCCAGGGTTGAAGTGCCAGCCTGGGTTGCTGCGGATGAAAACCACCTTAACCGCCTGCAGTCTGTGCTCATTCAGCAGTGCCAGATGATTGGTTCTCGACCATATCCGTATGTCTTGCACCGCGCGCATGAGGTAGCGCTTGTCACCCTTGAAGAGAAGCAGCAGGTTGAGCAGATGATTGCATTCGAGCTGCGGAGGCACCATCTTGCTGTGGGTGAATTATCACAGAAACAAGCCTTGAAGGAATTCAGCGGAAGGAAAAGGTATACACGATGACGGCTATTGAAATTGGACGTTTATTACGAGCCGGAACCACAGGATTTGTTGTTGGTTGCCGGATAGATCAATTCTCACTGCCTTCTTTTGGAGATCTAGTTCGGGTCCCTTTGGACAGGGATTATCAAATCTACGGCTTGATCTATGATATGCATGTCGACGACGATGGTCTGGTAAGGCAACTGGTTACTTCTGAGGTCATAGAAGAGACAATCATTCAGGATAACAGGGTAAATCGCAATGTGCCGATTGAAATAAGCGTCTTATCGGTTGGTTATGAACAAGATAAACGCACATATCACTTGTTGCCCCCCCGCCCACCATTGAGCCTGGATGTGATTTTTAGCTGTAATCCTGATGAGCTTTGTGCCTTTTCAAAAGCAGGCCGCTTTGGTTATTTCCGGCATATCCTCAGAGCCAGGGATTTGCCAGTGGGAGAGCTGTTGGCAGCCCATTTACAGAAGGCTCAACGAGCACATGTTCAAATAGGTAATCCCATGTGGGTTAATGATGCTATCCAGGAATTGATCACCTTACTGCGTGATGACTATGCGGTCCTTATGAGTCTTCTAAGTACTGTGGGAGATGCGTTTAATGAATAATTCTAAATCAATGAACTCCGATAATAATGTTCAATTTGGGATGGGGAAAACAGGCATTGGTTATGTGGTTTCAGGTGGATTAAAAGAGAACCTTCAGGTGCGGCTGACAGTATCACCGCAAGAGGTTCAGGAGGGTGCTTTTGTTGTAATTGAGAGCGGAAAATGGTTGTTTTTTGGCCTGGTAACTGATCTTCAGTTAGGAGCCACTGATCCTCGTTTCGCTGACGAGCAGAGCGAAATTCGTCTCCCACCTGATATGGCAAGATTGCTTCACGGTCAAACATTGTACACGAATTTAGAAGTACTTCCAGCTCTTATGATGGAGCGCGGACCGGAGCTGAGTAGCCCTGAATACCAGATTTGGCGTGATGAGATTGAGGTTGGTATTCGCTCTGAGCCAAGTGCGCTACCTGTAAAGACCATTCCCGCTCACCATGCCCCTGTTCGTCTGGCTGGACCTGGCGATATTGCTGAAATATTTGGCAAAGAGAAAGAAAGTGGAAATTTTGTAATTGGCCGCACCCGTGAACAAAACTATCCAGTTTGCATCAATCTAGAAAAGCTGGTGCAACGCTCATCTGGTGTTTTTGGCGCCACAGGGACAGGCAAATCTTTCCTGACGCGCATCCTTTTGGCTGGTTTAATCCATCACAACACTGCCTCACTGCTCGTCTTCGATATGCACAATGAATATGGATTTGATGATACTGCTTCTGATACAAAGGAAAAAGTTGTTGGACTGAAAACCCGGTTCCCTGGCCAGGCTCGGGTGGTTGGACTTGGAAAACGAGCCCTCATCCGCAAACGCCCACCGGACTTTAATCTAGAAATTGCCATGTCAGATATCCAACCTGAGGATATCGAACTGCTTACTCGCGAGCTCAACTTAAAAGAGACAACCCCAACCACGCTGGATGCGCTGGTTGCCAGTTTTGGACGTGACCGGTGGTTCACAGAATTTAAGAGAATGCAGATTAATGCTTTCACCGAGGATCAGAATGGCAAGAAGGTGCCCGCTGATGGCAGTGTGGCAGCCTGGGCAAATGCGAATGGTGTCAATATTATGGCGGCTGAAGGCTTACATTCTAAGCTGAATCGGGTGTTTCGCTTGCCGTACATAGCTGAAGAGCCTGCTAGCGATGGCATTGGAGAGATTGTGCGCTCCTTGGAAGCCGGGAAACACATCATACTATCCTTTGGCAAGCATGAGAGTGATCTGGACTATCTTCTGGTGACCAACCTGCTGTCCAGACGCATCCGTAGAGCGTGGGAGCAGCGAACCAACAACTACCGGGGTAGTGGGGAAGATGAACCGCGCCCATTGGTAATAGTATTGGAAGAAGCTCACAAACTTCTCAACCGTGAGATGGCTGCTCAAACGACCTTTAGCACCATTGCCCGTGAGCTGCGAAAGTACTACATTACGCTCCTGATTGTTGACCAAAGACCATCGCAGATATATGATGAAGTTATGTCGCAACTGGGAACACGTATCTCTGGATGGCTTGGCGACGATGATGATATCCAGGCTGTCCTCTCGGGATTATCTGGGCGCCAGGCACTGCGGGGTATGCTTGCTCGATTACAGCCTAAAGAAGAGGTTTTGCTTTTAGGGTGGGGGGTACCGATGCCACTACCGATCCGCTCCCGGCGTTATGACAAGCAATTTTGGGACGAGCTGCTGGGTAGAACCCACGTGATAAATAATGAAGATGACATAATTTCGGAGATGGGGTTTTAATAATTCGCTAAAAGGAGGTTTTGCCAATATGACTGAAATGAGATATGAGCAACTTCCGGATGGAGGGAAGATCCCCGTTCTTGGGTTAGGTACCTGGAATATGGGTGGGGGTATGAGGGCAAACTTTGATAAGGATACTGAGATTATTGAAATCATCCAGAATGCAATCCAGCTTGGTTTTACCCATATTGATACGGCTGAAATATATGGAAATGGTCACACAGAAGAACTAGTTGGGCAGGCAATCAAAGGATTTGAACGCCGGCATCTTTTCATTACCACTAAAGTTTCAGCATCCAATTTGAAATACCAGGATGTTTGGATTGCGTTGGAAGGTAGTTTAAAACGTCTGGGCACAGATTATATTGACCTGTACCTTATCCACTGGCTGAACCACCAGATTCCATTGGAAGAAACCTTTCGAGCCTTGAATGAGGTGGTAGCGAGGGGTATGGTTCACTACCTGGGTGTTAGCAACTTTGACCTTGAACACCTTAAAAAAGCGCAAGAATTATCTGCTACTCCCATTGTCACCAATCAGGTTCCTTACAGTCTAAAGGACCGAAGTTATGACAGCAACGGAGTATTACGGTACTGTCAGGAAACCAGTTGCTTGCTAACCGCTTATTCTCCATTGAAAGGCGGTGTCCTGTCCAGTAGTGTGGTGCGGCGTATTGCTCAGCAGTACGGAGCAACGCCAGCACAGGTGGCTTTAAGCTGGTTGATACGACAACCAAAGGTGATCACGATCCCTAAATCTGCTAAGACGAAGCGGCTGCAGGAAAACCTGGGAGCTCTAGATTTACACCTTGCCAAAGAAGATCTGGAAAAACTGGATAAGTTGAGTAGTGTATAGTAATAAAAACCAGTAGTTTAATATAAGCCTGCAAACTAACTGTCCGGAGATGACAATGACGGGTTGTAAGCCAGAGACAGTTTATCCCCTGAATGCGGTCCGTGCTGTAGCCCTGGCTACGCAGCAGTTAACCAGCCCTTCTGATCCGAGTTCAACCTCAACGATCAAGGACATTGAGCAGTTAGTCGCTAAAATTGGCTGTGTGCAGATAGATACCCTCCAGGTGGTTCACCGGAGCCATTATCTGGTCTTGTGGAGCCGTCTGGGGCCGTATCAGCCAATCGATTTCGACCGCCTTATCTACAGTCCACAGAGCCGCCATCTTTTTGAGGCTTGGCAGCATGCTGCCAGTATAATCCCGATTTCGCAGTATCGCTTCCAAATCCCTGGTCAACGTCGCCAACGTGAGCAACCTCACGAATGGTATATGAATTGGTTGGCTAAGGATGATAACCGAACTATTTTAGATACAGTTATGGAAAGGATACGAACCAGTGGTGCGGTTAGAGCCAGGGACTTTGAATACAATGGCCCTAAACGTGGCAGTTGGTGGGATTGGAAACCAGTTAAGGTTGCCCTGGAATATCTTTTTGCTTGTGGCAAATTGATGATCGCTGATCGAATAAACTTTCAACGTGTTTATGATCTGACTGAACGCGTGCTACCGTCCTGGGTCAATAAAACCGAGCCCAGTGTTGAAGAAAGAGACCTGTTTTGGATTGAGCAAGCTGTCAAAGCGCTTGGTGTCTGCCAGCCTGCTCAAGCTGCTGAGTATGCGTATATGAAGCGGGGTAGAGCCAGAGCATACGCAGACCAGTTAATTAAGCAGGGTGTCTTTCGTCCTATTAAAGCCCGCCTTATTGATGACCAGGTTTACGAGATGATTGTTCATCATCAAAACTTAGATATGTTGGAAATGGCCGCCGATGGAGAGATACGTCCCGAGCGTACCACTTTCTTGAGTCCATTCGATAATTTGTTTTGGGCGCGTGACCGTGATGTCCAGTTTTGGGGTTTTCGTAATGTCTTAGAAGCTTACAAGCCTTCTGGATCGCGAATTTGGGGGTACTTCTGTTTGGCAATCCTTCACAATGACCGGCTAGTTGGACGATTTGATCCCAAGTTAGAACGTCACAACGGTACTATGCGATTAAAGTCATTATATCTGGAGCCAGGGATTGAACTGGACGATATACTGTTGGGTAGTATTGCTGCAGCAATGCACAGTTTCTTGAAATTCCATAAAGCTGAACAAGTGGAAATTGAGCAAAGCCAGCCTGTTGAATTTGGCGATAAGTTAATTGCATATTTATGAGGTTTTTAGGATATTTTACAGAGCACCACAGATTTGTCTTAACCTGAACTTGTTGAATGCTCTGGAACAAATTCCTTCAATTTTATCTAATTCTGGAACCCTGGTTGATCAGTAAATAACTCACCTCAATAATTGTTACTGTTTGTTATTGTTGTAAATACTGATGACCTTATCTGCATAGGAATAGCCAACATCCATCGGTCCGTAATGCTTGAGGGCGTCTCGTAGATTACCATAATGTAATTGTAAGTTTTTCAACATCCGAGTTCCATATTGTATGTTGAACTCGGGATCTTGCAGCTCGCTGATTGTGGGTCGATTTGTGAAGCAAGGACCATTCTTGCATACAAAGCTGCTTGCAATTCCATCACTCGGCATCACTTGCATAAGTCCGACTGCGCCGCTATGTGAGTAGGCAGTTGGATTCCCACCGCTTTCTTGCCAGATCAAGGCAGCAATCAAATCAGGGTCTAGATTACTTTGGATTGAATAAAAGCTGATCAATTGGCACCATTGTTTGATATTATCCGGATAGCTCGAGCTGATCTGACAAGGTTGCCCAACTGGATTATTAACATTTATATTAGCTTGCTGACCAGGTTTTTCTTCAGTAACATTGTGAATTTCTACACCATTCATCTGTGTTACCGCTGGTAGATAGAGGCTTGTGTGGATATCTGATTGCCTTCCAGAAATATCCAATTTGTTGTTTGGGGGTGCCGTAAAACCCGAGGTTGCTGTGAAAGCCAATAAAGCTACAAGAAGACTTCCCAATAATGCGGCTGGGAAAAGGAAGTTTTGGGTTGATCTCATGGTTTTCTCCTGGATTCAATCAATTATTGGATTAGGTCTTGACCAAATCTGACCGTTAGGATAAAATAGCACATATGTTCTATTTGATCAAGATAATTCTCAAGATACGAAACCAGATAACGGCAACGGCAAATTGCCTCTTGACAAAACTGAACATTTGTTCTATATTATAGATGGAACATGGTAAAAAGTCAAGTAAATGATCAAAATTTGTTTCCTAATCTCAACATCTCATATATAGGAGGTACATTGTGACTACTATCCAACTCAACAACCGCACTTTTGATGCTTTATCAAACCGTTTTAGACTGCAGCGTGGTTTGGCTTTTGGAGCAGTGCTTATTGTTGCATTAATTGCATTTGAATTATTCAATTACAGCACAACTGAATTTGCCCTTACCGATCTTTTGGGTGAACTTGGCTTTTCAGGACTTCGTTGGGCAACAATCTTGGCATTTGCCCTTTGTGGGATTGATACTGCTGGAATTGCACGCCTTTTCAGCTCAGGGAACAAGCCCGAGCAGCTGACTGGGGTGTGGTACCTGTTCGCTGCCTGGCTGCTGGCTGCCACCATGAATGCTATCTTTACCTGGTGGGGTGTTTCGGTTGCCATGACAGGTCATGCATCATCAGGTAATGCAATGGTCGTTGGAGATACTTTTTTGTATATTGTCCCTGTCTTTGTGGCTATCATGGTCTGGTTGATCAGGGTGCTGATCATCGGTACCTTCTCAGTGATGGGCAAACGGTTCTTTTTCCAGGAGAATGTTATACAGAGAGAGGGGCAGGTCAAAACTCTATCACGACGTTCAGATCCGTTAGCCAGCAGCCTGAGAACAAAAAACTCAGGGGTTCAACCACCACCATCAGCGGCTTCTAACCATAAAAACCCACTTAGACACGGGTTGCGTGGTGAAGCCTCTTCGCCTCGACCAGAACCGACCTACCATCCTGCCTCCACGAGCGCAAAAGGGAGCAGAAACATGACAGGCAGGCCAAGTCGACGTTGAAATACTTAGGTTTTATCGGTATTTTGGAGAGTATTTTGTAAAGGCTAAATAAATAATAAACGGCGGTGATCGGTCACCGCCGTTTATTCTAGATTATTTGCTATGCTGATATGAACTCATCTTTGGCTATTGGCAGCCAGATACAGAAAGTTGTGCCCTCACCCTCAAGAGAATTTACCTCAATCCGTCCCTCGTGATTCTGGATGATCCAATATGCAATCGAAAGCCCCAAACCAAAACCCTTACCATCCGGTGAGCGAGTTCGAGACTTTTCCCCTCGGTAAAAACGCTCAAAAACATGTGGCAGGTCTTCAGCTGAAATACCTGGTCCGGTGTCACTGATGGTCAACTTAGCCTGGTTATCGCTTTTACTCAATGATAAGGTTATTTCGCCACCTGGTGGGGTGTATTGAATTGCATTTCCAAGCAGGTTTACCAGTACCTGTTTGAGGCGATCCGGATCACCATATACGAGTACCTGGTCGATTTCGTCAAGATGGAGATGCAAACGGTCACGAGCTAAAACCCGCATGTGCTGCATAGCCTCTAATAAAAGTGTGTCTAGCTCGACCAAACGTCGATCCAGTGGTAATTTGCCTGATTCGGCCTGAGCTAAGAGAAGCAGGTCACCAACCAGGCGGGTGAGGCGGTCAACCTCGCTCTCAATCCCGTCTAAAGATTCCTGGTCAGCAAAACCGATACGCCGGATCAGGTCAACATTTCCCTTGATAACTGTCAGAGGGGTTCGAAATTCATGACCAACGTCAGCCAGGAAACGCCGTTGGGTATTGAATAGATTTTCCAGACGGCTTAATGTCTGGTTGAAGGCGTGGATTAGTTGGCCAATCTCATCTTCACTGGGGCCCTGGTAAGAAATCCGGCGTGATAGATCGTCCGCTCGAGTGATTTGTAGGGCAGTGTTGGTGACTGCTTCTAATGGAGCCAGAGCGCGACGTGTACTCAACCATCCCGATACAGCTGCTAAGCTAACAGATATGACTGATCCAATCAATAGAACATTTAACAATGCGGTTTGAGTGGCATCAACGACCCCCAGGTTTGTAGCTAGTTGTAATGTTCCGATTTGCCGTTCTCCCAATTGCAATGGAACAGTCAACACTCTTAAGTGAACATCTTCGATGAGTGAATCTTTAAATATTGGGAGCAAGGATTGCAACCCAGCAGGGTCTAGGGGGGTCAATAATTGTGGGATGTTAGATGCCAGCAAGCGACCGTCGCGACTCCACATTTGCGCGAACACATCAGCAGTTGGATCTAGTGGAGGCAGAGTGCTCAGGTCCAACTCACCTGTGCTATCCATCCGGGCATTTAATTGTATATCTACAAGCACACTTTCAAAAGTCTGCCTCAAGCCTTCATCGATTTGCCTTACCAGGATTACACCAACCAGGCTATAAACTGCCAGGCTGAATGCCAGCAGGATTATGGCCAGAAGGGTTGCGTATAACAGCGTCAGACGGGCGCGTAGGGACATTTATCTCTATGTCAAACAGGTTCACGTAATACATACCCCATACCGCGCACTGTATGAATCAGTCGGTTTTCTCCACCATCCTCAAGTTTTTGACGCAAGTATCGGATGTAAACTTCGATGATATTGCTCTCGCCACCAAAATCGTATCCCCAAACACGATCGAAAATCATTTCACGGGTTAATACCTGGCGAGGATTTCTTAAAAACAGCTCTAGCAGATCGTATTCTTTAGCAGTAAGGGGGATAGTGCGGTCGCCTCGATAAGCCTGCCGGGTGCCGGTGTCCAGCGATAGGTCAGCAAAGCGCAGAACTTGAGGTCGGCTTGGTTGGGCACGGCGCAGCAAGGCGCGAATCCTGGCAAGCAGCTCATCCAGATTAAATGGTTTAACCATGTAATCGTCTGCACCCATGTCCAGGCCAAGTACCCGATCATTCACGGTATCTTTTGCAGTCAGGATTATGATCGGTATTGGACCTCCAGCGCGCAGGCGCCGACAGACTTCAAGTCCATCCATGCCTGGGAGCATGAGGTCTAATACTACCAGATCAGGTGGTTTATCTCTGGCTATCGCCAGAGCCGATACACCATCGATTGCGGTATCTACCTGATAACCTTCATAGGCCAGGCCTCGACGCAAGAATTTTAAGATGGCCTCATCATCTTCAATAACAAGTATGCGTGCACTCATACACCCTCCGATCAGCCATTTTTCTGTGGCTAAACCAATCAAATATATTCAAAGTTGTGTTAAATATTAATATGAATATACCACAAGCTGAGCTGATGAAAAAGGTCACCAATTAAAGGTGACCTTTTTCCCAATTCTAAAACATGGCTTGCTAAGCGACATCTATTGTAGCGCCTGCAGCTTCGAGTTTAGCCTTAGCATCGTTAGCAGCTTCTTTGCTGACTCCTTCTAATACTTTTGCACCAGCCGATTCTGCCAGATCTTTCGCTTCTTTTAGTCCCAGATTTGTGAGCTGGCGAATTGTCTTGATAACCTCAATCTTCTTCGGGCCAGTTTCTTTTATGATGACATCAAATTCTGTCTTTTCTTCAACAGGTTCAGCTGCAGCTTCCGCAACGGATCCCACTGCTGCTGCCACAGGCGCAGCTGCTGAAACTCCCCACTTCTCCTCCAATTGTTTAACCAACTCAGCGGCTTCGAGCACTGTTAGGGAGCTCAGATCTTCCACCAGTTTATTTATATCAGCCATTTTATATAACTCCTTATTTATGTGTAGTTCTTTTCTTTTATTGTTAGATATTTTCTAATCTGGATAACCAGACACCTTTTTTATCAATCCCATCGAAAGTCAATGGTTTCTCTATCTGTAATCACACCGTTTGCCAACCAGAAGTAGCCCAGTCATCAGAGTAGACGGCACCTTGGTTTAGTGGTTAAGAAGTAGCTGTTGTTCCTTGATCTGCATAGGCCTTGAATACAGCCGCAACCTGACGCGCTGGTTCCATCAAAGTCCTCACCAGCTTGCTTGCTGGGGCTAATATGGTACCCATCAATTTAGCTTGCATCACCGGTAATGGTGGCAGCTCAGCCAGCGCCTTGATATCTGCAGCGCTGATGGGGGTTTTCTCCAGGTAACCACCTTTGACCTTTAGAACTTGTGCTGTTTTACCAAAATCCATTAATGTCTTTGCAAGTGCAGGTGGATCGTCAAAAGCAAACCCAATGGCAGTGCTGTTTTCAAAATACCCTTCTGGTACCGATAATCCAGCATCTTCAAATGCCAGCTTTACCAGAGTGTTCTTCACAACGTGGAATTCACCACCTGCTTCACGAATTTTGTTCCGCAAGTTATCCATATCTTTCATTGTAAGGCCAACGTACTCAGTCAATATCACTGCCTGGCTTTGGTCTAACCAATCGCGATAATTTGCTACAAGCTCTTTCTTTTGTTCCTTTGTAATAGCCAATGTCGTATCACCTCCTTTCCATATAAAAAATCTTTGCCTCACTTGGTTACCGGGCAAAGACTTTCCTTCCGTGCTTAGGTATCATTGAATACAGGTTGGAAGGGTCTCCACCTCGGCAGAAAATTAAGCTTTAGACCTGATGGTCTATTGCACCTGCTGTCTTTGGCGAAGCATTTAACCGGCCGGAGCCGGGGGCAGGCATTATCTTTTTTCGATTAGCTGTCTGAATCGAACTCCTGCTCAGGAGTTGATAGACTCAGCCATTTTTACTCAATCTCGAACCTCCATCGCCATTGCTTGGGCCGGATCTACCCTGATCCCTGGTCCCATAGTAGAAGTAACAGTAATACGGCGGATATAGGTACCTTTTGATGCTGCAGGGCGCGCTTTCCTGATAGCTTCCATCAATGCAGCCATGTTTTCATATAATTTTTGAGTTTCAAAAGATACCTTGCCTAAAGGAATGTGTAGATTGGCAGTCTTATCAATGCGAAATTCTACACGACCAGCCTTGGTTTCCTCTACAACGCGAGGGATATCGCTTTCTGGTACGACAGTACCAGCCTTAGGGTTGGGCATCAAACCCCGAGGGCCTAATACCCGACCCAATCGACCAACTTTACCCATCATGTCGGGCGTGGCGATTGTGACGTCAAAATCCGTCCAACCACTTTGGATTTTTTGGATTATCTCCTCATCATCAGCCACGATATCTGCTCCCGCCTGGCGGGCCAGAGTAGCCCCTTCACCTTGAGCAAAGACCAATACACGGATAGGTTTTCCTAAACCATGAGGTAATACAACCACATCACGAACCTGTTGATCAGCATGGCGTGGGTCGACACCCAGGCGAACATGAATCTCAACCGTGGCGTCAAAGTTCACCGGGGATGTTTCTTTTACCAGTTTAAGAGCCTCCATTGGCTCATAATTCTTGTTGCGATCTACTTTCTCAGCAACAGCCAGATATTTCTTTCCGTGAGCAGCCATTAGTTCTCCTTTGTGGTGCTGTCGAACGCTATGCGCATTCTCCCACAGGCTAAAGTATTAATCTACGATTTCAATGCCCATATTCCGGGCAGTACCTTCAATTTGACGTATCGCGCCTTCAATATCTATCGCGTTCAAGTCCTTCATCTTGATTTCGGCGATCTCTCTGATTTGCGCTCGAGTAACCTTGCCAACTTTTTCCCGTGGGGCATTCGATGAACCCCGCTCAACTCCAGCAGCCTTCTTCAAGAGTACAGATGCAGGCGATGTCTTGAGGATAAAGTTGAATGAACCATCAGTAAATATACTGATTTCAGCAGGGATTATCTCGCCCGGTCGATTAGCTGTACGGGCGTTATACTCCTTACAAAATGCCATCAGGTTTATACCATGTCCAGCTAAGGCAGGCCCAATGGGTGGTGCTGGATTTGCTTTACCTGCTTCAATTTGTAAACGAACGATTGCTTTTAATTTCTTTGCCACTGTGTTAAATCTCCTTTGTGGTTATAGCGGGTGATTGTGGGGAGCACCCTCCCACGTATGGTCACGCTTTGGGGGATCTGGAGTGCAATTCTCTCTGTTGTTTTTTACTATGCACCAAGATTTCACGTTTTCTCTACTTGTAAAAAATCTAGCTCAACAGGTGTCTCGCGTCCAAAAAAGTTTACCATCACGCGTACTTTTGCCCGTTCCATATCGATTTCAGCAACGGTTCCCCGAAAGTCATTAAAAGGTCCATCAACAATTCGTACTCTTTCACCCGATTTAAACGTAACCTTGATCCGGGGAGCTTCGGCTTCCATGCGTTTAATTATCTGCGAAACCTCTTCTGGACGAAGTGGGGTTGGCTGGTTTCCCATGCCCACGAATCCAGTTACACCTGGGGTGTTGCGTACTACATACCAGGATTCCTCAGTCATAAGCATGTTAACCAGGATATAACCAGGAAATACTCGCCGTTCAACTGTCCTTCGTCTACCTTCTTTGACCTCAATTTCTTCTTCAGTAGGGACCACGATGTCAAAAATCATATCCTTCATACCCATTGACTCGATCCGCTGTTCAAGGTTATGACGTACTTTGTTCTCGTACCCAGAATAACAATGCACGACATACCAGGCGCGACCATCTTCTTCCAGGTCGGGTTCAGTCTCTGCTGAAGGTAGTTCGTCTGAATCCTCTAACTCCGACGTAATCTGCTCGTCAAGTTCTACTTCAGTACTATCTTGATCATTGTCTAAGGCAGAATACTTCGGTTCTTCAGGGTCACCGTTTTCTGGTTCTTCAATTGATTGCTCGTCAAAATCAGATAAACTCATACTTGCCATTTCCTGCGTTGGATGAACGAAGCCATTCCTTCCATTACCATTCCTTGATCAGAGGCAGTATTATGTGCCCAAGATTACAGCGATGAAACGGGAGAAGACGAAGTCCAGAAATCCCAATATTGTACTCATCAAAACCGTTACGATCAAGACGACAATGGTTAAATTGACAGCTTCCTTGCGAGTTGGCCAGGATACCTTGCGTAGTTCACCAACTGTCTCCCGAAAGAACCTTTGAATCGCATTTGGTTGTTTACGTGCAACCTTCTTAATCGCTTTGGGCACGAAAAACTCCTTCTGATTCCGAAACCTGTAAGGGATATGCCCTGATCAGTTTCGAACATCCTTTTATACTTTAGTTACGGGCAAAACGCCGCCTCAACGGGCGGCGTTGCCCTTATCAGCAGGCCAGGTAGGACTTGAACCCACAACCGCTCGTTTTGGAGACGAGTGCTCTGCCAAATTGAGCTACTGGCCTGTGTTGATGTTATGTAGGCTAATTGTTTAATCGTCACCTACGCATTCTTATGTATTATATCTTGTTTCCCGTTTCGGTGTTACTTGATTTACAGTCTATCTTTATGCCTTTTAAATCACTTCATTCTTACTTCGTTTCACGATGAAGCGTGTGTTGTCTACAACGAGGACAGAACTTTTTTAACTCTAATCGTCCTGGATCATTACGTCGATTCTTCTCCGAGGTGTAATTCCGTTCACGACACTCAGTGCAAGCCATTGTAATTACCGGACGAACGCCTTTTTTCGAAGCCATAAGTTACCACTTCTAGCAAGATACGGTTTATGGTATCTTAACTACTCCTTTATTCCAAAATCTTTGTAATTACGCCGGCGCCAACGGTCAAACCACCTTCACGGATGGCGAATTTCGAACCCTGTTCCAAGGCTACCGGTACAATCAAATTCACTTCCAGATTGACGTTATCCCCAGGCATGACCATT
>Ga0114946_10000551_pt1 | contig 25261 bp, 19 predicted proteins | sample WalLakDeSediment_FD_88676 | JGI IMG/M metagenome (GOLD analysis project Ga0114946, IMG submission 88676) | Lake sediment microbial communities from Walker lake, Nevada to study Microbial Dark Matter (Phase II) - Walker Lake 11/02/13 Deep Sediment | ecosystem: Environmental > Aquatic >... | reverse complement strand
ATCTACGACAAGGTCCTGAGTCTGGAGCAGAAAATCCGATAATCCTTTTTTGTTTACAACCTGAACGAGAATGTCAGGCCCAGAAACTGGTTTAGCTGGGTTTTGGCCACCTTGCGCTCGCTGCCATCGGGCAGCAGCACCGGCTCGCCGGCAGCGTCGAGCACCGGGAATCGCACATCATCGTCGTAAATCAGGTGTACGTTGAGGCGGATGGAAAACAGGTAGCTGATCTGTTTCTCCAGGCTCATTTCCCAGTCCACATCTACGTTCTGTGGTTTGTTCAGGTAGCTCGAAAACAAGCGGATGGAGTTATTGATGGTCATGTCGTCTCTGATTTTCATGCTGTTTTTAATGAGCAGCTGGCCCCCCATTTCCTGCCTGGAGCGCTTGTCCTTTTCCACCCCGTGCAGGGTTTGGTTAATGTTTACGGTGTCGAGCACAAAGGTGTTGCGATACGACAGGGGCGAGAAGTTGATCTGCGTCTTGTCGTTGGGTTTGTATTCAACCCCCACACCAATGGTCAGTGCCCCGGGGTTGAGAAACTTTGAAATGGGATCGTCGAAATTGGGCGCGCGGTAACCCTTGGCCATTTGGGTCTTAAAATAGAACACCGTGCTGAAGTCAAATTTGTTTTTTATCTTTTTGTTATACTGCGAGTTAACCTCTATGATGTCGGTGCTGGTACGTATGTTGTTAATTTTGAAGCCGGGCTCAATGGTGCCGATGGTGCCGAACCGGATGCGCGCCGAGTTGGTCCACTGCACGTTGTTTGCCTTGTGGGTGTAGCGGGCCCTGCCGCTAATGTCCATCATGCCCGAGAGGGAACTCTCGCCCCCGCGCGACCAGTTCGACAAGAAGTTCTGATTGAGTGACAGGGCGTTGGTAAGGCCGTAATCCCAGTATATGGGAACTTCTTGCAGCGGTTTTACGGTGGCCAGGCTAATCTGCGGGCGGCTGCGGGTTATGGCAACTTGGTCGGCCGCTCTTTTTTCCAGGTGCTCAATTATTACCTCATCTTCCAGGGCCAGGGTAAGGTTGTTGCGCGAGGGGTTGCCCAGCCATACGGTCACTGAGTCGCGGTTGGCATTGCGGGCCCAGAAGCGGTACAGGTCGTCTTTTCCGGTGCTTAGCCAGAAGGGCGTGGTGAACCCGTTGTTGTCGTTAATGTAAACCAGTGTAGAGTCGCGCCGGTAGGTGTGATCGAGCAGCGCTCTTACGGCCTGCTGCAGCGAGTCGGGCATACCTGTGCCTGGCACGATATAAAAGGGCGAATCGGGGCTGGCAAACAGCACACGGGTCGCTTCCGTTACCACTATGCTCAGCGAGTCGGCCATAAAACGGTAGGTCTTACGGCTGCCGCGTGGAAGCAGGGGAGGGGTGATGCGCCCGCTTTCAATCGCATGCAGCCTCACCCTTTTTTGCTCCAGGTAGGCACGGTCAATAAAAACTTCCCTAATGGTATCCGTTCCCTGTATCAAATTTACAAGCGAGTCCATCATCTCCTTGAGCTCGGGCACCATCTTCAGGTTGGGCAGGCTGAGCGAGTCAACGGCTTTCATTACCACCGTTTCGCGATAAATGTAGGGCTCTTTTTCGAGGGCTATGGTATCGACAAAAAACAAGGCGGCATTGAGCCATTTTAGCGGCAGGGTGTCTTGTTTCACTATGCTTCCCGGCGCTATCTCCACAGGAGGGAAGGGATGTTTCCCAAACCATACCTCCACGCTGTCGAAAGGCTCGTTGTAGTGATCTACCAGCCGCCTCAGCGAAATCCTCAGCGAGTCTTTGTCGTTTCTCCATAGCTCGTCTTTTTCAACCAGCCTGAGAATATATTCGGAGGCTTCCATGGGTCGCAGCGGAACCTGCACTTCGGGCAGGGTGTCGGCGGGAGCCTGTGCCCTGAGGGTGCCGGCAAAGCCAGCCATTATTAAAAAAACAAAAAGAATGGTGATGTTGCGCATAATGGTATGTTTTGCATTTTCTGTGGCAATGCCAAAGAAAAGAATTTTTTCAGAAATAAAAAACCGCCCCGGCAACTTTGTCAGGGCGGTTACAGTTTTTGCCGGGCGCTGTTTAGGCGTCTATGTTTGCATATTTGGCGTTACGTTCTATAAACTCACGGCGCGGAGGCACCTCGTCGCCCATAAGCATGGAGAAGGTGCGGCTGGCTTCGGCACCGTTTTCAATGTCGACCTGGCGAAGCATGCGCTGCTCAGGGTTCATGGTAGTGATCCACAGCTGTTCGGCGTTCATCTCACCAAGACCTTTGTAGCGCTGAAGGTGAATGCCGGTTTCCTTGCCGTCCTTGCTGTATTCGGCCACTATAGCCTTGCGCTCATCTTCGTTCCAGGCGTAGCGTTCGTCCTTGCCCTTGCGGATAAGGTAAAGGGGCGGGGTGGCGATATACACATATCCCATTTCGATCAGTTCGCGCATATAGCGGAAAAAGAAAGTAAGAATCAAAGTGGCAATATGGCTTCCGTCCACGTCGGCATCCGTCATGATCACCACCTTGTGGTAGCGCAGGCGGACCATGTTCAGCGCCTTGCTGTCTTCGTCGGTACCTATCGACAGGCCCAGTGCGGTAAAAATGGTTTTAATCTCTTCGTTGTCGAATATGCGGTGTGGCATAGCCTTTTCCACGTTGAGGATTTTTCCCCTCAGGGGCAGAATGGCCTGGAACTTGCGGTCGCGGCCCTGCTTGGCGGTACCGCCTGCCGAGTCACCCTCCACCAGGAATATTTCGCAGCGGTCGGGCGCTTTCTCAGAACAGTCGGCCAGCTTGCCGGGCAATCCGGTATTGGTAAGTATGCTCTTGCGCTGCACCAGCTCGCGGGCTTTGCGCGCGGCATGGCGCGCCGTGGCAGCCAGAATAACCTTATTAACAATGGTTTTGGCCTCCTTGGGATGCTCTTCCAGGTAATAGGTGAGCATTGCGTTCACAGCCTGGTCTACCGCGCCGGCAACCTCTGAGTTACCCAGCTTGGTTTTGGTCTGACCTTCAAACTGGGGCTCGGCTACCTTTACTGAAATAACGGCGGTGAGGCCTTCGCGGAAGTCATCGCCATTGATCTCGAACTTAAGCTTGGAAAGCATGCCCGACTTCTCGGCATAGGTCTTCAGGGTGCGCGTGAGCGCCCTGCGAAAACCGGCCAGGTGGGTGCCGCCTTCAATGGTGCTGATGTTGTTGACGTAGCTTTGCACGTTTTCGGTAAACGACGAGTTGTACTGCATGGCCACCTCCACCGGAATGCCGCTTTTTTCCGATTCCATATAAATGGGCTCGTCGATGAGCTTTTCGCGGTTGCCGTCCATGTATTGCACAAACTCCTTCAGCCCGTCTTTCGAAAGAAAGGATTCGTGCACGTAATCGCCGTTCTCGTCCTTGTTACGCTTGTCGGTAATACTGAGTCTTACGCCTTTGTTTAGGAACGACAGTTCGCGCAGACGAACGGAAAGGATATCGTAGCTGTAATGTGTTAATTGGAAAATGCTGTCATCGGGCAGAAAAGTAACCTCAGTTCCCCGCAGGTCGGTTTCGCCAATCTGCTTCACATCGAACTGGGGCTTTCCGCAGCGGTATTCCTGGGTGTAAATCTTCCCATCGCGGTAAACCTTCACCACCATATGGGTGGAGAGCGCGTTGACGCACGAAACACCAACCCCGTGCAAACCACCGGAAACTTTGTAACTGTCCTTGTCGAACTTTCCCCCGGCATGCAACACAGTCATAACCACTTCAAGGGCGCTGCGTTTTTCCTTCTCATGCATGTCGATCGGGATCCCGCGGCCATTGTCGATAACGGTAACCGAATTGTCTTCGTTGATAAAAACCTCAATGTGGTTGCAATGGCCGGCCATGGCCTCGTCAATAGAGTTGTCGATAACCTCGTAAACAAGGTGGTGGAGCCCTTTGCTGCTCACATCGCCAATATACATGGCGGGGCGCTTTCTTACCGCCTCCAGTCCTTCCAGAACTTGAATGCTAGTGGCGTCATAGGCAGGCACTTTTTTATCAGTAGCCTTCAGTATTTCACTCATAAAAATCCCTTCAAATTGGTAACTGGCAAAGGTACGTTTTTTTGGGGATTTTCAGGGCTTAAAAAAGCCTAAAAAGACAAAAATTATTAACAAAAAAAACATCCTGAAACCTTTGATTTTATTTAGGTTTCAGGATGCGGTTATGGGATGTTGATAAGTGTACGCGCTCTTTGGCAAAAAGCCTTCCCAGGGGCTAAAATGACCAGGTTAGTCCGCCCAGCACATGAAACTTCTGTGAGGGGTAGTTGGTCCAGCGCTCGAGCGACTTGTTCTGAACGTTCCGGAAGTTGAGGAAGAACGACAAAATGCGGGTATAGCGGTATTCTATGCCGAAGTTGGCATCTACATACATGCCATGCAGCTCGGTAGCCACCGGGTTGCCCAGCTCGTCGAAGGTCCTGCCAAAGGTTTTGTCGCGGGCAAACACATCGGCGGTGAGCACGAACTTATCCTGCATATTGTATTTCAGGTTCAGGCCCAGCTGCAGCGCCGGCAGGTGCCAGGCTTCAATTTGCTCATCGAGGCTGTACTCAAAATAATCGGCGGCCAGCCTGGCATGCAGGCGGCTGCCAAACTGCGAAAACAGCTCACCGCGAAGGTGCAGCCGCCTGATGTTGTCGTAAACCAGCGTAAACTGGTTGTTGAGCAGGGTGGCCGTGTCGGTAACAAAAAAGGCATAGTCTTCAATTCTTGCGCTGGCCACCGAAAAGTTGTAAGAAACCTTGTCGCTGAATGCGCCTTTTATGCCCCCCGTAATCTCCGATTTTGTGTTGCGGAAGCCTAGGGCCGCCTGGCTGTTCATAAAGGGATTTTCGTGCAGCATCTCGCGCAGCGAATAGCGTTGCAGCCCGCCCGAAAATTTTCCGTGTACGGTAAGGTAGTTTTCAATCACGCCGGCTTCGAGACCCACCTGGGGATAAATCCTGAAATACGACGCCGTATCGGACTGCACGCTGAGGTTGAGGGCTGCAAAGAGTTTAACGCGGTTGAGCTTTGCCGAAATGCCCGGCACCAGGCTCACCACGGCCACATTGCTGGTGTCGCGTGGGGTGTTGTTGTGATAAAAGTCGGTGCTGGCATTCAGGCCAATATACACCTGATCAGCAAAACCGAACGGATCCTCTATCTCGCGGCCAATGTTGCCCTTGAAGCGTACGTTGTGCTCGGAGGCATCGTAGCGGTCAGTCAACAGGTTGTATTCAAGCCCGGTGTAATAGCCAATTCGTGAAGAGTCGGGGTGATGGCTGCCAAAGCCCACATTGGCATTGATCTGGCTTATGCGCTGGCGTATGTCTTTGCGGTCCATCTCGTCGAGCACTGGCCACACAATGGGGTCGTTTTCAAAGTCTTCGAACTTGAAGCCGTAATAGTGTATCACGTCGCGCTGGTAGCTCAGGCCACCGTCGAGGGTGTTGTCGCCAAAAAACTTGCGGCCATATACCCTGGCCAGGTTGTCGCTGTATCCGCTGTAGCCATGGTCCTTGATGGTTCCCGCCGAAGAGAGGTGCTTCAGGTGCAGCCCCAGGGCATAATCGTTCGAGCGCAGGGTGTTGTAGAAAGCTTCTCCGTAAGGGGTAGTATAGGTGCCAAAACCACCTCTTACATGCCCCTGGTAAAGCTTGGCAAGGGGCTCGCCGCGCATGCGCGCCGCAGTGATGGGCTCCAGCTCAAAGCGGGTGGTGAGCTTTCTCGGCAAAATAGAATAGGCAAAGCTGGGTTTTATCTCCAGGGTGTCGTCGATGCGTGGGTTGTCGTTTATCTTAAAGGCATCCGACACAGTGGGCTCGTAGGGAGCCACTACCCTGATCTCGTCAATGTCCATGGTGCGCTGACCCAGCAACGAGGCAGGAGCAAGCAGCAGGGCGAGGCCAAAAACCGGTATGATTCTGAAAATGAGCTTTATGTTCATAAGTTCAAGTTTTTTCCTTGGTGAATGATTGGCCTGGTTAAAATGCGTTCCTTCCCAGGTCTATGTCAACGGGTTCGGCGCCCTGCGGCTGGCTCTTAAGCCTTTCCATCTCCAGTATGGCATCGAGCTTCTGAATGGCTATGGCACGCAGCTCTGGGCCATCGTAGTTGTCGATAATGCTCTGAAGGGTGTGCTTGGCCTGGAAAATATTGTCGACGGCCAGGTAGTTGTCAGATAGCAAAATAAAGGTTTTGGCCAGCCAGTAATCGTAAGCCGACATTTTATTGACATATTCAAAGATCAGTTTTTCTGATTCCGCGTAATTGCCCTGGCGGTATTCTATGAGTGCCAGGTTGTACATGGCTTCGGCGGCAGCTTCGTTTTCGGCAATATTCATGGCGGCTCGCATGGAGGTGCGGGCTTGTGCCAGCCTGTTGAGGGTCAGCGCCGATTTTCCGGTAAGCAGGTGCGCTTCCTGCTGCACCTCGCGCGGGGTCTTGTCGTTGGCAAGCACGTTGGCGGCCTGGGTCATGGATTCCTGATGGCGCTCAAGGCGGAAAAGCGAGCGCATCTGTCCGATCTGTGCCTCCAGCTTGTTGCTGGGCAGGTCGGCAAGCTCTTCGAGCCTGCGGTAATTCTCCAGCGCAGCGGCAAAATTTTCCTGGCGAAACTCTATGGTAGCGGAGCGCAGCAGGGCATTTTCGGTAAACTGCGACTTGGGGCGGCTTATCACAAAGCGGTAGCCTGTAAGGGCCTGCTGCAGTTCGTTGGCGCGCAAGTCGCATTCGGCTTTGTAAAAATGTGCGTTAATGGCAAAGATACCTTGCGGAAAACGCTCAAGATAGGTGGTAAAGCCGCGGCTGGCATTGGCGCAGTCGTTTTGCATATAGCGGTTCTCGGCGGCCATATAGGTAAGTGAGTCCTGCTGGGCAGTAGAAACATTTGCAAAGCCAAGTCCTTCAGAAAAGCGCAGGAACTCATCCACCCGGTCCAGGGCCACGTAAATGTTGCGAATAGCAAGCAAGGCTTCCTGCGACTCTGACGTGCCCGGATAGCGGTTTACCACCGTTTTGAAAACGCCCAGGGCCTGCTCGTCGCGGTTGGTATTGTAATAGATCAGCCCCGACTTCAGCATGGCACTTTTTACGTAGCTGCTATTGGGATGCTGTTGAATGACCTGATCGAAATAACTCAGCGCCTGCACGTTATTATCGAGAATCAGCCATGAGTTGCCGATTTCGTACTTGGCATCGTCCATGTAATTTGAAGAAGGATACCGCTGAATAAGGCTTTGCATGGTGGTGATCTTGCCTTCGAAGCGGCCCATAACACCTTGCACCAAGCCTTTCTGGAAAATGGCATAATCGGCATCGAGCACATCCAGGCGGATGGCACGGTCGTAATAGTCCATTGCCAACTGATATTCTTTCGAGATAAAATAACTGTCGGCAATGCGCAGGGTGGCATCGTTCACCAGGCGGGCGTCTTCGCCGCGTTCACCAACAAATTTGCGCAATGCGGTAATGGCCCGGCTATAATTTTTTAGTTTAAAATTGGCATACCCAATGGTGTAGTTGGCCCGGTTGTAAACGTTGAGCGAGAAGGCGCCGGGCGAAACCAGGAAGCGCTCCATGGTGCTGATAGCTTCGGCGAATCTTTCCTGCCGGTATAGCGCCTCGCCTTTCCAATAGAGGGCCTGCGCGGCAATGCTGTTGCTCTCAGGAAAACGGGCCGATTTATCGAAATGCGCCACTGCACCGGCAAAATCGCCGTTGTTGAAAAGCTCCACGCCGCGGTAATAGGCAATACGCTGATAGGCCGAACGCAGCCTGGGCGTATTGATCTGTATCTTTTCTATTGAGGCCAGGGCGTCCTTGTAGTTGCTGGTGGTGAGATAAATATCCACCAGGTACCGGTAGGCCTCTTCCAAGCGCTCAGAGCGCGGATATTCCTCAATATATTTCTGGAAGGAAAGAATGGCTTCGTTGTAAGGGTCGAGGGCCAGTTCGTACGACAGCTTGGCATAGTTGAAAAGCGCATCCTGGGCAATGGATTCATCGTGTTTATTTTGGTAGGCCGACAGGAAGGCATTTCGCGCAAAGCGCTTCTGGTCTACCTGCAGGTAGGATGCCGCAAGGTGAAAATGGGCATTCTGTGCCAGGGCATCGTCGCCGCTGATCACCTTGTCGAAGTGGTTGATGGCCTCGCGATAGCGGCCCGCGCTGTAATAGGCATATCCCATCTGGTACTGGTCGTCGCGGCTCACGCGCTGTGGCGACTCTTTGAAGAAAGCCTCCAGGTAGGGCAGGGCCCGCTGGTAGTCGCCTTTTCTGAACCAGGCATCGCCAATGAGCTTCGAGATCTCCGGTCCGCGGCGGGCAGTGGCATCGGCAAGCAGGGGCTCTGCATAATCGATAAGCAGGTCGTACTCTTCCTGCATGTAATAGATGTGCGTAATGTAATAGGGAACCACCGGGCCAAAGGTGGGGTCGTTTTCGAGCTGCCTGAAGGCGGTAAGTGCCGTGCCCAGGTTGCCATCGAGGTAGGCCATATGACCCGAATAGTAGGTGGCCGGGGCATAATATAGGGAGTTCGGGTTGCGAATTTCGGAAAACATTTGCCTGGCGCTGGCATGATTGTCGGTCATAAACAGGCTGTAGCCCCTCTTGAAATAATACTCTTCGCGCTGCGAAGGATCGAGGTCTCTTACCTGCACCGAGGCATACCAGCGGGCGGCATCGCGATACCTGCGGTCGCGGTATTTCACGTTGCCCAGCTGAAAGCGCGCTGCGTTTTGCTGCGGATGCGAGGCATGCTGATCCACAAAGGTGAGCAGCAAGGCTTCGGCATCGGGGTTGAACAGCTCGGCGGCACAAACGCCCTTGTAGTAAAGGGCGCTCACACGAACCTCGTGGTGCGGATCGTCGATTTTACGTATGACCTGTTCAAAAAGCTCGCGGGCAGCGCCGTATTGCTGTTTTTCAAACAGATCGAGCGCCAGGCGGTAGGTGGCCCCGGGCTCGTCTTGAATTAGAGTTCTCTGAGAAAATCCTGCCAGGGGAAGTAAAAGGCCCAGCGCCAGCAAGAAAGGAAAGATCTTTCTGATCATAATGTTTCTCTGATTGGTGGTTGAAGCTTTGTTTTTGTTTTCCAAAATAAAAATAAAAAAAAGAAAAGGCAGGCCTGTAAGCCGGGTTCTGTTTCCCAACGAATCGGGACTCCTGTCATTTGTCTGGACTGTTGCTTGCGCAACAGCTCTAACGGCCTACCCTCCGGGATCGGGCGAGCCGCCCTCAAGCCCCGGTATATTTGGCCTTTCAACGCATAAGGTTTACCCCCTGCGGCAGTCACCTGCAGCAGTCGTGAGCTCTTACCTCACGTTTTCACCCTTGCCTGCCCCGCGAACGGAACATCGGCGGTTGTTTTCTGTGGCACTGTCTCGCGGCCTGCCTTGCGGCAAGCCGGCTTCCCGTTAGGAAGTATGCTGCTCTGCGTTGCCCGGACTTTCCTCCTTCCGCTTGCGCGGAAAGCGACAGGACAACCTGCCTTTTCGTTGTTATCTACTTATTCCTGTAAAAGAACACTTCCGTTGCACCCATGCCATAACGTGCATAGGGAGCATCGTAAAACTCGATTCCCGGGGTGTTTCGCAAATAACGCAATATCTCGTTCTTTAGCGTGCCATTGCCCACCCCATGAATAAAAATGACCTTGATCATTTTTTCGAGCTCGGCCTGTTCCATGCAGCGGCGAAAGTAATCCATCTGTGTCTTCAGCATGTCTACATTCGACATTCCTGCAATGTTATCTGCCAGCTCGGTAATGTGCAGGTCGACCTCGGCAATGCGGTCGTCCACCTTGTGCTTGTCGAGGAAGCTCTCCGCCTTGCTGACCGGCTCGGGCTTGCGGGTCCCGGTGCTGATCTTTTCGTTGAGTAGTTTAATGTTTTCTTCCGTAACCACCTCGGCGCCGGTCTTAATGTTCAGGTCAGAGATCAGCGCCAGCTCCACCAGCATAGCCTTCTTGCGCAGCAAGCCTTCAAAGGCAAAACTCTCTTCCTTGTAAATCTTTACCGGCTTAAAAGCAATGCTGGCCGAAGCCGGCTGCACCGGAACGGTTTTTCCCGGCCCGAAAAATACTATTTGCACCAGCCCGTTTACCCAGTCTTCGATCTGGGTTCGCTCCACCTGCCTCAGAAACAGCTTGGAGTCGGATTCGATAAAGCCGTATTCAATGCCGTGGAAGCTGCCTGAGCGGTTCAGATACAGCCCGAAAAGCAGCTCGAAGTCGGTATGGTTTACCAGGAAAAAGTCGAGCGGGCTTTGCAGTGGCTTGTCCTGATCGGAGGGCACCATGGCCAGGTATGCGCCCGGCGGCATTTGTCCCAGCTTATTGGGAACCGAATACAGGGGCGAAAGATCGGGGTTGACCGGCTCCTCCTCTTCGGCAATGCGGCTGGTCATATTGGCAGAACCTTCGCCCACCTTCAGCAAATCGCTCACAGAATACGGTATCTCAAAACCATCCTCTATGGAAACAAGTACAATCTGCTCATCAATAATTTTGGTAACGATTCCTCCCCCTTTTTCGTTGAGAAACGCTATCCTGTCACCTGGTTTAAACTTCATAGGTTTTTTTTGAACGACCCCTCTTTACACTGTAAAGAACGTTAGTAAGAGGTTTTAAATATTGCTTTTTTTGAAATTATACAAAATTAACATAATTAGCGCACAGGCGGCTGCCCCATTACCAAAATGCATACCATTTTTTGTATGGTCTGCGGGTTTAATATTTTTCGACAAAAGGGCAATTCCGTTGCAAAAGTTTTTAATTTTGGGGAGTTTCAGTATAAACGGTTTGCTATTGAAAATAAACCGGCAAAGGAAACTACCCCGATTGCATGCAGCGGAAATTTTTGAAAAACCTGGTTTTGCTGCTGGTTCTTAACCTGCTGATAAAACCTTTCTGGATTCTTGGCATAGACCGTACGGTGCAAAATACCGTGGGGGCGGCTGAGTATGGCTTTTATTTTGCCATACTCAACTTCTCCTTCCTTTTCAACATCCTGCTCGATTTTGGCATTACCAATTTCAACAACCGCAACATTGCACAGAATACGCACTTGGTGGGCAAACACCTGCCCAATATCTTTGTGCTAAAAATGATGCTTTTTGGGGTGTACCTGCTCTTTTCCTTTGCAGGCGCCTTTTTCATCAGCTACAGCCGCGAGCAGATTATGATGCTGGGCCTGCTGGCCTTCAACCAGTTTTTGATGAGTTTTATCCTTTATCTGCGCTCCAACCTGAGCGGGCTCCACCTTTTCCGCACCGACAGCCTGATTTCGGTGCTCGACCGCAGCCTCATGATCATTATTGTGGGGGTGCTGCTCTGGGGCAATGTGGTGGCTGAGTTTAAGATTAAGTACTTTGTTTTTGCGCAAACGGTTTCTTACCTGCTTACCTTTTCTATAACCTTTCTTATTGTGATTCGCAAGGCCGGCACCCGCTTCTTCAGGCCCTCGTGGGATCCGCCCTTTATGATGACCATTATCAGGCAGAGCCTGCCCTTTGCTCTGCTGGTGCTGCTAATGACCTTCTATAACCGCGTTGACAGCGTAATGCTTGAACGCATGCTGCCCGATGGCGCCAGGTACAGTGGCATATATGCCTCGGCATACCGCCTGCTCGACGCCGTAAACCAGTTTTCTTTCTTGTTTGCAGTGTTGCTGCTGCCCATTTTTTCGCGCATGATCAAACAGAAGCAACCTGTGGAAGGCATGGTGCGGCTTTCATTTACCCTGGTTATTACGCCTGCCATAATTTTTGCCATTGGGTCGTTTTTGTATGGCGTGGAAATTATGAAGCTGCTGTATCCCATGCACCCCGGCGAAAGCATCAGCGAGTTTATTTTCAGAATGGACGAGTCGAGCCTCGTGTTTTCGTTGCTAATGCTTTGTTTTATTGGCACTTCGACCAACTATATTTTTGGGACCTTGCTAACGGCCAATGGCAGCCTAAGGGAGCTGAACCTTATTTCCCTTACGGGGATGCTGGTAAATGTGGGGCTCAATATTTTGCTCATTCCCCGGTATCAGGCCGTTGGATCGGCTGTTGCCAGCCTTGCTACCCAGAGCCTGGTGGCACTGGCACAGGCGTTGGTAGTTTTTCGGATCTTCAAAATAAAAGCGAATTACGGGTTTACCATTCGTTTGCTGCTGCTGGTGGCAGGCACCATTTTAATTGCCCTGATTAGCCAGCAACTACCGTTTCCCTGGATCATAAACCTGCTTATTATGAGCCTTGCCAGCTTGCTGTTGGCTATGGCAGTAAGGTTTTTCCGGATAGGACATTTCATCAATATTATGCGCTTTGGCGAACAGCCCGGATCTGAACGCTGAGCCCGGGGTAATCCTTAAGCTAAAAGCACTTTTTTAATTATCTTTGGCCCGGCTTAAATAAAACCCCTTTCCATTCGTTTTTTCAAAAAAGGACCTTAATATCAATCTCATGGACCAAAACAAAAAGGATTTTGATTCGACTAACGTCTTCCTTTTTATTATTCGTTGGTGGAAACATCTGGCAATTATTTGCTTCATTGCTGCCCTGGCGGGCGTTATTTTTTCCGGGCCACGGTTTATCACGCCCATGTTCGAGTCGACCGTAACCATGTTTCCGGCTTCAACGGCCAGTATTTCCAGGGCGGTGCTTGGCGGCCCCGGCAGCCAGGACTTTCTTCAGTACGGCAGTGTGGAAGATGCGGAGCGCCTGCTGCAGGTGCTGGGTTCGGTGGCCATTCGCGAACGCGTGGCCGGGCGTTTCAACCTGATCGAACATTATGGAATCGCCCCGGATGCCAAATTTCGCCGTACCCGCCTCAACCAGACCTATTCCGATAATATCTCTTCTCGCCGCACCCAGTTCGGGGCCGTCGAAATTAAGGTAAGAGACAAAGATCCGATTATGGCTGCCGATATTGCCAACGAAATGGCCGCTCTGGCCGACTCGGTGCAGAACGAGATGCGCTACCAGCGCGCCCTGCAGGCCTACGAGGTTGCTAAAATGAATTACGAAGTGCTGCTGGCAGAGCTCAAGCTTACCGAAGACTCCCTGCGCAAGGTGATGCAGGCCGGCGTTTACGATTTTGAAGGCCAGTCGACCATGCTTACCCAACAGCTGGCCATCGACCTGTCGACCGGCAACCAGCGGGGGGTAAGGGCAATAGAAGAACGCCTTGATGCCCTTAGCGAAGGGGGCGGAGCCTACATCTTTCTGTCGACCAACCTGCAGGTGATCAGCAGCAACCTGGTGGCGCTGCAACGCCGCATGCAGGAAGCAAGAACCGACCTCGACAATTTCCTTAACTTCAAATTTATCATCGACCCGGCTTTCGAGGCCGAGCGCAAGGTATACCCGGTGCGCTGGCTCATTTTGTTTTTGGCCACCTTCGGGGCAGGCCTCATGGGGGTGGTCTCGCTGATGGTATATGAAAACCTGGTTTCAAAAGGTATCGTGAACGAAAAGAACCTTGCCGGGAAAAAACCTGAGTAGCGTGGAGCAGGAAAAAAAGCGTAAAATGCTTTACCGGTTCGGACTGTGGTTTACAGTGCTGAACATTGTGCTTATGGTGAACGGGCATTACTGGCTCACAGCCATTCCCATTGTTCTGGGCATCATGCTGCTTTTTTTCTTCTCGCTCGACAAACTTCTTCTCTTCATTGTTCTGCTCACCCCATTTACGTTCAAATACGAGATTGAACGCTTCGGCTTCACCATCGACATGCCCACCGAGCCGCTGATAGTGGCAACCATGCTGCTGTTCTTCCTGCGCATGATTCACGAACCGGTTTACGACCGGCGTGTGCTGCGCCACCCCCTTACCATTGTGCTTATCCTGAACCTGTTGTGGATGTTCGTTACTTCGGTTACCAGCGAACTTCCTTTGGTGTCATTCAAGTTCTTCCTGTCGCGGCTGTGGTTTGTGGTAGTATTTTATTTTGTGGCTGTCAACTTGTTTAAGGAATATGACAATTACAAGCGGTTTCTATGGTATTTCGGGGCCTCGATGGCGGTAATAGTTATTGTGATAACGGTGCAGCATGGCGCCTTCGGTTTTGAACGTATGGTGGGTACCTGGATCGTGAGGCCTTTCTTCAACGACCATACCAATTATTCGTCTACCCTGGCACTGGTGGCTCCCTTTTTTATTGTTATGGCTTTCAACAAGGAATACAGCCCGTTGCGGCGCACCACTGCCCTGATGTTTTTCCTGGTGTTTGCCATGGGCATCCTTTTCAGTTACAGCAGGGCTGCCTGGCTCAGCATCATGATGGCCTTTGGTGGCTTCATGATTCTGGGCTTAAAAATTCCCTTCCGGTTTATACTGGCGGGCACAGTGCTGTTTGTGGCTACTGTGTTTACATTCCAGACACAAATCGTCATGCAGCTCGAGCGCAACACCCAGGAGTCATCGGGCGATATTGCCGAGCATGTGCAGTCCATAACAAATATCTCTTCTGATGCTTCCAACCTGGAGCGCATCAACCGCTGGCGCGCGGCATTCCGCATGTACGATGAGCGGCCTGTGTTTGGCTGGGGCCCGGGCACCTACCAGTTTGTGTATGCCCCCTTTCAGCGCTCCGAAGACTTTACCATTATCACCACCAACTTTGGCGACCTGGGCAACGCACATAGCGAATACATCGGCCCCCTGGCCGAGAGTGGCCTGCCCGGCATGCTGCTCTTTATAGCCCTGGCCCTGCTGGTGCTTAAAACCGGGGTCGACCTGTTTAAAAAGGCCCCCACACGCGAGATGCGGCTGATGGCCCTGGGCATAACACTGGGATTCATTACCTATTTCGCACACGGCTTTCTCAATAATTTTCTTGATACCGACAAAGCCTCGGTGCCATTCTGGGGCATGATGGCCATGCTGGCTGGTCTGGATGCCTTCTACCGTAAGGATGCCGAAAAAAAGGCTGTCCAATAATAAGAGTTTCCCTAAAAAGTCTTGCGTTCAGCTTGGGCAGCCCGCCATAAAACCGTAATTTTACAGCCCAAAAATTGCTGATATGAACGAGACCCTGAAGACCCTCCTGGAGCACAAAACCATTCGCAACTACAAAAGCGACCCCATTAGCGATGATATCCTGAACAAAATACTAGAGGCCGGATTTCGGGCTTCTACTACCGGCAATATGCAGGTATACAGTGTGATCGTTAGCCGCGACGAGGAAAAGCGCAAAGAGCTCTGCAAGCTGCATTTCGGTCAGAAAATGGTAGAGCAGGCGCCCGTGCTGCTTACTTTCTGTGCCGATTTCAACCGCTTTAACAAATGGTGCCGGCAGCGCGAAGCGGAGCCGGGCTACGACAACTTCCTGTCGTTTTTCACTGCAGCCATCGATGCCCTGCTGGTGGCACAAAATGCATGTGTGGCTGCCGAGTCGTTTGGGTTGGGAATTTGCTACCTGGGCACTACCACTTATCAGGCCGATAAGCTTATTGAGTTTTTCAACCTTCCCGAGGGTGTGGTGCCCATAACCACCGTGGTGGTGGGTTATCCCAACGAGAACCCCGAACAGGCCGACCGCCTGCCCGCCGAAGGGGTGGTGCATTTCGAAGAATACCGCGATTTCTCAGAAGATGATATTGACCGCATTTACAAGGATAAGGAGAGCCTTCCCCTAACGGCGCAGTTAATAAAAGAAAACGGGCTGGACAACCTGGCGCAGATTTTTGCCTATAAACGCTACACCAAGAAAGACAATCTGCACTTCAGCAAAGTGTTTCTCGATGCGCTGGCCGATCAGGGCTTTATGAACCACGACAGCCAGGACTAGCCCTGTTCGCCGCTTCCCTTATCGCCTACAAAATATTGCTCCTTGTGCTTGAAAAGTACGTTGAAGGTGGTAAGTGAACCATAAATGCGGGTGATATATTGCTGCAGGTTCACCTTTTCGTCGTCTTCGAGCTTTTCATTGCTGTTAATACGCTGCTCCAGCACCCTGAGGCGGTCGCGCACCAGCACTATTTTATGGAAAAAGGCATCGATGGGAATCTCCTTGGGCTTCAGCTCGGGCGAGCCGGGTTTCATTATCAGTACGCCCTTCTTCCATTTGTCGCCCATTTCTACCGTTTCCGGGAAATCGACGTAGCGGCGCAGCACCCCGGAAAACACCTTCTCCAGGTCTTCGAGGCTGATGGCAGGGCCGCCCCCGGCTTGTCCGGTGGCCTTTGAGGGCTCCACCAGCTTTAGTCCCTGGAAACTGCGGGCAATCTCCTTATCGCCGCGGTTAATGAAAAATACGCTTAGTGTGGTAAGGTTCACATTGGTAACAATACCAATCCCAAACTGTGTGTGTTCTACCTTGGCGCCAATGGCGAAAACGTCCTGTTCCATATTCTTTCTAAATAGGTTGGTTAATATTTGAAGCTGCTTCCTCCAATGAACTCCCGCAAAATGGAGGTAGGAGGGATGTCGGCCGGGTCGATGGGTCTGAAGAGCGACAGCAGGCGGTTTAGCCTGAGCACCTCTTCCCTTATCTGCTCGTTTTCTGCCTGTGCTGCCTTCAGAATGCTGGGGGCATAGTGGGCAAAAACCGCCAGTTCGTAAATGAGCGCCGAGTTGAAAATGGCATGGGCGCTTTCCTGGAAAGGAAAAATACTTTTATATTCATTCTGCATCACGTCGGGCCAGCGTTTAAGTGTTTCGTTAAAGTCGTAGCCCCTGAAAAGGTGGTCGCGCACCAGGCGGCGAATGAGGCGGTGGTCGGAAGTGGAGAACGGCAGGTGGTCGTGAATATTGAGGGTGCTAAGGGCCGATACATAAAGGCGGTACGACTCCAGGTCCATCACATCTTTCCACATTTCGGGGTTGAGGCCGTGTATGCCCTCCACAATCACATAAGTGTCGGGACCTGCCACGGTGGGCTGGGTATCGGCAATGGCCCCTTTGCCATCGAACATATACCTCGGCAGGAACACTTCTTTGCCGGCAATCAGCTCGTTGATGTTTTGCCTGAACAACTCCAGGTCGAGGGCCGTAATCAGCTCAAAGTTCTTTAGGCCTGTGACAGGATCGTCGGGGATAGCCGAATGCGGCAGGTAATAATTATCGAGCGATAGGATAAGCACGCTCTTGCGCATGACTTTCAGTTCGATTGCCAGGCGGTTGGCCGAGGTGGTTTTGCCCGAAGATGTGGGGCCCGCCAGGAAAATAACCCTGGGCTTGAGTGGGTGCGATACTATATTGTCGGCAATGCGCGAAATACGCTTGACCTGATAAGCTTCGGAAATTTTGATAAACTCGGGCAACTCGCCATTTGTAATCACATCGTTGAGCTCGGCAATACTCGAAATGCCCAGATGGGCCATAGTCTCTTCGGTCTCATCGAATCGTCGGAAATACTTACTGCTTTCCAGCTTTTCAGGCATTACACGGTCGAAAAAACCGGGGTCGGCCACCAGGAAGAAGCCGTTTTTGAATTTAAACAGCCTGAAATTTTCCAGCTTTTCGTAATTCTCCTGCACCCTGTTCAGAAAAAATTCGCCCCAACCGTTGAGGTGCGCCAGTCGCAGCCCGCCCATTTTGGCGTATCCGGGCCCGCGAGAAAGCAAAAGGTGTGAAATGTCGGGACGGTGGTTGTGCTCAAAATACCTTACAATCTTTTCGCCGGGCAGCATCTCCTGGGAAAAGTTTACCCTTTCGCGTATCATGCGGCGAATCTTTTCGCGGATCTCCTTCAGGTCGTCGTCGCTGGGGGTGTAATCCTTAAAATAGCCGTACACCCCACCAGGTATACTATAGGAAATATAATATTCGTGGTTTTTCAGCGAAAGCGAAGCAGCCATATTGAACAGCACCAGCAATGGCTCCATCAGGTTGCGAAACGAAAGCTTAAGCGATTCGGGGTGGCTGTGCGATTTTATTTCGGGTAGGCTCATTATGATTACGATCAGAAATTCTTTATATATGTGGCTTGGCTTTTTTACCCATCGCCAGCAGTTGCAAATATAATGCAATAACGGCTTTTTGCCTTCAACATTTCATGGGGCCGGATTGGTCAATAAGGATAATGACAAATAAATCGGGCGGTTTGTTTAGGTTTTTTAAAATGGTTCTTTAAATTTGTCGGTTGAAAAAACCGTAATAATCATCCACCCAAATCCAACGAATATGATCGATTTAACCACCACCTATATGGGCCTGAGCTTACGCAGCCCTGTTATTGTCGGCAGCTCTGGCCTGACGCGAAGTATCGACAACCTGAAGGAGATGGAGGCCAATGGAGCCGGAGCCGTGGTGCTCAAATCGCTCTTCGAGGAGCAGATTAAGTTCGAAATACGCAAGGTGTTTTCGTACGACGATATGGTGAGCGCTTATACCGAGGCCGACGATTACATTCGCAACTACGCCCGCACCCACGCCCTCGACGAATACCTAAACCTGATTCGCGATGCAAAAAAGGCAATCAGCATTCCGGTTATAGCCAGCATTAACTGTGTGAGTGCCGAAGAATGGACCAGCTTTGCCAAAAATATTCAGGAAGCCGGTGCCGACGGCCTCGAACTCAATGTTTTTGTGCTGCCATCTGATGTGGACAAGGAAGCCGCAGAATACGAAAAGCTGTATTTCGATATTGTGGAAAAAGTGAAGAAGGAAGTCAGCATTCCCATCGCCCTAAAAATCTCATCTCACTTCTCGGGAATGGCCAATTTTGTGAAGAAGCTTTCGTGGACGGGTGTGAAGGGTGTTGTGCTTTTTAACCGGTTTTTCAATCCCGACATTGATATTGAAAAGTTCCGCATGACTGCCAGTAGCATTTACAGCACCCCTGAAGAGATCACCACTTCGCTGCGCTGGATCGGCATTTTGGCCGGAAGGGTGCAGACCGACCTGTGCGCCTCAACCGGTGTGCACGACGGCAAAGGCGTTATTAAGCAGCTGCTTGCCGGTGCCAAAGCCGTACAGGTGTGCTCAACACTTTATAAGAACGGTTTTGGGCAGATTGAACGCATTAACCAGGAACTTACCGAGTGGATGGAGCAAAACAACTTCAGCAAGATCGGCGATTTTGATGGAAAGATGAGCTCAAAGAAAGGCGAAAGCCCGGCCGCTTACCAACGCGTGCAGTTCATGAAGCACTTTGCAGGCATTGACTGATAAATGAAGATTGAAAAACTAAAAATGAACCCCTCGACTTCGCTTGGGGCAAGAAATAAAAAAAGCCGGGGCGATTTTCCCCGGCTTTTTAATTACTGCTGGGCAAAAACCCGTTGCAGCAGTTCGGTTACCCGTGCTGCCGGGTCGCGCCTGATGTTGGCTTCTTCATCGGCAACCATCGCAAACAGCCCTTCGAGTGCCCGGCTGGTGGCATAGTCGGCCAGATCGGTATTTACCGGGCTCAGGCTCGGCGAAAGCCTTGCAATGGCGTTGTAGGCAGTGGTTAGTTCCTGCCAGGCACTTTGGGCACCTACCGTGTTGAGCGAATTGATGATGTCGGGCTTGAAAGCGCCGTATAATTGCGTAAAAGTGCGGTCGTGCAGGTAATTGGTGGCCGCATTTTGCCCGCCCCTCAGTATTCCCCAGGCATCCTGTATGGTAATGTCGCGAATGGCATTGGTGAAAATGGGCCGTGCCTGGGCTGAAGCATGCTCGGCAGCCCTGTTAAGGCGAAGCACAAACTCATTGAGCAAGGGCCTGAGCAAGGCAGAGTTTTGCATGTAATTCATGGCGCCGGCCGCTTCGGGCGGAAAAGGAATCTTAATGGCTGAATTGTTGAAAAAACCATTTTCCTGGTTGGTGGCAAGTACCGCATTTACTGCACCGATGGTCAGCGCCTCGCGAAGGCCACTGGCAACCTCGGCCTCACTCATGGGCACCCTTACCAGCTGCTCGCAACTGTTAACACTCATCGTTATAAAACCGATCAATATGAAAAGAAGAATGATTGGTCTTTTGTATATAGTTTGCATGTCAATGTGATTTAATGGTAATACAATTATTGCAACTTTTTTATTTTTTCAAAATTACTGTTTTATCTTTAATAGCATTTTTAAACTTTTTAACAGATGGGTTCTTGGTCAATCGTAAACATTTAGATACCTTTATACTTTCAAAAACAAAACTGAAAAAATTTTGTTACTATTTGTAAATCAAGCATAACGCAGTTTTCTCTAAAAAGAAAAATCAAAGTAAAACAGCAAAACAGGAAAAATTATGGCAGCAAAGAAAGATAGCAAGAAAGAAAGCATGCGTCCCATGCTTGTGGCATTTGGTGTAATTGCGCTTGCGGTAGTGGCCTTTATGGTTTTCAGCCGCAAAGGAAGCAACGCCAATGAAATAGTTAAGGTTGAACCGGGCGAGAGCCAGGTGGCAGTGCTTACTGATGCCAACTTTGCCGAGACCATTGGTCAGGGTGTTGTTTTGGTTGATTTCTGGGCAACCTGGTGTCCTCCCTGCCGCATTCAGAACCCGATTGTTGAGGAAGTGGCTGCCGCTATTGGCGACAAGGCCGTGATCTCAAAACTCGATGTAGATCACAATGGAAGGTCGGCCGCCTTATATGAGGTGCGCAACATTCCCACCCTGATCATCTTTAAGGATGGTCAGCCTGCCCGCCGCTTTGTGGGCGTTACCCAGAAAGAAACCCTTCTGGCTGCCATCAACGAGTTGCTGTAAACCATCACCTTTGTAACTTTTAACATTTTACCCAATATGGAACATTTGACTTTAGACACTTTTAAAACCAAAGTCTTTGACTTTGAAAACAACAAAGAATGGAAATTTGAAGGCGACAAGCCTTGTATTATTGACTTTTATGCCGACTGGTGCGGCCCATGCAAAATGGTAGCCCCCATCCTCGAAGAACTTTCAAAAGAATACGACGGGAAAGTTGATATTTATAAAATTGATACGGAGAAGGAACAGGAACTTGCTGGCGTATTTGGTATTCGCAGTATTCCTTCTATTCTTTTTGTTCCCATGAACGCCCAGCCTCAGATGGCTGCCGGTGCCTTGCCAAAGAATGCCTTTGAGCAGGCCATTAAGGAAGTACTTTCGGTAGAAAAATAGTTTTTGGTTTGGTGGTAAAGCCTGGCATGGCCTCTGGCTGTGCCGGGCTTTTTTTAACACATTAATAATTATGGAAAAACAAACTGAACATACCCCCCTCGAGAAAGAGAACAAAAAGAAGTTTCCCTTCAGGGTTTCATCCAATAAATACCTGGCCATCATTGCAGGCTTTACTTTGGCTGGTGTTGCCGGCGGATTTGCCTATTATTGGTTCATCGGCTGCAACACGGGCGGCTGCGCTATAACCTCAAGCCCTTACATGAGCATGATATGGGGCGGCATGATGGGATATCTTGTGCCAGACTTTTTTGTAAAGAAAGAAAAACAAGACGAAACCGGGGCCTGACCCGGTTTTTTTATTTCGGGGCGATTTTGTAAAGGTATAAGCCGATAATCCCGAAAAAAATGTTCGGTATCCAAACCGACAGCATGGGATGCAGGTTGCCCTTGGTAGCAAAGGTCGTTGATATCTGCATAAACAAAATAAATGCGAAGCTCAGGGCCAGCCCGGCACCCAGGTGCAGCCCTATACCTCCGCGTACCTTGCGGCTCGAAAGGGATACGCCTATGAGCGAAAGCACCAGTGTGGCAAAAGGAAAAGCCATGCGCCGGTGCATCTCCACTTCATAAAACTTCACGTTTTCCGACCCCTTCAGTCGCTCATTCTGAATATAGTCGCGCAGCTCAAAGAAGCTCATCGTCTCCATCTCCCTCAGGTTCTGTATAAAGTCGCTCGGCGTAAAAGGCAGTACCGTATCGAGGCGGTGTCCATGGGTCAGCTCTTCCTGCAAATTATTTATGGTGCGGATATGGTAGTTTTCTATGCCCCAGCTTCCGTTTATGCTGTCCCAGCGCACGTTGTCGGCGGCCAGCTTGTAAACCAGCTCGCCATCTTTGATCTGCTCCAGGGTAAAGCGCCAGCCAATATTGCTGCGGTCGTTGTACGACTCCAGGAAAATAAATATCCCGGGCCTGATTTGCATATGTATGTTGCGCTCGCGGAAAGTGGCAGGGTTCTTCACGTAAACCGCCTCAAAATCGAGCCTCTTCTTATTGGCAGGCGGAATAAGGATGTTTGAAAGGAAAACTGAGAAAAGCCCGAGGATTATCGCCGAGATCAGGTAAGGCACCATCAATCTTCGGAAGCTGATACCCGCGCTGAGCATGGCCACAATTTCGGTGTTGAAGGCCAGCCTTGATGTGAAGAATATGACGGCAATAAATGTGAAAAGCGGGCTGAAAAGGTTTACAAAATAGGGGATGAAGTTCAGGTAGTAAGAAAAAATGATCTCTTTCAGTGGGGCCTGCTTCTCAATAAAGTCGTCGATCTTTTCAGAAAAGTCGAAAATGATCACGATTAGGATGATCAGGCCCATTGCAAAGACAAACGTCCCGAGGAATTTCTTAATGATATACAGGTCTATCTTTTTCACCCTGGTATGGCCTGAGTTATGTTTTTGCAGCGGTTTTAAAATGAACGGGGCAAAGTTACGCTTATTTTACAATCGATGGCTGAGCCTTGGTACCATGGCGTTTTTCCACTGCAGAAAGTCGCCGGCTTCGATGTGTTTGCGGGCCTCTTTCACCAGCCAAAGGTAAAAGCTCAGGTTGTGCATGGTGGCTACCATTGGCCCGAGCATCTCGTTGCCCACAAAGAGGTGGCGCAGGTATGCCCGGCTGTAGTGCTGGTCAACGAATGCTGTTCCGCTGGGGTCGATGGGACTGAAGTCGTCTTTCCATTTCTGGTTGCGGATGTTGATGATGCCTTCGCTGGTAAACAGCATGCCGTTGCGGGCATTGCGCGTAGGCATCACGCAGTCGAACATATCTACCCCCAGGGCAATGCACTCCAGGATATTTTCGGGAGTGCCCACACCCATCAGGTAGCGGGGCTTGTCGGCCGGCAAAATGTCGCACACCAGTTCGGTCATCTCGTACATATCTTCGTGGGGTTCGCCCACCGAGAGGCCGCCAATGGCATTGCCCTGGCGCCCGCAGTCGGCAATAAACCTGGCCGATTCCACACGTAGGTCTTTATAGGTGCTGCCCTGCACTATGGGAAACAATGTTTGCCTGTGCCCGTAAAGGCCTTCGGTTTTGTCGAAATGGCTGATGCAGCGCTTGAGCCAGGAATGCGTAAGCACCAACGACTTTTTGGCATAGTCGTACTCGCAGGGGTAGGGGGTGCACTCATCGAAGGCCATGATAATGTCGGCACCGATCACACGCTGAATGTCCATTACCTTTTCGGGTGTGAAGAGGTGGCGCGAGCCGTCGATGTGCGACTGAAACGTGACACCCTCCTCCTTGAGCTTACGCCTGTGGGCGAGCGAGTACACCTGGTAGCCGCCACTGTCGGTCAGTATGGGTTTGTCCCAGGCCATGAAACGGTGCAGCCCGCCCGCATTTTGCAGCACCTCCAGGCCCGGCCGAAGGTAAAGGTGATAGGTGTTGCCCAGGATGATCTGCGCCTTTACCGTCTCTTCAAGGTCTTTGTGGTGCATGGCCTTTACGGTGCCGGCCGTGCCCACCGGCATGAAAATGGGCGTTTCGATGGTGCCGTGGTCGGTGGTGATAAGCCCTGCACGGGCTTTGCTGCCTGCATCTTGCGCCTGTATGGTAAACTGCATAATCCTTCCCTGAAATTTTTCGCAAAGATAGAAACTATTCACAAGGATATGGTAATTTTGCACCTTTCGCAAAACCACGTAAGTTCTATGGAGTGGCTCAGGGAGGTACCGCTGACTTTTGAATGGATGCTGCTATATGCCTTCGGCCTGGTTGCTCTTATCCAGCTTTTCTATTACTGGTTTTTCCTTAGCCGGCTGGCCTTCCGCAAGCCAAAAAAGAAATACGATGCCACCCCGCCGGTGAGCGTGATTATCTGCGCCAAAAACGAATACCTCAACCTCGAAGAGAACCTGCCTTTCATTCTCGATCAGGATTACCCCGATTTCGAGGTGCTGGTGGTTAACGATGGCTCTGATGATGAATCGGAACTGTTGCTGCACGAAATACGGGGAAAGAATCCCCGCCTTACAGTGGTCAATCTTCAAAAAAACGTCAATTTCTTCCGCGGGAAAAAGTTCCCGCTTTCCATTGGCATCAAGGAGGCGCGCCACGGATTGATCGTGGTGGCCGATGCCGACTGCCGCCCCGCCAGCCGCCAATGGATCTCAGGCATGGTGTCGCGCTTCGATCCCGCTACCGAAATTGTGCTGGGTTACGGCCCTTACCGCAAAAGGCAGGGGCTGCTCAACAAACTCATCCGCTACGATTCCTTTTTTATTGGCCTGCAGTATCTTTCATTTGCCCTGGCGGGGAATGCATATATGGGCGTGGGGCGTAATATGGCCTACCGGCGCGAGGTCTTTTATCGCGTAAAGGGTTTTACCTCGCACTACACGGTCATGTCGGGCGACGACGACCTGTTTATCAACCAGGCCGCAACCCGTCGTAACGTTCGCATTGAAGTTGACCCCGACAGCCATACCCTTTCCCTGCCAAAGGAAAGCCTGGGCAAATGGTTTCACCAGAAGCGCCGCCACATGACCACCGGCAAATACTACAAACCCCGGTTTAAGTTTCTGCTGGGGCTGTTTTCCTTGTCACAGGTGCTTTTTTACCTGCTTTTTGCCATTTTAATGGCTTGTTGCGTTTTATCAACAATCGGTCTGATTGCAGCGGCAATCTTTGCTATTCGTATGATAAGCATGTTAATAATTTTTTACAAGGCGGGCAAAAAGTTAAATCAAAGCCGATTATCTTTATATTCGCCGCTGTTTGATTTGATAATGCTGGGGCTGAACCTTACTTTTGCATTCTCAGCCATGTTTTTTAACAATAATAGATGGAAGTAAAAACCAACCTTACCGAAAAGGCACAAAGAGACTATTTGCTGGTTAGGGAGGCGGTGGACCATGGCAACCAGAGGGCTTATTCAGAGCTCATGGGCATGTATAAGGACACCATTTACTTTATGCTCTTGAAAATGTCAGGAAACCCTGAGGATGCCGAAGACCTTACCATCGAGGCTTTCGGAAAGGCCTTCAAAAACCTGCAGCAATACACCCCCGATTACGCTTTTAGCACCTGGCTGTTTAAGATCGCCTCGAACAACTGCATCGACTTTATTCGCAAGAAAAAGAAGAACGTGCTCAACTACGAGGCCAACGAAGAACTCAACGAGTCGACCCGGGTCAGCAACCTCGCGGCCGAAACCGGCGACCCGGAGGAGAAGCT
>Ga0114946_10000550_pt1 | contig 25265 bp, 19 predicted proteins | sample WalLakDeSediment_FD_88676 | JGI IMG/M metagenome (GOLD analysis project Ga0114946, IMG submission 88676) | Lake sediment microbial communities from Walker lake, Nevada to study Microbial Dark Matter (Phase II) - Walker Lake 11/02/13 Deep Sediment | ecosystem: Environmental > Aquatic >... | reverse complement strand
TGTAGGGGCGCAGCGTGCTGCGCCCCTACATCTACAACAACAAATACACCACGTATCCCGAACACGCCATGTATCCCGGACACGCCGTCGATTCCGGTTGTACGGGCGCAGCGCGCTGCGCCCCTTGATGTCGTGTTACCCGATGTCAGGGGAAAAGCCCTATGGTATCCTCAGTAGGTTTGCCTTCCTCCGCCCAGCGCTCGTACATGTGAATCTGTTGTTGAAGCGCTGGATCATTGTATTCGCGCTGTGCTTTCCGCAAGACTTCAGCCGCTTTCAAATACTGTCCGGATACTTCGTAGTAATCCATGAAGAAGCGATAGGGAGATCGTGAAGTCGAACGCCCGCTTGGGTCTCTCTCCAGTTGTTCAAGATAGAACTCTTCGAGAGATTTCGCGTTTTCGAGATAGGCGGCCGTATCCCTGATCATCAGGTACATGTTGCCAAGATCCGTACGTAGACTGGGATCGAATATGTGGTACTCCTCCGGCATCACTTCCTCCATCTTCGCCAGTGCCGCTCTCGCTCCGGCATCATCATTATGATCCTGCATTAGTACTTGGCCGAGAGCCATGTACAGCACTCGGAAGCTGTATATCATTTTCGTACTGGCTTCATCGAGATTAATGCGCGGATTGTTCAACTCGCGAAACATGAAACCCATCGCGCGATTACTGTCGGGTTCCTCGCGCATATCCATGAGATGCCTCTGCAATACGCCGGCATTCATCGCGGCATAGTAGCGGTCCTGACGCTGTGGAAATTTGAACGGCGTGACGCGATACGCCAAGCCTTCCACAATGAGATTCTCGTCGAGCCCCAATCTATCACCCGGTGCGGTGCTGAGTGCGAAGTAGATGGGCCGGGTATTGATGTTCTGATTCAATATATCAATGATCAGCATGTCCTGATTGCGAATGCCCTGACGCCCTTCCGGATCGGTGTATGTTGTGGGAACCATGAAGGTAAGCGTCTGCGGAATTTCCTCGATTCCTCGTACAAACGGTACATCGTCCAGCGAACGAAGGTCGATTTTTTCGGGATCGATGGGAACACTTATATTTCGCGCCTCCCACTGCACAGGCCGCATGGCCTCCAACTCCTGATCCGAATAGGAAATACCCACAAGCTGCGCACCATACGGACGTTCGTTCTTCAACTGCTTGGAATACCAAGGCGTGTTGAGCAAACTCAGATTGATGACGCGAATGTCGCGTCGCACACCGGCGGCATATTGCAAATACCAAAGCGGGAAGGTGTCATTATCTCCACCGGTGAAAATAATCGCATCCTGGTCACAGCTTTGCAACAAGTTGTACGCGTAATCGAAAGCAACGTAGTTGTACTGCCTGTCATGAGTCCGATAATTCTGCGCCAGCATGTTTATCGGAGCAGCCACGAACAGCAGCACGGCAACGGCGAGGCCTACCGCCTCGTTGAGCTTCGCTTTTTCGCGAATATACTCGATAATGCTGTACACCCCGATACCGGTCCACAATGCGAATACAGCGAAGGAGCCGACGAAGAAGTAGTCCCGTTCTCGAACCTGACGTTCGGCCATGTTGAAATATATCACCAGCCCGACGCCAGTCATGAAAAACAGTATCAGCATCGCCGTTCCCGTACGGTAATCCTTACGGAGGTGATAGTACATACCCAGCAGCCCGAGTAAAAGCGGAATAGCGTAGTAACGGTTGGGATACCCCATTCTCTCCGACCATTCACCACCAGAACCAATGAAAGCAACCGGTGCGTCCTGCAAGTCACCCGTGCGCCCGACGAAGTTCCAGAGGAAATACCGCAAATAGATATGTCCGATTTGATACTTCAGAAAATAGTCGAAATCCGAAGAGTAATTGACGTAATACTGTGTGCTCTCGGGATTCCAGCGCCGCGGCAGAAAACTGCGTGAACGCATATTGACGCTCCGCGTGCGATCATCGAAATTCGGTCCGGAAAGCAATGGGTACGTACCGTATTGATCGCGGTTGAGATAACTGTATAAACCCTTGAGCGTCGCAGGTGCGTTCTCATTCAATGCTGGTTGCTGTCCGGATCGAATGGGAATCATGCTGTACGTCGAATATCCGAGCGTTACGAGTAGTACGGCAAGAGAGACCATACGTACATGCGGGTGCAACTGCTTCGAGGCGACAACATAAACGAGCGCCGCGACTGCCAGCAGCAGAACGTAACGCCCCACACTGTCACCAAGTGTCGCGGGTATGTATTTGACAATTCCGGGATATATCGTGAAAAACGCAACGGCCATGATGCCGATAGCTATCCCAACGCTCCTGTAAGTGACATCCGCCGTCCTCCTGTCTCTGAAATAGATCAGAACGAATACGTAAAACAACGCAAGCAGAGAAAGCAAATGCACACCGATGCTCAAACCCATCACGTATGCGATAAGTAACAGCGTTCGTTCGGTTTTGAAAAGACCGATTTTGAAATACCATTCCGTGGCGATCCACATCACGAACACTATGAAGAACGTACCGACACCGTAGGCCTCGGCCTCGGTACCGTTGAACCAAAACGTGTCACTCCACGACAAGATGAACGCACTGACAGCGGCTGACAGCAACATGCTCAGTGCGGGAACCGGATGCACCGGATCACCCTTCCACTGCCGCAAAAACCTGACGACAATCAGGTACACCAACAACACGGAAAAGGAACTCGCGAGTGCGGACAGGATATTGACCCTGAAACCGAGGTCGGTGGACACCGGAAACAGTGAGAATATTTTTCCGAGCAAGGTGAGCGTAGGTGCTCCCGGAGGATGAGGGATACCCATGGTGACTGCGGCCGTGATGCGCTCGCTACAGTCCCAAAACGAGATGGTCGGGGCGACGGTCATCATGAACACGGTCGCTGATATTGTGAATACGATCGCGGCGAATATACGATGCCAGAGTGTGAAATTCATGTCTTCTCGAATGCTGATGATTGGATTCCTGACTTTATTCCGCGTCGCCAACCGTGCGACGCATCGGTGAAGCTCAAGCCTGCTGGCTCTCGCCGCTACTATGCCGTTTCCTGTAAATGATGCCGATGGGAATGATCACGAAAAAACCGATGAACAACATGATCGGGGCGATAGTCACCGAAAGCGGACTTACCGCATCGCCCATCGCCATGACGATGAGACTTGCAAACAACCATCCGACACCGGCGATCATAATAATGTAGTTCGTGCGCTGTGGTAATTCGGCGTCTGAGACTGTTACCTTCTTTGCACCTCGTCGCTTTTTCTGCGCTCTGGCCATGCCATACTCTCCACTATCTATGTTGATGAATCCGGTACGATCCGGAAAAATACGAAACTATTCACATATCACGCTATGCTTCACGGTACAACTGTCCGTCATGCAGTTTCCACGTCTCGTCCGCACGTGAGGCGAGACCTGCATCATGCGTGACGATGACGAAACTCTGCTTCCGATCACGAGCCAACCCCCACAACAAATCGTGAAGCATGGCTGCATTCTCTTCATCGAGATTTCCCGACGGTTCGTCCGCAAGCACGATTCGTGGATTGTTCGCGAGGGCACGAGCCACCGCTACGCGTTGCTGCTCTCCTCCTGACAACTCCGAGGGTCGCGCGTCGGCTCTATGAGACACGCGAACGACATCAAGCAACTCATCGGCTCGTCTCACCGCTTCTTGTCTCGACAATCCAGCTATCATACACGGAATCGCGATGTTCTCGCTCGCGGAAAATTCGGGCAGCAGGTGATGAAATTGGAAGACGAAACCCATCGATCTGTTCCTGAACGCAGCAAGGTCGGCGTCATTGAACGCGAACATGTTCTCGCCATCCAAAAACACCCCGCCGGAAGTCGGTCTGTCCAACGCCCCCATGATGTGCAGCAACGTGCTCTTTCCCGCTCCCGACGCTCCTACTATAGCCACGACGCTGCCCTCCGTTATGGTGAGCGATACGCCGCGCAGCACCTCGAGTCTACCGGAGCCCGCAGGGTAAGACTTGTACACGTTCTCGACTACGATTATGTCTTTCAGCATGGTCCTTCCAAAATATTTCTACTGCGATGGAAAACGGCCCGAGATCCTCAGCACAGCTCTCGCGACGCTTCGAAAAAACAAACGAGGCAAGACTCTATCCTGTATATCGATTTGCGATTCACTGCGTGGACCTTGTTCATGGGAGCATCTTCTCCTTTACTTTACATCTATGGGTATCGACTTCGTGCAACGCCCCAACGTGATACATGTTGTGATGGCTGCTTCTCGCCCAGAGCTACTGGGGCGGAACGTCACATACTGAAATATACTCAGTGACCGGAAGCGTTTCATTCAATCACTCCCAGCGAACTGCATCGATTATTTCCACATTCCCCGCCCTGCTCGCCGGATACCACGCCGCGAGCAAGGTCAAACAGAAGGTGGCCAGTACGATGAGCACGATATCCGCAGGACGCACCTCGACGGGAATAGCCGGAATAATGAACGCTGCGTCCAACTGCACCAAGCCGTATTCCGCTTGCAACCATGTCAGTAACAGGCCGAGTGCGAGACCGCCGACGACTCCGAACGTCCCTATCCACACACCCTGCAAAAGGAAGATTCTCCGGACTTGAACAGCCGGCAACCCCATTGTACGCAGTATACCTATGTCGCGCTTTTTCTCGAGAACAAGCATGGTGAGCGAGGCAAGTATATTGAATACCGCCACAGCGATGATCACCGCAAGAAGTATGAACGCACTCCAGCGCTCGATCGTCATTACTGAATAGAGATCGCGGTGCAAATCATACCAAGTCAACACGTTCCACCCATCGCCGATTGCTGCCTGCAACTCCTCACGCACTCGTCGACTTATGTCGATGTCCCTGACTCGCACGTCGAATCCCGATATCTGTCCGGGCATGCGGAACAACCGCTGTGCATCGGCAAGCGAGAGAAACGCCCACGCGGCATCGTAGATTTTATTCTGGGATTCGTATATGCCGGCCACGGGAGATCGCAGCACAGTTGGTGTAACGTACTGTGTCAGAATACTCTCCATACCCGCGGGACTGTACAGAACAATCGTATCGCCAGCCAGTACGCGCATTTTGTCAGCCAACACTATACCCAGCACGCTGCCATTTCTCTCAGTGAAACTGAAATTGCCGAGCACTAGCTTTTTCGCGACATTGGACACCTTGGAAATACTGTCCGGAGACACACCCTTTACCCAGATGAAATTGGCTGCACCACGTGACATCGCCATGGCCTTTCTTTGAATGAATGGCGAAAAGCCCGTCACGTCTTTGCTGGCAGCCAGAATGGCGGAGACATCTTCATCGGGCATTCCATCACTACGCGGTATGCGCTCCACCTTGATGTGTGGATCGAAATCCTGAAGTATCGATGTCACCAACCCGTTGAAACCATTGAACACAGACATGACTACGATCAGGCTCGCCACACCGAACATGATGCCCAAGGTTGCCAACAGGGAAATGATATTGATGAAGCTGAAACGCTTCCTGCCAAACAAATAGCGGCGTGCGATATATTGTTCAACCTTCATGCTCAGTGAAACCGTATGGAACGAATGGGATTGAGACGAGCGGCAAGCCACGCGGGAATGAAGGAAGAGACGAACGCCAGCATCATACCCGCAATCATGACGCCGACGAACACCTCGACGCTCAAGTGAATGGGGACAGTCGTCATGAAATACACATCCTGCGGTAAACTGAAAAAGCGCAATTCCTGTTGCGCGAAACAGAAGGCGAATGCGATTATCGCACCGGCGATCGAACCCGCACCGCCTATCAGTAAACCCTGTATCATGAAAATACGCCTGATGCGTTTTCTCGATGCTCCGAGCGCCTGCAGTATGCCAATGTAACGCGTCTTTTCTATCACGAACAATAGCAGTGTTGCAATGACATTGAACACCGAGATGACGATCAACGACCCGACGACTATGGGTATCAGTTTCTGCTGCAGGTCTATCCATACAAACAGATGTCTGTACAGAGTGAACACCGAGCGCGGATCGTAGGGATATCCCAACTCGCTCTGAATCATGTCAACAGTGTGCTCGATTCGCGTCGCGTCCTCGCATAACACGTCGAAGCCACTAATTGCATGAGTGAGGTCGAACACCTGTTGCGCCGTCTCGACTGCTGTGAAAACGTAGATGTCGTCGAGATATTCGGCCATACCTGTTTCGTATAGACCGCGGATAACGCATTGCAATTTTGGTGCATCGTACACACTGCTCAGATCGGTGACCCCGAGTAGCAGAATACGATCACCAACGGAGAGATTCAGTTTCGTGGCAAGCCGTTTGCCGATGATGACGGAATGCCGGCCATCGATCGGATTCAACGTGTATGTTCCCGCGACGATTTTATCTCGAATACGCGTTAAATCTCGCAAGGAATCTATCCCTTTGACGCGGACGCCGTCGATGTCGTCGCGAGTGATGGTAATAGCCTCGCGCGAAAGAAATGGTCCAGCCGAAAGTACATTCGGTATGTGGTCGAGTGTGGTCATGACCTTTTCGTCGTATCGCACGACATCGTCGCGATACACACCAACCTGAATATGGGCGGAAAAACCGATAAGATTGGAACGGAGTTCGCGTTCGAATCCGTCGAGTATAGTCAGTGTGATGATGAGCGCCGCAGCGCCGACTGCCACGCTCCCCACCGCAACCGCTGTCATGAAGGACAGAAAGCGGGACATGTTCCGCGTGCGGAGATACCGAAATGCTATGAAGCGTTCGACGGACATCTATGATTGTGTCAGGTCGGAATATATGCTACGGCGTTGCCATACTTGAGCAAATAGGCTTGCGCGAACCCTTCGAGATCGCCGTCCATTACCGCTTGCACATTGCTCGTTTCATACCCGGTGCGATGATCCTTCACCATGTTGTACGGATGAAACACATAGGACCTGATCTGACTGCCCCATTCGATTTTCTTCTTGTTGTCCTCGATGGAAGCCAGTTTGGCGGCTTCCTTCTCTCTCTCGACCTGATACAATCTCGATTGCAGGAGCTTCATGGCCGTTTCACGATTCTGAAACTGGGATCTTTCCTGTTGGCAAGCCACGACAATGCCGGACGGCGCGTGAGTGATGCGAACAGCCGTCTCGACCTTGTTGACATTCTGCCCCCCTTTGCCCCCGCTACGGAATGTGTCGATTTTCAGATCCGAAGGATTGATTTCTATGTGAATGTCGTCGTCGATTTCCGGATAGACGAACACCGAAGCGAAACTCGTATGACGCCTCTTCGCCGAATCGAACGGGGAAATGCGCACGAGTCGATGTACACCGATTTCGCTTTTCAGGTACCCGAACGCATACGGGCCTGTCACTTCCAGCGTCACGCTCTTGATGCCGGCACCCTCGCCTTCGAGTTCATCGACCAGTGTCACGGCAAAATTCCGGCGATCACAGTAGCGAAGATACATGCGATACAACATTTCGGCCCAATCCTGCGACTCGGTCCCGCCAGCACCGGAATGAATGGTGATAATAGCATTGCGTTTGTCATCCTCGCCTGAGAGCATGTTCTTGAATTCGAGTTCGTCTAACAAACGCTGCATGGCGGCTTGTTCGCCTTCCAGTTCTTCAGCCATGCCTTCATCCTCGACTTCCTGCGCCAGTTCCACGAGTGCGAGAAAATCCCCGGCTTTTTCGTCAACCGCTTCCCACAGTTCCACCCATTCCTTGCGCAGGGTGATTTCCTGCATGACTTTCTGTGCTTCGAGATTGTCGTTCCAGAAGTTCTCGCGATGCGTTTTTTCCTCGAACTCGGCTATTTCGGCAATTTTCCTGTCGATGTCAAAGATACCCCCGAAGATCGAGAATGCGTTTATGAAATTCACGGGCTTTGGAGTGATACTCTTCGAACATGGTTCTTATCCTTGATAACAATGAATGGAATGAAAGTGTATGGGGAGTGGTACAACACGGCGTCGGCTACCGCGCAACGTTCTCATCCGCCGTCCGCGATTGACCCCGGGAAGGACGTATTCGACCATTGCCCGCTCGACGCGGAGTGTTTGCAGATTGGGTGCCGGATCGAACGACAGCATGACGACGAGAGCGACAACAAGCATGGTTTTTTTCAGCATAACGTTCTCTAAGCTTCCGTATCGCCGTGATAGCGTTCGTATGCCTGGATGATATCCTTGACGAGTCGATGACGCACGACGTCGTTTTTATCGAAATACACGAAATCCACACCATCGACTCCTTTGAGTACATCCTGGATTTCAACGAGACCTGACTGGCCGCGATTGGGCAAATCGATTTGAGTGATATCACCGGTGATAATAGCTCTGGAATTCGCACCCATGCGCGTAAGAAACATTTTCATTTGCATATTGGTCGAGTTCTGCGCTTCGTCGAGAATAATGAAGGCATTGTTCAATGTACGACCACGCATGTAGGCGAGCGGAACGATTTCTATGCTTCTGCGTTCAATATACCCTTTGAGTTTCTCGACCGGCAACATGTCGTCAAGCGCATCGTACAGGGGTCGAAGGTAGGGATCCACTTTTTCCCGCAAATCCCCTGGCAGGAAGCCGAGACTTTCACCCGCTTCCACGGCGGGGCGCGCGAGCACGATTTTCAGCACATCGTGTTTACGCAGCGCAGCAACGGCAGCAGCTACGGCGAGATACGTTTTTCCCGTACCGGCAGGCCCGATAGCGAAAACGATGTCGCTGTTCCGTATGGCACGCACATAGGCGACCTGTCCCGGCGTACGCGCTTTGATGTAATCTTTTTTCGCATATAGGACGATATTATCCAATTCCTCCGAGGACAGTGCTGTACTCGAGGAACTGGAGAGAATATCGAGCACTGTCGCCACATCGCGTGCCGTCAACGAATCCGTTTTATTCACGATGAACATCAACTCCTTGATCACTTTTTCAATCTGATCGACGATGTCGTCCTCGCCGCGGATGACCACTGTGTCGCCGCGTGCGATAAGCGTGACATCGAAACGTTCCTCGATCAGCCTGAGGTTGTTATCGTTGAAACCGAACAGCACGACGGGATTCGTTCCGTTGATGCGTATGCGCTTTTCTATTTCCAATTGTTCTCCAAAGTCCGTCAACTACACGGGTGCAAAGGGTATTGAAAGAAAAAACCCTCACATCACCAAATGTAAGGGTTTTATTCTGAAAAAGTGAGTCAATCTTTCCCACCATCGTGAATCACGACGGCTATCATCTTGCGCTACCTACTGACATTTTCCGGAGTAACGCCTGCACCTCCCATCTCGGCTTCACGCTTCTGGCGATAGTAGCGACGAGCGGCACTTTCTTCTTCTGGCGTCAGTGGCGCCGGTGCGGGAATTCTCAGCACCTGGCCGGGGAAGATTATATCGGGATTTCTGATTTGATCACGATTGCTCTGCCAGATCTTCGGCCATTTGAATGCATCGCCGTAAATGTCGGGTTTCTTGGCGATGTTCCACAGACAGTCGCGATCCCTCGCCCACGTTCCGACCACGTAGGTCTTCTCGGCACGGGAGAGCGTATCCCTCAGCGTCCGGATGTTTTCGGACACGCGCTGCACACGATCGAAGAATGCCGGAAGCAAACTGATTTTGTTGCCCGAAAGGCTCTTGTACTCCTCTTCTGCTTCATCGACTTCGTGCTTGCGCGCGAGCAAATCCATCGGTGAAAGACGAAGCAAATCGGCGATCTTGTTCTCGAGACGCTTCAGACGTGCTTCGTACGCATCGACATCCTGACGGGTAGCACCGACGAGGGCGTACAATTCGTCAATACACTTTTCGTAATCGTCCTGTTTGGCTTTCAGTACGTTGTTCTTCTGTTCGAGCTGTTGATCGAGTGCGGCTTGCTGCCGTTTGAGTTCGGATGCCCGCTTCTCGAGTTGCTCGATTTTCTGCGTTGCCTGCTCCTTGGTAAGGTCCTTCTGGGCGTGCACAATGGTGCTCCCGGCCATGAAGAACAACCCCAGGGCGACAGTGAGGAATGTGATCCTATTCCATCTCATGATGTGTCTCCTTGTTTTCTCGATTGCTGTTCGTTGACTGACCGGTGAAACTCAGTTGCCTTTCCAGTTGGCAAGGCGCTGCCTGACAAGTTCCTTGTCCTTGGCACACTGCTCCAACTTGGCTTCCTGGGCTGAAATCTGTCGATCCAGGGTTCCCATTTGAGACTGCTTGGTTTGGATGGCGGATTCGAGTGCGCTTATCTCGCGCTCGAGTTCCGAAATGCGGGCCAACTGCTCCGGAGTCGCGTACGACGTACAGCCGGAAATAATAGCACCGCCACCCAATGTCGCAGCAGCGATAATGAGTACCACAGACTTACGGAGTGTTTTCATAATCTTCTCCTTGGCGTGGTTAATTAAAGTAACAGGTTAGACTCGCGCATTAACTTCAACGATATCAATAATACAACAAAGGAATCACTAAGTCAAGAAACAGATGAAGTATAATGAAAAAAATGACGCGTAGACTCCTACTGTACACGAAATATCCGAAAAAAGTTCCTCAAATGCTCTCCATCTCACTGAATTCATGGAAAAACAGGAGACTGTGCAACGCATCCTCCGCTTCCGCAAACGTTACAGGTTGCATGAGAATATTTCGCATGCGCCTCGAGTTCGGAACGAATTTGAGATACGCAATATAATGCTTGCGCATTTCCAACACTGCCCGCCGTTCGCCCTTGATGCTGACCGCAAGTCGCAAATGTCGAAGGGCAGTGCTGATTCGTTCCTCGAATGTCGGAGGTGGCGGAACGAAACCATGTGCAATATACTGCTTTGCCTCATGAAAAATCCATGGATTTGCAATTGCCCCGCGGGCAATCATCACCGCATCGCAACCGGTGCTATCGAATGCCCGCATCGCGTCCTCGGCCGTCATCACACCACCGTTCAGAATCACGGGGATGGAGACTTTCGCCTTGATGCGTGGTATCCATGACCAGTCCGGGTCTCCGCTGTGGCCCTGCTGCCGCGTGCGGCAATGGATGGTCAATGCACGAATCCCGGCGTCTTCGAGCATGACGCTCAATTCCACGATGTTGATGGAATCAGCGTCCCAGCCGATGCGCGTTTTCAGTGTGACCGGCAAACGAACGCTGTCGACAATCGTCTTCGCCATGCGAATCATATACGGTTGATCCCGCAACAATCCCGCACCGGCACCGCGGCGCGCGACTTTTTTCACCCAACAACCTGCATTGATATCGATGAGATCGGGCTGTTGTGCTTCCACGACCTCGGCTGCCTGCAACATGGTGTCGAGATCGGCACCGTAGATTTGTATTCCGACCGGGCGCTCTTCTTCGCGAATGAGCATTTTCTGTCGGGTTTTCGTCGGCTTGGAACTGCGAACCAGTCCGTCGGCATTGATGAATTCCGTGTACACCATGTCCGCACCGAATTCCTTGCATATCTGACGGAAGGATATGTCCGTCACATCTTCCATCGGTGCCAGCAGCAATCCAGACGTGCAACCGAGTTGTTCGAGCAAATTGCTTTCCATTGCGTGTTCAATCGTGTAGTGCGTGCATATATGTCTTAACAGTCAACGAAGCCGTAACATTCCACGAAAACCGCGCATGCCGCTCGATTCCTTGTTCGGATAATCGATTCCGCAACGCAGTGTCGGTGACGATGCGGAGCAACGCGGCCGAAAACTCATCGGTATTCTCCGGATCGATTCGCACGGCGGCATCGCCGACGACTTCCGGAAGCGAGGCGCGATCACTGCAAATCACCGGAACTCCAAGTCCCATCGCATCCAGAGGCGGAAGCCCGAATCCCTCGTAGAGCGAGGGAAACACGAAAGCCAAGGCATTAGAATACAATGACGGCATACTAGCTGAATCAACATAGCCGAGAAAGACAACGTCGTCGTGCACACCCAGTGCCTCAACCGTATCGAGATACGGATAGCGTGCATCCTGCTTGCCCACGATCAGCAAGCGCGTATCACCGAAACCCGCGTCCTCTCTGGCCCGAGCGAATGCTTCGAGCAACAAACCCAAACCCTTGTATGGATCATGCCGCCCGACGTAGAGCAGATACGGCCTTGCTCCGATGCGGCCGCGCAGCTCGTCGGTCAAGGGAGTTCGCTTCGCCTCGATTGTCGCAGCTAACGGTGTCACATCGATCCGGGATGCATACTTGGGAAACATGCGGCGGATGTCGTTGCGACTATGTTCCGAAATCGTGATGATGCGGACGGAACGACGCAATGCGCGACGCACGAGCATACGATACAGTGGCAACAGACGAACCTTGAGTGAACGACGTATGTACTCCGGCCGCATCAGTGGTATGAGATCATATATCGTGCACACAAGAGGAAGCGGAATATGCGGTGGTGTAATGTAATCAGGCATGTGCAGCAAATCATACCCGCCACTGCGGAGATGCATCGACAGTTCCCACAGATGCAGTGGTGAATACATCGAAGCATCGGCGATATCACGAGTAGCTTCTTCGATATCGCTCGCGGAACGCATCGGGATACAGCGACCGTTGGAGAAGAGAATCATCTCCACGGGCTGATCACACAATGCCCGCAGTAAGTGCAAACTGTATTCACCAATACCGGAACGCGTGGGCGTGATCGCATGCACGTCGAAAAGTATGCGTACCGGCATGTCACCCATGCATTCGCTCACGCAAAACCTCCACTATCCTCCGTGAAGCCTGGCCGTCGCCATACGGATTGTTGCCTGTCGCCATCGCCGCGTAGGCCTCGGGGTCTTCGAGCAACTCCCGTACCGTCTCCCCGATGCGCTTCCTGTCGGTGCCGACAAGTCGCGCTACTCCTGCAGCGATACCTTCCGGACGTTCGGTCACATCTCGCATGACGAGTACCGGTTTGCGCAAGGAAGGGCCTTCCTCCTGAATGCCTCCCGAATCCGTCAGGAGTAGTGCGCTATTGTCCATCAGGTACAACAATTGCTCGTAGCGCATCGGTTCGAGCAAATGGACACGGGCGCGGGAGCGAAGAATTCGACCCACTGCATCCCGGACTTTCGGATTCGGATGTACGGGATAGACGATCTCGACATCGGGGTGCGTGTCGACGATATCCGTCAAAGCGAGTAGCATTTGTTCGAACGGAGCACCGAAGCTTTCCCGGCGATGTGCAGTGACGGTGATGAAGCGGGATGTGCCGGACAGCAGACGTTCGACGGTGTCCGCAGAAAGCCCCGCCTCCGTCAACAATGCCGTTCTCCCTGCTTCGTCTCGTCTTGAAAGCAATTCGCGACCGAGAAACAATGCGTCAACCACCGTGTTTCCCGTTATGAATATGCTGTTCTCATCGCGTCCTTCGCGCAACAAATTCTCCGCCGCGATGTGAGTGGGAGCGAAGTGAAGGTCCGACAGCGATGCCGTCAGCGTGCGATTCATCTCTTCGGGAAACGGACTGAACTTGTCGAATGTTCGCAAACCCGCCTCGACATGTGCAACGGGAACACGCGAGTAGAATGCAGCCAGAGACGATGCGAATACGGTAGTCGTATCGCCCTGAACAAGCAGGATATCGGGACGCGCTGCCTCGAGCACATCCTTCATTTTCGTCAACACCGCTGCTGTGATATGCTCCAAGCTCTGATCGTGAAGCATGATGTCGAGATCGATGTCCTCGCGGATGTCGAAAAACTCCGTCACCTGGCGCAGAAGTTCCTTGTGCTGCGATGTCAGACAGACGGTGACCCTGAAATCGGTTTGCGACTTCATGTATTCGATGACGGGAGCGAGTTTGATTGCTTCGGGACGTGTTCCAAAGGAGAAAAGTGCGTGAAACATTCATCAATTCCGATATGAGAAAAACAAGACGCAAAGCGTCGATTCGACAAGGTACGATGCATCGACTATGGGCACAAACAGCTCAGTACAGACGACTCGCATCGTCCCTCGCATCCAAGCGCAACATTTCACCTATCGATGCACGTATCGCGGCAACTTCTTCAAGATAGTGTTCACGATCCTTTTCATGACAATTGCGACTCTGGAATTTCCGGAATGCCAAACGTGTCGCCAATTGCACATACTGCTTGCGATCAATCCCAGGAGAAAGCCATCCCAACAATTTGCGTTTGCTCGTGAACGGCAAGTATTGCACGTGTATTGCCGGGATAAGCCCCAGTTCCGCTTCCTCGGCCAGTTCACGAACGAGCAAGCGGTTTTCGGTAAGCAACGACAGTTGCACGACGATGATGATGACCAGAATGCTGAGAAGGACGAACACCGCACCAAGACCTGCGACGGCCGGATTGTTTATCGAGACGGAATAATTCCAGAAGAAATGCATGAACATCGCCAGGAACATGCCGAACAAGCGCAATGGAATTCTGAGTCGGGGCTTGCTGAATTTCGTATACCCGACGAAGGCACCGAACACTCCTGTAGCCATCGCGTGCATCACCGCGGTGAACAGCGTCCGGACGATGACGAGGAACACCCATTCCTCCGCAGTGGTCGCGCCGAGGAAATAGATGAAGTTTTCCGTCATGCCGAATCCGAGACCGATGGCCATGCCGTACACCACGCCATCGGTGATGTTGTCGAATCGTCTATCGCGTACCGTCCAAAGCAGAAACAGACCCTTCGTCAGCTCTTCGGTGATGGGAGCGACGAAAATCACGTCGTGCAGCCCTGATGTGCCGAGAAGTGTCGAAGCGAAGATGCTGAAGATAATCGCGAAAACAATCGCTCCCAATGCACCCCACGCGAAGTTCAACAACACGAGACCGACTGGTTCCCTATCATACCTGTCCATGAGCCACACCGCCCATAGGTAGAGCGATATGGGAACGATGGCAAAAACGAGCGACGCTATAGCCTGCATGCTATTCTCCGTTTCGATTGTCCCGGTCGAATAATTGGCTGAAAGATACGTAGACCTTACGAATTTCTCATCGTATTGTTGGTGACAAGTCTCCGCAGCCGTACTTTTTTCACCCGACGTTCCTCGGCTTGGAGCACGTCTATCGCGAGTTGCTCGAAAGTGATATTCTCACCTTCCTCCGGGATTCGACCGAACAAGGTCGTGACAAAACCGCCAACGGTATCGTACTCTTCGCTTTCGGGAATAGTTATTTCGGAAAACGTGTTGAAATCCGAAATGTTCACCATGGCCTCGACCTCTATCCCTCCTTCCGGCAGAAGAGTATACGGACTCTCCTCCTCGTCGTACTCGTCACGGATTTCCCCGACGATTTCCTCGAGAATATCCTCCATTGTGATAAGCCCCTCCGTCCCCCCGAATTCGTCGACGACTATAGCCATGTGCTGACGTTTCATCTGAAATTCGCGTAATAGATCGGAGATGGATTTCGTTTCCGGTACGATATACGCCGGACGCAGAATGTCTTGCAATATGATGAGATGTTTATGCTGTATCAGACTGATGACATCCTTGGCATAGACGACACCGAGAATGTTGTCGAGAGATTCGCTGTATACCGGCATTCGCGTGAAGCCTTCTTCGAGGAACAACTCGAGAATTCTCTCGGCGGACATCCCCAGCTCGACTGCGACGATATCCGTGCGGGGTATCATGATTTCCCGTGCAGTGGTTTGTGTGAAATGAATAATGCTCTCGATCATTTCATGTTCCATTCTGTCCAACAAGCCCGCCTTCGCGCCGTCTTCGAGCATGTCCATGAGATTTTCTTCCGTCGTCACCCCGTTGTAGAACGTCGCCCCGACTTTGAACGGTGTGAGTACGATGCCTGCCAACCCGGTCATGAATCGCTGCACCGGACGGATCAATTTCGATGTCACATGCAGGCCTCCGCTGAGACTCAGCACGAAGGCATCGGCATAGCGTACACCGATAGCTCTCCCGATCAACGTGACAGTGAGCAGGAACAGGCCACAGAGCATGGCGGCCGCAAGCATCACGCCTACCGGTTGCAGAAGAAATTGCAGCCACGGGCGTTGCGTGGTTGTAGCGAACGTCTCGGCCCAATGCACCACATGCGGAGAGACAAGCATGGCACAGAGGATGAAGAGGAATAACGTGCTGATTTTCAGTGTCGCACGCCTATCCTCGTCGGAATCCTTCAGACGTAGCGCATGCACGGCGGATTGTACGCCATGCTCGACAAGTTCTTCAAGCCGACTGCGGGATGCGGCAGCTACCGCTGCCTCGGCTAGAGCGATGAGAAATGCGAGAAGAAAGGAACAGAAGAAAAGCACCGCATCAAGTACCGACGATCCGGTCATCTGCGTCGAACTCCATGTGACCGGGCCGGAGACCTGTGCGGATTAGTACTGGGAGGCTCCATTGAGTTGTTCTCTACCTGTGGAACGGACACTTCTTACGATACATTATGCTGCACTTACGCGGCATACGAGGAAGCGAGCCGTCTGACTTATCCCAAACTCTGCACGAATCGGGCCAGTTTGGACTTCTTGTTCGCGGCGAAATTCTTGTGAACTATTCCCTTGGTTGACAAGCGGTCCAGAACAGCCGACACGTTCCTGTATTTATGCTCGGCGGCGGCTTTGTCCGTCGTCAAACGCAGATCTTTGATGGCGCTTTTCATCATGGACTTGTTCATACGATTGTACAGACGTTTCCGAGCTGATGTACGGACTCGTTTCCTGGCTGACTTATGTTGTGGCATGATTCTCCTTGTTCAAAAAACATCGAACTTGAATATAATTCCACGAAAAGTCGAATGCAATAGTTTCCCGAAAGAAGAACTACAACACCTGTTGCCTAAAAATAAATCGTACCGAATGTTCTTCAGCAGCTACACGACGTTAACACATTCCACGCATCAGATTCATTGCGTAGCGGACCAAAGTGTCGCAAGGGGTAACCCACGTAGCGACGACGGTGGGTCAGATCATGACTCAAACCGATGTGAACAACGTCGATACCGACGATTTCATCGAAGTATTAGCAAAGGGATCGCGAGCGTCCGATCACCCGAAGAGAGCACGATGCGGTACGAACCGGTCGGAACGCGTGGCAGTCCGATGATTCGCCGGTGTTCGCCGGATGCGAAGGTTTCGTCGAGAAGCGTTGCTACTTCACGCCCGCCCGCATCGTACAGATGCAATGTGGCTCTGCCGTCGCGACCGATACCGAAAGGTATAACAACCCGGTCCGACGCAGGATTCGGCGAGATTGCGCCTATCCAATATCCGGCACGGTTCGTTAAAAGCCTGCTGCCGTCGTCCAGACAGTATGCGTCGAGCAGGAAACGACCCGCTTCTTTCCGTTCGAGCGAAAACACCGGATGATGAAAACGCATGTTCCGCAGTGTCAGAGGCGTTTCCACCGCTCCGCCGACGAGTACGAGACAACGAACGAATATGAGCGTTTCATGTTCTTCGGTATCCGGAGCCCCAAGTGCTTCGATGTGTACTTCGCCAGTCCTTCCGTCGTAACTCCATTGCACATGCATACGCCGGGAAATCGTCCCTTCGCTGACAACGGCTAACGGATACAACATGGAAGCATCGAAGGCCAATGTGCCGGACCAGTCCGACGTCTCGAATACGCTGATCGAACGATCCAGCAGTATGGCGATATCCACCGTATCGTCAGGTGCCCCGATGTAATCGGGAACAGTGGCGGACAGAGGGAACACACTTCCCACGCCCTCGCCCGTGATAATGAGTGTATCGGTCACGTCGCAGGGTGCCGTATAGTGCAACAACAGCGTATCGACCAGCACGCCCGGGGCGTTCGGAATCATGGTGAGAGTGACGCTCATGCTGTCGAATGCCGCTATACTTGCAGGCGCTACCGCCTGAACATTCAACCTGGACGACCCGGTGAGTCGCTCGAGATAGGATGGCCATGCATACGGATTGCGCAGAATCAATGTGTATGCTTGCGTTGGTGAACCCAGAGGCGCCTGGCCAAGATCGATGAAATCGGGCAAACGAGGTGTGCCGGAAATACTATGCGCTCGCAATGTAGCGGTGAACACTGCAGGCTCGCCTTCGATGATGACATAGACGAGCAACACGGCATTGAGCCAACCCCGATCGTTCGCGTCTGGAATGCAACGCAGCGTGAGTGAGAATTCCTCGTTGTCGTGCAAATTCAATGGCAATGCCGGTGGAGCGAGCAAGGTAAAACGCGAGGCGTGCGCTCCGGCGATGCGCATTGAATCGATGCGCACGGTTTCTGCGGAATTGTTCCGCAAGGTGATAATACCGTCAGCATCCTGACAGAAAAGAACATCCCCGAAATCGAGATCGTTTAGAACAAAGCGTTGCACGGCAATGCCTTCGAAAATGATGAGCAGCGGCTCGTCGCAAGGACGAAGCAACGCGAATACCGTATCGCGAAACGCGCCGGGCTGGGGTGGCGCAAAACTGAAGCGGACACTGGTGCTCCTGCCGGCTGGCAGTGCCAACGGCAACGGCGTCACGACATCGATATTTGGTGGATACGTAAAACCGTCTATTCTAAGAGATGCGGACCCCGAATTCATGATCATCACCGGCTGTTCCACGCGAGCACCGTAAAGTACGACACCGAGTGGCACCACTATCGGTGGAATCGTGGCCTGAGTCATGCGATACCCCTGCAACGGAAGCTCGACCATGCCCTGCATGGGAGCGTCGCTGCCAACGAACAGTGACGCACGAACAGCACCGTCTGGCATACGATCGGGCGCGAATCGGATCAGGAATTCCCGGTGACTACCCGGAAGTATAGTTTCGTCTGCAGCAATGGGATTCAACAAAGTGAATGCGGAAACACCCGGACCGTCGATATCCGAAGAATGCAGAGTTACAACAGTCGATCCGGTATTCGTGAGTATTGCGGAAAGCGTTTGTTGCTCGCATTGCGCAAGCGTATCGAAGTCCAACGCCGCCGCGTCGAAGCGCAATGCCCCTTCTATTCCCATTCCTTCTATCGCTACGCAAATAGTGTCTGCACATGGTTGATCGAAAACAAAGCAGAACTCCCCGAATACCGTTCCTACCATTCGGGGTTCGAATGTGATGGGAACGGAAAGTGTCGTCCCCGTGTCGACGCTAGTGGGAACTGGCAGTGTCGTGGTGAACACCTCGTCCTCACCGAGTATTCCGGATAATCGCAATTCCGGCATGTCGATGTTGCGCAACAGCAACGTCTTGGTCTGACGCGTGCCTACGGCGACGTTGGCGAACACCACCGAGGACGGCGATACATCAAGAAAACGTGTTGCATGCGTACCGTGCAGAATAGTGACGAATGTCCGGTAACAATCGCGCACACGCGTGGCAAGCATCAACGTGTCCGATTCAACCGAACCGGGATATCGAGGCGTGAAACGTAAGCGAAGCGTGACTGATCCGCTTGCAGGAACTTCCACCGGCAAAGCTGTCAGAAGCTCCCACGATGCGGAATTGACCGATGCGGATTCGATACGCTCGGGCAGCAGTCCGTCGTTCCCGACAAGCAGTGCGATTTCGCGAGATGATTCGCAATAGGGAAGATTTCCGGCATGAACTGTATCGGGCAGGACAATGCCACCGCGATCACGCACGGCGAGAAGTGGCATTTGTGCGTATCCTTCCGACGCATCCAGTACCAACAGCCCGCTCGTTTGCTCGCGGCCATCGAGACGCGCGCAGATTGTCACGAAAGCCCAGTCTCCGGGCGCCAATGTTATCTCATCCAAATCGGGAGGGAGCGTGAATACGTCCGATGGCGAAACGGACAAACGTACAAGCTGTTCCTTCGATAACGGATTCGTCACCAATACGGAATCGCATCTCTCTGTTTCGCAGAAGGCCAGAATATGTTTCAATGTCGGAGGTGACAGCGCTAGGGCTCCCTGCGAGAACAACGCCGACACATCGATGCAAACGGTATCGGGACAGGGGTAGGAAACGATGATGCACAACGTGCCGGCAACCGCACCGCTGTCTTTTTGCGCAAGAAGCGCCAACAGCAGCGACATGGAGGAATCAGGCGCAAGCGACAACGGAAACTGCGGCATTCCAGTGAGGTACATGCTGTTGGATAGTCCGTTGAGTATCACGTTGTGGACGACGACGACGGTTTCGTCCTCGTTCGATACGGTGACCTCCATTTCCGATGTGTCGTGTATGGAGCGTGTACCGAACTCCACTGGCGAGGGTGCTGTAGTCAGCAGCGGTGGCCGCACCCCAGCGGGAATAGTCAGCACGCGTTGTTCGAAGCACGGATCGATAGTGAGACGCAACACAATATCGAACAATGTGTTGCGCGGTGCTTGCACATGCACTTCGATGGTGACACTGTCCATCGAAGCAATGGAGCGGGGGATGCTCGGATGAGTCATCCATGCGTACGGCGATCCGCTCAGCATCTCGAGACGTACCAGATGCAGCGGGTCAGGATTGTCGTTCCTGAGCACGAAGCTCCTCGTCGCGACTTCGCCCTCGCATCCGAGTAACGTCGTGAGTGTATCCCCTATCAATGTCAGAGTCTGAACACGCTTCCGGCCGTTGAGTCGAATAAGCGTTTCGGTGCTGACAGTCTTATCGTTGTGCAGTAAGCGAAGGAATGCACTGCTCCCGCCGTTCGCCGGTCTGTCGTACGACATGCTAATGAAGGCATGGGACCCGGCTGGAATCACAAGAGGCGGCGTGGGCCCTACCACGGTGAAATGCGTCCAATCGCTCCCGAAGAGTTCTATCGCTGAAACCATCAGCGCTTGCTGACCGATATTGTCAATGCGCACTGAATCGACTACGGGATCGATACATGTCTGCGTATCGAACACGAAATCATCCGGAGCAGCGATACGCGGCAATTCATCACTGATCAGTTCCAGGTGCAGATCGAGCGTATCGGGACAGGGAGCACCGGCGATGATACGCAAATTTCCCGTGTATGTGCCGGCGACCGAGGATGTGTACGCCAAGGAGATGGACTCCGGTGTTCTGCTCGCGACTTTGAACGGCGTTTGCGGGAAATCAATCTGCAATCCGGGAATAGAAGGCGTCACGTACACATCCAGAATATCCACAGCGTGATAACCGATGTTGTCGATATGCACCGTCCGTCTGCCAACCATTCCGAGAGGAAGCGGCCCCATACGAAGTTCCGATTCGGGATCGAGCGTCAACAAGGAAGCCATGGCCCTGCCGCGCATGACTATGTCCGTGGTATCGAGGCAGGGACCAGTGATTATCCGATATATGGTGGTAGATGAGAGCGAATCCACGTTTTTCGGAGAGAAACTCACTGGGACAAGCACACGTTCACCCGTAGCAAGCAGCTCGAGCGTATCTGCATTGATGGAAAACGACGAATCACCGAGTATGCGCGTCACGGATAGCAGACGGGCATCTTGTGTGCCGATATTCTCGAATTGCACCCATGCGGTCGCACTGTCGCCCGTGCAGAGAGGTCCGAAATCGAAAACCGCCGGATCGGGTTTGAGCGTATTGGAATGCATGGTTCCGGAGTAGTGAACATCGTGTCTTTCGGGACAAGTCGGATCACCCACATGTAATTGGATAAATCCGGAGTACGCACCCGGTCGGTCGCTCCTGAAAGAAAACACGAGCGAATCATTCATGGACAGAAGCTCGTCCATGCCGTGGTTGAGCAAGCGAAGTTCCGACGCATCCACGCGTAGCAATGTCGGGGGATGGTTGCCGAATGTCGATGTATACAGCACTGCGATAACGGAATCCCCGACACAGGCATCAGGGAAGGTCAGAACACTACTGCTCATCATTCTTGAAACGCGATGCTCACCGAGCAATGCTATCCGCCAAGGCGAATGCTCCGTGTCGCTACTCTCGATGCTCATTGTGGCATTCTGTGGAGTTGGTCCGTAATGATTCGGTGGCGGTTGCCATCTGACAGTGAGCGCTCGGCTGCTCCGATCGGGAATAGTCAGCGGCAATGTCGTGTTCACAAGCCTGAATTCAGGGTGTGAAAATGTTACGCCACCAGGTGGTATCGTCAGTACTCCTGTACCGGAATTGACGATTTCGACTGCGAGATCCGTGTAGTCGTCGCAGACCAATGTATCGAACTGCGCGATGGGAGATGTAGACGAGATATCCGGGCGTTGCGTACCTTCCCACTTTAGTATGTAGCCGCTGGAAATGCTCGGATACCCCATACTCCGCTGAATTCCGCCGACGGCCCAACCCGCTGCTTCGTTCAGGAAGATCATTTTATTGATAGGATGGTAGAGTTTCCCCCCGAGTAGTTGCGGAGCGAACATTCTCCAGCTTCGCCCTCCATCACTGGTGTAGGCGAATTCGTCATGAGCACTTGCGACCCACCCTTTCAGAGAGTCGAAAAAGTGTATTCCCTTGTGCCCGAGAACGGTTTTTCGCAAAGGCGGCTGCTGGAATACCGGAGCCCAGTTGCGTCCGCCGTCGTCAGCAAACATGACGATATTGTCGTTGTTCTGATTGTACCCAGTCATATACACGACATTGTCATCGACGAACGACATCTTGATTGCATTCGGGAAAAGTTCGGCCAGATGAGTGAAGGAGAGATTTATCCAGCGTTGCGTCAGTGTATTGTAACGCCAGTACGAGTTCTGTCCACCAGCGACATTCCAGAACATCCCCGAGTACTTGACGTCTGTCAACGGTTCGCTGACTGCAAGCGAATGGCTGTGCCAGTTCGATCCGCCGTCTTCGGTCAGATGCACCCTCCCCGGACCTTCGCCGACAATCATTCCCACTTGTGCATCCCTGAACGTTATCGCGTAACGAATCCCGTACAGAATTGGATTGATGGGAGAAATGTTGAACCACGTTTTTCCATAGTCGAATGTTTTGTACACCAGACTACGGTAATCATCTCTCCATGACAGATACGCGATGGATGTGCCCGGTATCGCATGTACATCCTGCATCCACGAAGCGAGAGCGATGTTCAGCGGCGGAGTGAAGGCCGAGGGCGGGACTGGTCGCCACGAGGGATCCCCCGTATCCTTGACGTACACGCCTGTGAGCCCGAGAAGAATATCCACATCGCCGACAGCATAGCCGCGGCCTGTATCGACCATGGATATACCCATCAATCCGCGGACCGGTACTGTTGTGGGTTGTTCCACCCATCGACCCATCTGTTGGGCCTCTACCGAAGCCGCAAACAGAATCCAGACACTACTCGCTATGATCAACGACCGTAACAATGGTCAGTCGAATATTCCAATCAAAGTGAACCTGCTAATGATGATACTGTATTCATAGGAAAAAGACAAGATCGCGAGAAATTTCTCAGCTCCGAGCACCAGTCATGAAAAACATATTCACCGGAGGAAATCTACTCCATGCACAGATGCGGCATTACAGAATACCAGAAAAACAGCACAAATGGGCGGTTTTCCAGCACGAGTCTGCAATTTCCGATTTCTGTATACACGGTACAACATTCGAGAAGCGCTCCGTTTGCCCGAAGCGCGTGATGAATGAAAACTACTTCCCCGATCTTCACATACCGTATCGAACGCCTCATGCTTGCTTGTTACGGATGCTCGATCCCACGCGGAGCATTTTCGCGCTCCTTCGGAATTCATACAATCATCCGACATCCGGAGAGACGAACGATGTCGGAGGATAGCTTCAGCACAGCGTTCCAGTCTTGTTCTGCCTGCTCGCTCTACAACCTGCCACTCGGGAAAATCATCCTGAACGACTGGCCGCCTCGTGTATCCGACGTATATGGAAATCTCCATATAAACTAACGCAATCATCCATGGCTTCCGACGACGTGATTCATGACTAGCTGTTGAAGAATGCTCGGTACGATTTATGCATGAGGCGACCGGCGCGGCATCAGGCGACCTTCGTCGATGTTTGCAATCGACCAGTATTTTTCCGATAATTGCATGGTTTTACTATCTATCGCCGGATGCGTTATGAATACCACTTCAATTGCCATTCGTTACGGAAGAATTCTCTTTCCGCTTGTACTTTCAGTACTGTTATTCTCGTGTAGCGATGATGACGGCCCCGTCGACCCCAACATTCCGAAAGATGTCATTGAAGTGGAGAAGCGTGTTCACGCCCTCATCAACGACTATCGCGCAAGCAAGGGACTACCCACGCTGACTCTCCATGCCGTCATCAGCGAGCAATCGCGTCTGCACAGCAGAAATATGGCAGAGGGAGAGGTCCCATTCAGTCATGATGGTTTCGACGAACGCATCGAGGCGATACGAACACGAATCACTGTGATCAGAGGCTCCGAGAATGTGGCCTTCAACTCCGGTTATGCGGACCCGGCCAGAACCGCAGTGAATGGCTGGATACAGAGCACCGGACACCGAAACAACATCGAGGGAGACTACAATCTGACCGGTATCGGTGTATGGAAGAATTCCGCCGGAGCATGGTACCTGACACAGATATTCGTACACTCACGATGATATTTCCCTAGGAAAGTTCACCCTGCACTGAACCACGACGTCGTGTGTTCTCATACGCAGTTGCTCGTACCGGATAGTATGCTACGTTCTCCCGTTCGACATGTTCTCGACTGCAATCACGACGCTGCGTCCTGGTAATTCCTGTTACACGCCACATACTCTTCGCGCAAATCTGGATTCCCGAGCTTCATCAGCTCCTGAGCAGCGACAGGACGTCTACCCATATACACAAGCACGCGCTGAAACGGCAAAGCGCGTTCCTGCTATCCCGACAGGCGGAATCACTGCTCATCAGCACATGCCACACTGACTGAGCGTGGGTTGATCGCGATTCGTATACTTCAGGTGAAATTGTCAGCTCGGCGAACATTCCGACGAATGTCGCCCAACGCGTACGGCGTCCCGCGAGCCAGTCTGCTTAGCTTGGAAGTAGGTTACACCAAAACTTGCTCCGCTCCGAGAGGGTACGCGTTGCAATCAGTTGTATTGCTTGCAATGCGTACCGCCATCGGAGTCGGGAGCTGTGGCCGGGAGAGCGTTCGGCCACAGCTTCGCATCTCACAGCATATACCTACCAGCCTGAACTTCTCACCGCCGTCAACGGGAAAACAGACGTGAGATACTGCGAGAAGGATCTCTGAAAATACGACTCAGCGATTCATTTCCGTGCTGAGTCGGTCCCGTGACGCCTGTCATGCGAGTACCGACGATGTCCGCGCGTTCATCAATCCAAATTTTATTGCCGTTCTCGTCCAAGTCGTACCACCGTTCCTGCACTTCACCTTCGAAACGATTCATTCCGGCATCCACGATGGTGAAATCCATCTTCCAGTATTCCCCATCTTCTTCCGGAATCCAGAGATGCACGGTTTTCAGATCCTTGCTGCGACTCATGTTTCGGTCGAAAGT
>Ga0114946_10000549_pt1 | contig 25266 bp, 15 predicted proteins | sample WalLakDeSediment_FD_88676 | JGI IMG/M metagenome (GOLD analysis project Ga0114946, IMG submission 88676) | Lake sediment microbial communities from Walker lake, Nevada to study Microbial Dark Matter (Phase II) - Walker Lake 11/02/13 Deep Sediment | ecosystem: Environmental > Aquatic >... | reverse complement strand
TCGCGGGCCACCTGAAGCAGGCGTCGCGCCGGGGGCGAGGCCGTGCCGGCCACGAACGTGACGCAGCTGTCGCCGCAGAAGCCCTTGTAGCGCAGTCCGATGTCGATGCCCACGATGTCGCCGTCGCGCAGAACGCGGTCGTCCGGCAACCCGTGGCAGATCTCGTGGTTGACCGAAGCGCAGATCACCCCGGGAAAGGGCGGGTGCGAGGGCGGGTTGCCGCGATAGCCCTTGTACAGTGACTGCGCGCCGCGCTCCAGGATGGCGGCCTCCGCCAGCGCGTCCAGCTCGCGCAGCGCCACGCCGGGCCGCAGGTCGGCCTCCATGCGCGCGAAGATCTCGGCCACCAGGCGCCCGGCCTCGCGCATGACGGCGATCTCCTCCGGCCGCTTCAGGTGAATGGCCACGGCGGGCAATCATAGCCTGTCGAGGCGCTGCAGCTGCAACGGGCCGGCCGCGCCGCGCCGCGCGCGCTCTAACGCCGCTCTAGCGTGCGCCTAGCGCCGCTCTAACGGCAGGGCCGTACACTCGAGACCGAGCCGGTCGGGGCACCGAAGGCACGGCCCCAAGGGCAGCGGGCGCGAGGCGCGTCCGCCTACATAGATGAACCATAAGGAGCGTGACCACATGACCCTACGAGTGTTCGAGCCCATGCGCGACGTTCTCACCCTGCGCGAGGCCATGGACCGGATGTTCGAGGACGCCGTGGTGCGGCAGCCCGGTGGTCGCCGGCGGCAGACGCTGACGCTGCCGCTGGACATCGACGAGCAGCCGGACAAGCTGGTGGTGCGGGCGCCGGTCCCGGGCTTCGAGCCGTCGCAGATAGACATCTCCGTTCAGGGCGACGTCCTGTCCCTGCGCGGCACGCAGTCCGAGGAGCACGAGCAGTCCGAGGGCGGCTCGTTCTTGCGCGAGTGGCGCGCGGGCAGTTTCCAGCGCGTGGTGCAGCTGCCGGCGGTGGTGGAGAGCGAGAAGGCCAAGGCCGGCTACAAGCACGGCGTGCTGACCATCGAGCTGCCCAAGGTGACGGAGCAGGTGACGCGCAAGATCACGGTCTCGGTGGAGTGACGCCCGACGGCGCCCGCGACCCGCCGCACGGTCCGGCGCCGGCCACAACCGCATCCGCGGACACGGATCCGCCCCGGGAGCGCCGGCCGGAACGGCGCTCCCGGGCTGCATCGCGCCCCCGAACCGCGGCCATTTGACGCCACGCGGCGCTCGCGTACACTGAAGGCCGCAGTCAGGCATCCTCTCGTGGTAGCACAAGCCACCCCCGGCTTGTTGGCCCCTTTCCTACAGGAGCGAAGGACCATGGCTCAGACGGGCTCGTTCAACCCCTACGAGATGGCGCGCGCCCAGTTCGACCGCGTGGCGGACATGATCGCCATGGACGCGGGCGCGCGCGAACTGCTCCGCACGCCCATGCGTGAGTACCACTTCACCATGCCCGTGCGGATGGACGATGGGACGGTGCGGCTGTTCCAGGGCTTCCGCGTCCAGCACAACGACGCGCGCGGCCCCGCCAAGGGCGGCATACGCTTCCACCCGCAAGAGACCATCGACACGGTGCGCGCCCTGGCCATGTGGATGACCTGGAAGTGCGCCGCCGTGGACATCCCCCTGGGCGGCGGCAAGGGCGGCGTGATCTGCGACCCGCACAACCTCAGCCTGCGCGAGCAGGAGGGCATCTGCCGCGCCTGGATCCGTCAGGTCTCACGCGACATCGGGCCGCTGATCGACGTGCCGGCGCCCGACGTCATGACCAGCGGCCAGCACATGCTGTGGATGCTCGACGAGTACGAATGGATCCACCGCGGGCGCTACCCCGGCGTCATCACCGGCAAGCCGGTGGGCATGGGCGGCTCCCTGGGCCGCAAGGAGGCCACCGGCTACGGCGTGGTCTACACGCTGCGCGAGGCGCTGAAGGAGCTCAACCTGCGGCCCGAGAACACCACCGCCAGCGTCCAGGGCTTCGGCAACGTGGGGCAGCACGCCATCCAGCTCTACGGCCAGATCGGCGGCGTGGTCACCTGCGTCTCGTGCTGGGACCAGGAGGACCAGACGTCCCACAGCTACGTCAAGCGCGACGGCATCGACCTGGACCAGCTGCGCTCCATCACGGACCGCTTTGGGGGCATCGACAAGAGCAAGGCGCAGGACCTGGGCTACGAGCGGCTGGGGGGCGACGCCTGGCTGGAGCAGGACGTGGACATCCTCATCCCCGCCGCCCTGGAGCACCAGATCACCCAGGCCAACGTGGACCGCATCAGCCGCCGGGTCAAGATCATGGCCGAGGGCGCCAATGGTCCCACCACGCCGGACGCCGACCGCGTGCTCCACGAGCGCGGCGTCTTTGTCATCCCGGACCTGGTGGCCAACGCCGGCGGCGTCACGTGCAGCTACTTCGAGCAGGTGCAGAGCAACACCAACTACTACTGGGAGATGGACGAGGTGCTGGGCAAGCTGGACGTCAAGATGACCTCGGCCTTCCTGGCGATGAGCGAGCTGGCGCGCCGGCAGAAGCTGTACACGCGCGACGCCGCCTACGTGCTGGCGGTCAACCGCGTGGCCCAGGCGGCCCACGAGCGGGGCTGGGTGTGACGGCTCCCGTCTCGTAGGACGCGGCGCACGGATCCCCGGGGCGCGCGGCTGCCGCCCGCGCCCCGGGTCGGGGAGAGACCATGACCGCGCAGGACGCGTCGCGGGTGCCCCGCTTCGGCCGGGAGTTCTTCGGCGCAGGTGAGACGTTCACGCGCATCGGCGCCGGAGCCCTGGGCGGCAAGGCGTCGGGGTTGGACCTGGTGCGCTCCCGCATCCTGAACCGGCTCGACACGGGCGCCTTCCCCGGCCTGGAGGTGTGCGTGCCCACGCTCACCGTCCTCACCACGGCCGTCTTCGACGCCTTCGTGCAGCGCGGCGAGCTGCGCGCCGTGGTGGCCTCCGAGCCGCCGGACGACCGGCTGGCCCACGCGTTCCAGCAGACGGCCCTGCCCGCGGAGTTCGTGGGCGACCTGCGCGCGCTGATCGCGCAGGTCCGCTCACCGCTTGCCGTCCGCTCGTCCAGCCTGCTGGAGGACGCCCTGGAGCACCCGTTCGCCGGCGTGTACGGCACCAAGATGATCCCCAACAACCAGGCCGACGTTGACGCGCGCTTCCAGCGCCTGACCGAGGCGGTGAAGTACGTCTACGCGTCCACGTACTTCCGCGGAGCGCGGCACTACGTGCGGTCGGTGGGGCAGGACCCCGAGGGCGCCGAGAAGATGGCGGTGATCGTGCAGGAGGTGCTCGGCAGGCGCCAGGGCGACCGCTTCTATCCCACCGTGTCCGGGGTGGCGCGCTCGTACAACTACTACCCCACCGGCCACGCCCGGCCCACCGACGGGGTGGTCAGCCTGGCGCTGGGCCTGGGCAAGCAGATCGTGGACGGCGGACTGTCCTGGAGCTTTGCGCTGCCGTACCCCAACGCGCCGCCTCCGTTCGGGGACGCGCGCGACGTGCTGCGCAACACGCAGAAGCGCTTCTACGCCGTGAACATTGGGCGCCCGCCGCTGCCCGACCCTATCCGGGAGACCGAGTTCCTGGTGCACCCGGGCCTGGACGTGGCGGAGAGCGACGGCACCCTGCGCTGGCTGGCGTCCACGTACGACCCGCAGTCCGACGCCTTCCGCCCGGGCGTGCAGGGGCGAGGGGCGCGCGCCCTCACCTTCGCGCCGCTGCTGCGCGGCGGCACCGTGCCGCTCGTGCCCGCGCTGCGGCAGCTGGTGGAGCTGTCCGAGGAGGCGGTGGGCGCTCCGGTCGAGTTGGAGTTCGCGTTGAACCTGGATCCGCGCCGGGCGCTGCCGGCCCGGCTGGGGTTCCTCCAGGTGCGGCCCATGATGGTGACCGACGCCCGGGTGGCCGTGGAGGAGGCCGATCTTTCCGCGCCGGACGTGGTGGTGGCCTCCACGCGCGTGATGGGCAACGGCGAGCGCTTCGACCTCCACGACGTGATCTACCTCAAGCCGGGCGCCTTTGTCGCGCGGCACACCCCGGAGATCGCGCGCGAGCTGGAGGCGGTCAACAGGCAGCTGACGGAGGGCGGCCGCCCCTACGTGCTGATAGGATTCGGCCGTTGGGGCAGCTCCGACCCGTGGCTGGGCGTGCCCGTGGAGTGGGCGCAGATCAACGGGGCGCGGGTGATCGTGGAAGCCGCCCTGCCCAACATGAACCCCGACCCCAGCCAGGGCTCGCACTTCTTCCACAACCTCAGCAGCTTCCGGGTGCTCTACCTCACCGTGCCGAACGGAGACGGCGGCCGTGTCGACTGGGCCTGGCTGGACGCCCGGCCGGCCCGGTCCGAGAGCGCGTTCGTGAGGCACGTTCATGTGACGCGGCCGCTGGCGGCCCGCGTCGACGGCCGCCAGGGCCGGGGAGTGGTGACGCACGGTGGAACGGACTGACGTCGACACGGCCGGCAACAGGCTTCTGGCGGAGCTGCGGGAGCGCGCCAAGGAGCTGTCGTGCCTGTACGAGGTGGAGGAGCTGCTGGGCCGGGCCGACCTGGGCCTGGAGGAGACGCTCCAGCAGCTGGTGGAGCGCATCACGCCGGGCTGGCAGTACCCGGACGTGTGCAAGGCGGTGATCATGTACGGCCCCCTGGTGTTCAGCTCGGGCGACGTGGAGCCGACGCCGTGGGTGCTGTTGTCGGACATCGAGGTGCAGGGCGAGGTGGTGGGCCAGCTGGCCATCTACTACACCGAGCCCCGGCCGGCGGCCGACGTGGGGCCGTTTCTCGGCGAGGAAGTGCGGCTGGCCAAGACCATTGCCGAGCGCCTGGGCCACTACATCATGTTCCAGCGGCTGCGCGACATGCGGGCCGACCTGGAGGCGGCGCAGAGCGAGCAGGCCACCGACCGCCAGGCCATGTGGCGCGCCACCATCCACCTGCTGCGCCAGTCGGACGAGGTGCTCTACCTGCGGATCGCGCGCAAGCTGCTCAACCACCTGTGCTCCATCGGCATTCCGGAGGCCCAGGTCATGCTGCACGACGTGGAGCAGTGGGTGCAGGAGGTGGAGGACGTCTCGGGCGAGGTCAACGTGCCCGGGCGCCGCACTCGGCCGCGCTACGCCCCGCTCATGACCGACCGGCTGTTCGAGATTGCCGCGCGCGCGTTGGGCGACGACGAGATCATGGGCCTCGTCCAGCGCTGGATGCAACAGGACCGGGCCACGTTCTTCAGCAAGATCATCGACAACCCGCGCTCGTCGCTCAACGAGATCGCGGACGCGCTGCGCCGCTTCAGCGTGGTCATGGCCGGCGGCGTGGACCTGGCGCCGTCCACCCGGCGCAGCTTCCGCGTGTCGCTGGCGCGGCGCATCCTGACCGAACAGGTCGAGTTCGTGAAGGTGGCCAAGGAGTACCTGCGCATCGGCGACTTCGTGGCCCTGCTGGACGACTTGATCGTGCCGCCCGGCAGCTACGGCCGGCTTGGCGGCAAGAGCGCCGGCCTGCTGCTGGCGGCCAAGGTGCTGGAGCGCACCCAGTCCGAGGAGCGGCCCGTGGGCACCATCCGGGTGCCGCGGACGTGGTACATCCCGTCCAACGGTCTCCTGGACTTCGTCGTCCACAACGACCTCGAGGACGTCATCGAGCAGAAGTTCAAGGAGGTGGCCCAGATCCGGGCCGAGTACCCCAACATCGTCCAGCTGTTCAAGAACTCCACCTTTCCGCCGGACAGCGTCCGCGGCATCTCGCTGCTGCTGGACGAGGCCGGCGAGGTGCCGCTGATCGTGCGCAGCTCCAGCCTGCTCGAGGACCGCCTGGGCACGGCCTTCTCCGGCAAGTACAAGAGCCTGTTCGTCGCCAACCAGGGCGACAAGGCCACGCGGCTCGACGCGCTGCTGGACGCCATCGCCGAGGTCTATGCCTCCACCTTCAGCCCGGACCCCATCGAGTACCGCCGCGAGCGCGGCCTGCTCGAGTTCTACGAGGAAATGGGCATCCTGATCCAGGAGGTGGTGGGGGTGCGCGCCGGCCGGTACTTCCTGCCCTCGTTCGCGGGGGTGGCGTTCAGCAACAACGAGTTCCGCTGGTCGCCGCGCATCCGGCGCAAGGACGGGTTGCTGCGGATGGTGCCGGGCCTGGGCACGCGGGCGGTGGACCGCGTGCCCGATGACTACCCCATCCTGATCGCGCCCGGCCAGCCCAACCTGCGCGTGAACGTGGCCCTGGACGAGGTCATCCGCTACTCGCCCTCCAAGCTGGACGTGATCAACCTGGAGGCGCGGACCGTCGAGACGGTGTCGTTGCAGGCGCTCCTGCGCGAGATCGGCACCGACTACCCCGGCCTGGACAAGGTGGTCCAGGTGCTGCGCGGCGACATGCTGCAACGGCCGGTGCGACTGCTGTTCGACGCCGAGAAGGACGACGTGGTGGCCACCTTTGACGGGCTGCTCACCGACACCCCGTTCGTCCAACACATGGCCAACATCCTGGCGGTGCTGGAGGAGCACCTGGGCACGCCGGTGGACGTGGAGTTCGCGCACGACGGCACGGACTTCTACCTGCTGCAGTGCCGGCCGCAGAGCCCGGCGGACGACGTTGCGCCTGCCCCCATCCCCAAGGACGTGCCGTTGGGCGACATCGTGTTCACCGCCAACCGCTACGTCTCCAACGGCTGGCTGCCGGACATCACGCACATCGTGTACGTGGATCCGGACGCGTACGCCGTCTTGGGCACGCGCGAGGAGATGCTGGACGTGGCCCGGGCCGTGGGCCGCCTGAACAAGCTGCTGCCCAAGCGCCGCTTCGTGCTGATGGGCCCCGGGCGCTGGGGCAGCCGCGAGATCTCGCTGGGCGTGGGGGTGACCTACGCGGACATCAGCAACACGGCCATGCTCGTGGAGATCGCGCGCCAGCGCGGGCAGTACATGCCGGACGTGTCGTTTGGGACGCACTTCTTCCAGGACCTGGTCGAGGCGCGCATTCGGTACCTGCCGCTCTATCCGGATGACGAGGGCGTGGTCTTCAACGAGCGCTTCCTGCGCTCGGCGCCCAACCTGCTCTCGGAGATGCTGCCCGAGTTCGGCGCCCTGGCCCACGCGGTGCACGTGATCGACGTCCCGGCCGTGGCGGGCGGGCGCCGGATGCGCGTGCTGCTCAACGCGGACCTGGGCGAGGCCCTGGGCATGCTGACCGCGGAAGACGAGCAGACCGAGCGCGGCGGGCGGACCGCGCCCCGGCGTCAGGCGCCGCCGGCGGAGTCCTACTGGCGCTGGCGGCACGACATGGCGGAGCGGATCGCGGCCAGCCTGGACGCCGAGCGGATGGGCGTGCAGGCCATGTACCTGTTCGGCAGCACCAAGAACGCCACCGCCGGCCCCGGCTCCGACGTGGACCTGCTCGTGCACTTCCGGGGGGCGGAGGAGCAGCGCGAGGCGCTGCTGACCTGGCTGGAGGGCTGGAGCCTGGCAATGGCCGAGATGAACTACCTGCGCACGGGCTACCGCACGCGGGGGCTCCTGGACGTGCACCTGGTGACCGATGAGGACATCGCCCGCGGCACCAGCTACGCCGCCAAGATCGACGCCGTGACCGATCCGGCGCGTGAGCTGCCGCTGGGCCGTCCCACCGAGCCGGCCGCGGGGCAGGACTGACGCCGGCCCGCGCCAGTCCGGGCCCCGCCGGCCGCACGTCGTCCGCTTGCCTTCCGCGCCCTGCTTGGCGAGAATGTGGCGCGGGAGGTAGCCGTAGTGGAGCACGTGGAGGTGCTGATCGTAGGGGCCGGCGTGGCAGGCCTTGCGTGCGCGCGGGCGCTTGCCGACGCCGGCGCGCGGCCCGTGGTCTTGGAGAGGGCACGCGGCGTGGGCGGTCGCTGCGCCACGCGCCGCGTGGACGGCCTGCCGGTCGACCACGGCCTCGCGTTCCTGCACGGCGGCGACCCCGAGTTTCTGGCCGCCCTCGACGCCGTCGCATCACCGCGGTGCGAGGGCTGGCCGGCGCGCGTCCACGGCTCCGGCGCACCGTGCCAGCCGGCCGCCTTCGGCTGGGACCAGCGGCGCCTGGCCTTTGAGGACGGTGTGAGCGCCTTTCCCAAGAGCCTGGCGCGGGCTCTGGACGTGCGGCTGGGGCAGGACGTGGTCGCCGCCACGGTGGTGGACGGCGCCATCCGGGTCACCGTCGGCTCGGGCGAGACCCTGGCCTGCCGCGCGTTGGTCCTGGCCCTGGCGCTGGAGCAGGCGCGGCCGCTTTTCGCCGGCCTGGGCGACGACGGCCGCGAGGTCACCGCCCTGCAGCGGCTGCTGGCCACCCTGGCCACGGTCCCCTGCCTCACGGTGCTGGCCGGCTATCCGCGCCGGGCGGGCGAGCCGGCGTGGGACATGGCGTACCCGGAGGACTCCGCCGTTCTCCAGCTCCTGAGCCACGATTCCGCCAAGCGGTCCCGTCCGGCGCAGACGGCGCTGGTCCTGCAGGCCCGGCCGGCGTGGTCGCGCCGACACGTCGGCGGTCACCCCCACGCCTGGGCGGCCGAGATGCTGGCCGAGGCCGGGCGCCTGCTCGGACCGTGGGCCGCCGCCCCGGACTGGACGCAAGCGCACGTCTGGCGCCACGCCCGGCTCGAGCCCGGCAACGAGCTGGCCGCGCCGGTGCTGGTCCGCCTGGCCGGCGGCGCCGCGCTGGGGCTGGCCGGCGAGCTGTTCCACCCCGGGGGCGGCGTGCAGGCCGCGTTTGCGTCCGGGCGCCGGCTGGCGCGCCGGCTCACGGCCGACGGAGGATGATGCCCATGGCCAACGAGAACTCCCTGGCACACCTGCCGGAGCGCGACCGCGACCACGAATGCGAGGGCGTCGGCCCCAGCAAGGTCTGCGTGCGCGTGATCGCCGTGGCCGAGCTGCCCAGTCGGTTCGGCCGCTTTCAGGTCGTTGGCTTCTGGAACAACCGCGACGGCAAGGACCACATCGCCATCGTCCACGGCGACGTGGTGGGGCGCCACGCGGTGATGACGCGCCTGCACTCGGAGTGCCTGACCGGCGACGCGCTGGGCTCCCTGCGCTGCGACTGCCGCGATCAGCTGGAGCACGCCCTGCGGCGGATTGCCGAGGAAGAGCACGGGCTGGTGCTCTACCTGCGCCAGGAGGGGCGCGGCATCGGCCTGCTCAACAAGATCCGGGCCTACGCGCTGCAGGACGGCGGGCTCGACACGGTAGAGGCCAATCAGGCGCTGGGCTTCCGCGACGACGAGCGCGACTACGCCGTGGCCGCGCACATGATCCACAGCCTCGACGTCCGCTCGGTGCGCCTGCTCACCAACAACCCGGCCAAGATCGACGGGCTGACGCAGTACGGCGTGACGGTGGCCGGCCGCGTTCCGCACGTCATCCCCGCCAACCCGTACAACCGCTTCTACCTCGAGACCAAGGCCAGCCGCTCCGGTCACTGGATCGACCTCGACGGCAAGCCGCACCTGCCGGAGCAGAACGAGCCGGTCGTCGTGGGCTCCCCACCGGAGCGCTGACGTGACCGCACCGGCGGGGTCGGACGCGGCGGACCCGGACGTGGTCGACCTTCTGTCACGGGCCTACGCCGCGCTGGGAGTGAGCGGCGACGACCCCGAGACCGCGGACACCGCGCGCCGGGTGGCCGCCCTGTACCCGCTCTTGTTCCGCGGGCTCGATCCCGCCGCCGTCCCCAGGGTGAGCCTGTCGCCGCACGCCGGCGAGGGTCTGGTGCTGGTCAAGGACCTGCCGTTCTACTCCATGTGCGCGCACCACCTGCTGCCGTTCTTCGGCCGGGCCGCGGTGGCCTACCTGCCGCGCGGCCGGGTGGCGGGACTGGGCGCCATAGCCGAGGTGGTCGACTACTTTGCCGCACGACCGCAGCTTCAGGAGCGGCTGGTGGAGCAGATCGCCGACTGCCTGGACGAGCAGTTGCGGCCCGGCGGGTTGATCGTGCACCTCCAGGCGCGGCACATGTGCATGGAGATGCGCGGGGCCCAGAAGCGCGCGCTGGTCGAGGCGGTGGCGGCTCGCGGCGCGCTCGTCCACGGCCGCGAGCGCGACGAGTGCCTGCGCCGGCTGCCCGGAGGCGCCATGCCGGCGGCTCCGTGATGGGAGGGCCCTCGCTCGCGCCCCATCCGGCCGTGATCGTGGGCGCCGGTCCGGCCGGTGTCTCCGCCGCGCTGTGGCTGCGGCGCCTGGAGGTGTCGCTGCGCCTGCTGGAGTGCGGCCCCGCCGTAGGGGGCGAGCTGCATCGGGTGAACCTGCCCATCGAGGACTACCCCGGGCTCCGAGCGGCCGACGGGCGCGCCCTGGCGCGCGCTCTTTCCGAGCACCTGGCCGCGGCCGGCATCCGCCCCGAGCTGGGCGTCGAGACCCGCGGACTGGACCTGCCCGGCCGGCTGCTCCACACCTCCGCCGGTGACGTGCCGTTCTCGGCGCTGGTCATTGCCACCGGCCTGGAGCGGCGCCGCCTGGGCGTGCCCGGCGAGGAGGCCTACGGCGGCCGCGGCGTCAGCTACTCGGCAAGCACCGACGTGGCGCGAATCGCGGGCAGCGACGCGGTCGTGGTGGGCGGCGGTGACGGCGCGTTCGAGAACGCCGCCATGCTGGCGCGGGTGTGCCCGGGTGTGACGCTGGTCGTGCGCGGCGCGACGCCGCGCGCCCGGCCGGCCTTCGTTGCCCGCGTGGGCACGCTCTCCAACGTGACCCTGATCACGCGCTGCCGCGCCCTGGCCGTGGAGGGCGACGCGCGCGGCGTGACGGGCCTGCGCGTGGCGGAGCCCGGCGGCGAGCGGACCCTTGCCGCCGCCTGGGTGGTGGTCAAGGTCGGCTTCGCGCCGCGGACCGGCTTCCTGGGCGGCCAGCTCGACCTGGAGCCCGAGGGGCACGTGCGCGTGGACCGGGGGCTGCGCACCTCCGCCGCGGGCGTGTTTGCCGCCGGCGACGTGGCCAACCCGCTGGCGCCGTCGGTCGCCGCCGCGGTGGGCGACGGCGCCGTCGCGGCTCGCGGCGTGCTGGAGCATCTGCGAGGCCGCTAGCCCAACTCCCACGACGCCGAGCGCGGGAGGGCGTGGTTGCGTGCTCTCTGGGTCATGTTGCGCTGCCGGCCGTTGCGGCCACCGCTGCCGGGACGCGGCGGGCCTGCAGGACGGTCATCGGACAGCCGGGCATGGCCTCCGGCCCGGAGACACGCGGCTTCCAGCCGGGCCCATCCATGGAGGCCACGGGGGACGTCGCCGCGTGAGCCCGATGCCGGACCTCGCGGACATGGCACACGTGCCCGCCACCACCCCGTACCATCCGGCGCCGCGATCGTCTAAACGTCTATACGATTGGATGATCGGAAGCCGCGTTCGCAGGTGGCACCCGGCGCGGTGCTACAGGAGCTCGCGCTCGGCGCCGGCCGGGTCGTCGGTGTCGAAGCGCACCAGCGAGAGCTCCGGCCCGTCGTGCGCCGCGCCCAGCAGGTGCGTCCGGCCCAGTCGGTCGCGCCAGGAGCCGGTGAGCCGCGCCGACTCGTGGATGTGGCCGTGCAACGAAAGCAGCGGCTGCCGAGCCTCGAGGAAGCGGCGGATGGCCACGCTGCCCACGTGGACGTCCACCGGGACGTGGTCGACCACGCGGCCGTCCAGCGCCGCGCGGTCCAGGTTGGTCTGGTAGGGCGGAGCGTGAAAGAGCATCACGGCGCCGCTCAGGTCATGGTCGGCGGCCAGCTGCTCCAGGTCCTTGCGGATGGTGGCGTAGCGTGCCTCGGCCTCCGCCACCGGCACCGAGCGGACGCCCTCCTCCGGCGAGACGCAACCCGGGTCCACGTAACGCGAGACGTCGTAGCGCTCCCAGTCCTTGTTGAGGAACGGGCTCGGCGGAACGAAGGCGTAGCCGTACACCGGCACCCCATCCACAAGCACCCGCCGCGCGTGCGCGTACGTCCACAGCCCCTCGGCGGCCAGCGCCAGCACCGACGCCTCCTGGAAGCGCAGATCGTCGTTGCCCAGGATCACAAGCAGCCGCGGGTAGCAGGCACCCAGTCGGGAAGCCAGGGCGCGCAGCTCGGCGGCCATGAACCCGCCCAGGAAGTCCGTGCCGCCGGCCGCGCGCGACCAGCCGCGGTCGGCGTGCATGGGCAGCAGGTCGCCGCCCAGCAGCACCAGCCGCGGGCGCTCGGCGGCCACCCGCTCGAACAGCTTGCGGTAGCGCTCCACGCGCCCGTGCAGGTCGGATACGAAGAAGCAGCGCAAGGATCCCTCCGCGAGGGCGGAGCGCCCGAGTCCCGCGGCGGCTGCGAGCCGCGGGCCGGGCCGAGGCCGAGGCCGAGGCCGAGGCCGGTCATTGTACACCCATCCGCCCGCGGCCCGGGGCAGGCGGCGGGCCGGAGGCTTGCCCCACCGCGGCGCGCGGGCTATGCTCATCGGGCCATCGCTGACCCGGCACCCGGCAGCGACGGCGCCCCGCTGCAGGCGCAACCCGAACCGGATCCCAGGAGCAAGGAAGCCCCATGCGTCATCCGCACCCGCGCCCGCCCGAGCGTGCGGCCGGGCGGCCCGGCCGTAGCCGTGGCGCGCTCGGGTGGCGCCACGGCCCGGCACTGGATACCCTGCGCGGCGCCACCGCCGTGATGGGCCTGCTCGTGGTCTTGACCGCCGGCGGCTCCGGCAGCGCTCCGCTCGCCGCCTCCGCCGCGGGCGGCGCGGCAGCCGACGCGGCTCACGCCGCCGCTGCAGCCGCGCGCGGCGCGCCGCGCGTGGACGCCGCCGTGGGCGCCGCCGTGGCGCGCGAGGGGCGCGCCGCGGTCATCGTGGCGCTTGTCCCGCCGCGGGCCGCACATGCCGGTTCGCAAGCGGACGACATCGATCGCGGCGTTCACGCCGACTACCCCGACTACCGCGACTACCCCGACTACCCCAAAAACGCCGACGATACCACCGACGATACCACCGACGACGCGTCCGCGGCGCGGGCCGTAGCCGCGGCCCAGTCGGCGGTGCTGGCCGGCATGCCCGACGGCGCGTTCCAGGTGACGCACCGCTACCGGCTGATCCCGGCCCTGGCCGGCAGGGTGACGCAGACCGGGCTCGCCGCCCTCGCCGCCCGGCCCGAGGTGGCGGCCGTCTCCCTGGACCCACAGGTGCGGCCGTTCCTGGACGAGAGCGTGCCCTACATCGGGGCCGACCGGGTCCAGCGCCAGGGCTTCAGCGGAGCCGGGCAGCGGGTGGCGGTGATGGACAGCGGCATCGATGCCGGCAACCTGGACCTGCGCGACGCCGTGGTGGAGCAGGCATGCTTCCTGACCCCGGCCTCATTGTGCCCGGCGGAGCCCAACGTGGCCCGGGACGTGGACGGCCACGGCACCATGGTCAGCGGCGTCCTGGCCTCGCGCGGGCGGCGCACGGCCAAGGGGGTGGCGCCGGCGGTCGAGATCGTGGCCGTGAAGCTCTTGGAGGAGCGCAACAACGCCGCCGGCTCGGCCATGTTGGCCGCGTTCGACTGGGCGGCCGCGCGCGACGACCTCGACGCCATCAACCTGAGCCTGGGCTCCGGCGGCTACGAGGGTCGCTGCGACGGCAGCGACGCCTTCACCAGGGGGCTGTCGGCCGCCGTGGCGCGCATGCTGCGCAAGGGCACGGTGCCGGTGGCTGCGTCCGGCAACGACGGCTCGCCCACCAAGTTGAGCGCGCCCGCCTGCCTGGAGGGCGTGGTGTCCGTGGGGGCGGTGCGGGGCTACGAGGCCGGCGGCGATCCGCAGCTGGCGCCGTTCACGAATCGCAACGACACGCTGGACTTCCTGGCGCCGGGCGCCGGGGTGGCCACGACCGGCATCGGCGGGCGCGTGGTGGAGATGGGCGGCACCTCGGCTGCCGCGCCGCACGTGACCGGCGCGGTCGTGCTGCTGCGCCAGGCGGTGCCGTGGGCGCCGCCCGACGTGCTGGTGGACGCCCTGAAGCGGACCGGCGGCCGCCCCACGCTGCGCTACGGCACGCTGACCATCTCCACCATCCGCGTGGACCAGGCCCTGCGCGACCTGCAGCGCCAGACGCCGCCGGCCACCGAGCCCGCGGCCTCGCCCACCCACACGCGCACGCCCACCACACAGGCGCCGGCCACCGCTACCGCTACCACCGCGGCGGCCACCGTCACCGCCACGGCAAGCGCGACCACGGGCGCCACGGCCACCGCCGACGTCACGCAACTGCCCACGCCGACCCCCGACGCGGACGCCACCGCGCCGGCCACGACCACGGCCACGGCCACGGCCACGGCCACGTCCGAGGCCACGTCCCCGGTCCCGCAGCCGACCGTCGCGCCCGCGTACCTGCCGGCGGCGCGCAGGTGAGGAGGCCGCCGTCCGCCGGGCGTCGCCGGCGCACCGGCGACCCTGCCGCCGGTTGCATCCGCGGCTGGACGTTGACAACCGCGCTGGCGCTGGCCGCCTGGCCCGCGCTGTTGCCCCTTCCCGCCGCCCCGGCGGCCGGCGCCGCCCCGGCGGCCGCGATCCACGCCCCGGCGGCCGCGATCCACGGCCCGGCGGCCGCGATCCACGGCCCGGCGCAGGTGCCCGGCGCCACCTGGGCCTTCACCGGCCAGCTGGCCGAGGGCCGCGTGGAACACAGCGCCACGCTCTTGTACGACGGGCGCGTGCTGGTGGCCGGCGGCTCCAGCGGTGAGGAGGTCCTTGCCGGCGCCGAGACGTACGACCTGGGCACGGGCTCGTGGACCGCGGTGGCCGGCATGGACGAGGGGCGGTACCAGCACGTGGCGGTGACGCTGGCCGACGGGCGGGTGCTGGTGGCCGGCGGGCTGGGCGCCGAGGACCGCTTCCTGACCGGCGCCGAGACGTACGACCCGCTGGGCAACGCGTGGTGGCCGGCCGGCGAGCTGGCGCAAGGGCGCCGCTGGCACACGGGCACGCGCCTGCCGGACGGCCGGGTGCTGGTGGCCGGGGGCGCGGTGCTGGGCGCGCGCGCCGTGGCCACGGCCGAGCTGTTTGACCCAGCCACAGGCGTCTGGTCGGCCGCGGCCGCCATGCGCGCGGCCCGGGCGCTGCACACCGCCACGTCGCTCGCCGACGGGCGCGTGCTTGTCGTGGGCGGCACCATCGAGCCCTCGGCGCCGGCGGCCGAGGTGTACGACCCCACCACCGACTCGTGGCGCACGGTGGCGGCGCCGGCCACCCCGCGTTCGCGACACACCGCCACGCGCCTGGGGGACGGGCGCGTGCTGCTGGCCGGCGGCGTGGCGGGCGGCGACGTGCCGGCCGCTGGGGCCGAGCTGTACGATCCGGCGACGGATCGCTGGGTGCCGGCCGGCGCGCCGGCCGTGGCCCGCTCGCGGCACACGGCCACGCTGCTCCCGGACGGCAGGGTGCTGCTGGCCGGCGGAGAAGTCGACGCGGCGTACAACTCGGCCGAGCGCTACGAGCCGGCCAGCGGTCGCTGGGTGGCCACGGGCCGGCTGGCCGTAGACCACGCCCGGCACACCGCCACCCTCCTGCCGGGCGGCCAGGTGCTGGTGGCCGGCGGAACGGGGCGCCGCGGCACCGTGGAGACGCGCTGCGAGCGCCTGGATCCCACCGGCGCCCGTTGGGCGCCCGTGGACCCCATGGCCTCCGGCCGCCAACGCCACACCGCCACCGTGCTGGCGGACGGAAGCGTGCTGGTGGCCGGCGGCGAGAGCGTCCTGGGCGAGCTCTCTGCCGTTCCGGAGCGGTTCGACCCGCGCACGCGGGCGTGGTCGCGCACCGGCTTCCCAACGGCCCGGCGCGCCGGTCACAGCGCCAGCCTTCTCGGCGACGGCACGGTGCTGGTGGCCGGTGGCGAGGGCCGCGACGGGATCCTGGCCGCTACCGAGGTCTACGACCCGCGCGCCAACTCCTGGACGGCGTTGGCCGACCTGCACGAGCCGCGGGTCGATCACACGGCCACCCTGCTGGCCGACGGGCGTGTGCTTCTGGTCGGCGGATCCGGCCGGCTCGGACCCCTCAACACCGTGGAGGTCTACGACCCGGCCGCCGCCGCCTGGCGCAGGACGGCGCCCCTGAGCCGGCCACGGGTGCGCCACAGCGCCACCTTGCTCGCGGACGGGCGCGTGCTGGTCTTTGGCGGCGAGGCCGGCGGCGTGGTACTGCGCGACGGCGAGATCTACGACCCGGCCACGGGCTTCTGGACGCCCACGGCCGCGGCGGGCGCGCCTCGCCTGCGGCACTCGGCCACGCTGGTGGCGCGCGGCGAGGTCCTGGTGGCGGGCGGCTCCGACGACGGGTTCAACAGCGTGGTCACGGCCGAGCGCTACGACCCGCGGACCGACACGTGGCACGGAGCGCCGGCCATGCGCACGCCGCGCGCCGACCACGCCGCGGTGCTGCTTCCCGACGGCGGCGTGCTGGTGGTGGGCGGCTGGGACAGCCGGGCCGTGACCGGCTCGGACGGCTGGCTGCGGCTCGCCGAGCGCTACGATCCGCCGACCGAGCGCTGGACGGTGGCGCCCGAGCTCTTGTCCGGCCGCGCGGGCGCGCGCGTGAGCGTCCTGCCCTCGGCCCTGCTGGCCAGCGGCGGCTACGCCGCCGGTGGCGCGCTGGCTTCCGCGGAGCTGCTGGACTGGTCCGCCGGCGTCGAGCCGGCGCGGGCGCCGCTGGTGACGGGCGTCTCCGAGCCGGTGCGGCTCGGCGAGCCGCTGACCGTCACCGGCGCGGGGTTCCAGCGCGGGCCCGGCGGCTCCGGCGGCAACGGCAGCCAGGACTCCGCCGTCAATCACCCGCTGGTGCGGCTCTCCGGCGTGGAGACGGGCCACACGCGCTGGCTGGCGCCGGACCCGCGCCGTGCCTGGAGCGACGGCCGCTTCGACAGTGTGCCGCTCGAGGACTTCGTCCCCGGCACCGCGCGGCTCACGGTCATCGTGGGCGGCATCGAGAGCCAGCCGCGCGTGGTGGTGGTGCACGGCCCCGGGTCGGCGCCCACGGCCACGCCGGAGGCCACGCTCACGCCGGGCGCCACGCTCACGCCGGGAGCCACGCTCACGCCGGGCGGGCCCGCGCCCACGGCCGTTCCCACGGCCGTGCCCACGGTCTGGCGGATCGTCTTGCCCAGCCTGCGGCGAAGCGGGTAGCATGGAACACGGTACGGCAGCGCCCGCCCACCGGCGGCGGACGTCACGGAGGGCCCTGAGGCCATGAACCGCGGCAGCGACAAGATGGAGATGGAACGGACGGTGGAGGTGCCGCCGCACAACGCCTATCCGGCGTTTGCCTCGCAGCTGGGCCTGGCCGAGTGGCTGGCCCAGGACGTGCGCGCGGACCCGCAGCCCGGCGGGCGCCTGTACCTCTACTGGAAATCGGGCTACGTGGTCGTCGGCGAGTTCGAGGTCCTGGAGCCCCACCGGCTGGCGGCCTTCACCTGGCGCGGCCGCGGCGAGCCGGCCATGACCCGCGTCGAGGTGACGCTGGCGCCACAGCGCGGCGGAGCCGCGACCCGCATCGCGCTGGCCCACGGCGGGTTGGGCACCGGGCCCGAGTGGGAAGAGCCGCGCGCCCGGATGCGCGCCGGGTGGGCGCGCGCGCTGGACAACCTGGTGTCGGTCCTGGAGGAGGGCATCGACCTGCGGCTGTTTGGCCGCCCCATGCTGGGCCTGGCCGGGGGCGTGGTGGTGACGCCCGAGCTGGCCGAGCAGCGCGAGTTGCCCACCCGGGCCGGCGTGGTGTTGACCGACTTCGTGGAAGGGATGGGCGCCAAGGCGGCCGGGCTCCGGCGCGGTGACGTGCTGGTGCGCCTGGCGGGCCGCGATGTGCTGGACTGGGACACGCTGGCGGCGGCCCTGGCCGCCTGCGAGGTGGGGTCCGACGTGGAGGCGGCGTACTACCGCGACGGGTCGCTGCAGGAGACGGAGGTGACCCTGTTCGGCCGCCCGCGCCCTGCCGTTCCGGAGACCGCCGCCGACGCGGCGGCGGTGTTGCGCGCCCTGCACGCCAGGCAGCGCGCGGAGCTGGCCGACGCCCTGGACGGGCGCCCGGCGGAGGCCATGCAGCGGCGGCCGGCAGCGGGCGAATGGTCCGCCAACGAGATCCTGGCCCACCTGCTGACCACCGAGCGCGCCGCCCAGCTGTGGCTGTCCGCGCGCCTCCAGGGGCAGGAGATGCCCAACTGGGCCGCCACCGACGACGCGATCATCCGCTCCACGACAGCGGTGTGGCCCACCACGGCCGCGCTGCTGCACGCGCTGGACGCGGCCCGCGCGCAGACGGCCGCCATGCTGGAGGCGTTGCCCGAGGCGTTCCTGGAGCGGCGCGCCAGCTTCGTCGCCGCCTGCGACCTGCTGTTCGCCGGCCTGTCCCACCACGCCGGGGCGCACCTGACCCAGCTCCGCGATGTCGTCGCGGGCCCCCCGCCTGCCGACTGACCCACGGCCGGGCGGCGGCCGACCTGCCTGTCGGCCTACAGGTCGTAGTAGAGGACGAACTCCTCGGGGTGCGGGCGCTGCGCAACGGCCTCCGCCTCGCGGCGCTTGACCTCGATCCAGTGGCCGATGCCGTCGGGGTCGAAGACGCCACCGGCCGTCAGGTAGTCGTGGTCCTCCGCCAGCGCGTCGAGCGCCTCCTCCAGGCAGCGGGGCGCCAGTAGCTCGGGCTGCGCGTCCATGCCGCCGTGCGCGTCTCGCTCCACGGGCCCGTACCCCAGACGGTGCGCGTCCAGCTCGCGGGCGATGCCGTCCAGGCCGGCCATGAGGATGGCGGCAAAGGCCAGGTAGGGATTGCACGCCGCGTCCATGGTGCGCAGCTCGATGCGCAGGTCGTCACCGCGCGCGTAGGCCGGCACGCGCACCGCGGCGGTGCGGTTGGCGGCGCCGTAGACCAGGTGCACGGGCGCCTCGTAGCCCGGCAGCAGGCGGCGGTACGAGTTGGTGGTGGGATTGGTGAGCGCCATGAGGCTGCGGCCGTGCGCGAGCAGGCCGCCGATGTAGCACAGGGCCACGTGACTCAGGCCGTCCGGGCCGGTGAAGAGGTTCCTCGCGCCACCCTGCTGCAGGAACTGGTGCAGGTGCATGCCGTTGCCCGCCTGGCCGAAGATGGGCTTGGGCATGAAGGTGGCCGACAGCCCCGCTTCGTGCGCCGCGTTGCGCACGATGTGCTTCACGATCAGGGTGGCATCCGCCATGCGCAGCAGCGAACCAAAGCCCAGCTCTATCTCCGCCTGCCCAAAGGCGCCGACCTCGTGGTGGTGGTACCGCACCGGGATGCCGGCCGCCGCCAGCTCGCGACAGACGCTGTTGCGCAGCGGGAACAGCCTGTCCTGCGGCATGGGCGCGTGGTACGCCGAGCCGGCGCGGGTGCCGATCCGGGCCTCGCGACGATGCTCGCAGCCCTCCAAGGGAACCAGCTCCACCCCGGAGCCGCCCGGCTCGCTCTCGAACACGGCGCGCTCGAAGACGTAGAACTCGAACTCGGGGCTCACCAGCAGCTCGTCGCCTATCCCCAACCGGCGCAGGTGCGCCTCCGCCCGGCGCGCGGTGCCGCGGGGGTCGATGGCGGCCGGGTGCCGCGAGTCGGCCTCCACGATGTCGCCGATGACGGCCAGCACGCGCTCCCCGGCGCGGGTCTCCACGTAGGCCGTGGTCAGGTCGGGCACCAGCATCATGTCGCTGCCGGAGACGTCGCGGAAGCCGTAGTTGCTGGCGTCGAAGCCTATGCCGCGACCGGCTGCGTCGGCCAGGAAGCGCTCCGCCGGGACGGTGAGGCGCCGGAACCGGCCGGTCAGGTCCACGGCGCGCAGATCTACAAAGTCGACGCGCTCGCGCTCGAGCAGGGAGGCCAGATGGTCCATGGGGTTCCTCGTGGGGCGCAACTGCGAGACGGGACCGCAGTGGGCCGGCGCCGCGCGACGGCTGCTCGCGCCCGGAGGACTCGGGCGGGCGAGGCCAGCCCGGCGGGAGCGGTGGGCCGGACGCAGCTTAGCAGCTACGCGCCGGGCCGGCAACAACCGTGGGTCAGAACACCGTCGCGGCGCTGCCGTCGTCGGGGTGGGAGCCCAGCCACGGCAGGTACGTCTCCAGCCGCTCCTCCACGCCCACCGGCAGGTAGTCGCCCGTGGCCCGCTCCACGCGATAGGCGCCGCGCACGTCGCCGCGGGCGATGGCGTGGAGGCCGGCAACCAGCCGGTCGACGTCCTCCTGGTTGCTGTAGCAACCCAGGCTCATGCGCACCATGCCCGGCAGCGCCGTGTGGTCCCCCTGCAGCACCCGGCGGCGCCAGGAGGCGGCCTCCGCCGGCGGCAGGTGCAGCAGGCGCACCACGTAGGGGTGGGCGCAGAAGCAGCCGTTGCGCACGCCCACGCCGTGCTCGTAGCCCAGCACCGCCGCCACGCGAGCGTGCGGCTCGTCGGCCAGGTTGAACGGGATGACGCCGACCTTGTCGCGACCGGCCGCCTCCGGGTCGCGCTCGCCGTAGACCACCAGCCCGGGCACCTCCGCCAAGCGGCGCAGGGCGTAGGCAAGCAGCTCGCGCTCGTGGCGGGCCACGGCGGCCAGGTCCATCTCCTGCAGCGCGCGCGCGGCGGCGGCCATGGCCACCGCGCCGAGCACGTTGGGGCTGCCGGCCTCCTCCCGCTCCGGCGGCTCGGCCCAGTCGACCTCGTCCAGGGTGACCGCCTCCACCGTGCCGCCGCCGCTGTACTCGGGCGGTGCGTGCCGGAACAGCTCCCTCGGCGCGATGAGGGCGCCGGTGCCGAACGGCGCGTACATCTTGTGCGCCGAGAGGGTCAGGAAGTCCAGGTGCTCCGGGTCGTCGGAACGCCGCACGTCTACGCTCCGATGCGGCGCCAGCTGGGCGGCGTCCACCAACACGGGCGCGCCCGCGGCGTGCGCCTTGCGGGCGATGCGATGGATGGGCTGGATGTAGCCGGTGACGTTGGAGGCGCCGGTGACCGTGACCAGGGCAATGCGCCCGGCGTGCGCCGTGAGAAGCTCGTCCAGGTGGTCCTCGTCCAACCGGCCGCAGTCCAAGGCCCGCGCGTGCAGCACGCGCGCCCGCGCCCGCCACGGCAGGTCGTTGGAGTGGTGCTCCAGCTGCGTGGAGATGACGACCTGGTCGGCGCCTATGGGCAACCGGTAGGAGAGCTTGTTGATGGCCTCGGTGGTGTTCTTGCCGAACACGACCGTGTGCGTGGCCGGGTCGGCGCCCACGAAGCGGCCGATGACCGCGCGCGCCCACTCGTAGGCGCCGGTGCTCAAGCGCGACTTGAAGCCGGAGCCGCGGTGCACGCTGGAGTAGTACGGCGCCAGCGCGTTGATTGCCTGCAGCGCGTCCTGGAGCGGCGGCGTGCTGGCCGCGTTGTCCAGGTTCACGTACGGCACGCGGCTGCCGTCCAACAGCGGCACCAGGCGGTCCACGCCCACGATGCGGGCGCGGGCGCCGGCGGGGGAGAGCAGGACGTCTGCGGAGGGGATCATGGAGACACTCATGCGGTGAGGAGGCGCGGCCGGCAGGGAGCGTCTGGATACTAGCGGAGCAGAGCGGCGGAGTCGAGCGCGGGCTGCCGGCGACCGCTCGGCGGGCGGCATGGCCCGGTGTCTGGTACCATATGGGGCGGCGGGCAGCTGCAGCGCCCGCGAAACCGTCCAGTCAGGAGCACGCCATGCGCAGCGCCACCGCAGCCTTCCTCCTCGCCGCCGCCATCGGCGCGGCCGGCAGCGCGTCCATCGCCCGCCTGAGCTCGGGCCCGGCAGCGGTCCTGGCCCAGGCCCAGGCCGGGCAGGCCTATCGCCTGGCGGACGTCTGGCGGGGCGCGGTGGGACCGCGCGCGGTGGGCTTCGTGCGCCAGCCCGGCGGCCTGGTGGTTGCGCCCGACGGCACCGTCTTCCTGGCGGACGTGGGACGCGGCGTGATCCACGTCTGGCGCGGCGAGGGGTTCGTGGACGCGTTCGCGGAGCGCGGCAGCGCGCCCGGCCAGCTGGAGTCGCCGCGCGGCCTGGCCCTGTTCGAGGGCGACGTGCTGGTGGCGGACACGGGCAACGGCCGCGTCCAGCGTTTCACCACCGGCGGCCGATTCGTGGCCGCCTGGCCCGGCCTGGGCGAGCCGTGGGACGTGGCCGCCACCCCTGACGGCCTGGTCCTGGTGACCGACCGTGCCGGCGACCGGGTGCTGGTGCTGGACCGCGAGGGGCGGCGCGTGGGCGTCCTGGGCGCCACGGGCACCGAGCCGGGCCAGTTGCGCGGCCCGTTGGGCATTGACGTGTGGCCCGACGGCCGCATCGGGCTGATCGACGGCGGCAACCGGCGCCTGCAGGTGTGGCAGGCCGACGGCACCCCGCTCGCGGTCATCACCGACACCTCGGACCTGCCGCTGCTGGACGTGGCCGCCTTCGGCGACAACGGCGCGCTGGTGGCGGGCCTGCGGCGGCTGATCCACTACGACCTGGCCTCGGCGGGCATGCGCGGCGTGTCCGTGGCACCGGTGCCGGGCGGCTTCGCGGCCGTGGCCGTCCTGCCGGACGCCGCTGCCGTGCCCACGCCCACGATCTACGCCGCGTTGAGCCACGACTACCTGACCGGCCTGCGCCGCTTCCACTCGGGCGCCCTCGCGCCGTTCACGGAGTGGCTGGGGCTGCCCGGGCCGGTGGGCGAGCTGGTGAGCCCGCGGCGCATCGCCGTGGCCGCGGACACGGTGTACATGCTGGACGCCTGGCCGCGATTGCAGCGCTGGAGCGCGGCCGGCCAGCCGTTGGATCAGATGACGCTGGCGCTGGCGTCGGACGCCGAGCCGGCCGGCGACGACCTGATCGTGGCAACCAGCGACTCGGTGCGGCGCCTGAGCGGCGCCGACACGCTGTGGACCTGGCGGCCCACCACCGACACGATGTGGGTGGGCGCCGTCGCCGTGGATGGGCCCGCGGAGCGCGTGTTCGTCCTCGACCTGATGGCGCAGGCGGTGCGCGTACTAGGCGGCGACGGCGCGGAGCAGGCGTCCTGGTCGCTTCACGGCGGAGCGGCCGGGTACGCGTCCATCACGGACATGGCCCTGCGCCCGGACGGGCGCCTGCTGCTGGTGGATCGCACGCGGGCCGCGCTGGAGGCCCGCGAGCCCGGCGACGGAGCCGTGGTGGGCGCGTGGCCGCTGCGCGGCGTGCCCCTGCGCGTGGCGCCGGCGCCGGACGGCAGCGCCTTCGTGCTGACCCGCGAGGGCTGGGTGTGGAAGCTCGACGCCGCCGGCACGATCCGCTCGTGGTGGTCCGTGGCCGCCGAGGCGCCGGACGGGAGCGCCGCGCCCACCGACCTGGCGGTCACGGCCGACGGACGCGTGCTGATCCTGGACGGCGCGGGCAACCGGGTGCTCGTGTTCGCCGCGGACCCGGACGGCGTGCCGCCCTCGCCGCCGCCGGACACCGGCTGCTCGTTCACCCGCGACAAGCGCGCCGCGCCGCCGCGGATCCCGTTGGGCGAGACGGTCGCCGTGACGCTGTCCATCACCGGGCTGTGCGTGGACCAGGGCGCCGAGGCCGACGTGATCCTGGTCCTGGACCGCTCGGGCTCCATGCGCGGCGCCAAGATGGAGACGGCCAAGGCGGCGGCGGTGACCTTCGTGGGCGAGATGGACTTCACCGTGGCCCGCGTGGGTCTGGTGGCCTTCGACACGGTGGCCGAGCTGCTCCTGGGCCTGACCGCCGACGCGCGCGAGGTGGTGGGCGCGTTGGCCGCCATGCCGCCGCCCGACGGCGGCACCGACATAGGCGAGGGCATCCAGCTGGCGGCCGCCGAGCTGGCCGATCGCGGCCGCCCGGACGTGCGGCAGGTGATCGTGGTCATGACCGACGGCCGGCCCGAGGGCCACGACGTGGACGCCGACGAGGCGGCGCGGCTGGCCAAGGAAGCCGGGGTGCGCATCTACAGCATCGGCTTTGGCACCGACGTGGACCCGGAGCTGATGCGCCGGCTGGCGACGGACCCGCGCGACTACTTCTTCGCGCCCAGCACGGCCGAGCTGTCCGGCATCTACACCGAGGTGGCGCGCCGGATCAGCGGCGGCGTGGTGGCGCGGTCCATGGTGATCACGGACGTGGTGCCGTCCAACATGGTGTACCTGCCCGGCTCGGCCGCCCCGCCGGTCACGTCGTTCCAGGACAACGTGCTGCGCTGGGACGTGCCGGTGATGAGCGCCGACGTGGAGCTCTCGTATCGCCTGCGGCCGACGCGGGTGGGGCGCTGGCCCACCAACGTGGACGCCCGCAGCCGCTACCGCGACGGGCTGGGCGTGGAAGGCGAGCTGGTGTTCCCGGTGCCGTTCGTGACCGTGGTGGCGCCGCCGGAGCCCATCTACCTGCCGCTGGCGCTGCGCAGCTACTGCCGGCCCGGCCTGCTCAGCGTGGACGTGGCCCTGGTCCTGGACACGTCCAGCAGCATGACGGGCGCCAAGCTGGAGGCGGCCAAGGCGGCGGCGCGGGCCTTCGTGAACCGCCTGGACCTGCCGGACGACCGGGCGGCGGTGATCGGTTTCAACCGCACCGCGACGCTGGCCGCGCCGCTGGGCCGCGATGTGGCGACCCTGCTTTCGGCCATCGACGGGCTGACCATCGTGCGCGGCACCGTCATCGACGCCGGGCTGCGCCTGGCCGTCGCCGAGCTGACGGGCGAGCGGGCGCGCTCCGGCAGCAACCGGGTGATCGTGCTGCTCACCGACGGCGTGAACAACGCCGGCCCGGGGCCGGTGCTGCGGGCGGCCGAGGCGGCAGCCGCCGCCGGCCTGGTGGTCTACACCGTGGCGCTGGGTGATGACGCGGACCGCGACCTCATGCGCACCGTCGCCGGCGACCCGGCCCGGGCGTACGTGGCGCTGGAGCCGCAGGACCTGGAGCGGATCTACGCCGAGATCGCCGGCCGGCTGGACTGCCTGCCGTAGGCGGGGGGGGAGTAGCCGGCTGGTGCTGACGAGGGCCGAACACGCCGACGATGGCGCAGATGCCGACGGCAAGCAGCACCCCGCCCACAGGGCGCGGATCGCGGCTGCGCCGCAAGCCGGCCTGGACGCCGGTGCCGGCGGATGCCGACGCCTCCGGCGGGGCCGTCAACGCGCCGCGGCGAGCGCTTGGCGAACCTCCTCCTCCAAGCGGTCTAGCTCGGCGAGGTAGGAGCGCGTCTCCGCGTCCATGTCATCCCAGAACTGGGCCTGGAACCGCTCGGCGGTGATGCCCCGCCATGTCACGCGCGTCTCGGCCCACGCGTGCTCCAGGCTCCGCCACGCGCTGCGCGCCCCGCCGGCAATGTCCCCCATCGCGCTCAAGCCCTCGACCTCGGCTCGGACTCCCGATGCTCGC
>Ga0114946_10000548_pt1 | contig 25278 bp, 19 predicted proteins | sample WalLakDeSediment_FD_88676 | JGI IMG/M metagenome (GOLD analysis project Ga0114946, IMG submission 88676) | Lake sediment microbial communities from Walker lake, Nevada to study Microbial Dark Matter (Phase II) - Walker Lake 11/02/13 Deep Sediment | ecosystem: Environmental > Aquatic >... | reverse complement strand
CGGCGCCGACCACCAACTTGGGGTACGAGTCGGCGCTCACGTAGCCCTCGCACTCGACGCGGACCTCGTACTCGTCGGCGAGCACCGCCCGCAGCTCGATGTGGCCCTCGTCGTCGACGCGGGCGTACGCGCCGTTCTCTCCCTCGGTATGCAAGCTTACGGAGCCGTCGAGGCAAGGCCGCTTGGGGCTGCCCGCGATCACGATGTCAGCCTCGACGGTGACCGCCGGGTGCACGCGGATCACGACCTCTTCGGAGGTCTCGCCGAGGCCGAGGTGGACCTGCTCGGCGAGCTGCCCGTAGAGCGCGTCGCCCATGGCCGTGGGCTTGTAGGTCCCGGGCTCGAGCTCGATGATGCGAAACCGGCCGTCGGCGTCGGTCCGGGCCCCGCCGTTGATGGCGCCACCCCACCGACCGCCGCCCGGCGAGACCACCACGCCCTCGACCGGCGCGCCGTCGCTGGCCCGCACGACCTTGCCGATCAACACGGACTCGGGGGTCAAGAACAGCTCGACAAACTCGCCCGGGGCGATCGCCGACACCCGCCCGGGCGCGTAGCCACCCGCGCTGGCCAACACACCGACCTGCCCGGGCGCGACCCATATCTCGAACCGCCCGTCGTCGCCGCTCGACTCGACCGCGACCCCGCGCGTTTGCCCGCGAAAGTCTGGGCGGATCGAGACCTGGGCGCGCTCGATCTCCCCGCCGGCGATGTCTTTGACGACCCCGCGCAAGCGCACGCCGCCCGGCTCGAGCTCGATGTCGACGGCCTCGGCGACCTGGCCTGCGCGCAGCGACAACGCGATCGTGCGCCGGCCATCGGATTCGCGCCGCTGCCACCGACCCGGCTTGAAGGTCGCCGCGCTGGCGTGGATCTCGGTCTTGATCGGCAACAAGCCCTCGATCCGGTAGTGGCCGTCGGGCCCCGAGCGGACGCAGCGAGCCCGATCATCGCCGAGCCCCCGGCGCAGGGCCCTGTCCGTGAACGCGCACACCTGCGCGCCGGCGATCGGCTTGCCCGCGGGATCGAGGATCGTCCCGCTGACCGCCGCCTTGGCGGCCCGAGCGAGGTCGAGCTTGGTGGCCGAGGGTCGATCATCGCCCACGCGGGCGCGCGCGCGCGGGCCCGAGTCTGGGCCCGCCACGTCGGCCTTGGCGACCTCCCCCGGGTCAGCGCCGCGGCCACTCGCGAGCCACCACACGAACGCGACCGCGAGCATCGAGGCGACCGCCGCGATCAGCCAAAGCCCAGGGCGAGGGCGTCGTGATTGCGTGGTCGGTCCGCTCACCGAACGCCAATGATGCCAGACGTCCCCGCGCTTGTCCGATCAGCGCCCAGGGCGGCGCTCAGTGCTCGTGATCCTCGGGCTCGGGCACGCGATCCGCTAGTCGCCAGAGCTTGTCTGCGGGCACCCGGGCCTCGACGCCGGCGAACAGCTCGGCGTCGGAGGCGGTCGCGGGCTCGGGCAGGCGGCGTGGATCGACGACCACGTGGCCTCGCAAGCCGCAGGCCTCCCCGAGCGGCATGGTGTGGAACGCCGGCGCCCAGCCGAGCTCGAACACGCGCTCGAGATCGGTGCGCAGCTGCCCGCGGCAGCGAGGACAAGCCGTGAGCTCGCCTTGCTCGGCGCGGGCGAGGGTGACCAGCGGATCGCGGCCCCGGTGGTCCGCCCGGATCGACCGCCACCAGTTCGCGTCAAACCGGTAGCCGACGCCGACCGGGCCCCGCGGCAGCAAGCCCTCGGCCTCGAGCCAGCGCGCGGCCAGATAGTAAGCCGGCGCCATGCCGCGCTTGCCCTCGCGCGACTCGAGCATCAGCGCCGGACGATCGAAGTGGGGATCGGCCGCCCAGGCCTGAGCCAGGCGCTCGCGGCTCGGCCCGGCCAGCCGATAAAAGCGGTGGCCCAGGACCACCCGCGTGAGCCGATCGGCGAATACAAACAGCACATTGCCGAGCTTGCGCCACGGATCCACCGCGACGTCGCAGATCTTGACGCGATCGCAGCTGAGCACGCCATCGGCCCGCTGCCACACGCTGATCAGCTTGAGCTCGATGCGACCCTCCCAATCGGGCACCGGCCGGGCGTCGTACGCGTCGAGCCCGAGGTGCCACTGCAAGGCGTTGCCGTGCCGCCCACGGCCTCCCCCTGCCATCAGGTGGTGGGCCGCGGGTCCCAGCGGGACCCCGCGCGCGGCCTCGGCGAGGTGCTCGAGGTGGCGGCAGCGCCGCAAGGGCGCGTCGCGGGCCGGCGGCGGGTGGCGTAGGGGCAGGCGCACGGCGAGGGCCTAGTTGTCGGCCGCCGGCTTCTCGCTGGTCCCAGCCTGCTGCTTGTCGGCCTGCTTGTCGGCCTGCTTGTCTTGCTTCTTGTCGGCCTGCTTGTCGGCCTGCTTGTCGGGCTTCTTTCGGCCCTTTTGCTCGGCGCACGCGCCGGAGAAGCACAACAAGGACGCGGCGAGGGTGAGCATGGCGAGCGTGCGCATGCTCGACAGCCTGCAACACCCCCGCGCGCACGGTCAACTGAGCGGCCGGCGTCTCCGGGCGCCGAGGTCTCGCCGATCGGCGTCGGTCCGGCCGAGGGCGCGGATCTCGGCGTAGCAGCTGACGACGTCGCCAACCTATTTAATTGTCACGCCCGCCGAACCTCCTACGCTATCTCCGCTCGCATTCGCGAACCGAAGGTCTGTCATGGGTCGATTACCAATTTCAATTACTCTATTCGCGATTGTCGCCATGGCTTGCACCGACGCCCCGGAGCAGCCTATCAACCAGCCCATCGCCCCGCCGACCGTCGCCGAGCTCATGCTGCCCGGCCCGGTCGGGGCCTCGTCCTACGCGCCGGTCATCGAGCAGCCCCTCGAGCAGGTCATGCCCCGGATGTTCGCCGAGAAGCCGGCGATCATGGAGCGGCAGCGAGCCCTGCTCGACGCGCGCTACGACCTCACCGATCGGCCGCACCCCACGGCGACCATGGCCAAGGGCAAGCCCGTACAAACCGGCGTACGCGTCCAATTGCCCCCGGGCATCAGCTGGGACCAGCTAGCGAAGACCTCGGCCCAGCAAATCAGGACCGACGGCCTGTTCCCCAGCGGGTTCTTGCCATTGCCGCACCCCAACCACCCCGAGGGCGGGATGCTGTTCCCCCAGTTCCACATCGACGAGACCCTCACGCGGACCCAGCGCGACCTGACCCGCTTCGACCTCGACTTCGACCTCCCCGACCAATTCCTGCCGGAGTTCCCGCCGCCGATGTTCCTGACCACGCGCCCGGATCTCGGCGACGTCTCGCAAGGCGAGCTCGTCACCCAGCAAAATTTTTACCGCCTATTCAACGGGATCCTCAACCCCAAGCAGCTCGACGGCCTGCGCTTGCTAGTCACGCCCTTCCCCCAGCAGCAATTCAACCTGACCGGCGACCGCCGCTCGCTCGAGCCTTCGCTGGGCGTGACCTGCTTCGACTGCCACGCCAACGGCCACACCAACGCCGCCACCCACCTCGCCGGCGACGTCCGCCCGCAGGCGCTCCGCCACCGCATCGACACCCCGACCCTGCGCGGGCTCAACATCCAGCAGATCTTCGGCTCGCAGCGCGGGCTCAAGACCGTCGAGGACTTCACCGAATTCGAGCAGCGCGCCGCCTACTTCGACGGCGACATCGTCATCGCCGTCAAAAAGGGCGTCAACGTGCTCGAGCGCGGGACCCAAGTCCATGACATGGCCGAGCTGCAAGCGCTGCTCGATTTCCCGCCAGCTCCCAAGCTCGACGTATTCGGCCGGCTCGACCCCAACAAAGCCACGGCCCAAGAGCTCGCCGGCGAGCAGGTGTTCTTGGGTAAGGGTCGCTGCGCCGAATGTCACCCCGCGCCCTACTTCACTGATAATTTAATGCACAATCTGCGAGTCGAGCGGTTCTTCGAGCCGCAAGAGATCAACGGCCGGCTCGCGCTCGCCGACGGCCCGATCAAGACCTTCGTGCTGCGCGGCATCAAGGACTCGCCGCCCTACCTGCACGACGGGCGCTTGCTGACCTTGGACGACACCGTCGAGTTCTTCAACCTGGTCCTCGAGCTCGGGCTGACCGCGGACGAGAAGCGATCGCTGGTCGCGTTCATGCTGACGCTCTGATCTGATCTCACCCGGCCGCGACCGCGGCCAAGATCGTCTGCCGAATCACCTTCGCGTCGGCGTAATCCGGGCAATAATGCAGGGCCGGATCCTTGCTCGACAACGCCCGAAACCGCTTCTCTTCCACGCCAAAGTCGTAAGACAAGATCACCGGCCGGCGAAACCCCGCGTCTCGCAGGGCCCGCAAAATGAACAGCCCCTGGTTGTCCTGCTGAAACCGCCGGGCCCGGCCGATGTCGCCGTTGAAGCGCCCGGTCAGCTGGACCATGTCGCCGAGCAATTCCTCGACCGGGGTCCGATCGAAGCGCATGTCGAGGAACACCAGGTCGGGGAGCTCGTCGAGCAGCATCTCGCAGGCCCGGCCGCCGCTCTTGGCCTGGCGATAGCTGACGCCCTCGGCGACGAAGGTCGTGAGGTTGGTGATGTACTCGTCGCCGTCTTCGACGACGAGCACCTTGATCGGCCGGTCTTGTCCGCTATCCATGGTGTTCTTGGGTGGCATCAGGCGCCGAGCGGGCTGGCCGTGGGCGCGACCTTGTACTCGCCGGATCGCTGGGAGTGATCGGGGCTGGCGTCGTCTTCGTCGAGGGCGAAGAAGCGCAGGACGACGGCCTTCTCCCAGCCGGCCTCGGGCTCGACGGCGATCGAGCCGTCGTAGCGCGAGAGCAAGTCGGCGGTGATGCCCATGCCGCGCTCGACGTAGCGGCCGCGCAGCATCTCGTTGGTCAGGCGCTCGGGCGAGCGATCCTTGATGCGGATCGCCAGCGAGGTCAGCCCGGTGATGTCGTCGACCTCGGTCGCGAGCTCGACGCCTAGGCCGATCGGCGGCTCGGCGTACATGACCGAGGACATCAATGAGTTGCGCAGCACGTTGGACAGGATGTCATGCAGGTCGCTGGGGAAGATCCGCACCTTCTCGCCCTCGCCTTCGATGACCAGCGGGGCGATGTCGACGGCGACGAACTTGTCCTCGGTCGCGACCTCCTCGTAGACCGCGGCGATGAACTCGGCGTCGACGCGAGCGATGCACAGGGAGCGGATCACGTCGCTGAGCCGATCAAAGGCCCGGCGCCCGAGCACGTCGCCGGCGCGGAGCAAGACCTTGGCGAGCTCGAGGGACTTGGTCGAGCTCAGGCCGCCGGGGTGGCGCAACCACTTGGCCTTGACCGCGACGTCTTCAAACGCGCGGAGCATCGCCTTGAAGGTGGGGTCCTTGCGCCGGAGGTTGAGGGTCACGCCGTGGCCCCGCGCGACCTGCTCGAGCTCGCCGACGTAGGCGAGGAACCGGCCGTAGATGCCGCGTCGCTCGCCGCGGTGCGGATCGCCCTCGCTGTTGGCCGTGTCGCCGAACAGCCGCCGGGCGAGCAAGGTGGCCCGCGCGTCGGCGTCGGGCTCGTCGAGCTCCAAGGCCCGGCCGACGTCGGACAAAAACGCGGTGTTGTGCTTGAGGATCTCGTGGCGGATCAAGCTCAAGATCCGCGCGACGTCGGGGAAGCAGCTCGGCGAGCGCTCGAGCAGCTGAGGCAAGGACGCGCCCCGAACCCGGCGCCAGATCAGCGCGAACGGGAACGACAGCAAGACCACCAAGCCGACCCCGCCCGCGAGGTAGATCTTGGTGAACACCGAGTCCATGTGCGCCCGCAGCTCCTGCGCGGTGTCCCAATAGACGTCGTAGGGGCCGGCCTCGAGCAGGTAGACGTCGAGCTGCTCGCTCGCCGACCACAGCTCGAAGTTGTCCCACAGCAGCTTGGCCACGCGGTAGCGAGCGATGACCGAGCCGAGCTCGGCGGCCTTGCGCAGGTGCATGCGGCCCGACGCCGAGTCGGCGAGCATCAGGCCGAGCCGCTCGTGGACCTCCATTTGGTTGGTGTCGACCGCGAGGCTCTCCTCCCAATAGACCCGCGCTTGGCCCTGGCGGCCGTCCTGCACGTAGACGACCAGCGCGAGCATGTTGAGCAGCGCGGTCTCGCGGGGGAATTTTTCGCGCGCTTGAAGCAGCAGCTTCTCGGCCCGATCCCAGTCGCCGTGCTCGGCTCCAAGCACGTAGGCCTCGCTGATCAGCCGGTGCAGCTCGGGGTCGAGGCGGCCGACGTCCGAGGGCACCAGCGGCGGCACGAACGGCACGCTCTCCTCGACGTCGCGCTCGAGCGCGGCGATCGCCTCGCGCGCGGCCGTCCGCTTGGGATCGTCGGCGTCGCCAAACTCGAGGTACTCACGAAAGTGCTCGATCGCGAGGCCCTTGTCGGACCGGACGTAGAGCTCGCCGAGGTGAAAGTGGAGCACGTGGAGATCGGGGCGCAGGCGCAGGGCCATGTCGAGGTGCGTGCGGGCCTGCTCGTCCTCGGATCCAGAGAACTCCTTCTTGTAGAGCAGCCCGAGCGCCATGTGGGTGGCGTAGTCGTAGCGCTCCATCGCGATCGCCTTTTTGAAGGACTCGATCGCGGCCGGAAACCGCTCGCTGCGGGCGTAGACCTCGCCCAGGTAGTAGTGGGCCCGCGGATACCAAGGCGAGTCCTCGACCGCTTGCTCGAGCTCACTGCGCGCGCGGCTGAGGTCACGGCGGCGCAGCGCCGCGAGCCCGCGGTTGTAGGCGGCCTCGGCCTCGGGCGTGGGCTTGCCGCCTTGCAGCTCTTGGATCTCGGCGACCGCGAGCTGAATCTGCAGCTCGTCGATCCGCTTCTTGGCCTGGCGCACGGCGTCGAGCTCGTCGGGGTGGGCGATCAAGATCCGCTCGTAGGCGGCGACGGCCGCTTGCGGCTGCTCGAGCTTGCGGTTGAGCTCGCCCTCGAGCTCGAGCGCCGCGAGCTCGGGCATGACCTCGCGGGTCAGGCATTCGGCCCGATACGCCTCGAGCTGGGCGACCGCGGCCTCGCGGTGGCGACGGGCGGGGAGTTCGCCGCGCGTGACCTCGGCCTCGGCGGCGCGCAGCTGCGCCGCGACCACGCGGATATCGTCAGGCCGGCCAAACTCACCCGGCTCGAGCTCGGCGAGCTGCTCGGCGATCGCGAGGCGCTCCTTGGCGTAGACGTCCCCGCACTCGCCCATCCAAGCGACGACGTTGGCCCGCTCGGACAGCCACAGGCCCCGGGGATCATAGACCTCGAGCAGCGTGAGATCCTCGATCGCAAGCCGCGGGCACCGGCCGGCCGGGGTCGCTCGGCGGTGGGCCTGGGCGCGGCCACGCAGCGCCTCGGCGTCACCCTCGTGGAGGCCGAGGGCCGCCGAATACTCGGAGATGGCCTCGGACCAGCGGCGCTGCTGAGTCGCCCGCCGAGCCCGGCCGAGGTGATCGGCGAAGGCGTGCTCGCGCTGCTGCTCGAGCGAGACCTGGTCGACGACGACCTCGGCCTCGCCGCTGTCGTCGACCCCAGGCAGCGAGTCCTCGGCGCCGTCCGGCGCGGGCAGCTTGTCGCGCGGCGGTGCAGCGCCCAGCTCGGCCGAGCTCAGCCCGAGCAGCGCGAGCACGACCCCCATCAGCAGCGCCCGCGCGCCGCCGCCTCGCCCTCGCCGCTGTGCTTCGATGGCCATCGTGGGTGTGCTCAGCTCGATCGAGCGCTGCGCTTGAGCGCGCGCAGCTTGATGCCCAGCTGGTTCATGCGCAGCTGGACCTTGCGGCCGGACTCGGGGTCATCGAGCAGGAACTCGGCGACCCGGGACAGATCGCCGGCGAAGTGCTGATACAGGCGCTCGAGGTACTGGCGCTCGACCTCGCAGCTGATCGAGTTGAGCGACTCGCCCGGGCCCACGCGCAAGCTCAGGCGCAGCCCGTCGCCGTCATCGGCGAGCTCGTCGAGCTCGCCGTTGCTGGCCTCGACCCCGACCCCAACCCCAACCCCGTGGCCGTGGCGCTCATGCTCAGCGGTCAGCGACTCACCGAGCCCGGCCTCGGCGAACGGCCGCAAGAGGTCGCGGATCGTTCGGGGCTGGATCACGATCAGGTCCGGGCGCGCGTCGAGCTCACCCTCGGCCTGGCTGGGCTCGACCTGATCGACCCGATCGACGAGCTCGACCAAGGTGAAGGTCACGAGGTTCGAGAGCACCATCTCGAATTGGCGGAAGTTGCCGGGCCAGCTGAAGTCTTGCAGGAGCTTGTAGCTGTTTTGGTGGAGCAGCATGTGGATCCGGCGGGGGTCGGGCCGGCTCGGGACCTTGCGGCCCACGGTGATCCGCAGGCGCTCGTGCTCGGGCGGGACCCACAGCTCGCGCTGCTCGGCGTACTGAACCAAGAGATCGCGGTTGTAGCCGCCTTGGCAGACGCGCTCGAGGAAGAACTCGAGCAGGTGTTGAAAGTCGTCGCGGCGCTGGCGAAGGCTAGGCAAGGTGACCGCCGTCGCCGGGTTGAGGCGCATGTAGAGGTCCTCGCGGAACCGGCCCTCGCGGACCATCTGGGCCAGGTTCTCGTTGGTCGCGACGCACAGCTTGATGTCGGCGACGCGCTCCTCGACCGAGCCCACCGGGCGGTAGCGGCCCTCTTGCAGGACCAGCAGCAGCGACTTTTGCAGCTCGAGCGAGAGGTTGCCGATCTCGTCGAGGAACAAGGTCCCGCCGTGGGCCCGAGCGAGCACGCCCTCGCGTGAGCTGCTCGCCCCCGTATAGGCCCCCTTGACGACCCCAAACAGGTGCGCGGCCATGAGCTCCGACGAGATCGTCGACAGATCGACGGCCATGAACGCCCCGGTCCGCTGGGAGTGGGGGTGGATGTACTCGCGCGCGAGCAGGCTCTTGCCGGTCCCGGTCTCGCCCTGGATGATGATCGGCAGCTGCCCGCGGGCGAGGATCGCCAGGCGCCGGCGCAAGCCCGACATCGCGATGGCGGTCCCCCAATAGAACGGCCCGTCGTCGTGATCGGGGCGCTCGGCCCGGGCGAGGATGCCCTCGACTTGAACCTTGAGCGCGCGCGCGTCGAGGTAGTCGTCGTCGAGCAGGTAGGTGTAGTCCTCGGCGTTGAGCCGCTCGGCGTCGGCTTCGAGCGGCAGGTCGTCGAGCGCGGTCATCACGATGACCGGCAGATCGGGGTAGCGGCGGCGCAGGCGATCGAGGATCTGCAGGCCCTGCGAGCGACGCAGGCGCTCATAGACGCGCTCTGGATCGCCGCCCTTGCTGAGCAAGGCCGACTTGTCCTCGGGCAGGAGGTCGTCGGGCGGGATGTCGAAGTGCACGTCGAGCAGCACCAAGTCGATGCTCCGCCGCGAACGCGCGAGGATCTGCGCCGCCTCCCGGTGGTTGCGCGCGGGCCCGTGAAACTCGTGCTCCGGCATGAACCGCCGGCACAGCTCGAGGTACTTGTCCTCGTCATCGATGATGAGGATCGACGACACGTCAACGCCCCCGCGCAGGCGTCGAGCCCCGCAACAACCGGCGATGGAGGTCGCGGAGCTGCGCGCGGATCGTTTGCTGGGCCGCGCGGATGTTCGCGCGCTCGCGGGCGATGGTCTGCCGATCGCCAGCGACTAGCGCTGGCCCGACGCGCTCGAGCTCGGCGACCGCCTTGGCGACCGCCTCGAGCTCGGGCTCGAGCGGGCTCGGCAAGGTCGCCGCGTAGGCCCGCCACAGGTCCCAAGCCGTCTCCGATCGATCGCCGTGCTTGTGGGTCTCGAGCAGGTCCGCGCGCAACGCCGCGATCAGCTGGGTGAGCGGATCGCCGGGCGCGTCGCTGGACATCTCTGGCGACCCCTCCCACACCGCGTCGTCGAGGTTCGCCGAGGTCCAAGCGACGTACTTGCCGAGGTCGTGCTTGAGCGCCGCGACCTGCTCGAGCAGATCGGCGCCAGCCGGCATTTGTCCGTCCGCCACGATCCCGCAAGCATCCCGCAAGCGCCCCACTCGGGCAACCGTGCTGGGCTCGCCGGGCTCCGCCGTGGCGCGCAGGTTGAGCCCGATCGCCTGCGGTGCTAAGCACGGGGGGCCTGGGCTCTCGCGCGCCGCGTCGAGCCCAGCGCGGTTGTGACGGTCCTCGTGCTTGCTCGAGGGGCTCCGCGCCGCGCCGGTCGCCTTCATGCGATGCCCCGTCCCACCGCCGGCGCGCCGATCTCCCTCGGCGCGGCCCTGGCTCGAGCTTTGGCTTTGGCCGGCCGCGTGCGCCCTGCTCTCGGTGCTCGCCGCCCCAGCCCCGGCCTGGGCCCACGAACCCGCCCCGCCGCCGCCGACGGTCACGGGCGACGCCCGGCTCCACTCGGCCAACGGCGCGGTGTTGTTGGCGTGGGATCGAGACCCGCCACTCGTGAGCCCTGGCGCGCTCGAGCACGCGCTCGAGTACGAGCTCGAAGAGGCCAGCGACGCCAGCTTTGCCGACGCCCAGGTCCGCTACCGCGGCAGCTTCCCGAGCTGGTTCATGTCCGGGCGCCGGGACGGATCCTACGCGTTTCGCATCCGCAGCCGGAGTTGGACCGAAGCGGCCAGCGCCGGGTCCGCTCAACCTTCGGCTTGGAGCGAGTGGTCGGCGACCCAGATCGTCGTCGTCGAGCACCACGATGTTCGCCTCGCGCTGGTCCTATTTGGCTTCGGCGCCGCGGTGTTCCTGGCCAGCTGCCTCACCTTGTTGATTGGCTCGCAGCGGACGAGCCGGCGCGCCTAACCAGCCGAGCAGGTCGATCCGTGGACAGCCGCACCGCCATCCTCGCGCCCAACACCGCCTGGGTCCTGCTGTTCGGCTTTGCCGCGCTGTGGGTCGGGCTCGGGTTTTGCTGGGGCCGACGCGGCAAGTCGCTCGACGGCTTCATGCTCGCCAACCGCAACGTCGGCCTCGCGCTCGGCACGGCGACCGCCGTCGCGACCTGGATCACCTCGAACACGACCATGTTGGCCCCGCAGCTGGCCCTCGAGATGGGCGTGTGGGGCATGCTCTCGTACTCGACCGCGGCGATCGGCCTGCTGTTGTTCGCGCCGATGGCCGGTCGAATCCGCGAGCTCATGCCGCGCGGCTACACCAGCGCCGAGTTTGTCCGGCTGCGCTACGGTCGGCCGGCCTATGTCGTGTTCTTGTTCATCTCGCTGATCTACGGCTTGACCTGGCTGGTCTCCATGGCCATGGCCGGCGGCCTGCTGCTCGAGGCCCTCGCCGGGATCCCCTATGTCTGGGGGATGACGGTGATCGTCGCGGTCTGCGTGGCCTACACCGTCGTCGGGGGGCTCCACGCGGTGATCGGCACCGACTTCATTCAAAGCGTAATCGTGCTGATCGGCGTGGTCGTGGTCTCGATCGCGGTCCTGACCCGAGTCGACCTCAGCGATATCCACGCCTCGCTCACGGCCAATCGCCCCGCCCTGCTCGACGTCGCGTTTCCAGCCGCGCTGATGGGCGTGTTCAACGGCCTGCTGTTTGGCCTCGGCGAGATCTTTCACAGCAACGTGTGGTGGAGCCGCGCGCTGGCCATGCGCGAGGGCGTCGGGCCCAAGGCCTATGCGCTGGCCGGCTTGATTTGGCTGCCGGTGCCGATCCTCGCCGGATTCCTCGGCCTCGCCGCCGGCAGCCTCGACATCTCCGTGGTCCGGCCCGACATGGTCGGGCCGCTCGTGGCCGCCGAGCTCTTGGGTAGCGCCGGCGCGATCTTGGTGTTCGTGGTCGTGTTCGCCTCGCTCGCGTCGAGCATCGACAGCTTGCTAGCCGCGACCTCGGACCTGCTGGTCCACGATCTGCTCCACGGCGTGATCCGGCCCGCCCGCCGCTCGCCGACCGGCCAGCGCAAACAAATCGCCCAGGCGATCGTCGGCCTTGGGGTCCTCACGTGGCTGCTGTGTCTCCCGCAGATCGGCACCCTCGCGACCGTGCTATTCTTCGCCGGGCCGCTGGTCGGCAGCACGGTCTGGCCGATCGTGGCGGGCCTCTATTGGCGGCGCGCCAACCCGGAGGCCGCGTTTTGGGGTATGATCGCAGGTAGCGTGCTCGGGCTTGGCTGCTATGTGTTCGTCGGCTGGTACACCGGCGCGTTGGTCGGGACCGCGGTGTCCATGGTCATCGTCATACTCGGGGCCCAGCTCGCGCCGCGACCCTTCAATTGGGACCGCATCCGGCTGGCCGAAAGCAGCCACGCATGAGCTTCTCTGCTGACTTCCTGACGATCCTCGTCTACTTCGCCCTGGCCGCGGTCGCGCTCGGGGTCACGCTGCTGCTCGCGCTGCTCGTGCGCGACTTCAAGGCTCGACGTCTATGGTGAACCTCTACCCCACAACCAACCGCCGCAACAGCAAGGGCCGGGTCCTCGATCCTCGCGCGCTGCTCGGCGCTGGCGACAACAAGATCGACTTCGAGCGGCTCTCCGGCTTGGCCGGCTCGAGCGTGACCCATATCGCCCAGCTCACGCGCGAGACCGTGTTCGAGCTGTGCAAATTCGCGGCGTTGCTCGAACTCACGCAGATCGCCACCCACCGGCCGCTCGCCGGCAAGCTGATCATTACGGCGTTCTTCGAGGCCAGCACGCGCACGCGGCTGTCATTCGAGAGCGCCGCGGCCCGGCTCGACGCGCGGATCCTCAGCGTGCCCGACGGCAAGGTCACCGGCGTCGCCAAGGGCGAGTCGCTCGCCGACATCGGCGAGATGTTCAACACCTACGGCGATCTCGTGGTCATGCGACACCCTCGGGTCACGGCCATTGAAGAGATCAGCACCAATTTGCGGCTGCCGCTGCTCAACGCCGGCAACGGCACCGACGAGCACCCCAGCCAAGCGCTGCTCGATTGGTATTGCCTGCTCAAGTGGCGGCCGGAGCTCGCGCGCGCGCAGGTCGATCCCAGTCGGCGCGTTCACCTGGGCATCATCGGCACCCCAAAAAGCATGCGCACGGTCCGGAGCTTCTTGCTGCTCGCCCTGCGGTTCCCCGCGGGGCTGCGCAAGCTCAGCTTGGTCAGCGAGGATGGCGAGCCGCTCACCCCCGAGCTCGCGCAGATCGTCGCGGCGAGCGGCGTCGAATTCGAGCTGATCCAAGGGGGCTTCACCGAGGTCCTGCCCGATCTCGACGCGATCTACATGAATTCAATCGCCCTGCTCGCCGGCAACTACGAGGAGCTCGACCAGCGCTTCGCGCTCGACCGCGAGAGCCCGCTCAAGCCCGAAGCCGTGGTCCTGCACCCGCTCGCGCGCCTGCAAGAGCTCGACGTCAGCCTCGACGACACCGCCCACAACCTCTACTTCGCCCAGGCCGCAGGGGCCGTGTTCCTGCGCCAAGCCCTGCTGATCTGCCTGCTCGGCCGCGTCGACCGCGTGCCCTTGGCCGTCCAATACCTGGCTTCCTGAGCGCCGCTCTACCCCCCCCAACAAGGACCAAGAATCATGTGCGGAATCGTCGGCTACTGGCGCCTCGACGGCCTCGAAAATCGGGCCCAAGCGAACCTCTCGGGGATGATGGATCTCCTGGTCCACCGCGGCCCCGACGGGCGCGGACAACACCTCGATCCCAAGCGCGGGCTGGCCATGGGTCACACGCGCCTGAAGATCATCGACCTCCACACCGGCGAGCAGCCGCTGTTCTCGCCCGACGGTCAGACGGTCCTGACCGCGAATAACGAATTTTACGACTTCAAGCCGATCCGCGCCGAGCTCAGCTGCCTCGGCGAGCGCTTCGCGACCAAGTCCGACGCCGAGATCGCGCTGGCGCTGTACCGCCGCCACGGCCTCGATTTCGTCGATCAGCTCCGCGGCGAGTTTGCGTTCGCGCTGTTCGATGGGGTCGAGGAGCGCTTGGTCCTGGTCCGCGACCGCTTCGGCGTCAAGCCGCTGTATATCCACCAGACCGCCGACGCGATCTATTGGGCGTCCGAGGTCAAGGCCCTGCTCCGCCACCCCGAGATCCCCCGCCGCATCGATGCCAAGGCCGCGCTCAATCAAATGATGCAGACCATGGTCCCGGGCACCACCGCGTTTAGCGAGATCGAGGCCGTGCAACCGGGCCGCATGCTGGTGATTCGCCGCCGCGGCGACCGGCTCGAGCGGGCCGAGCACACCTATTGGGACATGAACTTCCCCAAGGCCGCCGAGCGCCGCGGTCACGGCGGGCCCAAGGAGTGGATCGACGGCGTCCGCGATCGCCTCGTCGACGCGGTCCGGGTCCGGCTCGAGGCCGACGTGCCCGTGGGCTGCTACCTCTCGGGCGGCATCGACTCCTGCTCGATCCTCGGGATCGCCACGGCCATGCAGCAGTCGCCGGTCAAGGCCTACACGATCAGCTTCGATGATCCAGCCTACGACGAGTCCTCGATCGCCGCCGAGATGGCCCGGGCGACCGGCGCCGAGCAAGAGGTCTTGCACCTGCGCGCCCGCGAGCTCTATGGCGAGTACTTCAGCCGGGTGGTCTGGCACGCCGAGCGCACCTTTTATAACACCTTGGCCGTGGCCAAATGGCACATGAGCCGGCGCGTGCGCGAGTCCGGCTACAAGAGCGTGATCACCGGCGAAGGCAGCGATGAGCTGTTCTCGGGCTATCCATTCTTCAAAAAAGATCTGTTCATTCACGCTGGCGCCGAGGGCGACACCAGCCAGGACTACGCCAAGCTCCGGGCCCAAATGGAGGCCAGCAACGCGATGTTCGAGGGCGCCATCCTCGCTGAGGAGCGGGCCACCCATCCGGCCTGGACCGAGCTGATCGGGTTTACGCCCTCGTGGATCCAACCGTGGATCTTGACCCTCGAGGTCGCCCGCCCGCTGCTCGCGGCGCCGCTGCGCGACGAGCTCGCCGACTATGATCCGGTCGCGGCGATCGCCGCCAAGATCGATCGCAGCCAGCTCGAGGGCCGGCACCTGCTCGATCGCGTGCAGTACAGCTGGATCAAGACCATGCTCGAGGGCCAGATCCTGACGTGGGGCGGCGACCGCGTGGACATGGCCAACTCCATGGAGTCGCGCCCGGCGTTCCTCGATCACAACGTCGCCGAGTTCGCCCGGATGATCCCGCCCGAATATCGCGTCCGCGGCGGCACCGAGAAGTGGGTCCTGCGCGAGGCGATGCGGGGGATCTTGCCCAAGCTGCTCTACGAGCGGGAGAAATTCGCGTTCATGGCCCCACCCAGCAACACCGATCCGCTCAAGCGCGCGGCGATCGACGCGTTGATCGACCAGCACGCGTCCCGCGACGCGATCGCCGAGGCCGGGCTCTTCGATCCCGATCGCGTCGCGGCGTTCTTCGCGATGAGCAAGGCCAGCGACGATCGGGCGCAGGCGGTCCGCTATGACATCTTGATCAATCACATTCTCGGCCTCCAAATTCTGCACCAAGAATTCGTCGCCAAGGTCCCCACCCTGCCGCCCGATTGAAGCGACGATCCGCCGCCGGCCCAGCTGGTACGGAGCTTGCTGCGGGTTGAGCCGCGATGCGTCTCACCCCGATCCATGACCGCCTAAACCGCTGCGCGAGGTCGACGGGGCCGGTCGGCGCTCGCCGCCTCCGGCGCCGTGGCCAGCCCGACCCAGGCTCGACTGTGTCCGTGGTCAACTCTTGACACACCGCGGCAAACCGCCGCCCCGTCCGCGCGGGGACGGCACCGAGGAGGGTCTGCGCTTGGCGCAGGCGGCCGGCGGCGTGGGCCTGTTCGACATCGATTTCGTCGCGCAGGTGATCCGCTGCTCCGAGCACTTCTTCCACCTCGTGGGTCGCACGCCGTCGCCGGATCGGACCATCACCTTCGCCGATTGGGAGACCTGGGTGCACCCCGATGATCACGAGCGCGTCGTCGACGAGACGCTCGCGGCGCTGTCGAGCGCGGCCCCGCGGATGGCCACGGAGTATCGGATCGTCGGTGAGAACCGAGAGACCCATTGGGTGTTTTGCCAGTCCGAGATCCACCGTGACGCTCAAGGCAACGCGGTCCGCAAGATCGGCGCGATTCAGGACATCACGGCTCGCGGTCGCGTCGAGGACCAGCTGCGCGAGGCTCACGAGCGGCTCCACAAGGTCATCAACTCGATGTTCGCCTTCGTTTGGGTGCTCGCGGCCGACGGCACGCTGATCGAGGCCAATCAAGCTCCGATCGCGGCCGCGGGCCTGAACCGCGCCGAGCTGATCGGCCGGAAGCTTTGGGACTGCCCGTGGTGGAGCTTCGATCCCGACGTGCGCGCGCGCTTGCAAGCGGCGTTTCAGCGCGCGCTGCATGGCGAGACGGTTCGCTACGACGAGACCATGGCGACCGCCTATGCCGGACGCTGGACCGTCGACTTCATGCTCCAACCAGTGTTCACCCACGGTGAGCTGGAATTTGTGATCCCCAGCGCCGTCGACATCACCGATCGAAAGCGGGCGGAGGATGCACTCAAGCAGTCGGACCGACACAAGGACGAGTTCTTGGCGACCTTGGCCCACGAGCTACGCAACCCGCTCGCGCCCTTGCGCACCGGCATCGAGGTGATGAAGCGTTCGTCCGACCCAGCCACCGTCGAGCGGACCCGGGGGATGATGGAGCGGCAGATCCAGCACATGGTCCGGCTGATCGATGATCTGCTCGACATCTCGCGCATCGGTCGGGGGAAGATCGAGTTGAAGCGTGAGCAGCTCTCGATCACGCGGGTCATCGAGCACGCCGTCGAGACCACTCGCCCGGCGATCGAGGCCGGCCGCCACCTGCTCGACGTCCACGGGCCGCCCGAGCCGGTGTGGGTCAACGGGGATCTGACCCGGCTCGCCCAGGTCGTCGGCAACCTGCTCAACAATTCGGCGAAGTACACGCCGGACGGCGGCCGGATCGAGCTGAGCGTTCGTGTCGAGCGCAACCAGGCCGTGATCCGCGTGGCCGACAACGGGATCGGCATCGCGGCGAAGCTCCTACCCCGGGTGTTCGACCTGTTCGAGCAGTCGTCGGACTGCGGCGGCCGGACGCGGGGCGGGCTGGGCATCGGGCTCGCGCTCGTGCGCAGACTCGTCGAGCTCCACGGCGGCAGCGTCGCCGCGCATAGCCTCGGCGTCGGGCGAGGCAGCACCTTCACGGTCCGGCTGCCGCTCGCGCCCCCCCCTGCACAGCAGGCCGAGACCGCGCGCCCCGAACCTTGCGGCGAGCAAGCCAAGCGGCGGCGGGTGCTGGTGGTCGACGACAACGAGGACGCCGCCGAGCTCTTGGCCACGATGCTCGACCTCCATGGCTACGAGACGCGCACGGCCCACGACGGCCCAGGCGCGCTGCAGGCCATCGCGGCCTTCGCTCCGGACCTCGTGTTCCTCGACATCGGGCTGCCCGGGATGAGCGGCCACGAGGTCGCCCAGACGATCCGCGCCACCCCAGGCGGCGCCGGCATCGTGCTCGTCGCGGTCACCGGCTGGGGTGGCTCGGACGCCGAGCGCCGCACCCAAGCTTCAGGCTTTGACTTCCACCTGACCAAGCCGGTCGAGCTCGCGGCGATCCAGGACGTCCTGCGCCGCCTGGGCTAGCGAGCTAGCCCTCGGCTTGCACGCCGTCGGGCAGCGAATAGCGAGTCGCGCGCGCCCGCCCGATGCTCGACACCTTGCCGACCCTGCGCATCCACGACAGGTAGCCGCGCAGCTCCATGGTGTCGACGTCGAGCTGCTTGGCGATCTGCCCGATCGTCAGCGCCGGGCTGTGGGCGAGCACCTCGAGGATGCTCCGGTACATGAATTCCTCGCGACTTTGGCTGTCGGCCGAGGTTGCGACCTTTTGGCTCTCGCTCGAGCGGGCGTCGGCGTCGGCCTTGCTGCTGGCCCCGCTCGCCGTCACCAGCGCCTCCCCGAGGTCAGCGAGCGTCAGCTCGCGCATCGCGTCGCCGGCCTCGCTCGCCAATAGCTCGCGCACCGTGGTGGAAAGGGGGGCGTGGGCAAGGGTCTGCTTGGCGGCCTTGCGCAAGCCCGAGCGATTGTTCGCTAGTGCGTTCTCGAGTAGTCGAGCGATTTCCAACATGACTCGTCCAATCCCGCGCACACATTGAAGGCCACGGTGGTCGAAATGTGGCGGGACTATGCCACTAGAAGCGGGGCCTGCCAAGCGCCCGACGACGAAAACGAACGCCGTAGCTCACATCGGGCCCGCCGGCGGGTCGGATCTCGGGGCGATCCCGGCGGCGCGCGGAGGACCGGGACCTCAGTTGCAGGTCAAGTACCCAATGTCGAGCTCTTGGCTGCGGCACGGGAAGCAGCAGTCGTTGCACGACTCGCCGAAGTCGAGGCCGACCCCGTACACCAGCCCGCTGGCGGCCTCGGCCCCAAAACAGATCAGCTCTTCGGGCTCGCAGACGATCGCCTCGAGCCCGTCGAAACCGAACCCGGGGGTCACGTAGATCGCGTCGCCGGACGGCCAGGTCCAGTCGCGGTCGTTGGCGAACAGCTTCCAGCCCACGTCCACGCCGTCGTCGCAGTCGTCGGTGACCCGCCAGGTCATGACCGGCGAGCACCCCGCTGTGTAGGGATCGCCTTGGTAGCCGTCTTCGCAAAAACACGCGCCACGGTAGTCGTAGGCGAAGGGGCCGCACTGCGTGTCGTCGACGTAAAACACGCAGCCGCCGAAGACCGCAGCGAGGGCCCCCGCGGCCAGGCCGGTGGCCAAGCGGGTTGCGTTGCGGGCGAAAAAGCGAAGCGAGCTGGGCATGGGATCTCCACGGGCGTCGGGCGGGAAGAGCGGAGCGGTCGCCCGACGTGACTGCAACGATAACCGGTCCTGCGCTGTTTGACTTGCGGGGCTCCCCGCGCAGCCTGCCAGGGTTTCCCCGCCCCGCCTGAAATCGCGCGGGGACCGGCGCCGCAAGCCCATCGCTGTACAACGCCCCGGGTTTGGCGTAGCGATCCAGGGTAAGTCGGCGCCGGAAAATCCACGGTTTCCGAGCGTCCTGCTACCATCGAAGGTCGCGTGTTCCCGCCCGATCAGACCGCCGAGCTGAGCACAGCGGCCGGCCGCAAGCCGCCTCGCGCGGACATCGCCACGGCCGCCGACTCGATCCCCGACGGCCGCAGCGAGCATCGCCCGTCGACCAAGGCCGGGGTCTGGGAGATCGGCTCGACCATCAACGACCGCTACGAGCTCGAGCGCCGCCTCGGCAGCGGCTCCATGGGCGAGGTCTTCCTCGCTCGCGACCGCCTGCTCAAGAAGCCCGTCGCGCTCAAGGTCCTGCGCGGGGAGATGGCCAAGAGCCGCGGGACCGTCCGTCGATTTTTGCGCGAGGTCGCGTTGGCCCACTCGGTCACCCACCCGAACGTCGTGCGCATCTACGACACCGGCGAGGCTGACGGCCTGCCCTACTTCTCGATGGAGTACCTCCAGGGCCAGACCCTCGAGCAGCTGATCGAGGCGAGTCGGGCGGCGAATCGGGCGGCGAGCCAAGCGGCGAGCCAAGCGGCGAGCGGGGTCCCACGCGAGGCCGCCGACGCCACCGGCGCCGAGTCGGCCGAGCCAGCCCAGCCGGCCGAGCCAGAGCTCGCTGAAGAGCTGGCCGACGATCTCGCCAAGGCGCTCGGTGATCCACCGATGACGCTGCGCGAGATTCGTGAGGTCAGCTACGAGATCCTCTCGGGCCTCGCCGCCGCCCATGACGCTGGCATCGTCCACCGGGACCTCAAGCCGGCCAACGTCATGCTCACCCACCGCGGCGCGATCGTGATGGACTTCGGCGTCGCGGGCTTCGACGCGCCCACGCCCGGGCAGCGGCCAAACCCCGCCGAAGCCCGCTCGCTGGTCCGGACCGAGGCCGGGACGATCTTCGGGAGCCCGGCGTACATGGCCCCGGAGCTGTGGGAGGGCTCGCCGGCCACGGTCCAAAGCGATCTCTACTCCTTCGGCGTGATGCTCTACCAGATGCTCTCGGGCCGCCTGCCGATCGAGGCGCCCAACGCCAAGGCGTTCCTGGTCAAGCTCAAGGACGAGAAGCCCACGCCGATCCGACAGCTGCGCAAGGACACGCCGTGGAACCTCGCGCTGCTGGTCGGGCGCTGCATGGATCACGAGCCCGAGAAGCGCCCGCTCTCGGCCGACGCCGCCGCGAACCTCGTGGCCCCGCTCGCCGGGCGCTGGCGCTCGCTGATCACCGCGGTCGTGCTGGTGCTCGCGGTCGCGGCCGCGGCGGTGATCCTGCTCGGGCCCAGCGAGCGCCGCTATCGGGCCATGGGCTTGCCCGACGCCGTGGCCGAGGCCGACGTCGACGCGCTGATCCGCAGCTACGACGTCGGCGACTTCGAGGCCGCGCTCCGGCAGCTCGAGCGCCTCGAGATCCGCGCGCCGGACTCGGCCGCGGTCGTGTTTTGGCGAGCGACCGTCGAGCACGAGCTCGGCGACGAAGCCGGGCGCTGGAACCACTGCCAGCGCGCCCACTACGACCCCGAGGCCGAGGGCAAGCAGTGGCAAGGCGACACCACGTGGCGCGCCCTCGCGATGGGGGCCTGCTCACCAACCTACAGCTTGTCGGCCGAGCTCCGCGCGCTGCTCGACCCCGACGGCGCCAGCAAGCTGTCGGCGGGTTGGTTGCCGCTGGCCGTGTCCACGTCCTTGGTCCCGCGGCTCGACGCCGCCCGTGAGCCCGGCTCGAGCCTCATGCGCGAGGCTCAACACGTGCTCCACCGCCTCGACGAGGCCCACGACTTCCACGAGGGCCCAGCCTTGGCGATCCGCTGGCAGCTCGCCCGCCTCCAGCTGCGCCTGGCCCTCGGCCGGTTCGACGAAGCCCGCGACCTGCTCGACGAGCTCGTCACGGTCCACGCCGAGGCCCCGCTGCTGCTGGCTCGGGCCGCCCACCTCTACGCGCTCGCTGGCGAGGTCGAGCGGGCCGAACAGCTCGCGCAGGCCGTCGCGCCCTACGATCCCCACCCCTCGCTCCGCTTGCTGCTCGACAGCGGGCGCCTGCGCGAGGCCTCGGCGTTGATCGATCGCTACGCGACGAGCCCCGGCACCCACCCCCACCAGCAGCGCCTGATCGACACCTGGTGCGGCTACGCCTTCCGGTTCGAGCTCGACGTCGCGCCTCAGCGCTGCGGCGCGATCGGTCCGGGCTTGGTCCACAATTTTTGGATCGGGGTCCAAAAAGACGCCGCCGACAAGCACGCGATGAGCATCCTCGAGCGGGCGATCATGACCCAGCAGATCGCCGTCAACCAAGGCGAGTGCCTCACCCGGGGGATCAACGACAGCATCATCTCGCACACGCTCCCGCCGTTCGAGACCTACCTGCGCCAGCTCGATGTCACGACCGCGCTGTGCTTGAACGGCCGCGACTCGGGCGGCGACATCAAGCTCGCGCAGCGGCTGGTCAACGCGCTGATCGAGGTCGCGCCCGGCGATCCCTGGGCGCTGCTCGTCGACGCGCAGGTCGATGAGCAGCGCATGGCCACGGGCTCCGCCGCCGAGAAGCGCCGCCAGGTAGTCGAGCGCTGGCGCGGGGCCGACGACCTCCCGCTCGTGAACAAGGTCCGGGCCCTCGTCGAAGGCGAGCCGCGCCGACCCGCCCCCGACCACGACCTCCTCGACGACCACGAGCTCCTCGACGACCGCGACCTCCTCGACGAGCTCGAGGCTGAGCCGCTCGGCCCCGTCCACGACACGGACAGCCCCGAGCCCGAGGCCGCCCCGCCCTTCATCGACCCACCGCCGCCTGGGGACGCGCAACCTTGAGCGCGCTGAGCGACCGCGATCGCGCGGTGCTGTGGCACCCCGCGACCCACTTTGGCGATCTCGAGCGGACCCCGCCGATCCCGATCGCGTCGGCCCAGGGGGTCTGGCTGATCGACGAGACCGGCCGGCGGATCCTCGATGGGGTTGGGTCGTGGTGGACGAGCGTGCACGGGCACGGTCATCCGACCATCGTCGCGGCGATCCAAGCCCAGGTCGCGACCCTCGATCACGTGATGTTCGCCGGCTTCACCCACGCGCCCGCGATCGGCCTCGCCGAGCAGCTGCTCGCCCTCGCGCCGCCCGGCTACGGCAAGGTCTTCTTCAGCGACTGCGGCTCCGCCTCGATCGAGGTCGCGCTCAAGCTCAGCTACCAGTCCCGAGTGTTGCGCGGCGAAGCTCGGCGGCGCCGGTTCGCGGCGCTCGAGCGCAGCTACCACGGCGAGACCCTCGGCGCCCTGTCGGTCTGCGGCAGCCCGGCGTGGCGCGAACCGTTTGGCAGCCTGCTCAACGACGCGATCTACCTCCCGGTCCCGAGCTTCGCTGGCCACGAGCACGGCGACCTCGCTCCGGCGCCGGGCAGCGTGGCCCTCGGCGCCGACTCACCCGAAGCCGACGCCGCAGTGGCCCTGCTCGAGGCCCACGCCGACGAGCTCACGGCCGTGATCGTCGAGCCGCTGATCCAGTGCGCCGGGCGGATGAACATGACCGGCGTCGGCTACTACCAGCGCATCGCCGCCGCCGCCCGGCGCCTCGACATTCACCTGATCGCCGACGAGATCGCGGTCGGCTTCGGCCGGACCGGCAAGCTGTTCGCCAGCGAGTGGGCCGGGGTCGCGCCCGATCTGCTGTGCCTGAGCAAGGGCCTGTCGGGCGGGGTCTTGCCGCTCGCGGCCACGCTGATCCGCGCGGGCTTCGAGGACGACTTCAAGGGCGATCCCAGCCGGACCTTCGCGCACAGCCACACCTTCACCGGCAACCCGATCGCCTGCGCGGCCGCGCTCGCGAGCTTGGCCGTATTTCAAGCCGAGCAGACCTTCACTCGGCTGCCCGCCCGCATCGAGCACATGGCTCGGCTGCGCCGCGCCGTCGCCGAGCGCTGCCCCGAGGTCATCGAGAGCCGGCAGGCGGGCTTCGTCGCCGCGTTGACCGTCGATCGCAAGCGCGGCCCGGCCGACGGTCGGCTCGCGCTCGCGCTGCGCACGGCGGCCCTCGAACGCGGCGTGCTCCTGCGCCCGCTCCACGACACCATCTACTGGATGCCCGCGCTCAACATCGACGAGCCCGCGCTCGAGCAGCTCGCGCGGGTCACGGCCGAGGTCATCGACGAGGTGCTCGGGTGAACCAGCGGGTCGGGGCCGCGCTGCTGGTCCTGCTCGGCGGCCTCTCGGGCTGCGAACAAGACATCCGCGCGCCCCTCGATTTCGGTGACATCGTCGACACCGACAGCGACTGCGTGATCGTCATCCACGAGCGGCTCGAGCTCGGCGTCGACCACAACCTCCCGATCCACCGCTACGTCGCCGACCGGCCCAGCTCCGCGGGCGGCTGGGCGTTGGTGACGATCACCAACGACGCCGAGCAAGCCGAGCTCGCGCTGGTCCGGGTCAAGGCCTCGCCCGAGGAGCACGGCACCGCACCGATCCCGCTCGGGCAGGCGCACACCAGCTTGGCCCGCATCGAGCTGCGCGCGGGCACCAAGCCCGGCGAGCTGTGGGTCCTGCAGGACGCGGGCAACAACGCCGCCGTGCGCAAGCTAGCCCCCGAGCTCGGGGTCCTCGCCGAGAACGGATCCCTCGCTAACTTTCCGACGGTCACCGGCGGCACCGGCTGTCCGAGTCGCTTTCACCGGCAGCTGCTGTTCCTCGACGGCCGGCCGTTCGTGCTCGCCCTGCCCGATTGCAGCGACTCGGTGACCCTCGACCTGCACTTGCTCGAGCTCAGCGAAGCCACCATGACGTTCCTGAGCAGCTGGGCGCTCAGCTTCGATCCCAGCCCCGGTGAGTTCGGCTGCCTGTTGACCAAGGCGTGCGTCATCGATCCCATCGGCCCCGGCGAGTCCACGCTGATCGCCGACACCGAGCGCGTGGCGGTCGGCTTTACGCAGGTCCGCGACCTGGGCACGGGCGACAGCAGCTCGGACGTCTCGCTGCTCGAGCTGCGCCGCAACCCGACCGGCCCCATCGCGAGCCTCGTGACCTTCCGCAGGGTCTGGCAGACGCCGACCGATCTCGGGCCCGTGCACGTGGGCCAAGATCCGTTCTCGGTCCACTTCCACGTGCGCAACCGCTTGGGCACCGGCGACGCCGCCCTGTTTCGCCTCGACAAGCTCGGCGAGCTCTACACCCAGCTCACGACCTCGCTCCCCTTCAATGGGGCCGGGCGCTTGGTCCAGCTCGACAGCCAGGCGGTCATGCTCAACGTCGCAAACGGGGCCCTGTACGCGATCCCGTTGATCGACGTCGCCAGCTGGCCGGATTGGCGGCCGCGGATCCTCATGGCGCTCGACGGGCTGATCGACTTCGAGCCCGCTGGCGTCGGTCAGGTGCTCTTGCGTCGGGCCCAGGCGCCGCCGCAGGTCGTCCAGCTGCGCTGCCTCAGCGCCCCGTGACGCCACAAACAAACCCGGCCAGCCGCTGCGCGCGACTGGCCGGGTTTGCTCGTCTCAGCCGGCGGCGCTCAGCCAGCGCTGGCGGGCTTGTACAAGACCGAGCTCGGGACGATCGACCGATCGCCGCCGTCCATGCCCCACGCGAAGTGCATGGCCAAGCCCGCGCCGGTGCCCTGGAAGTAGTGGACCGCGAGCCGGTACTCGCCGGGCGGGAGGTACACGAGCTCACAAGCCTCGACGGCGCCGTCGTGGACGCCATCGTTGTTGACCAGCAAGGTGTCCTCGAGCAGCAGCTGCGAGCCGTCGTCGCTGTGCAAGCACAGCTCGTACTCGGCCTCGTCGACGATGTTGATCGAGCCCGAGAACCGCAGCGCGTAGTTTTGCGTCAGCTTGGTGAAGCCCGGGAAGCCGGCGCTGGCGTCGGGCCCATCGAAGTCGAGGTTGGGGACCACGAAGGTTTGGATGGGCGCGCCAAGGCTGGCGAAGTCGGGCAGGCCGGTGGCCGCGTCGAGGGCGAAGGCCTCGACGAACAGGCCGTGCGGACCCTCGACGGGATCGTCGTCGCCCGGTTGGTCGGGCTCACGCGGCGGCTTGGCGGCCGTGACCGTGCGAGCTTTGGTGTTGCGAGCTTTGCCCCGGGGGGCGGTGCTGGTCCGGGCTCGGCTGGCGACCGCGTCGCCCTGGTCCGCTCCGTCTCCGGCTCCATCTTGGCCGCCAACAGCGCCAGTCCCGTCGGGGTTTTGAGTGTCGTTCGTCTGGTTCTTGGCGCAGCCGGCCAGCGCCAGCGCGGAGACCGTGAGGGCCAAAGAAAGGTAGTTTCGCGTCATGTGCTGTCCTTACGGGTGTGGGGGCGGCTCAGACGGGCTGCGCCGGGGGTGGATTCAGCAGGCTGGAGTCAACCGCGCCTGCGCGCCCGCAGGTGGACCTTACCGCCCGCGGTCGAGACCTCAAAGCGGATAGCCCCGCCATGTTTTTCTTGCAGTTTGGGCACCTCATTCGCCAGCTTGTCGATCAGCCGGCCATAGGTCAGG
>Ga0114946_10000546_pt1 | contig 25301 bp, 20 predicted proteins | sample WalLakDeSediment_FD_88676 | JGI IMG/M metagenome (GOLD analysis project Ga0114946, IMG submission 88676) | Lake sediment microbial communities from Walker lake, Nevada to study Microbial Dark Matter (Phase II) - Walker Lake 11/02/13 Deep Sediment | ecosystem: Environmental > Aquatic >... | reverse complement strand
AGGGTTGATGGATTGGACCGGTAAGAGCGGGACTGCCCCCTGGCATCAACGACAAACTTAAATGTTTCATTACGGGTTCCGCCGTAACGGTCCAGGTAGCTAAATTCAAAACCGCTTTTTTGCGAGGTTTTATCCAATTTAACAGGGTGCGAAAGCCGGTGGATTTTTAAAAAACCAGATTCCAGCAGGGCTAAAATTTTTTGGGCAATTACAAGGGAAACAGGTGCTGCATGGGCCATAAAGATGGACTGAAAATCAGTTTCAAAACGCTGCTTCTGGTCGGGTATTAATTTTAAATAGGCTGTTTTGATAACCGATAGAGACTGAAACAGGATGGTTTGCCACAGGATGTCTTGATCGGGATTATCGCCTTCCCGGACCTGTTGGATCTCTGCTTCCAACATGGCAATATGATCTTTTTGCGGGAAGCGGATTTCATCCCAGGGGATGGTTTTTCCATAGGCAGTCGTCAACTCCCGATCCAGTAAGACAAATATATCTGCCAGGGTTAAACCTTCTTTTTTCTTAGTCATCAGCGCTTGTAAGCCGGCCATTGTAAAAAATCTATTCCGATAAGATCCTGAACGACCCCGAATTTTTGGTAAAATTCCGTTCCTGGAAAACATAGTGACCGAACGGGCACTCGCAGACGGTTGAAACTCGAGCGAACCACTGCCTCTATCGGTGAAACTTCCTTCCGAAAACAGGGTCAACGCAGCGTCAATGGCACTTAAACTGGTTCCGATAACTGCAACAGGTTCATTTTCTGGGATCTGCTCAAGTAAGGTTTGAGCCGGCCAGGGAGATGAAAAGTACCCGGGTTTACGGGTTGTATTGAACCAGTGGCCGGTAGCCAACAGAACTTTGTCTGTGGGGCAGCGGATAATTTCCCCTGTTTCCAGTCCCAGGGCAGTTATGATCAGCTCCCGGCCAAGGTCTTGGATATCGGTTACCTCGCTCTTTATATAAACCTGCATGGATACTCCAAGTTCTTCAGCAATTTGCACCGCGCTGTTAAAACAATCTCTCAGGTAGAGCCCGATTATCATCCGGGGTGGATGTGCTTTAACTAAATCTTCCTTATCAGCTTCCGAAAACCATATGTCAAATTCAGGGTATTTAAATTTTAGATCATTTTCGCAGGCCGCTATCCAGTCAGATAAATCATCCGGGTAAGACGATACAATGCTCATATCGCCGGCCTGCATATTGGTTAAATGACAGGGTAAAATTATTCTACTGTCATAAGGCAGCCCCGGCCCTGGGTCATAATTCTTTTCAAAAATGATAATCCTGACCGGCCTAAGCGGCTGTTTCCCTTTTTCAAGCTGCTGTTTTATCATGCCGATGAACTGGTAGAGCATAGATGTGCCGGTCAGGCCGCAGCCGATAATAGCTAATTTAAAAGGCTCTTTACTCATTTTCAAATCTTTCGTAATAGCCGATCAATTTTCCTTCCGGGTCGCGAACACCGACAACAGTTACTTTAAGCCTGTCCTGGTCAACCTTGAGAAATATTTCATCTTCACCTGCTTGCAGTCTGGCATGGATTTCTCTGATTACTCTTTCCGATAAGAGGCTGTGGCAGTCAAACAGTGATTTGCCAATTAAATCAGAAACTCCCCGTTTTTCATAGTAACGGATCCTGGCGGCCTTGTTTAGATATTTTATCGTGTGATTATTATCAACAAAGACAATTGGGCTGCTGATACTGTCAAGTATGGCATCATATATCTCGGGGCTCATTAATCTTGCCGAGAAACGCTGAATTTGTTCTCCCATCAGGAGCCTGATCAATTGAGTGTCTTTTTGGGGAAAACTGGCGGATAAGATGGCGTTTAAAGAATCGATTAGATCGTCCTTTTCGAAAACCACACCGGGCTGCTTTATTGCGAATTCAGTTAAATAGAGAAATACATTGGCTATGGCATCCTCGGCTCTTTTCTTTTCAGACAGGTGGGGATTTTGCTCAAAGGGGACCGCCATGGCCAGATGAAGACGCTCGATTTTTTCTGCATCCAGTTCAGCCTGGGCAAGGCTTTTTTGAATCATTTCGGTCTTTTCTTCCGGGAAGCTTTTGCAAGAAGATTCCAAACGCCTGCGAGCCTTCCGGATAGGTCTTACAATATCTTCTTGCCATCCGGAAACTACTTCCATCGCCTGCAGGATGTTCCCCCGGGTAATTTTGCCACCGCCTGAAGCTCCAACCTTAAGACAGAAAAAAAGAAGGTCCATATCAATGCCGTAGCGGCGCTGAAGATCAAAGCAGGCTTCTTTTACTACGGGCTGCTCATAAAAATTCATTGATCAAAACCTCATATAAATAAAAATATTAAAAGGAATTTTCTGCTTTTGCTGAAAAAATAATACCATAGTATTTAGCCATAAAGCAAATAGGGCAATAAATTGGATTGGTGAGGGGATTTAAAAAGCTAAATCGCAATTAACTGAAAAGGTGAATGCATTGCTAATGTCGAACATAAGCTGTAACTTCTGAGACCAGGAGTAATCACACAGGCTGCAGCTCAAACCCGGATGAAAACCGCTGTTTCCTAACCAAGTACAATTGGAGCCGGAGAACACTACATGGAAAATGTTGAAACCGTTAAGCAAAATTCCGAAGCAATTGAAAACCCTAAGTTGTGGACAAAAGATTTTCTTTTCGTTTGCCTGTCATCATTTTTTCTGTTTCTCGCCTTCCATAGTATGATCCCCACCCTGCCTATTTACATGGAGCGTTATGGAGGAGGCGCTTCCGGCGCAGGCCTGCCACTTGCCGCCCTGACCATCGGAGCTGTTCTTACCAGGCCCATTGCGGGGTGGGCTTTAGATGCTTACGGCCGTAAAGCGCTTTTTATCGGGGGACTACTGCTTTTCCTGATACCGGTTTTCTTTTACATCTGGATGATCCCCGCATTTTTTCTGATTGTCATGAGATTCTTCCAGGGTATGGGATGGGGAATCGGGAATACAGCTTCCAACACGGTCGCTTCGGATATTGTACCGCTTAAGAGAATGGGCGAAGGAATGGGCATTTTTACCCTGACTCTTACCCTGCCCATGGCTGTATCACCGGTCCTAAGTTTATGGGTTTTGGATCGCTATTCATTTTCGCTGCTTTATGGGATTACCTTCTTTTTAACCCTGGTATCAATATTCTTTGTTTTTTTCATCCGGTTTCCCCGGCAAGAAAGGCCAAAAGTAAAACCGAAGTTTAACCTCCTGGAAAAATCCGGTATTAAGCCAGCAATGGTTATGCTAATGTTTACGATGAGCTACAGTTCCATGCTCTCTTTTCTGCCTGTATATGCATTGAGCCAGAATATTGAGTCCACAGGACTCTTTTATACAGCCTTCGCTTTGGCCACGCTGATGACTCGCCCCCTGTCAGGGGCGTTTGTCGATCGGAAAGGGAAAAAAGGATTTAATCTTGCAATAGCGATTGGTTGTCTGTGCATCTGCAGTTCCTTGATCGTTGTAGCCCAGGCCTCCACGATTTCTCACCTGATAATCGGAGGCATACTCTATGGAATCGGTTTTGGTATGGGACAACCAACCATACATGCGCTTTGTATTAGGAGTGCGCCTTCCGAAAAAAGAGGCGCTGCCAACGCAACATACTGGACCGCATATGATGTCGGCATTTTTCTCGGATCCATTATATGGGGATTGGTAGTGGCCCTGGTCGGTTACCATCTGATGTTCTATCTTAATATACTTCCAATGGCCATTGCCCTGATCATTCATTTCATGCCTTATCGATTTAAAAAACAGGGGCTCATCAAAGAAGAAGAAAAAGACACTTCTTTACCTGTCTCGTCTTAGGTTAATATTTCACTACCCTGCCATTCTATATAACTAACCAAAGCTCAAGCTTCTCAACTATTTAGCCAATCGCATCAGATATTCACTTCTCAACTCAATTAGATCACCAACCTTCAGGCCCAACTCAGAAGCAAGGCCCCCACGCAGTTCAATAGCGAACTGAACCGGCCCGTTGCTGGAGTAGACAGGCAAATCTTCGTCAGGAGTCCCGGGGTCAGGAGGCTGCATTTCATGTATGGCGGAAATTACGCCTTCCCTGCCGATAAAAATCACATCAATTGGCATCAGGCAATCCTTCATCCAAAAACTGACTTCAGCCGGATACGGCTGCTCATCGGGAAAGACAAAGAGCATCCCTTCATCATCAGCCATAAATTCACGGCCCATCAAGCCCTGCGCCCTTTGATCAGGTGTCAGGGCCAGTTCCAGCTCAAACAGGCGATCCGCCAAATAAACCTCTTCAACGGAAATATCGGCAGGTGATTTGGGCGCACAACCGGTAATGACACCCGCCAGAGCCAGAATAACCAATACCAACAAAATTTTTTCTGTAATATTCCTTTCACTCTTCATCTTCAGCCCAGCCCAGTGACCTTTTTACCGCCTTTTGCCATCCCTTATATAAGGCTTCCCTGGCTGTTTCTTCCATCTGAGGCTCGAACACTGCACTCTGCTTCCACCTGCCGGCCAGTTCATCGATATTACTCCAGAAGCCGGAAGCCAGACCCGCCAGGTAAGCCGCCCCCAGGGCGGTTGTATCAAAAGTGGCGGCCCGGCGCACCACCGTGCCGGTAATATCGGCCTGGAACTGAAGCAGCATATCCATAACACTTGCCCCGCCGTCCACCCTCAATTCCTTAAGGGGAAGTCCAGCTTCCCTGTGCATAACTTCGAGAACATCCCTGGTCTGATAGGCCATCGCCTCAACAACAGCTCTTGCCAAGTGCGCCTTTGTCGTGCCCCCGGTAATACCGATAAGCAGGCCACGGGCATAAGGATCCCAGTGCGGGGCTCCCAGTCCGGCAAAAGCAGGAACCAGGTAAACCCCCTCATTGCCCTCCACCTGCCTGGCAAGGTTTTCCAGGTCGGATGATTTGCCAATCAGCCCAAGGCCATCTCTCAACCATTGTACAGCTGCTCCGGTAATGAATATACTTCCTTCGAGAGCATATTCAACCCTTTTATCCACACCCCAGGCAATCGTGGTCAGTAAACCCCTTTGCGAGGTAACAGCCTTTACACCAGTATTCATCAGCAGGAAAGAGCCAGTACCATAAGTATTCTTGGTCATTCCCGGGCTATAGCAGGCCTGCCCGAAAAGCGCGGCCTGTTGGTCTCCGGCTATACCACCCACGGGGATGCGTGAATTAAAAAAAACCTCCGGGTCAGTTTCGCCGAATAAGTTACTGCTGGGCATTACTTCAGGCAGAATTAGATCAGGCACCTTAAACAGTTCCAGCAGTTCGGGATCCCACTTGAGGTTATGAATGTTGTATAGCAGTGTACGAGAAGCATTCGAATAATCAGTGGCGAAAATCGTGCCTCCGGTTAAACGAAACAAAAGGTAGCTGTCGAAAGTACCGCAGGCCAGGTATCCCTCTTCGGAAGCACTGTTTACTTCCGGAATATTTTCCAACGCCCAGCGGAGCTTAGTTCCCGAAAAATAGGGGTCAAGCAAAAGGCCTGTCTTGCGGCGCACATTCTCTTCATGACCTGCTTCTTTCAAATGACGGCACATTTCAGCAGTGCGGCGGCACTGCCAGACGATCGCCCTGGTAATTGCTTTACCGGTTCTGCGGTCCCAGAATACGAGAGTTTCACGCTGGTTAGTTATGCCGATGGCGACAATGTCTGAAGCAGGCGAACCTGCTTCCTTAAGTGCATCGCCCGTTGTTAATAAAACATTGCCCCAGATTTCATCAGGATCGTGTTCAACCCAGCCCGGTTGTGGGTAATATTGTTTATGTTCCCGGTATGCCCGGGCCCGGGCAAGACCTTCACAGTCCCAGAGTATTGCTGTCGTTCCGGTTGTACCCTGGTCGATCGATAAAATATATTTACTTATTTTTCGCACCCCCGCAATATTTTATGGGTAATTGGATCTAAACGACAGAAAAGACTATCGTATTCCCAATCACAGCCCTATTTACTTTCCCCATTGTTTCAAGGTGGCAAATATGAGCCAGTGCTTCTACTGTAGCAAACCACTGCTGCATTAAGGGAAAGTCGCTCCATTTATCCGCTACCAGGTCCCATGTCATCTTTGAAGCCACATCAAAAGCGCTTACCTGGCTCTTCTCTTTCAGAATGCTGATAACTTCTTCGAGGCGCTGGCAGTGATGTTCTTTCAGCTCTTCAATCCTTGAGCGGCAATTTCTAATTAACCTGCGATGCCCAGGCAGCACTAGATCAACTGGCATAGAATAAATACGATCCAGGCTTTTTAAGTATTCTCCCAAGGAATCACTATTATCAAGCCTGGCCGAGATATTCGGCGTAATATCACCCAGGATATGATCTCCGGAAAATAAATACTTCTGATGCGGTTCATATAAGCAGGTATGGCCTTTTGAGTGGCCGGGGGTGACTAAACAGTGCAGTTCATAATCGCTATAGTATATTACGTCACCTTCGTTAACCATCGTGAAGTCAATCGGTTCGGTAGGCCTGTAGCTCTGGCCCGGATGTGAGTCGATGGCCAGTTTAGCCTTATCCTCCGGAAAGCCATGCTGACCGACCAGGGAATAAACCAACTGCCAGAGGTTTTCAAGGTTCAAGATCTCTGCATCCGGCTGGTTGAAATAGATCGTAGCATCTTCAGTCGCCAGTACATCGGCCAGGCCGATATGATCGGCATGTAAATGGGTTATAAAGAAATCAGTTTTATACAGTTCTATCCCAAGTTCTTTAAAAGCTCCCAGCAGAGCAGTTTTGCATTCTTCGCGGTTTAATCCGGTATCGATAACAAGGTTTCGCTTATCACCTTTGATAATATAAGAGTTGGTCGCTTTTAAGGGGTTGCGGGGAAGTGGAATTTCAGCGCGGAACAAATCGGGCCGGATCTGCTCGATTAAAGTTTTAGCCATTAGATCACCCTTTTTCAATAATCCCTAATCCTTCTTTACCTGTGCGACAAATTCCTCTTTTATCTTCTGCTGAAGCTCAGTGTCGCTAAGGACTTTCAGGCCGGTAATCGCCATCGCCAGACCCACAGTAAGCATCACCTCATAAGCTTCTTCCGTATCACAGAGAGCTGTGAATTCACGGGTATGACCGGGCACCCATTGGTCGGTGATAGCAACCACAGGGTGTATAGAAGGCGTTACCCTGCTGACATTACCCATATCTATTGAACCACGCCCTTCTTGATGTGTAGATTCAATCTTATAGCCCGCTTCAGGAAGACTCTCGGCAAAAAGATCCGCCAATATGTTATTGTTGATCATTGCATCATAAGGGTGGCCGGATTCACAAGCCTCCAGCACCGTTCCTGTGGACATAGCTGCCCCGCGGGCGCAGGCAATAACTTTTTCAACCACTTCATCGAGATAATTGCTGTCACGGGATCTTATAATAAAATCGGCTACTGCCCGATCAGGCACAACATTGGGGGCCAGGCCGCCCTCAGTAATTATACCGTGAATACGAACATCATCTTTTAAATACTGGCGCAGGGCATTGATACTGTTGAAGGTCTGAATAACCCCGTCAAGGGCGTTGCGCCCTTCCCAGGGGTCACAAGATGCATGAGCACTGCGGCCGTGAAAAATAAATTTGTAATCCCTGCAGGCCAGCGACTCAACATGAATGCTTGTTGAACAGCCCGGATGAAACATCAATGCAGCATCGACATCATCAAATACGCCCGTATGAACCAAATCAACCTTTCCGCCTTTATCCTCCTCATTAGGGGTGCCGATTATCGATACCCTTCCCGGTATTTCCCCCAGACTGGCTGCCAGGGCAACTCCGGCCGCGACCCCGGCTATACCGATCAGGTTATGTCCGCAGCCGTGACCAATATCAGGTAAAGCATCATACTCGGAACAAAATCCGATATGAAAACCTTCTTCTCCTATACTGGCCATAAAAGCTGTCTTCAGGCCGCCGACTCCCCGCCAGACTTTAAAGCCCTGCTCTTCAAGGTAACCCGTTATCAGCTCGGCGGCAAAAACTTCTTCCCCGCCAATTTCAGGGTTTTTATGAATGGTCCGGGCCATTTCCACCAGTTTGCTCTTTTCCTCTTCAATCTTCAGATGTAATGCTTCGTGTCCGCTCATTTCAGGATCACCAACTTTTCATTTTTTAACCTCATTATATATGTTATCACATGGATTGCCGACAGCAACCCATGTCTTAAAAAGTTTAAGATTAAAAATTACTGAGAAAATTGTTCCGTCATTCCCCTTCTGTTCTTCAGCATGCCTGCATATAGAAAGCGGCCTGTTTTTATGGTCGCACAATATTAAGGACAGGTCTTGAATATGCCCGGGGTCTTTCGGTAATATCTTCCCAAGTTCTTCAAGGCGCCGGTAACGGGTTAATGAATGCTCATTTATTTCTTTTCCAAGGTGTTTTAACAGAGGGTTGGTGTAGTGGTTGGTATGATAAACTAACTTCTCAGCAGGCATATACATTTCAGCACAGGCTGATGTCTCCAGGTTGCCGATTTCACCATCTGCATGCGCCAGCAGGAAGTTATACCCTCCTGCCCTATTGGCTGGAGTAGCAGCTTTTATTGCTTCACTAATCGACTCAGATTCCAACACTGCTCTTGCAGCAAACATACGTGGTACTCCCGCCCTGCAGTCGATTGACGTAAGGCTGTTTACCCCCTGAGCCAGGCCGGCTTCGTTCATGCCGACTGCCGACAGGAATGGAGCTGATGTTACACTGATAAAAGACGGTTTGCCTTTTGGGCGGCCATAGATAACAACAACCGCATCAGCATTATCCGCATACCAGTCTTCATTATGTCCAAGCCATACACCACTGGGTGAGGATACCCCTACAGTGGAACAGGCTGACGGCGGTTTAATTTCAAGAGCTTCTTCCAGGGCATTGAGGAAAAAGAGGTCATTAAAGCTGGCGCCTGATCCATCAGCCATTCCCTGCAGTTCTTCCACGAAGTGAGGGAAAGCTTCATAAGCCGCCTCAAAATAGCCATCCGGTAAAATCCAGGAGCCCTTCCATCCTTCATTAAGGAGACTTTTACGGTAACTATCTATGGATCTTAAGATCAAAGTCCGTGCGCTTTTTCCAACCCTATAACCGATATCATAATTGCTGCCCGCAGCTTCTATTAAAATCAGTTCATTCATACTGCTTATTACTCGCTTTCATCCGGAATAAGCATGAAGTCCCTTGTTAGCACCTGCTGAGCTTCCAGCTTATAACCATCTTCTTCATTAGTGTCATTTATCGCCTGCCAGCCTTCCTCTTCCAGGACAATGCTGAAGCGATCCTGGAAGCTGACAAGGCATTCGTAGCTTCCGTCTCTGTCTACCGGGACCTTAACTAATGTCCCTTCCCCATCTACTTTCGGATATCTTTTTAAACCGATCACCGGTGGATCCGGGGGTACATATCCCTGGATGGTTACTGACCCCTTTATTATTGCTGCCTGGTCAAGAGCAAAAATCCGGTAGAAATCTTCTCCTTCCTTCGGCTCAACAGGCCATTGACGAGACTTGTAGCGCTTACCATCTAAAACTGCTGCAGCATAAAGGATATATTTGCCGGCCGGCAGCTCAATTATAAAATCTCCCTTCTCTCCGGACATCGCTTCTCCGGCAAAAGCTTCGATCAGGGGATCGCCGACCGGGTCATTTTCTCCACGGAAAATTCTGACCAGCGCGCCACTGATTACTTCACCACTTGCCCTGTCAGTGATTATTCCGTTTATCCTTACTTTATCCAGGAGCCCGGGTTCCAGGACAGCCTCGGTTTCATAATCGGTTTTATAGAGTTCATTTCTGAATCCTTGATACGGTACAGGGAGTTCGTAGAGAGGAAACTGCTCCTCCACACTCAGGAACATTTCATCAGCGCAATCAATTTCAAAAGAACCGTCCGGGCCGGTTAAAACATACACCGGGTTGTTTAAGAGAGGCTCTTTATTGTGATGATCCTGGCTGTTCTCCCGGGGAAAGCCGGCACAAACAAGGCAGGTGCAGTTGTTCTCGTACCCGGTGACTTTACCACTTATTTTAAGAGAAGGAGTAGATTCAACTTCAAAAACTAATCTTTTAAGACGCATAGAACTGCGTTTCGTTTCATCTATCAGGAGCATCGGCACCAACCAGTGCAGCCTGATATAACCTTCCAGCTGTTCAGCACTGAAAGCCCACCCTTTGCGCATATCAAGTTCAATCGGCGGCTGTAGAAGGTAAGGAAGTTTGAAACAGTTCGCAGCATCAATTGCCGGACCTGCAGGTTCTAATTCTTTGTCACAGAGCAGGCAAACCGTTTCAGCTGCCTCTGCCTCCACCAGCAAGAGGCTCTTCGGAGCTTCTCCCGGAGGCAAGTCAACAGTCATATGCAGGAAACTTGACATAACTGAGGTTTCGCTGATATTTTCGGCATCGGGAGCTACGCGGTAGTAATCGCCCCAGCTGATTATATTCTCGCCGTATGGAGTGTTAACATCGATATTGCGGCAGCGGTAATAATATTTTGAAGCATCTTTTTTGTTAACCTGCGCTTTTCGCCGCTGCCACCGGCTTTCCGGTATCTCGACAGCCACCTTTTTCTTTGAATCTGAAATATGTTCTACCGTAACGGGAACCCTTGAAAGGTCTGCTTCCCCTGGTGCCGGTATAAAAGCCGGATCACCAAGCAAAACCTGCTGATGAATTGCATTAGCCGTACCCCACCGGTACTTCCGGTAAGCTTCCGGGCTTTTTTTCATAAGAGTAGCAGCAAAAAGACTGATGAAATTACGGGTAGCCTGTACGGCTTCACCTACACTAAGCCCCTTTACCAGTAAAGCTTCCATAAAAATGCCATAAATTGAAGTGCTGTATTGCAGGTCTTCTACAGTCGCTCCACCGACAAAGCAAAGTGCCCCTTTTTCAACAAAAGAAATACCGATCACATGCCGGGAATCAACTGCCACACCCTGCCATTCTAAACCTTCTGTCGGTGAGAACCAATGCGGCACGAGTCCGACAGTTGAACAGGCCGATGCATATGCCACCAGCGGTGGCAGTAACGGCAAATCGCCCCTGTTAAGAGTTCGGCCGTGTGTATGAAGTCCTTCAGGGCCACCATGCCCGGTAAATAGAAAAAAATCGGCTTCTTTTAATGCTTCGCTGACCTTATGGTAATGAGATTCACGGCCCTGAATAACATTCAGGCGGCATCCCGCTTCTTCCAGCAAAGGCAACAGCTGCGCTTCCATCAAAGCCTGATCACTGGCAAAGATAATCCCTGAATCTACATGCGGGACACCGGCAATCAGGACATCCCGGCCGCTACGCCCGGAGTTTTTTTGAATCTCCGGGTATCGCTTGGTACTTATAAGCTGGGCTGACAATCCACCCGGTGTGTTTTGCATTAACCGGCCTTCCGCCAGATCAAAAAATAGATCGTTGTTTAAGCGTACATGTATATCCCTGATCATCTCTTCGGTCACGGCTCCAATTGCTTTTTTCTCTTCATAAAAGAATGGAACTGCCGCCGGTGAGGCCAGCACAGCCTGAAAGCGCGGTTTCAGGTCTGATTCTTCAACCATTTGGTTTACCTGGCATTCGATCTTTTGAGGATCCGGGTTCTCTTCAGCCGCGTCAAATAAATATATCCGGCGGTAAGATGCCAGGATTAGAACATTTAAACTCAAACCTTTAACCCACAGTTCACCCAGGGAACTACCCCGCTCTGTCTCCCTTTGCAAATCGGCGGAGTTTAGGATAACCAGGTAGTCGACCGGACAACCTTTTCCCCGGAGGTAAGCCAGGGTTTCATGATCGCTATTTATGCAGGTAAATCCAGCTGCAACAGCAACCCCTGCTGATTCAGTCAATAGATCTTTATCACCAAACCAGGCTAACGCCTCACCCTGAAGATTCATACCCGCGTATTTTTTATTCGTATCCAACGGTAAAAAATAATACCCCAATCTCGCCGCAACAGCCGCCGCCTTCAGGCAATCGCCCGGTGAATTGGCCGGTGCAGTACATACGCCCCTGGGGGAACCAAAATGTTTTAGCAGTTGGCTCCATTTATAGATACCTGATATAGTATCAGATCTATTTTCCAAAGCTGTCCCTGATAGTGCTGTTTTGACCGTTTCCGAGCCGGTTGCATCGATCAGGTTTACCGGCATTCTATCCGCCAACAGCAAGAGCGAATCAATTTCCTGTTCAATCTGCCCGGGATCAATGAAGTATACTTCCCGTTCAGGCTCACTCAGTATTGCACATGCCAGTGTCAGGCTTCGCAGCCAATCGTGAACAGATAGCAGGTAAATTTCAATCATCTTGTATCAACTCATTTCTAAATGAAGTGACAGGCCCCAAAACGGCCCGGCTCTGCTTCCCTGTAAAACGGTTCCTCTACCCGGCAGCGAGGCTGTACCTCGGGGCAGCGCGGATGGAACCGGCACCCTGCCGGGATATTGATCGGATCCGGAGTCTCTCCCTTAAGCAAAGTTTTACCAATTAGCGAAATCCGCTTAGGTACCGGGATGACAGAAACCAGGGCTTTGGTATATGGATGCATAGGTGACTTGATCACTGCATCAGCATCGCCAAGTTCAACTATTTTACCCAGGTACATAATCGCTATCCGGTCTGAAACCAGCCACGCCAGCGAAAGATCATGGGTAATAAAGAGGTAACTAATACCTTTGTTGTCACGTAAATCAACCATCAGCTTCAAAATACCGGCCCTGATCGAGAGATCGAGCATTGAAACCGGCTCATCTGCTACGATAAATTTTGGTTTGAGGACCAGGGCGCTGGCAATAGCAAGCCGCTGTCGCTGCCCGCCGCTCAGCTCGTGAGGGTAACGGATAAAAAGTTCCCGGGGATTGCTTAAACCGGCATCGCAAAGCGCTTCTTCAACGCGCTCTTCTTTCTCTTTTATGCTGTGGCAAATACGATTAACCTCCAGGGGTTCGGCAACGGTGGCAAATACAGTCTGACGCGGATTCAAAGATTCATAGGGATCCTGAAAGATAATCTGGGCTTCCTGGCGAAATTTACGCAGTTTGGAACGATTAAACCTGCATACATCTTCATCTTTAAAAAGGACCTCGCCACCGGTCGGTTCTATAAGGCGCAGGATAGCTTTGCCCGTAGTGGTTTTCCCACTCCCCGATTCTCCGGCCAGGCAAAGAATTTCTCCACGCCCAAGAGAAAAACCAAGCCCGTCAACCGCCCTGACCAGGGAATCGTTTTTACTGATCAGGGAAGTTAAAAAACCGGTACGGACAGCAAAATGTACTTCAAGACCGGAAACAGAGAGCAGGCTATGGTTATTTGAGTTGTGATTCATTAAATTCTCACCCGCCCCTGTAAAAGATGACAAGAAGCATTGTGTCGATTAGAAAGTTCGACCGCAAGAGGTTCTTCTTCACTACACCGGGCATAAGCCTGTCCACAGCGCTCATGAAAGCGGCATCCTGCCGGAGGGTAAAGCAAGTTCGGCGGATTACCCGGTATCGATGACGCAAGGTAACGTTCACCTTCAATATTGGGAAAAGCGGCAATTAAAGCCTGTGTATAAGGGTGGGCCGGTTTTTCAAATACGGTTTCGGTCAAACCGGATTCAACAATCCGTCCGGCATACATCACTGCAACCCGGTCACAGGTTTCACCAACTACTGAAAGGTCATGTGTAATCAGAATCATCCCCATCTGTCTCTCCCGGCGAAGTTGTTCAAGCAATTGCAAAACCTGGGCCTGAACCATAACATCCAATGCAGTCGTTGGCTCATCACCAATAACAATTTTCGGACTGCAGGCAATAGCCATGGCAATCATCGCTCTCTGCCTCATCCCCCCGCTGAACTCATGGGGATACTCCCTGACGCGGGCCGGATCGATTTCTACCTTTTCAAACAGTTCGGCTGCCCGGTAGCAGGCTTCTTTTTCGGTCATCTTCTCATGGATACGCAGTGCTTCAACAATCTGGGCGCCTATCCTGCGCACCGGATTCAGTGCATTCATTGCCCCCTGAAAAATAATCGCAATTTCTTTCCAGCGAATAGAGCGCAATTCTTCTTCGCTTGCGCCGGCAATATCCCTGTTGTTAATCCTGATACTTCCGCCCATGACTTGAGCATTTTCCGGCAGAAGCTTAATCAGGGAAAGCGCAGCTGTAGTTTTACCCGATGCCGATTCTCCAACCAGGCCAAGGGCTTCGCCCTGTTCGAGATGCAGGGAAATATTTTCGCAGGCGCGCACATATCCTTCTTTTAGTTTATAGTATGTGGTCATGTTTTGCACTTCCAGCAGTTTCACTGATCACGCCTCCTCAACTTCGGATTGAGCACTTCGTCAAGGGCATAGCCGATAAATGTAAAGCTAAGCACAACCAGGACAACACAAATACCGGGAGGCAGAAGCCACCACCATGCCCCAAAAGAAACAGCGCCCATAGAGAAGGCAAAATGCAACATCATGCCCCAGGTTACCTGGGTCGGATCACCCATACCAAGAAAACTGAGCGTAGTTTCCGAAAGTATCGCTATTGCAGCTACTAATACGGTATTGGCGAAGATTAGCGGAAAAACATTTGGCAGGATATGATAATACATTATGTGCGTATCCCCCGACCCAATCGCCCTTGCTCTTTCCACGTACGGACGTTCCTTAATGCTGAGTGTCTGAGAGCGAATAATCCTGGCTGTTCCAGCCCAGCTGGTTATTCCGATTACCAGAATAATGTTTCCGAGGCTCGGGCCGAGCAGTGCGGCCATGACAAGCATCAAGGGCAGCCAGGGGATAACCAGGAAGACGTCGGTGAAACGCATTAAAAAGGCATCGACAGTCTTCCCGTAAAAACCGGAAACAATACCGATAACAGTGCCAATACCCATCGAGATAGCCGTGGCGGCCACACCGACCAACAGGGATACCCGGGAACCGATAATAACCCCGGCGAAAATATCTTTTCCCAGGTCGTCGGTGCCCAGCCAGAATCCTTTCACCGGCGGGTGCAAAACCTGGGTAACCCCATCTACAACCATGGTCGTTATCGTTACCAGGTAAGGGGCAAATATGGCCATCAAAGCAAAAAAAATCAGGATAAAGAGGCCAATCAGGCCCATAGTGTTTTGCCTGTAAATGGACCAGAAGGAAACAAGGTTTTTCTTCCAGAGGATGAGCGAATCTTTTTTTGCAAACAGGTAGCTCAATTTTTTCCCCCTAAGATTTAACCCGCGGATCCAGGTAACGGTAGAGTATATCGGCTAAAAAATTAGCGCTGACTACAGCAACTGTAACAAAAAGAAACAGCCCCTGAAGAACAGGATAGTCCCGGTTGGTCAGGGCAGAATACATTAACCGGCCCAGACCGGGCCAGGAGAAAACGGTTTCAATCTGGATCGCTCCACCGACAATAAAACCTAAGTTAATCGCGATCAGGGTTACTACCGGAAGCATGGCATTGGGCAGAGCGTGCCTGAGAAGCAGGTTACGATTACTGACTCCCTTGGCTCTTGCCGTCAGCATGTAATCCTCACGCATGACCTCAAGCAGGGAACTGCGCATGATTAAAACATACTCCCCGATTAAGATCAAGGCAAAGGTAACTGCGGGCAGGAAAAGGTGACGAAGTTTAGAAGCAATCTCTCCCCAAAAGGTAGTGTAGAAAACTCCCGGAGAACTCATTCCCCCCAGAGGGAATATCTGCCAGTAGACGGCAAAAAGCATAACCATGATAATCGCTATCCAGAAAGTGGGCATCGAATAAAGAATAAGGGAAACGCTGAGACCGATAACGTCGATCCTGCTGCCACGTTTCCATGCCAAAATCACACCCAGGACCACGCCAATGATAATGGAGAGAATGGTAGCGGTACCGATAAGTAGGACAGTAGCCGGTACCCGCTCCATGATTACTTCCAGTACCGGCTGGCGGTAATTAAATGAAGTGCCGAGGTCGCCGGAAAACAGGTCGCGCAGGTAAATCCAGAACTGAAACAACCGGCCCTCATTCAAACCAAACTGTTCCCGCACTCTTTCCAGCGCTTCTGAAGATATCCGCGGGTTCCTAATCAAAACCCTGATTGGATCTCCAGGCATGATCCGGAAAAGAAAAAAATTCATTACCAAAACGATAAAAATTGTCAATAAGGCCTGAAGGAACTTGCGTAAAAGATAACCGCGCATGCTCAAAAGCTCTTGCCCCCAGATCACAACAGTATTAAAAGGCCGGCTGGAAACCGGCCGGCCTTTCAACCGGCTCTATAGTCTCTCTATACTTCAAAGCTCCAAAACAGCAATATAGGTATCTCTGTAATATTAAGCCAAATTAGTGAGCACAATATACAGCTCTATTCAATCGGCCGCAGCTGTTCATAGGTATCAACAACGTTGGTAAAAATAACCGGCCCGGTCCGCGGATTGCGCACCCAACCCTCATAACGATCAGTCCGGTAGGCCTGCAGTTCCGGATCGTATGAGAGGATAATGTACGCGGCGTCATCATAAAAGATACGCTGCATCTCATTGATAATCTCGCGTCTTTCATCCCTGTCCAGAGTGCGCTGCTGGCGCAGGTGCAGCTCATCATAAACCGGATTCGAGTAGAAACTGTCACTCCAGGACATGATTTCGTCGGTAGTCACAACCTTAAGGATCGAAGTTGGGTCCACATCTACATACCAACCCCAGATAAACATATCAAAGTCGCCGTCATAAATACGATCGGTCAGGGTACCTTCGTCGATTACACTAAGGGTAATCTCTATACCCACTTTTTCAAGCATATCCTTGATCATCGCTCCAGACCTCTGGGTATCCGGAGATTCAGTCCGGACAAGCAGGGTAAAGTTCAGCGGATCACCATCCGGGCTGACCCTAATCCCACCAGGACCAACGGCGTATCCAGACTCGTCAAGAATCTGCCTTGCCGTATCCTGATTGTGGCTGCGAAAATCGTCGCCCAGGTCAAGGTGCCAAAACTCGAACAGTGGGGGAACCAGGGTAGATCCGACATCACCGTAACCCATGTAGGCCACGTCGATGATTTCCTGGCGATCGATGGCATACTCAATTGCCACCCGGATATTTTTATCCATAAGCAGCGGATTACCCATTGAATCAGGATCTTCCCACACGTTGAACGAAAGCTCATTAAATGAAGGTGAATCGGCATTAAGAGTAACAATGTTGGGTTCATTTGCCTCTTCCAAGGCTTTAAACTGAGCTGACGGCGTCTCGGTGATAATATCCAGATCGCCCTGCTTCAGGGCCTCGACCATAACATCAGTATTGGCATAAATGACAAAAATCACTTCATCAAGGGCAGGAGCCCCCTTGAAGTAATCCTTGTTGGCGGCCATCCTGGTAAATTCACCCTTACGGTGCTCGACAACCTTGAAGGGACCAGTACCGATCGGGTCATCATTGGCAAATTCCCCTTCAGCATCTTCAGGATCGATCTCCGACCAGATATGCATGGGCAAAATCGGAACCAGGACCTGGGGCATCCAGGCGATTGGCCCATCGGTGACAATCATAAGAGTATTTTCATCAATTACTTCAATTTCTTCCATCGCCGCTACATAATCGTAAAAATAGCCAAGTTCGTTGTCGCGGATGTACTCAAATGTGAACTTGACATCTTCAGCGCTGAAAGGCTCTCCGTCGTGCCAGGTAACTCCTTCCTGGAGATAAAAAGTCCAGGCCAGCCCTTCGTCATCAACTTCCCAGTCGAGGGCCAGATTAGGCACAACATTTAAATCTTCATCCCAGCCGATCAGCATATTGTAATTTAAATACATAACCTCGTAAGCAACAGTGGACCAGATTAACATTGGATTCAGGCTTTCAATTTCCCTCATAAAACCAACTCTTAGCACGTGACGTTCTTCTTCAACTTCCCCACAACCGGGGGCAAATAGCCCCAGAACCATGAAAACAACCACAATAAAGGCAATTATTGTCAGTTTGCGCAAGTTCAAAACCTCCTTTTTTTCAACCCCTCAGAATAATTCTAAACCCAGATTTGCTTTGGCACCTCCTTGAATTTATCTTTTTTCAGCCTTAGCCTCTTCCAGAATAGCCTCGATCTCCAGGCATACGGGTTGTCCGAGTAAAACGCCGGGATGGTCGGCTATTATCTTTTTCATTTTTTCCCTGGCTGCGTCACGCACCGTGCGGCATCCCGAAGACTTCCACTCCTCAAATGGTGCATCAATGCCCAGTTTGCCACTGTAAAGCTCTCCTTTGCGCAGGTAATCACGGGTATGCTCCTGGGCCAAGAAGTTGCCTCCATTCATTACTGATTTGATCACCTCGACACCGATAGAATCTTCACTGACCTCGATCCCGTCCTGCCTGTGGGTAACCATGCCATATATCTCATCATCGATGACCAGTTGTTCGGCGCTGGCCAGCAAACCGCCATTAAGCAGGCCCATTCCCGAAATAAAAGTAGCCCGGGCCAGAACCGGGTAAAGACAGTTAATCGCCCGCTCGTAGCCAGATTGAAGATCGGGTATAACAGAACCGGTATCCATCCCGTAAACACCTGATGGAAGGCCGTAAAGTCTTGCCAGTTGGGCCACACAGGCACCGGAAAAACCGAGATCGGGATCTTTACCGCCTACAAAGCCGGTGCGCATATTCGCCCCCGCCAGGCGACAGGTATAAACCAGCGGCGTTGCTTTATTAACCAGACGGGCCAGAGTCAAAAAGGCCAGTTGTTCGGCATTCTGCTGAACTAATCCGCCGGCCAGGGTAAGTGGGGCAGTCAGACCGCGGGTCGGGCAGGGCAGCATTGTTACCGGCAAACCTGAGCGGGCGGTTTCAATAATGGCATCACTGATATCTACAGGAAAATTTAAAGGGCTGAGTGGTGAAATTGAAAGTGTGCCCATCGGCTTCTGCCGTAGTTTATCCAGACCACCCCGGACAGCAGCAGCCAGCTTTATCAGGTAACGTATCTCCCAAACATCAGAAGCGGTACCGATATCGACAGGCTTGGCAGTATTCTGCATTGTATAGGCAGTCATGGCCAGTGAGGCGATTTCTTCAGGCATATCTGTCGGCCTGAGGCTGGGCACGACCATATCGAGATGTGGCAGCGAATCGCTGATGCGGATAAAGCTGACCAGGTCTTCGACTGTAGCTTCCCGAACTGTGTCATCTTCCGGATCGAGCAGCACTGAGACGGAGCCAAAATTGTGCGCGTAAGAGCGGGGGGCAGCGGTAAGGGGCAGGATCTTACTTTCATCGATCCCGTAAAGAGTGACCGGGACAGGATCCAACAGGCAGTCTTCAACCAGCTGGGAGGGTAAAAGAAGCCTGTTCCCGTCTTCCCGGCACCCTGCAGTCAACAGGATTTCCCGGGCCTCTGCACCCTCGAATACTGCACCGCTTTCAGAGAGCAACTTCAGGGTCGAATCATGCATCAGCTGTAAATCTGCAGGGGTTAGTGGTTCAAATAACAAGCGATCACCTCTCTATATTGTTACGACTGTTTTAACATGGTCTTAATCTTTTTCACGCCGGCAATAGCGTCTGCAGCATAAGCATCGGCTCCAATTTTTAGGGCCCACTCTTCAGAGAGTGGGGCACCGCCTACAATAACTTTAACCTGATCGCGAAGTCCTTTTTCTTTCAGTAGGTCGATTATCTTTTTCTGCTCCTGGATTGTCGTTGTCATCAGGGCGGATACACCAAGAATATCGGCCCTGTTCTCCTCAACGGCCTCGGCAAATTTTTCTGAGGGCACATCCACCCCCAGGTCATAAATCTCCATACCAGCTGCCTTCATCATCATTATGACAATATCTTTACCAATTGAATGCAGATCTCCCTTAACAGTCCCGATAACAACGCGGGCAGAGTCTTTTTGCTCAAGTTTCCGGCCTGCTTCCAAGTGCGGCTCAAGGTAATCGATAGCCCCGCTCATCGCTTTGGCAGCCAGCATCATGTCCGGCAGATAATATTCACCTTCTTCGAATTTATCGCCGACCTGGTCGAGACCAACTGTTAGACCATGTGTAATCAAATCCAGGGGATTCATCCCGGCCCCGAGCCCTTTCTGAACCCATTTCAGGGCATCATTTTTACTCCCGACAAGCACTGCTGCGGCTATTTTCTGCAAAATCTCGTTCAAATTTAGTCCTCCCTAGAGATCCCTGAGTCTTACTATTGCTGGATATAATATTTTGCTCCATGTAATTGATCCCCCAATTTTCCAAACCTTTTGCATATAAAAAACAGCCGGCATTTTAAACCGAATCCAGACAACCTTTTTAATTATCCTTTTCCAGCGCCAACTGTAAAACAACAGATAAATATTTTACTAATTTCTTACATTTATTGCATATTTTATTTTTCATAATTATACCATATTTTCTTTCGACATTCTATATCTCTGCAAAAATTTTCTGGTAGGATTCCAATAACCAGATAACGTATTTTAACGGAACTATACAGGGTATGTTATAATAATGTACAGTCACGAAAGGGGTGTTACATTTGGCTGCTGTAAAGAAATTAAGCATGAGCTTACTGATTCTGCTGCTAATCGCTTTCTTGATTAGTTGTGGTGATCCAACAGCACAGCAGGAAGATGTGAATGAGGAATTACCTGAAGAAACTGAATCGCTCTATGAAATTGATTTAATATTTGAGAATGGTGAGCTACAAGAAACCGATCAAGACAGGACCCACAGCGAAGATAAATTACCTTATCCCGGATCCACATTCAAACATGAAGTTAATATTAAAACAGATGGTGTCATTAAAGAAGGCCAGAGTGATGAGTGGCTGTTGGACGATAGCAATAAAAAAAGTAGTGACTGGTGGAAAAACTAAACACCCTAAACTGCAGCTTCTTAAAAATTTAACAGAGATAAAAAAGCCCCGCAGGTTTAAGCCTGGCTGCGGGGTTTGCTTATGTTTTCAGGTCACCATTATGCCTGTCTAAAGGCAGCATCCTATTCATACTCCCTGATTTAAAACCATTTAAATCCAAAGTAACATATAAAAAGCCAATCTCTTTTATTTTTTCAGCAATTGCTTCTTTCCGATCTATAATCCTCTTCATGTCCGACGCATTTACTTCAATACGGGCAAGTTCACCATGACAGCGCACCCGAAGATCCTGTTTTATACCCATAAGCCGCAAATACTTTTCCGCTTCAGCGACCTGTCTTAACCTGGCGTTATCAAGCTTTTCCCCGTAGGGGAAGCGGGTTGCCAGGCAGGCTGCAGCAGGCTTGTTCCAGGTCTTCAGTCCTGCCTTTTTGGATAATTCCCTGATTCCTGCTTTGCCCAGGGAAACCTCGAGGAGGGGACTGCGAATACCTAATTCACGGATAGCGCGCATGCCCGGACGGTAATCAGCCAAATCATCTGCGTTGGACCCGTCTAAAATAACCTTGAAGCTTTTAGCATTAGCAATTTCTGTAAGCTTTCCAAATATTTTATTCTTGCAAAAGTAGCAGCGCTCGGTGGTATTAGCGCTAATATCCCGGTCTCCGGTTAAATCTATATTCAACACAAAGTGCCGAACCTGCAGCTTTAAAGCGAACCTGGCCGCTTCTTCAACCTCACCCGGCGGGCTTAAGGCTGATTTTACAGTCACAGCCATAACCTGTTCGCTGCCTTTTACCTGAACAGCTTTGGCCAGCAGGTATGAGCTATCCACTCCGCCTGAAAAAGCAATCAAAACCCTATCAAGACCTGCCAGCAGTTCCTCGATCTGTTTCTCTTTTTTTAACAACTCCTGAGGTTCTGTCAGTTCTTTCACGCTCATCAGCTGCTCCTTAAAATTAAATAACATTTTTGCGGCTCAGCTCACCCCGCAGATAACCTATAAACTCCTCAGCTTTCTCCTTAGGCGCTTGTGTGACCAGGCTGACGCCAATGAAGAGCGTCACCGCAACTATCCCGCTCCAGACTCCGGGCCAAAGACCCAGGGGCCTCAAGCCGCTGTATTGCAGTATAGTTGCAACCAGCCCGCCGATAATTACGCTGGCCAGTACCGCTGCAGCAGAGCCTCTTTTCCAGAAAAAACTGCCGATCAAAGCAGGGACCATCACTAAAAGGCCGGCGGAAGATGCAACTGAAAGAGCGGCAATCAGGTCAAGGCGCAGGGTAGCAAAAGCAAGGATTACCAGGGTAAAAAGGGGAACAAATACCCTGCCCACCCGGAGTTCTTTCTGCTCGTCGGAACAAACAGAAACAAATTTAAAAACGTCACGACAGACCATTGAAGAAAGAGTCAATATAATCGAATTGACAGTAGAAATAGCTGCAGCGCTGATGCCCAGCATAACCAGCAAGGCAACTACTGATGGTACGATATTTAAACTGAGCAAAACCGGGGTAGCGCTATCGGCAGCTGTTAAATCCGGCAGCAGCAGACGCGCTGAAAAACCCCACAGGATTGAGACAAGGGTATAGATAAAACCGAACACAAGAAAACCCATAACCATAATGCGCATTTGCCCCAGGGAACGAGGCATAAAGAGACGCTGGCTGACCTGGGGATTGGAAAGGGAAAAGAAAAACCAGGGCAGGGTCAGACCGAGAAAAGCCTTAAAGTTAAAAAACCCGGGTCCCGGTACTGCCAACCAGTCGGGATAACGGGCTTCAAGCTGAGTAAACATTCCACCGAAACCATCAAATGCCCGGTAGACAATAAATATAACCGACAGGACTGCAACAGTCAGCATCACTGCTGCCTGCAAAGAATCGGTCCAGGCCACGGCTTTAAGACCTCCGGTCCAGGTCCAGTAAACCGCAATAACAGCGGCAATAACGACACCGGCCAGATATGGAATGGCACCTCCCGATATCCCTTCCAGCAAAGCCCCGATACCGATAAGCTGGACTGCGCTGTATGGAATCAGAAATATAACCGCCGCCACGGCTGATACAAAAGCGACTGCCTTGCTCTGGTAACGATCACCGAGCATTTCAGTCGGGGTCAGGTAATTATAGCGTTTTCCGACCAGCCAGAACCGCGGGCCGAAGAAAGCCACAAGGACAAGTCCGGAGAGGTAAATCAATTCAAAGCCAAGCGCACCAACCCCACCGATATAGGTAAAACCGGCTAATCCAACCAGCATAAAAGCGCTGTAAGTGGTAGCGCTGTATGTTAAAGCCGCTACAATACCGCCGAGGGCCCTACCGGCCAGGAAAAAATCGTTAACCCCGCTTCCGAGCTTACTGCGGGCCTGCCGGGCGATAATACTGCCCAGAATGAAGTAAATGAATAAAGCCAGGTAAATGGTATTAGCGCTCATCGTCATCCCTCCATCTGGCGGTGATTAACCCAAGACAGATAATCACAACGATGGCAAATACGTTCCAAAAGAGAAAAGCGCCGTAAAACGTAGTTAGATCATTGAGCAGGGGAGTAAAAGGGACTATGAATGCGGCTAAAATCATTAAAAAAAACAGGACAGCCCAAAAAATACGCTGCCTTTCCAAAGACATGATGTCGCCTCCGTTCATATGACTTTAATTATAGGGAATTATAACATATAATCTGAGTAATATGGCAATCATAACTTGACTTTCATATAAGAATATTGCTATAATTTATCCAATTATTACAATATTTTTCATGGTCACATTCATAACATCGGCTAAAGGCGGTAGATTTTAATGAAGCCACCTATTTATTTTACCAAGTTGATTGCTACAGCAGCTCTTGTCCTTTTTGCCATCACGATAATAACTTATCCCGCTGTTCTTTTTGCCTCCCCCGGCAATACCGGACAACTTTACGGAAAGGCCTTTTTGGAGAATTTCGGCTCAACCCACCTTTTCAATTCCGGCCGGCAAAACATTTTAACCCAAAACGTTACTTCACGTCTGGTTATGCAGATTATCGAAAACCAATTTTATATGTGGCGTGAATATGAGAACCCTTTAGAAAATAACCTTTTTATATATATGCTCGAACCATATGAAAAAGCCCTTACTGAAACAGAAACCGCCCTGTTATTGGCATTGTCGCGGGATTGGCAAAGACAAAGCCTTCATTACCAGTCAGCCTCTATAGAAAATACTCCTGATGCTGATAATTATATATTCTCCGATATAGGTCTTGAACTTCCCCCAGGTACCGCTGGCCTTCAAAGAAATAATACTTTGCAATTAGAAGAAATGACAGACACCCGCACTCCTGTAAATGAAAATCAGGCCTTGATTTACCCCTATTACACCGTCGGGTTCCTGGCCGTAGACTTTCCTTCCGAACTTATGAGGGGCACCGCCTTTTTAATCAGCCCTTATACAGCCTTAACCAATGCTCACAATGTATACGCCCCCGACTACGGAGGCTGGTTTGAAGTTATCGGTTTTTCACCCGGCCAGTATGAAACAGAAGAAAAAAATATGGTTCAGCCCTTTGCTACACTTAGCCCGGTCAAGGCGGAGGCCACTAATTTTTTTATCGAATACGAAGACAATAATGATAGGGATAATTCAATCAAATATGATTATGCCGCACTTTTTTTTGAAGAACCTTTTAACGGTATTTCAACTTTTATGCCCTTGCAGTTTAATCATGTTCCCGGCCGGATCAGCCTGCTCGGCTACCCGGGGGTTGTTCGTAATATATTTACACTGGGTATGTGGAGCTCTGAAGGCCCTGTAATTGAGAGCGATGAATATTTCATCTACTACGCAGCCTACACCAGCGGGGGTAACAGCGGCAGCCCTGTTTTTGTTTATAATCAACAGGCTGATACCTACCGCGTCGTATCAATCCATTCTTTTACCTCGGCCAACCTTTTTAGTGGCGGGCCGCACTTCAATGATAAAAACCGGGAAATAATTGAAAAATGGCTGCTTTGGACACCCGATAATTTAACTGACCCTGTAACATCGCTCAGCCTGAATAAAACCAGCCTTACTATGGAAATTGGCACAACAGAGGTCTTAATCGCAACTATGGATCCCTCAGACGCATCCAACAGTGATCTGAAGTGGTCCAGCAGTAATACTGAAGTGGCTGATGTCGATGCCAACGGTGTTGTCTCGGCACTAGGGACAGGCAGCACAGTTATTAGCGTAAAGACCGCTGACGGCAGTAAAGAGGCCACCTGCAATGTAATTGTCATGGACCCTTCAACAGCTTTGAGATTAGGAGACCTGAACGGTGATGGGAAAATTGATGTGCTGGATGTGGTTCTGCTGATGCAAACTGTATTAGAGCTGACTGAACTGGATGAAGAAACCCTGGCCAGAGCCGATGTCAACCTCGACGGAAAAGTCAATGTCGTTGACGTAACCCTGGTCATGCAGTATTCCCTGGGTATGATCAAAGTATTT
>Ga0114946_10000544_pt1 | contig 25393 bp, 10 predicted proteins | sample WalLakDeSediment_FD_88676 | JGI IMG/M metagenome (GOLD analysis project Ga0114946, IMG submission 88676) | Lake sediment microbial communities from Walker lake, Nevada to study Microbial Dark Matter (Phase II) - Walker Lake 11/02/13 Deep Sediment | ecosystem: Environmental > Aquatic >... | reverse complement strand
TCCGGGCCAAGGTGGGGGCGCCATCGGGATCGGGCTCCGCGCGCGCCAACTGCGCCTCCAGGCGCGATCGGCACAGATAGTTGGCGCGGCCCTTGAGGAGGCAGAAGGACGGCTCCGATCCCAGCAGCGCCCGCACCCGCGGCAGGTCCTGGTGCCAGAGCTGGTCCTGCAGGGTCAACGTGTGCGTGGCTACCACCACCGGCCGGCCGTTGGCCACCGCCCATGCCGCGGCGGGCACCAGGTAGGCCAGGCTCTTGCCGGTGCCGGTGCCGGCTTCCACCAACAGCTGGTCACCGCGGTTGAGCGTCTCCGCCACGAGCCGCAGCATCCTGCGTTGCGCCGGACGGTCCTCGAACGTGTTCATGCCGGCCGCCAGAGCTCCGCCCGGGGCGAGAAGTGCCTCGAGCGACGGGATGTCCACTGCCGTGGGCCCGGCGCTGGGCCGCAACGGGCTGCGCCGGTCGTCGTGGGCGTCGCTCGCGGCCACCGGCGGCTCGCGGCCGGGCGCCGAGCGGCGGGCAAGCGCAAAGGCCGGCGCCAGGGACCAGCCGGAGCGGTCGGCCAGACCCGCGAGCGCCTCCAGCGTGCCCGCCGGCAACTCGGATGCAATGCGCACCAGCGCCTGCCACAGCGCGTGCGCGGCGCAGACGCGGCCCAGGGGGCTCTCGAGCGGCTCCGGCAGGGGCTGCTCCACCAGCTGCCTGGCGAGGTCCGGCAGCGAGAGCGATGTCGCCGCCGGCAGCAGGACCCGGGCCAGCTCACGCGTGTCCATGCCGTCCGGTACCGCCAGGCCCTGCCGACGAAGCAGCTCGAGCCGGCGCCGCAGATCGTGACCGACCAGCAGATGCCCCTCACACAAGCGGCCCAGGTCGGTCGGCCACGGCGCGCGGGCGCACAACGTCAGGCCGCGCACCCCGTCCACGAACCGCGCGGCGGCCACCGCCACCGGCACGTCCCGCGCCGGATCGGAGCCGCTCACTTGGATGTCGAGTACCACCAGCCCCATCGGATGCGTCATGCGGTGCCGTTGGCGCGTGCAGAAGAGAAACCGCCACCCCTGGCGCAGGGCGGCGCGGCCGGGCGGAGGGTCCGGCTATTATAGGCTGCCGGTGCCCGCGTTGCTCCACGGCGCGGGCGGCAGGGTGGCGCGGGCCGAGCGATGCGTTGTATGATCAACCGGGCGCGGCCGTGGGACCGGCGTCCGGAAGGGAGGGCTTGGTTGGAGCAACGACAGACGCGGTACATCTTCGTCACCGGGGGCGTGGTGAGCTCACTGGGCAAGGGCATCGCCGCCTCGGCGCTCGGTCGCATCCTCAAGGCGCGCGGGCTGCGGGTTTCCATCCAGAAGCTGGACCCGTACGTCAACGTGGATCCCGGCACCATGAGCCCGTTCGAGCACGGCGAGGTATTCGTGCTGGAGGAAGGCGCGGAGACCGACCTGGATCTGGGCCACTACGAGCGCTTCATCGACGAGAAGCTGCCGCCGTCGGCCAACGTCACGACGGGCCAGGTGTACCAGGAGGTCATCCTGCGCGAGCGGCGGGGCGACTACCTGGGCAAGACGGTGCAGATGATCCCGCACATCACGAACGAGATCAAGCGCCGCATCCGCCTGGCGGCGCAGCAGTCGGAGGCCGATGTCCTCATCGTGGAGGTGGGCGGCACGGTCGGCGACATCGAGTCGCTGCCGTTCCTGGAGGCCATCCGGCAGATGCGGGTTGACGTGGGCCGCGAGAACGTCCTGTACGTCCACCTCACCCTGGTGCCGCATCTGGGCTCCACGGGCGAACTCAAGACCAAGCCCACACAGCACTCGGTCAAGGAGTTGCGCGGCATCGGCATCCAGCCGGACGTGATCCTGGCCCGGTCCGATCGGCCCGTTCCGGACGATCTGCGCGACAAGATCTCCCTGTTCACCGACGTGCCGCGCGAGGCCGTCGTTCCACTGATCACGCTGGACAGCATCTACGCCGTTCCCCTCGAGCTGGAGGCGGCGTCCCTGGGCGACCTGGTGACGCGCTCCCTGGGCCTGGTCACGCCTCCACCCGACCTGACCGAGTGGCACGAGCTCCTCGCGCGCATCAGGGCCCCCAAGCCGGACGTGACGGTGGCCATCGTGGGCAAATACGTGGAGCTTCCCGACGCGTACATGAGCGTCATGGAGGCTCTGCGTCACGCCGGCCTCCACCACGGCGTGACCATCCGCCTGCTCTGGGTGGACAGCGAGTTGCTGGAGCGCGGCCGGTCGTGGGACGAGCTGCGCCTGGCTGAAGGCATCGTGGTCCCGGGCGGATTCGGCCACCGGGGCATCGAGGGCAAGATCGCCGCCGCGCGGTACGCGCGCGAGAACGACGTGCCGTACCTGGGCCTGTGCCTGGGCCTGCAGACCATGGTCATCGACCTCGCGCGCCACGCGTTCGGCAGCGACGAGCCCAACTCCACGGAGTTCGACCGCGCGACCAAGTACCCGGTCATAGACCTCCTGCCGGAGCAGGTCGACGTGACGGACCTGGGCGGCACCATGCGGTTGGGGGCCTGGCCCTGTCGCATCGTGGCCGGCACGAAGGCCGCGCGCGCGTACGGCGTGGAGCTGGTGCGCGAGCGGCACCGGCACCGCTTCGAGGTGAACCCCGCGTATCTGGCGGACCTCGAGCGGGCCGGCCTGACGGTCAGCGGCGTCTACACGCAGCGCGACCTCGTGGACATCGCCGAGATCGCCGGTCATCGCTTCATGGTCGGCAGCCAGTTTCACCCGGAGTTCAAGAGCCGGCCATTGGCGCCGCATCCGTTGTTCCTGGCGTTCGTGGGGGCGGCCAACGAGCTGCGGCTGGAGCGCCACGCCGCGGCCGCGGCCCCGCCCGAGGCAGTCGCGCAACCGCGGGATGGTGATGGCGCCCTCGAACCGGAGCCGCGCGCCGGCACGGCGTCGTGACGGATAGCCGCGACAGGGAGGACGACCTGCGCCGGCTGGTCGCGATGAGCGCTGCCTTCGCGGCCTTCCTCGACTCCGGTGCGCCGTATCGGGAGCTGGCGGTTGCCCTTCCGGGAGGCGGCATGCGCCGGGGCACCCTGTCCGTCGGTCTGCTGCTGGACCTGCTGGAGGGCCTGGGACGCGACCGCTCGCTTCTGTCACCGGATCAGCGGGCCCGACTCGACGCGGCCGCCGCGGCGGTTGGCAAGCAGCGTGCTTCGCGCAGGGACGCCTACGTGGGCGTTCTCCTGCGCGAGTTGCGCGGCCAGTTGGACGCCTGGCGCTGGTATCTGGACGAGTGCCTGGCCGAGGACGGAGAGTGCGCGGAATCCTATCCGGACGAGGCCGGCAAGCGGACCAGGATCGAGCAGCTGCTGGACGAGGCCGATCGCTTGGGTGCCTGCGTCGCACCCGAGCGGGAGCGCCTGTCGCGACTGGACGCCCGGCTGCGCGCCGCGTGGCGCAGCGGGCCGTACGTGGGCCCGACCGGCGCCGGCGATCGGCATCCCGCGCCGCGCCACTGGTGGCTGTACGGACGGCCGGCGCCCCAGCGCGGCCGCTGAGGCGGTGCGGGCGGCAGCGGGTCTCGGCGGTGCGGCCACGCCGGCGGCGGTGGCGTCGGCTTGCATCGGCGCCGGCCGGGAGCTAGAATCGACGCGGTTACTGTTGTGTTAACGGGCGCGACGGCGGCGGTTGGGTGGTGGAGGGGCGGTGGGCTTGACGCCTGAGTGCGTTCCGTGGATAATGGCCGTCGTAACGTTTTGTTAACCGCCTGGTTGCTGGACGTCGGCTACGGCAGCGCCGAGGCGGCGCGCTGGTGCCCGGGTGACTCGTCGGTCTGGGGCAGCCGCCACGTGGCACGGGAAGGATGGATGCGATGATGCGATGGATGCGGCGATGGGCCGTTCCGTGCCTGGCCACGGTCGTGGCGCTGGGACTCGTGCCCGGCCGGGCGGGGGATGGTCATGCCGCGCCGGTTGCGCAGGGCCAAGCGCGCATTGCCGTCGCGGTGTTCCCCGACCTGGCCGGGCCAGGTTCCGGTTCCGAGGGCTGTCCGGGCTGTGATGGCGCGTTCACCGCGGAGGACACCGCGGCCAACGCCGCCGATCCGCTGCCGGCGTTGGAGGTGGTTCTGAAGGGTGCCGACGGCACGGAGCTGGACAGCAACACCACGAGCGGTCTGGCCAACGGCCGTCAGGTGACGTTCTTCAGCGTGGAGGCCGCGGGCGACTACCTGGTCGACATCCAGGACCTCCCGATCGGCTGGGAGGCGTGTCCCGACGTGACCTTGGCCCGCGAGCTGGGCCCCGACGACTTCGACGAGACGACGGGCTTCGCCAGTGTGGAGTTCCACCTGTGGCGCGGTTGTCCCGCGGACGTCGTGGCGCCGGAGCCGCCGCGCGAGGAGCCGCTTGAACCCGTGTCGGAGGAGCCCGAGGACGCGCATGCCGCGGAGACCGGCGCCACGGCGGAGATCAGCCCGACCGTCATCGCGCCGGCCGCCGAGCGGCCTGCCATCCAACCCACGGCTACTTCGGCCGGAGTGCTGCCCACCCCGGGCCGCCAGGCATGGCCCACGTTGCCGCCCGCGGACGAGCCGCCTCTGGGCAGCATCCGCGGCGTGGTGTTCGTGGACGTTGACGGTGACGGCAGGCTGGACGCGGGCGAGCCGGGCTTCCCGGGTGCCTCCGTGCGGCTGGTGGGGTTGGCCGAATCCCGGGACGAGGTGACCGCCGGCGCCGGAACCTATGCCTTCGGCGTACTCGCGCCGGGCAGCTACGACGTGTACGTGACGGTGCCCGCCGGCTTCACCACCACCACCCCCGATCACTACCTTGGCATCGCGGTCGATGGGGGCACGGTCCTGGGCATCGACTTCGGGCTCCTGCCGCCGGAAGCGCTGGAGATGGCCGAGGCGGCCGCGGTCGCCGCGGCCACGGCAACGCCGGTGCCGGACACCCTTGCTGAACCGCCCGCCTTGCCGAGCACTGGGGTTCAGCTCCAACCGCGAGGGCGCCAGCTGGTCGCCCTGGCGGTAGCCGCTGCCTTGCTCGGCGCGCTCGGTCTGGCGCTCGAGACGCGTCTCGGCCGACGGTCCACCCACACAGGAGAGGGAGGCGAAGATGTCTAAGCGATTCTCCGCCCGGTGGCTGGCGGTCCTGGTGATCGCGGCCGCGCTCGTGGCGAGCGGAGCGCCCGCGCACGCGGCGCCCGCGCAGCAGAACGTCGTCACCATCGTGGTGTTCGCGTACGTGGACGTCGCGGGCAACCCGGGGCCGGGCTACCCCGCACCGGCCTGCAACCTGGAGTTCGACCCGGACGACGAGGCGTTCGCCCAGGCCAACCCGTTGCCGCCCATGGAGTTCGTCCTTCGTGACGGCTCCGGTGTCGAGATCGAGCGCCAGACCACCTCCGAGCTGGCCACGCTCCAACGGGCGCGTTTCGAGGGGATCGCGGACCGCGAGAGCTTTGTCCTGCAGCTGACCGCGCCGCCGTCGGGCTGGCAGCTGTGCCCCCAGCAGCAGGCGGACCGGACCCTCACGCAGGCCGATTTCTCGCTGCAGCGGGCGCGGGTGACCTATCACTTCTTCCGCCCCGATCTGGTGACGCCCGGCCCGGACGAGACGGTTGTCCCCACCACGCCGCCGCCGGCTCCCGTCACGCCAACGGTCGTGGTGCCCACGGTGACGCCGGGCGGACCCACCGTGACGATGCCTCCACCACCCCCGCCGCCGGTACGGCCTACGTTGGAGCCGCGGCCGACTGCGGTGGAGGACCGCCGCGGCGAGCGCGAGGAGCGGTACGTGCAGCCTAGCGGCTGCACCGGCCTGGGGGCCATCAAGGGCCTGGCGTTCATCGATCTGAACGCGGACGGCAAGCTCGGTCCGGGCGAGCCGGGGCTCAACGACGTGGAGGTTCGGCTGCACGGCGGCGGCCTGCAGCTCTCGGCCATCACTCCGGCCAGCGGCCAGTTCAGCTTCGAGGCGCTGGGCGCAGGCATGTACGATGTCTTCATCAGCCCGGGCCCGGAGTGGAGGATCACGACTCCGTCGCGGTACGCGGTCACCGTGGACTGCAACGTGGTCATGGGCTACGACTTCGGGCTGATCCGCCACTCGGACGTGCCGGCCGGCGCGCCGCTGCCGCCGCTTCCCGCCCCGGGCGCCGGCATTCGGCTGCCGGACACCGGGGTGTCCATGGCGGGTCGCGCGCCGGTGTTTGGTGGTCTGGGGTTTGCGCTGGCGCTCCTGGCCCTGACCGGACTGACGCTGGAGCGCTGGCGGTCCAGCCGGCCGTAGCGAGCTCGGGCGTGGGGTGGCCCGCGCGATGATGGCGTGGCGCCCGGCCGCCAGGCACCTGGCGGCCGGACGGCGCTGGCTCGTTCTTCTGTTGGCCGTCGCCGCGGTCTCCCGCGGCGACGGCGCCACGTCCGCCGAGCGGCTCGTCGGCCGGCCGCCGCAGCCCGCGGCGGTGGCGCGCGTGGACCCCGTGCTGCTGCGGCAGGCGGAGCAGCGTCCGGTCACCTTCTTGGTGCGCACGGGACCAGGCGCGAACGAGCCCGCGCCGGCGCCGGCAGCGGCCCGCGACGCGGAGGCGCTGCAGGCGCTCCTGGCCGCCGGCGCGGAACGCGTGCGGCCCGTGGAGGTGGGCCTCCGCGCGCTGCAGGCGCGCGGTGGCGTTCACCACGTGGAGTCCTTCCCGGCCTTTGGGGTGGTGGCCGCCACCGGCGACGCCGCGGCCATCCGCGCCGCAGCCGGCATGGCCGGGGTGCTCGAGGTGCGGGCCGACTGGGAACACCGCCTGGTGGCCGGCCGCTCCCGCGCCGAACCGGCCGACACCGCGTGGCACCTGCGCGTCATTGGTGCCGACCGGGCATGGCGCGAGCACGGCTCGACGGGCGAGGGTGTGACGGTGGCGACCATCGACACGGGTGCCGACTGGCGGCACCCGTTGCTGCGACACGCCTACCGCGGCAGGGACGGGCGCCACGACTACGACTGGGCGGACTTCTCGCGCTCCGTTCCAGCTCCGGCGCCGGAGGACGGCAACGGCCACGGCACTCAGGTGATGGGGCTGCTGGCGGGCAGTGGCGCCGGCGGCGCCCTCGGCGTTGCGCCCGGGGTGGAGTGGATCGCCGTTCGCGCCTTCGACGACCGGGGCCGCAGCAGCGATCTGCGGCTGCTGCGGGCCGCCCAGTGGATCCTGGCGCCTACGGACTCTCAGGGCGCGCGCCCGCGGCCCGACCTCGCCCCACACGTGGTCAACGGGTCCTGGGTCTTGGAGAACGGGGCCGATCCGCTGTACGTGGACGTGGTGGCGGCGTGGCGGGCGGCCGGCATCGTGCCGGTGTTTGCCGCCGGCAACGCCGAGACGCTCGCCGCGGTGCCCGCCGGCATCCTGGCCCCGGCGAGCTACGGTGGCGTGCTGTCCGTGGGCGCGACGGACGAGCGCGGGGCGCCGTGGGCGCAGTCGGTTCAGGGGCCGGGCTTCTACGGCGGCGTGAAGCCCGACCTGGTGGCGCCGGGCGTGCGCGTGCTCACGGCCGGACCCGAGGGTGCAACCGCCTACGGAACGGGGACGTCCATGGCCGCGCCCCAGGCGGCGGGGGCGGTGGCGCTGGCCCTGTCGGTCAACCCGGCGCTGACGGTGGACGACGCGCTCAACGTGGTGCGCGCGTCGGCGCGGGACCTCGCGCCGCCCGGCCCCGACGCGGCCACCGGTTGGGGCGCGCTGGACGTGCGGGCGGCAGTCGGCATGGCCGCGTCCGCGGGGCAGGTGCGCGGCCGGGTGGCGGGCGCGGGCCACGGGCCCGTGGCCGGGGCGGCGGTGACCGCCGAGCGGCTGCCGCCGGGCGACCGATACGCAGGTCACTGGCGGAGGCCCACGGACTCCGACGGGCGCTACGTCATGGCCCTGCCGGAGGGCTCCTGGCGCGTCAGCTTCCAGGCCTTCGGACTGGTGGGGACGACCGTGTCCGTGACCGTCGTGGCTGGTCAGGCCACGCAATTGGACGCCATCCTGACGGCGGCTCCGTCGGGAACGGTGACCGGACGGGTGACCGGCCCGGACGGCCGCGCCGTGGTGGGGGCGCGCATCGACGCCGTGGGCGCTCCGCCGGCGTGGGGCACGCTGACCGACGCCACCGGGCGCTACGGGCTGGACCTGCCGGCGGGGGAGCGGCAGCTGCGGGTGACGGGGTACATGCGGCGCGCCGTCACCGAGACGGTGAGCGTGCGGCCGGGCGAGGTCGCCGAGCGCTCCGTGATCCTGCAGCCGGCTCCGAAGCTGTTGCTGGTGGACGCGGACGCCGCCGCCGGCGAGCGCATCCACCCCTACCTGGAGCGCGCTCTTCACGACGCCGGCTACGTCGCGGACACCTGGGTGCCGCGATCGGTGGCGGATCTGCCGACGGCCCTGGACCTGGCCTCGTACGATGCGGTGCTGTGGGCTCACCTGTACGGCTCGCCTGGCCGCGCCGGCGCCGCGGGTGACGAGGATGGCGCGATCCGCCTGCTGCGATCGTACGCGGCCGGCGGCGGGCGGCTCATCGTGAGCGGCCAGGACGTCGGTGCCGACGGCGCCGCCCACGCGCGGCCGTCGGCAGCCCGGTTCTACGAGGAGGTCCTGGGGGCCCGCCTGCGCTCGCCCATCACCCTGTCGTCGCTGGTCCGCGGCGTGGGGCCGTTCGAGGGGCTGGAGTTGCAGCTGGGTTGGCCGACCGGGCATCTCAAGGCCGGCCGCAGAGCGCCGGACGTGGTGGAGCCCGTGGCGCCGAGCGTTGTTCCGGTGCTTCACTATGACGACGGGCAGCCGGCGGGACTGGCCGCCAGCGACGGCCATGGGCGCCGCGTGTACCTGGCCTTCGGCGTGGAGGGAGCCGGCGATGGGGTCGCGCTGGCGCGGCTGCTGGACCGTGCCGTCGGCTGGCTGCAGGCGCCGGAGCTCAGACTGACGGCCGCCCCGCGCCATGTGGACCCCGGTGGTGCGACCACGCTGACCTTGGACGTCTTTGGCCACCGCGCGTCGCAGGTGGTGACGGTCAGGGCCTGGTCGGTCCCGGCCGTGACGCTGGACGACGCCGACGACACCTGGACGCGCGAGGGCCCCCACGCCCTGCGCTGGTCGGGGATGCTGGAGGCCGAGCGCGCGCGCGCCATGCGCTTCACGGCGCGGCTGACGGAGCCGGCCGGCGGCGCCGTGCCACTGACCATCACGGCCGCCGTCCAGGCGGACTCGCGGGCCGTGACGACGTCGCTCGAGCTCCGCGCGCGCGCGCCGGACCTGGGGTCGAGCCATCTGACGTTCCATCCGGCGCGCCCGGCGGGCGCGGACCGGGCCACGCTGGCGTTGGTCGTGTCCAACACCGGCCTCGTGCCGGCCACCGGCGCCACGGCGCTCCTCAGCCTGCCCCCGGCCATGACGCCGCTCGGCGAGACGCTGCAGGCCTCCAGCGGACGCGCCGAGTGGCTGGCCGGCGAGCGCGAAGCGGCGTGGCGGGGGGACGTGGCGGCAGGGGACCGCGTGACTGTGTCGCTGATGGGCGGTCTGCCCGACGGAGTCGGGCGCGAGCACGGGGCGTCGGCCCTGATGGACGACGGCGCGGGCAGCTCCTCGAGCGTCACGGCGACGGCCCTGGTCGGCGGTCCCGACCTCCGGCCGTCCACCCCGGGCGGCTGGCCGGAACCGCTGTACCCGGGGGCCGAGTTCGTGGTGCCCGTCACGGTCACCAACCGCGGGCGCGCGCCGGCGTCGGCGGCGGTCTCGCTGGCGCTGCCGGCCGATGTGGTGGGCCGCGCTCCGCAGGACGCGGGTCAGAGCGTGCTCACGCGTGGGCTTCACGTGCCGCCGGGAGGCGAGGGGACGATCGGGTTCGACCTGGCGGTGTCCGAGACGGCACCGGATGGCGCGCGGGTCCTGCGCTTCTTGGTGGACGACGGCGCCAGGCCGCCCCGACCGGTCGGTATGCAGGCGGAGGTGGAGGTGCTGCGGCCGGCGCTGCATGCGTCACGGGCGGTGCTCCTGCCCTCACGAGCGCGGTCCGGGGACTGGGTGACCGGCACGGTGCTCGTGGCCAACCTGGGCCGGCGTCCGGTGACCGTGCACGTGGTGGACTCGCTGGCGCCGGCGCTGGTCCTGGACCCGGCGCGGGTAGCCGTCAGCAGAGGCACGCTCGACGTGCGGCCCGCCACGCTGCAGTGGACGCTCCAGGCGGCGCCGCCCGCATCCGACGGCAGCTGGTCCGTGGGCGCCGGCTCCCTGCGCGTGTCCGGGGTGCCCCTCGCGCGCGACGGTCCGGTTGGGGCCCCGGCGCCCGTGGCGCTCGACTTCGCGTTTCCGTTCGTCACGGAGGTGTACACCCGGGCCTGGGTCCTGGATCGCGGCCTGTTGGGCTTTGGCGAGCCGGGGCCGGTCGGCGCTGCCCGGGGCGAGCCGGCGGCCGGTGACGGCCTCGCTCCCGGAAGCGTGGCGCCGCTCTGGTGGCCCGGCGCCACCGGCGGCGCGCTCCCGCTCGTTCGACGGTCGGCGGAGGGGATCACGTTCACCTGGCCGAGTGCCGGCCCCAGCGGCCCGCTGGCGGCAACGCTGCACCCCGATGGCCGGGTCCGCTTTGACTACGGCGCCGGGCCCCAAGTCGTTGGGGCCGCCGTGGGCGTGCGGGCCCCGGACGGCAGGTCGTGGCTGGTGGAGCCGGATCTCGTGAGCCCGGCGACGTCGCTCACGTTTCATCCGCCCGGAGGCTGGGAGCGCCTGGACTTCCGGGCCCAGGTGCGCACCGGCCTGGAGCCCAACAGCCGGGTGGAGCACGCCGCGTGGCTGCGGGCGCCGGGATTCGAGCGCCGGCTGACGGCGGCCCTGCTCGCCAACAGCCTCGATCTGGCCGCGAGCCGGCTGGACGGCCGGCCCGGGCGCCCGGTCGCGGGCGGGCTGGTGCGCTACCGGCTGGAACTGGTCGCGGACGGGGTGGTGGAGGCCCGCAACCTCGACCTGCGCCTGACACTGCCGTTGATGGCGCGCCTGCTTCCGGAGAGCCTGGAAGGCGGCTTGACGGCCGGAGAGACGGAGCACGACCTGGTCTGGCGCGGCCGCATTCCTGCCGGCGACAGCGCCTCGTTCGGCTGGTCGGTGCGCGTGCCGGCCGACGTGACCGTGGGCGCCGGCCTCACCAGCCGCGCGCTTGTCCGCGGCCACGGCCTGGAGCCGCTGGCCATCCGTCACACACTGCGGGTTGCCGCCTCGGACTTCGCGGGCTCCACCAAGCGCGCCAGTCGGTCGGTGGCCTGGCCGGGCGAGCGCGTGGCGTTCACGCTGCGGGCGGTGAACAGCGGTCTGGAGCCCGTTTCCGTAACGCTGGTCGACAGCCTCCCGCCCGGCATGACCTATGTCGTCGGCTCGGCGGGATCGTCGGCGGGCAGCGCGCCGGAGTGGCGTGCCGACGCGCGTGCGGTCACCTGGTCGGGCGAGCTGGAGGCCGGGACGGCGGTGGATCTGTGGCTGGCGGCGCAGTACGTGGGCCCGGGCCGCCAGTCCAACGTCATGACTCTGGAGGACGGCCGGGGCACCGCGTACTCCGCTTGGGCGGACGTGTACCCGGCCGCCGCGCGCGCATACCTTCCCGCGGCCTTGGGCGGCAGGCACTGAGCCGCACGCCGCTCCGCTGCGACCAGGCGTAACGCACGGCGCGGGCGTGCGTCTAGTTGAGCAGACGCGGCGGCCGCAAGGGCCGATCGCGTGTTGCCGTTGGCTCGCGAGCCGGCAGTGTGGCCGCTCGGGGCCGGCTTGGATCGTGTTCTTGCGGGGTTGCCATGCGGTACGAGTCGTGAGACCCATACGCCGGATGCTGGCCGTGCCGCCTCTGGTGGGCGCTCTGCTGGTGGTGGGTCTGCAGTCGCTTGGCGCCGTGGCCGCGCCCGACGCGGAAGCCGACCTGGCCCTCGCGCTCTCCGGCCCGGCGGGGGCGGCGCCCGGCGGCAGTGCCCGTTACACGCTGTGGATCACCAACACGGGGCCCGCGGCGGCCGCGGCGGTGGTGGTGTACCACGCCCTGCCGCCGCCCCTGCGGTTCGTCGCCGCCACGGACGGCGGCGTGGAGGCGGAGCCGGGCACGGTGCGCTGGTCGGTCGGCTCGCTGTCGCCCTCGGCCGCCCGCAGGCTGACGCTGCATGCCAGCGTCCCCGTCACCGCCGCCGTCGGTCGGGTGCTCAACCGGGCCTGGGTCGGCAGCGCCGTGCCGGATCCCAGGACAGGGGACAACGAGGCGCAGTGGGGAACGGACATCCTGCCCGTGGACCTGCGCGCGGAGATCGGCACCACGGCCGTGGAGGCGCGCCCCGGCGAGCGCATCACGCACACGGTGACGGTGGCCAACGCCAGCGCGGTCGCGGCGGAGGGCGTGCTGCTCAGGGTCGACCTGGCGCCGCGCACCGCGTGGGCGCACGACGACGCCCCGGAGGGTGCCACGCCGTTCACCCGCTCGCTCGGGGCAGGGACGGTGACGTGGTACCGGCCGGCGCTGGCCGGGCCGTCGAGTCGGCAGCTGCAGCTCGTGACGCGGGTGGACGAGGCCGCGCCGCCCGGCACTGTGCTGGCGCACGCGGTGACCGTCGCTTCGGTGACAGTGGACAGCCATCCGGCCAACAACTCGGCCACGTCCGCCGCGCTGACCGTCCGCTGGCCGGACCTCTGGTTGACCAAGTCCGGCCCGGCCGAGCTGGCGGTGGGGGGCCAGGCGGCCTACAACCTGCGCTACGGCAACCGCGGCCCGGGCGGCGCGCCCAACGTCGTGGTCCGCGACGTGCTGCCACCGGAGCTGGAGCTGCTTTCGTCCCTGCCGCCGGCCACCGTCGCCGCCGGCGGCGCGCTGTCGTGGCGTCTGGGTGAGCTGGGCGCCGGCACGGAGGGCATGCTGCGGGTGTGGGCGCGTCTGGCCGGCGGCGTGGCCCCCGGGCGCGTGGTCCGCAACGAGGCCCGCATCGCCAGCGCGGCGACCGATCTCTCGCCGCCCGACAACACGTCCCACGTCGTGTCCGCCGTGGTTGCCGGCGCGCCGCACGAACTTGTCATGCAGGCGCCCGAGTGGGTCGCCGTGGGTGGGGCGAGCGACCCGGTCCTCGTGGAAGTGCGCGACGTGGACGGCCACTGGGTGGCCGACGGCACCGCCGTGCTCTTCGACACCGACTTGGGGCGCCTCGAGGCGGCCAGCCTGGTCACGCGCCAGGGCAAGGTCACCAACACCTTCACCTCCGGCAATCTGGCGGGCACGGCGCGGCTGTCCGCTCGGGCCGGCGCCGTCACCGCTCTGCGCGAGATCGCCGTCGCGCCCGGCGCGGTCGACCGGTTGGACATCACGGTGCAGCCCGCCGCGGCAACGGTTGGACAGACGGTCACCGTGCGCGTCCTGGTTCGCGATCGCTTCGGCAACCCGGTGCGCGACGGCACGCCGGTGCGGTTCGTGCCGCAACACGGCACCGTGCGCCCGCAGAGCGCGGCCACCACGAGCGGCGGCGCGGAGGTGGGCTGGGCCAGCTCGCGCAGCGGGCCGGCGCGGTTGACGGTGGAGTCCGGCGACCGCTCGGCGGAGGCCGTGGCCACCTTCCTGCCCGATGTCCCGGCGACCATCGCGCTCGCGGCCGGCTCGACGCGACTGCCGGTAGACGACGGGCGCGCCACGGTCCGTGCCGTCGTCACCGACCGTTTCGGCAATCCGGTGGCCGACGGCCTGGCGGTGGCGTTCGCCGCCGGCGGCGGGCGTGTCAACCCGGTCGCGGCCAACACCGTGGCGGGGGCCGCGTCGACCACGTTCTACGCCGGTCCGGTGCCGGGGTCCGCCCGGGTGTCGGCGCGGGCGGGGGATGCGGCCGCCCATCTGGACCTGGAGTTGGCGCCGACCGACCTGGTGGTCAGCGGCAGGCTCGACGGCCCGCGCGGCCGAGCCCGTGAATCGCGGACGTATCCGGGCGAGCCGCTCACCTACACCGTTGCGGTCCGCAATCAGGGCCTGGCCGTGGCCCGCGGCGCCCACCTGGCCGTAGGACTGCCCCTCGCCTTCACCGTGAGTCGCGTGGACGCTCCGGCCGGCGTGGCGGAGACCAACGACCCCCCGCCGGGCCTGGGCCCCGATGTGGGTCACGGCTACGTCGACCGCGCCTGGCGGCTGCCCGATCTGGACAGCGGCCGGGCGATCACGCTCACGCTCTCCGGCAAGCTGTCGCGCGCGGCCGCGTGGTCGGCGTTCCAGACGCTGTTCGCCCGCTCGGTGGTCACCACCACGACGGCCGAGGCGTCCGTGTTCGACCTCGTCCACAGCGATCAGGCCGGGGTCCACGCCGCCGACCACCGGGTCACCGTTGCGCTCAACTACATCGGCAGCGTCCCACAGCCCGGCGGGCGGTTGATGTACGAGATCTCGTTCGCCAACCAGACCAGCGGGACCGACGGCGTGGTGTGGATCACCAACACGCTGCCGGCGTACACGACCTACGACAACTGGTCACCCGCCATGGGCACGGAGGCCCGGGCGGCGCACGCGTTCCACGCTTCGTCGCGCGAGCTCGTGTGGGAGGTGGACGGCCAGGCTGCCCTCAGCGGCCGCTTGCGGCTGTGGCTCGACGTGGCGCCGGATGCGCCGCCCCAGAGCGTGGTGCGCAACGTGGTGACCATCGGCGCCTCGGTGTTCGACTACGACCTGGACAACAACGTGAGCCACGACAGCGTGTGGCTGCACGGGGTCAACCTGGTGGCGAGCGCCGAGGCGCCGGACGCCGTCGCCCCGGGCGATGCGTACACCGTGCTGCTGCGGGTCGCCAACGACGCGCTGCGCGACGCGGCCACCAACGTGGTGGTGGCGGCGCGGCCGCCCGCGGGCACGCGACTGGTCCGGACCGAGCCGCCGGCCCTGTTGACGGCCGACGGAGGGTTCTCGTGGCGGCGCGAGGTTCTGGCAGCAGGTGGCGAGTTGGAGCTGGAGGCCACCTTCGAGGTGCCGTCCTCGGCGGCAACGGGCTCGGTGCTGCGCTTTGAGGCCGAGGCCGCGAGCGACCAGTTGGAGAGCTACCCGGCGGACAACCGCGTGGTGGCGGACACGCGGGTGCAGCCGGGCCCACCGTGGTCCCTGCGGCTGCAGGCCTCCGGCACCGAGTTGAGCGCCTGCACCAGCGACGCCCTGGAGCTCGAGGCGCGCGTCCGCGACCGGCACGGCAATCCGGTGGCGGACGGAACGGTCGTCTCGTGGTCGGCCCGGCCGGGCGAGCTGTCCGCGGATCGCTCCGTGACCGCCGCCGGCGTTGCCACGGTGCGGCTCGCGGCCGGGCGGCGGTCGGGCAGCGGCGTGGTCGGCGCGGAGTCGGGCGCGGCGGCCGACACGCTGGCGTTCACCGTCGTGCCCGGCCCGCCGCGCGCCTTGGCGCTGTCCGCCGATCCGCGCGTGGTGCATCGCGGCGGCCGGACACGCCTTACGACGAGCGTTCTCGACGCGTGCGGCAACGAAGTCCTGGACGGTTGGCCCATCCGCCTGACCGCCGAGCGCGGGCAGTTCGAGGGGGCTGCCGGCACCGTGGCGCTGCCCACGCTGGGCGGAGCGGTCCGCGCCACGCTGCTCGTGGGCGACGCGCCGGGCCCGTTGCGCGTGACGGCCAGGCACGGCAACGATCTGGGCGAGACCATGGTTACCGTCGCGGAGCGTCGGCCGGGCATACTCGTTCCCTACGCCGGCCGCTAGCCCCCACCGCGGGCACCGTTCGCGCGGTGGCCCGACCTGCCGTCGGTAACCGGTTCAGCCGGCCGGCTGCCGGCGCCAGGCCGCCAGCAGGGCAAGCTCGGGGTCGCCGTCGGCCAGGAGGAGCGCCGCGGCCTGCCAGTCCCGCTCCGCGGCCTCCGGATCGCCGGCCATCTGGTGCGCCCGGCCGCGCCACGCCAGGGCGGCGCCGTTCCGGGGATCCAGCTCCACCGCGCGATCCAGGTCGTCCAGCGCCTCGGAGGCGCTCTCCAACTCCAGGGCCAACTGGCCCCGCTCCACGTAGGCGGCCACGCAGGCGTCGTTGAAGTCAATGGCCCACCGCGCGTCGCGCCACGCCAGGAACTGCCGTCCCGCCGCCCGGTGCAGGCGTGCGCGTTCCACGTAGAGCAGGTCCAAGTCGGGCACCTGCTCGATGGCCGCCTCAATCTCGGCGCGGGCGCCGTCCTCGTCGTCGGCCAGGCGGCGGGCGCGCGCCACCAACAGCCGGGCTTCGGCCAACTCGGGGTCGAGCTCCGCCGCCCGCAGGGCCGATCGCAGCGCCTCCTCCACCCGCCCCAGCTCGAACTGCGCTTCGCCCAGGCCCAGCCAGGTGTCGGCATCGTCCGGCACGGCTTCCAGGACGCGGGTGTAGTCCGCTTGCGCCAGGGCGAAGGCCCCCATGGACCAATAGGCGTCGCCGCGCAGGCGCAGCGCCTCGGCATGCCCGGGCTCCAGCTCCAGGACACGCGACAGCGCCGCCGCCGCTTCCTCGTCGCGCGCCATCTGGTACAGGGCCCGGCCGCGGAGCAGCCAGCCGTCCGGGTGGTCGGGCCGCAGCGCGAGCACCTCGCCGCAGTCGTCGAGGGCGTCCTCCAGCAGCTCCAGGTCGAGGGCGGCGCGGGCGCGGCCCAGGAACAGCTCGGGATCCGCCGGCGCCAGCTCGAGGCCCTCCTCGAAGGCGCGCACGGCCGCCGCCGCGTCGCCGCCGGCCAGCAAGGCCTCGCCCAGACGGGCGAACAGCCGCACGTCGTTCGGGTCCAGGTCGGCGGCCCTGTTGAGCGCGTCGGCCGCGTCCGTGGCGCGATCGGCGGCCAGGTCGCAGTCGGCGCGAGCCAGCCAGCCCTCCAGCAGCTCCGCGTCCAGCTCGAGGGCGTAGTCGAACTCGTTGCTGGCGTTCTCCAGTTGCCCGAGGTGATGGTACAGCCTGCCGCGGGCCACGAAGATCAGCGGTTCCTCGGTGTGCTGCTCTGCGGCGCGATCCAGGGCGTCGCGCAGCCCCGAGCAGAGCGCGAGCAGGTCACCGGTCTCCGCCAGGCCGACCACCAGGTCCGGCCACTGCGCCGCCGTGAGGGCGTCGGGGTTGCCGGCCGCTGCCAGGAGCTCCTCGCGCGCTTCGTCCGCGCGGCCCAGCGCGCGCAGGGCACGCGCGCGCTCCACCCGAACGGACGGCGCCGGCTCGGGCGCGGAGCCGCGCAAGCCCTCGAGCGCGTCCAGCGCCTCCGCGTTCCGGCCGGCCGCGACCAACTGCCGGACCTCGTCGAGGGTTGCCTCGGTGCGTTCGTCCACGGCAATCGACTCCTTGGTCGGGAGGACGGGAAGCGGCGCCGGCAAGCCCGGCGATGGTATCACCCGGCGCTCGAGGCGTCAACGGCATCCGGGGCGCCGAGGGCCCGCCCCGAGCGCAACCGCGCCAGGAGCGCGCGGTCGTCGGCCGTGATCCCCCCCAGCCGCCACAGCCCGAGGGCGAACACGGCGCCCCCGGCGGGGAGCGAGACACCGAGCGGCGCGCCTAGCGAGTCCAGGGCCGCCATGGCGATGGCCATCAAGCTGGTGGCCATGGCCGGACGCCAGGCGATGACCAGGATGGGCGGGGCGCCCACGTCGCGCAAGCCCCACAGGAACGGCACCATGAGCACGATCTCGGACACGATGGTCACGGCAGCCGCGCCGGAGTACGACCAGCGCGGGATCACGAGCAGATTGGCCACGATGTTGAACGTGGCGGCCAGGAGGAAGCTCCAGGTGATCCAGCGCTGCCGGTTGAGGGCGATGAGCACGTACTGCGTCAGCCCGTTGGCGAACGAGAACGGCAGGAACCAGATCATGATCTGGAGCGCCACGGCGCCGTGCGGCAGGAAGTCCCGGCCGCCCAGAACGCCCACCAGCAGCTCCGCGGCAAAGGTCGTGGCCAGCGCCACGGGCAGGGCCAGGGTGATCAGCCAGCGCAAGGCCAGCACGTAGGTGCGGCGCAGCGCGGCGATGTCGTTGGCGGCGTGGCGGCTCAGAAGCGGGAAGAGCGCCATGGTGACGGCCGGTGGGATGATGAGCAGGGCGTCCACCCACTTGTACGCCGCGGAGTACCAGCCGACGACCACGGCCCCCTGGAGCCGCCGCAACAGCAGCACGTCGATGCGGAAGAAGACGGTCACCAGGAGGTGGTTCAGCATCAGCGGCAGCGATTGGCGGGTCATGACGACCAGGTCCAGGTCGCTGCTCGGAGTGGCCGGGCGCACCCCCAGCTGCCAGGCCAGTGCCGCCAGGACCGCCAGGGTGACCAGGTTGGTGACGATGGACACGGCCGCCAGGCCCACGAACCCCGCGCCCGCCAGCAGCGCGAGAGCGCCCAGGGAGACCTTGACCAGCGTGGCCACGATGCTCACGCCGGCGGGGATGGCCATGCGCTCCAGCCCCTGGAACACGCTGCTCAGGGCGGTGTTCAGATTGCCCGGCAGCAGCGAGATGGCCAGCAGCGACAGGGCCATCGCCGTCTCCCGGCCGACCGGTGCGCCGGAAGCGCGCTCGATGGCCAGGTAGCCCACCAGCGCGGGCACCATGACCAACCACAGCGCAAGGCGCACCAGGCTGGTGCCCACCAGGTACTGGCCGGCCCGGCCCGGCTCGCGCGCCACCTCGCGCGTGGTCAGCAGGTTGAGCCCAAAGTTGGTGAAGATCTCGCCAAAGCCGATGACGGCGATCGCGTAGTAGTAGTGGCCCGCGTTCTCGCTGCCCAGCACGCGCAACATGAGCATGGCGAAGACGAAGTCCACGACCTTGTTGAGCAGCGACGCGGCCATGGGACCGGCGCTGTTCACGGCCACGCGGCGGGCCTGATCGGCCTGGTCGACGTGGACATAGCGGTCCCACAGGGCATACGCGGCCGTCATCAGGAGCACGATCGCGGCCAGGAACGAGACGTAGAGTCCCACCTTGACCGACAGCGGCGAGTACGTCATGCGCACCGTCGACAGGCCCGGCGGCACCGGGACGGCCCGCATGGAGCCGTTGGCGCGGTAGATGGGCACCTCCACGGCCGCGGGGGCGCCGGCAGGCTGGACCGAGGCCCGCCAACCGGGAAACCAGGTGTCCGAGACCACCAGGAACCCGTCCGACGGCGCGCCAACCACCTCGATCTCCAACCGGTTGGGCGAGGCGATGTCGTCGCGAACGCGGGTGGTGGGGCGGAACACCGAGCGACCGCGCGGCAGCGACGCCCAGACCGCGGTGTCCGGCGATTCCTCCAGAAGGACCGTGACGGCGGGATCGAAACCCGCCAGCGCCGACAGCAGCTGGCGGCGATCGCGGATGACCTCCGCGGTTCCGACCACCCAGGCGCGGGGCCGTGCGCGCGCGTTCTCGTACACCAGCACGTCGCCGCTGAACACCAGGTCCAGCTGCAGTTCCTCGGCAGCGTCGATGGGCGCGCCGGTCACCACGTAGCGGCCGCCCATGGCTGCCAGCGCCGGATGGGAGAGGCTCTCCAGGCGCGACAGGTTGCCGACCCGATTGTACGCCAGCATGTCGTGGCGCGGCCCGTCGGGCGAGAGGTCCGTGGCGCCGGTGTCGATGGCGTTGAACGTCTCCACCGCCCACGCGGGCAGCAGGGAGTCGTAGGCGCGGACGTCGCCGACCGGCGCCCGCATGGCGGTGTTGGGCCACAGGACCTTGGTCGGGCCAAAGCCGACCACGCGCCCCCACTTGGCCTCGCCGGCGTCCGCGAGCCAGGCCAGGGCCGGCGGGCGCGCCTCGGCCAGACCCGGGTCCACGGCGGGGTTGAACCGCGCGCCGACCAACGTGAGATCGGCGGCCACCGTGGCCACTGCCAGCAGGCCGGCCAGCCGTCGCGCGCGCGGCGAGCCGGAAGCGCGGTGCAGGGCGATCAGGGCCACGCCCGAGAGGGCGGTGAACAGGGCCAGGTGCGCCAGGTTCCAGAACTGGTAGGACGCCATGGCGCTCGCGGCGTCAAACCGGGACAGCGCCGCCTCCAAGGCCCCGTCGGCCCGGCCCAGGACCGCTTCCACCGCCGCCGTCCAGGCACGCGGTCGCTGCAACGCCACCCACAGCACGGCGCCTGCGCCGGCGCCCGCGGTCACGAGCAGGCCGCCGAGTGCGCCCGCCCAGCGTGGCCCGTCGCCGCGGGCGACGCGGTCGGCACCCAGGCCGGCCAGCACCACGGCGCACAGCGCGGCCGGGAAGACCCACCGGAAGGGGGTGTGCAGCTGGTCGAAGCCGGGCAGGCCGGCGAACAACAGGCGATAGGTCGGCAGGCCGAAGGCAAAGGACAGGCTGAGGGCGCCGAAGCCGGTCAGGAAGAGCGCCAGGCGCCGGCGCCCGCCGGCGGCCAGGCCGACGAAGGCGAGCACGAGGGGCAGGAGGCCCAGGTAGGCCGCTGCCTCCACGTAGTTCTTGGTGCCCCATGCCGTGCCCCACATGGCGTCGCCGACCGTGGCGACGCGCCTGCGGCGCTCGATGTCCCAGACGGCGTGGTGGGCCGGGTTGCCGTACGCATCCGGCACGACAAACGTCACCGCCTGACGCAGGCCAAAGGCGTAGCCCGCGACCGTCTCGTAGGACTCGGAGCCGCTGCGCCAGTTGACGCGCGCCAGCTCCGCCATGGGCACCATCTGCACGCCGGCCAGCATCACGCCGGCGGCCGCCGCGCCCGCCAGCCACAGCGTCGCGCGGGCGGCCGCGTGCCGGCCCACGCTTGACGCCAGCTGCGCCAGACGGAACGCGGCATGGGCAGCCGACAGAATGGCGGCGTAGTACAGCAGCTCTACGTGACCGCTGAGCGCGGACAGGGCGGTGGCCGCGGCCAGCAAGAGGAGCCACGGCACCGTCCGTCCGCGCGGCAGCCAGCCGCGCGCTCCTCGCTCGCCGCCGGAGCGCGTCACCGCCTCGATGCCGGCCAGCACGATGGGCGCCCACACCAGCACGCCCTGGATCATGGGGAAGACGACGTTGGTGACCATGATGGCGCTGGACGACCACGACGCGCCCATGACCAGCGACGCCGCGCGACCCAGGCGCAGCGTCCGGCCCAGCACGTAGGCGTTCAGACCGGCCAGCCAGAAGGCGATCAGGGCGCCAAGCGTGAAGGCGTGCTCCACAGGCAGCGCCAGAAACAGCAGCATGGACGGATACAGCAGCGAGTGCTGGCCGGCGGCCAGGAACGGCAGGCCGCCGAGAAGGTACGGGTTCCAGAGCGGCACCTGGCCGTCACGCAGGGTGTCCGCGGCAAAGCGCTTCCAGACGTCGTTCTGGTAGACCAGGTCGGCCACCAGGGCGTTGTCCGCGTCGGCCACGCCCCGGGCCTGCAGGTGCGCGCGGTACACCGGGTCGCTCGCCAGGACGTCGTACGGCACGAGCGTCTGCAGGCCGGCCAGGTTGGGCGCCAGCAGGATGACGGGCGCCACCAGCAACAGGGCACCGACGGACAGGGCGCGACCGAGCCCTCTCTTGAGGCCGCGCCGACGCCAAGGCCGCCGCGCTTCGACCGTCACGACGCTACGCGGGAGCCGTGGCGGTCTGACGCCGACACGCTGCCGTCCGGGGACGCGTCACGGATCGCCGCAGGGTGCATGCAGGTGGCGGAGTGTAGCCAGCCGCGGAGCGGGCGGCAAGCTACCGCCGGCGGGCACCGCGGTCACACGGCGCCGCGGGTGCGGGAGCGAACGGGGGGGAGGCGCCGGCCACCGGAACAGAACACACCGCCCGTGACGGGCGGTGTGGCAGGGCCTTGGCGGCCGAGAAGCGTCAGGCGTCCGCGGAGGCGCGACTGCGCTGCAGCGCGCGCACGAGGCGCGACTTGCGGCGCGAGGCGTTGTTGCGATGAATGGCACCCTTCTGGGACGCCACGTCCAGCGCCTGGCACGCCCGGCGAACGGCGTCCGCCGCCTCGTCCAGATTCCCCTGATTCATGTTCAGGCGGGCCCGCTTGACGAACGTCCGGGCGCGCGTGCGGTACCAGCGATTGCGTTCCGCGCGCTTCACCGCCTGGCGGGCGCGCTTCTCTGCGGACAGCGTGTTGGCCAACGGACTCCTCCACCGAAACGGGCAGGCAAGAACGTGGCGCGTCCGACGCGGACGCGACGCAGCATTATAGGCCGCCAGGCACGGGCGGCCAAACACTCGCCGCCGTCGGCCCGGAGAGCGCCGCGCGCTCGGAGGCGGCCACCCGGAACTGTGTCTCGTAGAGCGAGGCGTACAGGCCGCCGCGCTCGAGCAGCTCGGCGTGGCGACCGGACTCGACGACGCGGCCGCCGTCGAACACCAGGATGGTGTCGGCGGCCAGGACCGTGGACAGGCGATGCGCGATGACCAGGCTGGTGCGCCCGCGCATGAGTCGCTCCAGCGCCTCCTGGATCAGGGCCTCGCTGCGGCTGTCGAGGTGGCTGGTGGCCTCGTCCAGCACGAGCACCGTGGGGTCCTTGAGGATCACCCGCGCCAGGGCCAGGCGTTGCTTCTCGCCACCCGACATCCGGTAGCCGCGCTCGCCCACCACGGTGTCGTAGCCCTCCGGCATGTCGGTCACCACGTCGTGCACGTTGGCGGCACGGCACGCCGCCTCCAACTCGGCGTCGTCGGCCTGGGGCCGGGCGAACAGCAGGTTGGCGCGCACCGTGTCGTGGAACAGGTACGGCTCCTGCGTCACCATGCCTATGTGACGGGCCACGGAGGCCAGGCTCAGGTGGCGCAGGTCGTGGCCGTCCAGCGAGATCCGGCCGCGCGACGGATCGTACAGCCGCGTGACGAGGTAGGTCACGGTGGTCTTGCCGGCGCCCGAAGGGCCGACGAGGGCAATCATCTTCCCCGGCTCGGCTTGGAAGCTGATGCCGGCCAGGGCCCAGACGTGCCCGGCCGCGGCCTCCGGCCGCGACGGATCGTCCGCCGTGTGGTGGCGGTAGCCGAACCACACGTCGTGGAACGCGAGCGCGCCGCGCGCGTGGCGCAGCTCGAGGGCGTCGGGCCGCTCGTCCACCTCCACCGGCAGGTCCATGTAGTCGAAGACGCGCTCGAAGCTCACCAGCGACGTGGCGAACTCCACTTGTATGTTGGACAGACTGGAGAAGGGCTGGTACAGCCGGCCCACGTAGGCGGCAAAGGTGACGATGAGGCCGGCGCTGAGCTGCGCCTGCAGCGCCAGGAGGCCGCCCACCCAGTACATGAGCGCCGTGCCCAGCGCGGTGGCGATGCCCAGGCCAAGGAAGAACCAGCGCCCCACGACCGCGCGCCGGATGCCCACGTCGCGAACCGCGCCGGCCGCGGCGTCAAAACGGGCGCCCACGTCCGGCTGCCGGCCGAACGTGCGAACCAGGAGGGCGCCGCTCACGTTGAGCGTCTCCTGCAGCTCGCTGGACATGCGGGCGTCGTGCTCCGCCGCCTCGCGCCGGATGCGGCGCAGGATCCGCCCCACGCGACGCGTGGGCAGCAGGAACAACGGCAGGGCGGCCAGCGCCACCAGCGTCAGGCGCCACTCCAACCGCAACATGATGGTCAGCGTGGTGACCAGCGTCAGCATGTTCGCGATCAGGTTGGGGATGGTGTTGGTGACGGCGCTCTGGGCGCCGACGACGTCATTGGAGAAGCGGGAGATGATCTCGCCGGTCTTGGTGTCGGTGAAGAAGCGCAGGCCCATGCGCTGCATGTGCGCGTACATGGCCGCCCGCAGGTCGAAGATGAGCCCCTCGCCGATGATGGCGGAGATCTGGCGCTGGGCGACCCCGAGCAGGCTGCTGGACACGGGCACCACCAGCAGCCCCAGTGCGAGCAGGTTGAGGGAGCTGACGTCCAGCGAACCGTCGACGAGGCTGTTGATCAGCCGGCCGTACAAGAGCGGCGGCACCAGCTCGATGACGGCGATGGCCAACAGAAGACCCACCATGGCCGCGATGCGGCCGCGGTACGGGCGCGTCCAACGCCACACGCGCAGGAGGAGCGCGCGGTCGACTGTGGGTTGATCACGCGACTCGTCATAACGTAGAAACGCCCACCAACCTGGTCCGTGCACGGTGCTCGCTCTCCCGGGGTGTGGCTGTCCGCGCGGCGACGCTAGCGGAGGCCGCCGGTCGCGTCAAGTCGACAACGGGCTCGCCATGCGTATCCTCAAGGGCCGCGAGGGCCATCGGGCCCGTCGAGTCGCACCAGGGAGAACAACGATGACCACCGATGCCCGCCCGGAGTCCGACGCGCGGCCGCGAACCATGGGGCAGCAGTACGGCCGTCGATCGTGGGCCGAGCCGTGGAAGATCAAGATGGTGGAGCCGTTGACCATGATCGACCGCGACGATCGCGCGCGCGCGCTCGAGGAGGCCGGCAACAACACGTTCCTGCTGCGTTCGCAGGACGTGTACATAGACCTGCTCACGGACAGCGGCACCAGCGCCATGAGCGACCGCCAGTGGGCGGGCATGATGCTGGGTGACGAGGCCTACGCGGGCAGCGCCAACTTCTTCCGCCTGGAGGCGGCGGTGCAGCAGCGCTACGGCTACCGCTACCTGGTGCCCACCCACCAGGGCCGCGGGGCGGAGCACCTGATCAGCCGGGCGGCCATCCGGCCGGGGCAGTACGTGCCCGGCAACATGTACTTCACCACCACGCGGCTGCACCAGGAACTGGCCGGCGGTGTGTTTGCGGACGTCATCGTGGACGAGGCGCACGATCCGCGCGACCCGCACCCGTTCAAGGGCAACGTGGACGTGGACAAGCTGCAGGCGCTCGTGGAGCGGGTGACGGCCGACGGCATTGCCTACGTCAGCCTGGCCGGCACGGTCAACATGGCCGGCGGTCAGCCGGTCAGCATGGCCAATGTCAAGGCCGTTCGCGCCTGGTGCGACCGACACGGCATCCCGTTGTACCTGGACGCCACGCGCATGGTGGAGAACTGCTTCTTCATCCAGGAGCGCGAGGCGGGTTACGCCGACACGCCCATCGCGGACATCCTGCGCGAGTTCTGCTCGTACACCGACGGCGCCTGGATGAGCGGCAAGAAGGACCATCTGGTGAACATCGGCGGCTGGGTGGCGGTGAACGACCGCCAGCTGTTCGAGGAGCTGCGCAACGAGGTGGTCATCTACGAGGGACTGCACACGTACGGCGGGATGGCGGGTCGTGACATGGAGGCCATGGCCATCGGCATCCACGAGTCGGTGCAGGACGAGTACGTGCGCAGCCGCGTGGGCCAGGTGCGCTACCTGGGCGAGCTGCTGACGCACTGGGACATCCCCATCGTGCAGCCGGTGGGCGGTCACGCCATCTTCCTGGACGCGCGGGTGTTCTACGCCCACCTGCCGCAGGACCGCTTTCCGGCCCAGACGCTGGCGGCCGAGTTGTACCTGGACTCGGGCGTGCGCGGCATGGAGCGCGGCGTGGTCAGCGCCGGCCGCGACCCCGAGACGGGCGAGCACCGCTACCCGCAACTGGAGCTCATGCGG
>Ga0114946_10000543_pt1 | contig 25396 bp, 24 predicted proteins | sample WalLakDeSediment_FD_88676 | JGI IMG/M metagenome (GOLD analysis project Ga0114946, IMG submission 88676) | Lake sediment microbial communities from Walker lake, Nevada to study Microbial Dark Matter (Phase II) - Walker Lake 11/02/13 Deep Sediment | ecosystem: Environmental > Aquatic >... | reverse complement strand
CATCGCGATCCATGCTGGTCAGCAGGATTTCCCCCGCGCCGTATTCGGCCATCCGCCGCGCCCACTCGACGGCGTCGATGCCGGTGGGCCGCCGGCCGCCGTGGGTGAAGATTTCCCAGCGCGGCGGTTCGGTCGGTTGCCGCACGGACTTGGCGTCGATCGCCACGACGATGCACTGGTTGCCAAAGCGTTCGGCGGCCTCGCGGACGAACTCGGGATTGGCGATCGCCGCTGTATTGATGGACACCTTGTCCGCGCCGGCGTTCAGCATCCGCCGCACGTCGCTCAGGGCGCGGATGCCGCCGCCCACGGTCAGTGGAATGAAGACTTCGCTGGCGACTTGTTCGACGACCTGCACCATCGTTTCGCGGTCGTCGGAGCTGGCGGTGATGTCGAGAAAGGTAATCTCATCCGCGCCCTGCTCGTCGTAGCGGCGGGCGATTTCCACCGGATCGCCGGCGTCGCGGATCTCCACGAACTTGACGCCCTTGACCACCCGGCCGCGATCCACGTCCAGGCAGGGAATGATGCGTTTCGCCAGACCCATCAGCCGTTCTCCTCGGCGTCGGCCAGTTGCTGGGCGGCGGCGAAGTCGATGCTGCCTTCGTACAAGGCCCGGCCGATGATCGCGCCCATGATGCCCTCGGCTTCCACCGCGCACAGCGCCCGGACGTCGTCCAGGGTGCTGACTCCACCGGAGGCGATGACCGGGATCGAGATCGCCTGCGCCAGCCGGACCGTGGCTTCGACGTTGACGCCCTGCATCATGCCGTCGCGGCCGATGTCGGTGTAGATGATCGCCTCGACGCCGTCGCGCTCGAAAATCCGCGCCAGATCGACCACTTGGTGCTTGGATAGCTTGGACCAGCCGTTGATGGCGACTCGCCCGTCCCTGGCGTCCAGCCCCACGATCACATGACCGGGGTATTCCAGGCATAGATCACTGATGAAATGCGGTTCCTGCACGGCCTTGGTGCCGATGATAACGAACTGGACGCCTGCGTCCAGATAGGCGTCCACGGTCTGTTCGTCGCGGATGCCGCCGCCGACCTGGATCGGTAGATCGGGAAAGGTTTGGGCGATACGACGGATCACCTGGGCGTTGACCGGCTGGCCGGCGAAGGCGCCGTTCAGATCCACCAGATGCAGGCGGCGGGCGCCGGCCTCCACCCAGCGTCCGGCCATCGCCACCGGGTCGTCCGAGAAGATCGTCGAATCCTCCATGCGCCCCTGACGCAGGCGCACGCACTGGCCGTCCTTCAAATCAATCGCGGGGATGAGCAACATGGCATGTTTCCACTCTGACCACTGATTACGAGGGATTCCAGTCCACGAAGTTGGCGAGCAACCGCAGTCCCGCTTGGGCGCTCTTTTCCGGGTGGAACTGTACGGCGAAAATATTGTTCCGCGCGAGGGCCGAGGCGAACGCGAAACCGTAGTCGGTGCGGCCGGCTGCCAGGGCCTCGTCGGCGGGTTGTGGGTAGTAGCTATGGACGAAATAAAATCGGCTGTCCTGAGGAATGCCGCTCCACAACGGATGGCCGACGGTCTGATGGACCTGGTTCCAGCCCATGTGCGGCACCTTGAGCCGCTCGCCGGTGACGGGATCGCGCAGGTCGCCGAACCAGATCACCCGGCCCGGCAGAACGTTCAGACAGGCGACGCCGCCGTTTTCCTCGCTGAACTCCAGCAGCGCCTGCGGTCCCAGGCACAGTCCGAGGAACGGTTTGCCGAGCGCGGCTTCCCGAACCACGTCCAACAGATTCCAGTGGGCCAGTTCGCTCATGCAGTCGCGGATCGAGCCCTGGCCGGGAAACACCACCCGATCGGCCTGCAAGATCTCGTGACGGTCGTGGGTGACCAGCACCTGGGCTTGGGGGGCCACATGTTCGAGCGCCTTGGCGACGGAGCGCAGATTGCCCATGCCGTAGTCGATGATCGCGATGCGGGTCATGCGGGAAAACTCACGGGAGTGTGGAGTGCTGGGGGTGATCTTACAGGCTACCCTTGGTCGAGGGAACGCCGGTCACGCGCGGATCGCGTTCGACCGCCAGGCGCAGGGCGCGGCCGAACGCCTTGAATACGGTCTCGGCGATATGGTGGGCGTTGCGACCGCGGAGATTGTCCACGTGCAGGGTTACCAGGGCGTGGTTGACGAAGCCCTGAAAGAATTCACGGAACAGGTCCACGTCGAAGTCGCCGATCCGGGCGCGGGGGAATTCGACGTGGTATTCCAGGCCGGGCCGCCCGGAGCAGTCGAGCACGACCCGCGACAGCGCTTCGTCCAGGGGCACGTAGGCATGGCCGTAACGGCGGATGCCGTGCTTGTCCCCCAACGCCTGTTGGAACGCCTGACCCAGAGTGATGCCGATATCCTCGACGGTATGATGGGCGTCGATATGCAGGTCGCCCCGCGCTTCGACGTCCAGATCGATCAGCCCGTGGCGGGCGATCTGATCGAGCATGTGATCGAGAAAGGGCAGGCCGCTGGACAGCCGGGCGTGGCCCGCGCCGTCCAGATTGACGCGCGCCTGAATCCGGGTTTCCAGCGTATCGCGCTTGACCGTCGCTATGCGTGCCGACATGAGGAGTTTCGGAGGTTGCAAGTCAGTGGATGTCGATGCAAGCCTGATTATGAACCGCCGGCGGGTTCTCCGCAAAGCGAATGATGCATTTAACAAGCATGGTGAATCGTACCGGTTTCACCAATGGCTGTACGGAGCGAGAAGACATGGGAAACAAATCGATTCTTGGCGGGTTGGCCGTCATCGTCCTGTTGGTCGGCGCGAGTTGTTCGGGCGGGCGGTCACCCCTGAATCTGGGCGTGACCGAGGGCCGGCTGACGCCGTGCCCTGGCTCGCCGAATTGCGTGTCGTCGCAAGCGACCGACGCCGACCGGCGCGTCGAACCGCTGCGTTATGCGGACGATTTCGCCGAGGCCCGAGCGCGACTGCTGGAGATTTTGCGTGGGATGGAGCGGGTCCAGATTCAACGGGCCGACGACGACTACCTCCACGCCGAATTCCGCTCGGCGGTGTTCGGCTTCGTGGACGACGTGGAGTTCTACTTCAGTCCTCCCGGCGTGATCCAGGTGCGCTCGGCGTCGCGGACCGGATACTATGATTTCGGAGTAAATCGGAACCGGGTGGAGCGGATCCATCAAATCTGGCGGACCAATCGCTCTCCCGCCAGCGGGGGATAAACGGTGACTTCGCCGCTTGCTGTCCTTGGGGGGTTAAGACTAACGCCCCACCCACCCTACATGACGCACATTTTGACGGTGGTCAGTGCCTCAAGCCCGCCTCGCTCCCAGCGTTGAAAGCGGTACGGCCAAGCGTGTTCGGCATCGGCCGAATGCGCTTCCTCCCAGTCCAGCCGCCAATCCCGCGCGTCCCATTCCGGGAACCAGGCGTCGCCGGGCACGTCGGTCTCCACCCGCGTAAGATACAGCCGCTCGGCCAGCGGCAAACTTTGCGCGTATACCGACGCCCCACCGATGACCATGATCTCTGGAACCGCGCCGGCGGCTTGTAGCGCTTCGTCGAGGGAGCGCGCCACGGCGCAGCCGGGAGCATGGTAGCCAGGCGCCCGGCTGAGCACGATCATCCGCCGGCCCGGCAAGGGTCGTCCGATGGATTCCCAGGTAAGCCGGCCCATCAGCAGCGGCTTGCCCATCGTGGTTTGTTTGAAGAAGCGCAGATCCGCCGGCAACCGCCAAGGGAGACGGTTATCGCGGCCGATGACCCGGTTGCGGGCCAGCGCGGCGATGAGAGCCAGTGGCGGCGTCATGCCGGCTTCTTCGACGGCCAGTCGAGCGCCGGCACGCTCCAGTCCGGCGCCTCCGGCGCATCCAGCCGGATGGCGGTCAGCCGGTTGCCCCACACGCAACCGCTGTCCAGAGCGTAGAGGCCCGGCGCGCGGTAGTAACCCAGCGCCGCCCAGTGGCCGAACACGATGTTGAGATCGGCATTGCGCCGACCCGGCACGGCGAACCAGGGCAGCAAACCCGGTTCCTGACTGCCGAGCGAGCCTTTCTCGGCGAAGGACAGCGTGCCGTCCACCGTGCAGAACCGCATCCTGGTTAGGGCATTGACGCTGAAGCGCAGTCGGTCGTAGCCCGTCAAATCATCCCGCCAGCGGCGCGGCTCGCCGCCGAACATCCGCCCCAGAAATTCCCGATAGCCCGGACCGCGCAACGCCGTTTCCACTTCCGCCGCGCAGCGTTGCGCCAGCGCCAAATCCCATTGCGGCGGCAAGCCGGCGTGAACCATGGTGAAACCGAGCACTGGGTCATGGTGGAGCAGCGGGCAAAAGCGCAGCCAGTCCAACAATTCGTCGTGGTCGGGCGCGTCCAGGATCGAATGAAAAGTATCCTTGCGCTTGAGCTTGACCTGCCCGGCCGCGATCGCCAGCAAGGTCAGATCGTGATTGCCCAGCGCCACCACCGCCCGTTTGCCCAGTCCATGCACCAACCGCAGCACCTCCAACGAGCGCGGTCCGCGATTGATCAGATCGCCGACCAGCCATAGCTGGTCGCTCGCCGGATCGAAGCGCAGCAGGTCGAGCAACCGGCGCAGCGGGTCGTAACAGCCTTGAATGTCGCCGATGGCGTACACGGCCATGGTTCACCTCTTCAGGGCGGGGGGATCGCCGGCATGGCGATCATGGCAACGCCAGAATGGCGTCTCGGTTGGTCCAGGATGCGACTCGGGCGGCGGCCAAGGATCGTGGTAGCCATTCACCCTCGCTGTGTTCGGCGGGATTCAGAACGATGGGGCGACGTTCCGGCAGGTAGACCCGGAAAACGTGTTCGAGGTTCTCCGTGACCTCCGGCGCGTAGCGATGCCGCCAGGGCGGCAGGATCGGAAAGCGATTGGTCACGCCGCGGGCGATGACCTCCACCTCAGCGCCCAAGCCGGTCTCCTCGCGCAATTCCCGGCGCGCCGCATCCAGCGGGTCGGTTTCCTCCCAGCGCAAACTCCCGGTCACCGACTGCCAGAAGTCGGGCGGCTGGCGACGGCGCAGCACCAGAACCTCGCCGGCGGCAGTGTAAACCACCACCAGCACCGATTCCGGGCGTTTGTAGCAGGGCGCAATCCCCCCGTCGCCGCAGCCCCCCTCTTTGGCAAAGGGGGGTTGGGGGGGATTTTTCAATGAAGCCCTCACGCGCGCATTCAAGGCACGCGGCGCAGCCGGATGTTGAGATCGTGTAGTTGCGCCTCGGTGACCGGCGCCGGCGCCTGAGTCAGCAGGCAGGCGGCGCTTTGCGTCTTGGGAAAAGCCATCACGTCGCGGATGGAGCTGGCCCCGGCCATCAACATCACCAGCCGGTCCAGCCCGAACGCCAGCCCCCCGTGCGGCGGACAGCCGAACTTCAGCGCGTCCAGCAGAAAACCGAACTTGGTTCGCGCCTCCTCGGGGCCGATGCCGAGCAGTTCGAACACCGTGCTTTGCATCTCCTGGCGGTGGATACGCACCGAGCCGCCGCCGAGTTCGGTGCCGTTCAGCACCATGTCGTAGGCGCGCGACAGGCAGCGTTCCGGATGGGCGCGCACTTCGGCGGGATCGTCGGTGCGGGGGGCGGTAAAGGGATGATGCAGGGCATTCCAGCGCTGGGCCTGCTCGTCCCATTCGAACATCGGGAAATTCACCACCCACAGCGGCGCCCACTCGCTGTTGACCAGGCCGAGATCGTGACCGACCCGCAGCCGCAGCGCGCCCAGCGCATCGTTGACCACCTTGGCCGAATCGGCGCCGAAGAAGATCAGATCGCCATTCTCCGCGCCGGTGCGGGTGAGGATCTTGGCCAGCACGTCGTCGGGCAGGAATTTCACGATCGGCGCTTGCAGTCCTTCGCGCCCGGCGTCGACGTCGTTGACCTTGATATAGGCCAGCCCCTTGGCGCCGTAGCGACCGACGAACTCGGTATAGCCATCGATCTCGCGACGGGTCAGTTTACCGCCGTCCGGCAGTCGCAAGGCCGCCACCCGGCCGCGCGGGTCCTGGGCCGCCGTAGCGAACACCTTGAAATCCACGTCCGCCATCAAATCCGACAGTTCGGTCAGTTCCAGCGGGATGCGTAAATCGGGTTTGTCGGAACCATAGCGCTGCATCGCCGTTTCGTAGGGCATGCGCGGGAACGGATCGGGCAAATCGACATCCAGCACTTCCTCGAACAGGGCGCGGATCATGGCTTCCAGCAGATCGGTGATCGCCTGCTCGTCCATGAACGAGGTTTCGATGTCGAGCTGAGTGAACTCCGGCTGGCGGTCGGCCCGCAGATCCTCGTCGCGGAAACAGCGCACCACCTGATAGTAACGGTCCATGCCGGCCATCATTAGCAATTGCTTGAACAACTGCGGCGACTGCGGCAGGGCGAAGAAACTGCCGGGATGCGTTCGGCTGGGCACCAGATAGTCGCGAGCGCCTTCCGGGGTGGCCTTGGTCAGCATCGGGGTCTCGATGTCCAGGAACCCATGCAGGTCCAGGAACCGGCGCAACGTGTTGATGACCCGGGTGCGCAGACGCAAGCGTTCCTGCATCACCGGCCGGCGCAGGTCGAGATAACGGTAACGCAGCCGCACTTCCTCGGAGGTGTCGTCGTCGTCCAACTGGAACGGCAGCGGCTCGGAGCGGTTGAGAATCTCCAACTCGCGGGCCAGCACTTCCACCGCGCCGGTGGCGAGGTTGGGATTTTCGGTGCCCTCGGGCCGGCGGCGCACCCGCCCGACCACCCGCAGCACGAATTCATTGCGCACCCGCTCGGCGGCGGCGAAGGCGTCCGGTACGTCGGGGTCGATCACCGCCTGCACCAGACCCTCACGGTCGCGCAAATCGATGAAAATGACTCCGCCATGATCGCGGCGGCGGTGCGCCCAACCGCAGAGGGTGACATCCTGATCGAGCAGGGCTTCGGTGACTTGGCCGCAATAGTGGCTGCGCATGGCGTCTGATTTCCGTCTGACGAAACAAGGCTGAGGAGGGAATCGGCGGACCTGAGACCGCTTTTGGAAGCAGCAATAGTACGAACTCGGGTTACCCGTCGCAACCTTGCAAACCACCAGAGAAAACGAACGGCAAATCCAGGATGGGGATCGGCTGACCGCCGCGCTGGAAACAGGAGATCGACAGCGTTCGCCAGCCGCTCGGTTGCTCCGGCAGCGCGCAAGCCTGCTCGTCGGCGACGCGCGCCCGCTCCGGGATGGCGGCCAGCAGCAACGCGCCGTAATCCGGCTCCGCTCCCGGCCGCGGCTGATGGGCAAACACGCCCGCCAGCGTCCGCTGGCGTGACGCGGGCTGCCCGCGCAGCCAGGCGGCCACATCCATGACCGGCAACAGCAGATTGTTCCAGACCAGGATCTGGCGGCAGTAGAACGGAGTCCGGGGCACATCCAGCAGCGTCGGCGTTTCGATCAGATGCACCATCTCGCGCTCGCCCACGGCGGCGCGAAACTCAAAGTCCAGCGTCAGCACCCAGGCCATCGCTTGCCGGGGCGGAAGTTCAGGCATCGTCATGCTCCCCGGTGGCGATCAGGCGCGCGATATGCTCGGCGGTGGTCGCGCCGCCCAGACCGGCATCAAGGAGCGCCAGGGCCTCGATGGGCGAGCCCGGCAACCTCATGCACGCCGGCAACGGGAACAGAGGAGGCGGATCCGCCAGGCTTTCGATCTGGTCGCAGACCAGGCCGAACCGGTCGGCCCCGTTGTCCAGCAACAGGCAGAGCCGACGTTTCTCCGGCATTCGCGCCATCACCCGCAATTCGCCGGACATGCAGTACACCGGCCACCACGCATCCCGGTAGGCGATGGCGCCGATGCTTCCTGGCGGCCGGACCTCCGGGTCGATGTCCAACAGCGGCTCCAGCGACGCCACTTCCGCCTGGGGCAGCAGCCATCGGCGTCCGTCGAGGACCAATACGGCCAGCGCCGCCAGTGGTTCATGGTTCATGATCGCCGCAACAGCCGGTGAACTTGATCCAGCAACTCATCCTCGACGAACGGCTTGGTCAAATAGACATCGACGCCCGCGCGTTCGGCTTCGCGCCGATGCTTGGCGGTGGACCGCGAGGTGATCATGATGACCGGCAGGTCGCGGGTCGCCGGATTGGCGCGGAGATGGGAGGTCAATTCCAGGCCGTTCATGCGCGGCATTTCCAAATCCGCCAGGACGATATCCGGACGGCGGCCCTGGATAATCGCGATGGCCTCCAGACCATCGCGCGCGGTGCGCACCTCAAAGCCGGCGTCCTGCACGCATTGCGCCAGCGAGCGGCGGGCGCTCAGGGAATCATCCACCGCCAGGGCGAACGGGCGGCGCGCTTCGGTGGCGCTTGGGACGGCGGGTCCGACGATTGGCGACGCTGGCCGGAATACCGCTGGAGCGCGCAACAGTTCCGGCAGATCCAGCACCGGCGCCACGCTGCCATCGCCCAGAATGGTGGCGCCGACGATACCGTTTAGTTTAGGCAGGTAGGCTCCCAGATTCTTGACCACCAGGTCGCGGCTGTCCACGATGTTCTGGACCAGCACGGCGCGCCGGTTGCCGGTCTCCTCGCGCACCAGCAACACCGCGGGCGCGACGCGGGCGCTGGCGCGGCGATCCGGCGGCAGATCGAGCAAAGCGTCCAATGCGGTGAGTTCGTGGAAGTCCTCACCGATCTGGAAGAGAGTCGCCTTGCCCATCTTTTGCATCTTGCCGACCCCGGAGTACAAAATCTGCTCGATGCCCCGGTCGGAAATGGCGTACAGACGATTCCGCACGCGCGCCAGCAGGGCATGCGTGGCGATCAAGGTCACCGGCAGCCGAATTTCCATCAGGCACCCCGCGCCGGTTCTGGATTCGATGCGCAGCGAGCCTTTCATCGCCAGCAAGCGGCTGTACACCACGTCCATGCCGATGCCGCGTCCCGAGGTCTGGGTGGTTGCGTCGCGGGTGGAAAAACCCGGCAGCAGGATCAATCGTTCCAGTTCGGCGTCTTCAAGCGCGGCGTCGGCGGCGAGCAGGCCGCGCGCCACCGCCGTGCGGCGAATCGACGCCCGGTCCAGTCCCGCGCCGTCGTCCCGACAGCGAATCACGATGCTGTTGCCTTCGCGCGCGAAGCTGAGTTCGATTCGTCCGCGCCGGGGCTTGCCCAGACGCTGGCGTTGGTCCGGCGGTTCGATGCCATGATCCACGGCGTTGCGCAACAGATGCATCAACGGATCCACCATCTCGTTCAACACATTGCTGTCGATCAAGGTGTCGGCGCCGCGCGCCGCCAGTTCCGCCTCCTTGTCCACCAGCCGGCATGTCTGGCGCACGCTGCGCTGCAAGCGGGGAACCAGGGTCTGGATCGGCACCATGCGGGTGCGCAACACCGCTTCCTGACTTTCTCGATGCAGGCGGCCCTGGTCCACCAAAAAGGTATCCAGCGCGGCCAGATTCTCCTCAATGCCGCGGCTTAGTTCGCGGGTGTCGGTGGCGGCTTCCACCAGGCGGTGGGTGATGGTGTTGAGTTCGTTGTATTGTTCCAGCTCCAGAGGGTCGAAATCACCGCGCTGAAACGACTTGGACAGCGGCGACGAGACATTGCGAATGTCGACCAGTTGTTCCAGTTCGGCGGTCAGTTGCTGGAACAACCGGTTTTGGCTCATCGCCGATCGGGTTTGCGCGATGGTTCTACGGACGCGTTCCTGAACTTGACCGGTGAGGATGATGCTTTCGCCCACCAGCCGGAGCAGGTTGTCCACCAGATGCGCGGGAACCCGCAACATCGCTTCGGGCGCGGGCGCGGGTTGAGACACGGTCGGCGCGGGTTCGGGCGTCGGCGCGGATTCCGATGCGAGACGGAATGGAGCGGATTCGGACGGGATCGCTGGCTCCGTCCGGGCGACCGACGGCGCCGGCTCCTCGGCGGCGGGCGCCCCAGTCCGGTCGATGCGATTGGCCCAATCCAGCACTTCCTGCAACACGGCGCGCGCTTGCGCCGGTGGAGAACCGATGCCGAGCAACGCCTCGCTCATGGACTCCAGACAATCGGCCGCGTTTTGCAACGTGTCGGCCAACGGTCGGTTGGGTAACGCGCCCTGCTTGGAGAGCGCTTGCAGGATGTCCTCGATCTGGTGGGTCAGCATGGCGATGCCGCGCACCCCGACGGTGTTGCCGGCGCCTTTCAGAGTGTGGGCGATGCGCTGCGCGACCTTGACCTCCTCAAGCCGACCTTCACCGGCGGCCAAGCGCTGGATGGCGGCGGAAAATTCGGCGGTCTGGCCAGGCAATTCCCGCAATAGTCCATCCAGCAACTCCGGATTGACATCGGTCGGCAATTCCAGCGACACGTCTTCGGGGCGCGCCTCCCGCGGCCGCGCTTCCGCGCCCTCTTCCTCGGTCGCCAGCTTCGCCGAGACCAGTAATTCGATCAACGGAGTGACTTCCGCGGCTGAGAGGGGTTGCGGCCAGACCGGATCTTCCAGATAGCGCGCCAGCGTCGTGCTGGCTGAGTGGTCGTTGAGCGCGTTCAGATAAGCGAGCGCCGGAAGCGTCCAACCGGCCAGGAGCGTTTGCTGTTCGGCGGTCGGTGGACCGCTTTGAGATGCCAGGTGGTTGAGATTGGCCTGCAAACCGGCGCAGACCTGCCGTAGCCCCAACAGGCCGATTGAAGCCGAGGCATCCCCCAGGCGCTCCATTTGTTCGGCGTAACCCGCCAGGGCTTCGCTTCGAGCGGCCGGCGTGCTGTCGGCGGCCGAGGCCAAGCCTAGAATCCCGTCGGCGTCCGCGCTGATTTGCTCGATCTCCGCGCGCAGAATATCCAGCAACTCTTGCCGGGCGCGGTCCGAACCGCCGATCGGCTCCACGAGTTCGGGTGATGGCGCTGGTTCGGCGGTTTCAATCCGAGTGAAATTGGAAGCGCCGGTTTCCGATGGAGGTGAAGAAAAAGCGGTCGCGTCATGCGTTGCGGACTCGAAACGCTCGGAAGGCGGATCGCCGGGGTCGGGCGGCGCGAATTCGCCGAAATCCGGAATTGATCCGGCGGGCTCAGACCGTGGCCCGCTGGACTCGAGCGCGGGCGAGGCGGGTTCAAGCGGTGCGGCGAGTTCGTCTGGCCCAAAGTTGGTGGCCACCTCCGGTTCCGGTTCCGGCTCCAATTCTGACTCCGGTTCCAGCTCCAATTCTGACTCCGGTTCCAGCTCTAACCGCGATTGCAACTCCGGTTCCAGCGCCAAGACGGATGACGATTCCGCTTCGATCTCCAGCGCGCCATGCGCCAGCACCTCGCGCAACGCTCCGATCTCCGCCTCGGGCAGGGGAGTGTTCCAAACCGGACTGCGCAGATGGTCGAGCAACGGCTCGCTGCCCTCGGGATCGGTTGGGGAGCTTAAATAACCGATGACGAAGATCGGCCATTCCTCCAATCGCTCCCGTTCGGCGTCGCCCAGGCGCCGCTGGCAAAAGCGCGGATCCAGCAAGACTTCCTGAAACAACAGACAAACATCCTGCAATCCCAGAAAACCAGCCTGGCCGGCCGCCAGGCCGATGCGTCCCACCTGTTCGGCGTAGCGGCCGATCCCCGCGGGGACTTGGTCTCCGCCGGTCGCCGCTCCGCCGCTCTCCGTGGGGAGCGTCTCCAAAATACCGAGCAATTCGGCGACGTCGGCTTCCAAGGCCGCAACGTCGGCCACCGATTCCGATACGAGCATGGCTGCTGAACCTCTCTCGCGAGCGGAGGTGAAACGGGTGATCGTTCCGCGGGTATGGAGGCGTTTCCACTCACGCGGGCAGTCGGAACACGCGCACCGAATTCAGCAGGCCCTTGGCGTATTCCACCAGGTTGGTGGTTTGGATGGTCTGCTCCTGCAATTGCTGGCTGGTCTGGCGCGTACTGTCCTGAATCTGCTGGGTGCGGTCGAGCAAATCACTGCTGATCCGCGCCTGTTCCTGAGAGCGGGCGGCGATCTGTTGCACGGCCGCCACCAACTCGGCGGTGGTTTCCTGGGTCCGGGTCATCTGGTCGCCGGCCTGCTCGGCCAGTCGACTGCCCTCCACGACCTGACTGATGGCTACATTCATCGCGTTGACCGTATCGGCGGTCTCGATCTGAATGTTGTTGACCAGGGTGGCGATTTGCGAAGTCGCCTCGCGAGCGTTCTCCGCCAGCCGCTGCACCTCGTCGGCGACCACCGCGAAACCGCGCCCCGCCTCGCCGGCCGACGCCGCGTGCATGCTGGCGTTCAGCGCGAGGATATGCGTGCGCTCGGCGATGGTGTTGATCAGATTCACCACGCCGCTGATTTCCTGGGAGCGTTCGCCCAGGCGCTTGATGCGCTTTTCCGTCTCACGGATGGTGTCGCGGGTGTTGCTGATGCCGTTGACGGTGCCGGTCACGGTTTGCAGCGCCGCCTGGGTGGTCTTGATCGCGGCCTCGGCGGTCGTGTTGCAATTTTGAGCCAGTTCAGCGATCTGACGCATGGCGTTCGCCGCGGAGGCCAGTTCGGCGGCGGTCCGCTCCACGGCCTGACGTTCGGTTTCGGCCACCGCGATTACCGTATCCGACTGCGCCTTAACTTTATCGGAGGCGACCGCGACCTCTTCCGAAATGCGGGTCACGCCCCGCAACACCTTGGCGGTCTCATCGGTCAGGAGGTTCAACGCATCGGCCACCGGACCAGTCACATCCTCGGTCACCGGCACCTTGACGGTCAGATCTCTTTGACTCAACTGCGACACCGCTTGCAAGAGATGAATGATCGAGTCGTTCAATCGCTCGTTTTCCTGTTCCGCTTGCACCAGGCCAGCCACGCGCGCGTCCAGCATCTGGTCGAACGCCCGACCCAGTTCCGATAACTCATCGGCGCCGGCCAAGCCGGTCCGGGCGCTATAATTCCCTTCGCTAACTTGTCGCACCGTCGTGGTCACCTGCTCGAGCGGAGCGGTGATGGCGCGATAAGTCGTCATGCCCAGACCGAAAGACGCCGCGTAACCGAACAGGCCGATCACCAGGATCAAGATCAGGAACGTATTGATGTTATCTCGCGCCGCATTCAGATCGGCGGTCGACCGTTCCTGGGTTTGGTCTTGGCCCGCCAATAGATTCTCAAAGAAGGGATTAACGAGCGCATCAAGATCGTTACCGACAAACAGGTCCAATCGGGCGCGCTCGCGGCTTGCGAACAACCGTTCCAATTCGGTGAACGCGACGTCAAGATTCTCCAAACTGGCCTGATATTCGTTTTGGGATCGTGTCCTGGCCGCTGGACTCAAGGTGTCGAGATACGCCTTCCAGCCCTCCTGGAAATGGGTTTTCGCTACCTGTAGGGTGTTCTCGCCATCCTCCCAGGTACGAGTGCCGCGCGCCACGCTGTTGGCGGTCGCCAGCAGATCGGCGCGCAAGGTTTCACCCAAGCGTCCCAGACTTACCTGCTCGCTCACGGATTGATTGACCTGATTGACGGCATTACCGGCGCCGCTCATGCCAAGATAGGCGAGCAGTCCGATGATTGCCAAAACCGCGAGTTGCACGACGATCGTCACGGTCAACCGCGCGTTGATTTTCCAGCCCATGACAGTTTTCACCTCAAATCGTTATGGAATTGCAAACAGCCTTGAAGTTAGGCCGAAGTTCTTTTCCCATAAAATACTTTCCGTAAACTCCAAACAAATGCATCTTGAGATACTTGATACCTATAAACAATGACATTAAAACAATGGCAAATGGGTGAGTAACACAAAATCGGACCCTTGATTATCCGAAGTGTAATCGACCTTGAGTCCCCCAAGATCATAAGGCTGGCGTCGAGCGATTTTAAGAAAATTCTCGCGAGTCAGCGGACCATCCACCGCGCGCGCAATCGTCAGGAACAACCGACCAACCAGATAGCCTTCCAGGGCATACTCTTCCATGTCCTGGCCCAGGGCCGCGCGGGCTTCGGCCACGACCGGCAACGCTGAGTCCAGCGCTGGCACGACTTGGGTGACGATGACCTTATTCGTGATGCCATGCGCCTTGAGCATGTCCGTCAATTTGGCGCTTTGAGTTGGCGATGGCGAACTGAAGATCCAGGTTTCATCCTTATACCGGGCGTAGGCCATGAACGCCACCGCCGCGTCATAAACCGCCGTGGTCGCCACAAAACGGCAGCGATGGCCACTGGTCTCCTCCCATTTTTTCAGGGAAAGGTACCCATCCCGCGCGCTTACGGTATCGCGCTGATAGACGCCAACCGGCCCGATCTGGTTGCGAGCCGGGTTATCCCCCGGCATTTTTATAATTTGATCGAGCTTGGCGACAATTTCCGCGGCGCCCGGATGCTTGACTAGGATGGATTTCAATCCCTGAACGCCGCTCATTCCATAAACGTCATTCTGCGCGTAGATACAAACTTCCGTAGGCTTTATCCCGATCTCCAGTCCCAAGCCAATGGCCGCCGCCACCTCCTGCGCGTAACTGGCGCGAAAATTCCAAATATCTCCGGGTTCCGTGAAGCCGGCTCCAGTCGTAAATCCCAGGGCTGGAACCTTGTGTTCGGCCAACAAGGGCAGCGCCGCGCGGGTGGTCGGCGAACCGAAACTGCCCAACATTAGAAAAACCTCTTGATCGATCAATTGGTTGACCGCTTCAATGGTTTTTGGAGGATTGTAGAAATCGTTGATCGCCAGCAATTCAATATCGTGCCCTCGCACGGATTGGCCGGCAAAGGCGGCTTCCATTCCTTTCTTAATGGCCTCACCGTAAATTTTAAAATCCCCTTCCAATGGCAGCGTGGCGCCAACGCGAATTGTTTTTTCGGTGATTCCTGCTTCCCGCGCCCAACTCCAGGGCATCAATAACAATAACCCTAATAGCAATCCCAACGCCATGCCGGTTTTCAAAAATTTCGAGTCGTCATCAAGTGAATGGCAGGATATGCGCATAAGTTAATAACTCCTTGATATATGAAAATCTTTTCGCTGTGAATCACCCGTTGGCTCTGTACCGTTCGCCAGGGAAATCGATGAATGGTCATGGTTCACAGCTTTACCGATCGTTCCGCCATCGATCAACTGAAGATCAACTGAAGATCAACTGACATTAATGACCTGTCCACCGAGCGCCTGAAACAAGCCTTGTTGGTCCAGTTCCAACCATACGATATCATCGCGCACGTAAGCTTTAGCCACATGGGGTCGCAGCGCTTCCGGCAATGGTGGCAACCGGGAAAGAGTCTCACCGATTGGCGTGGCTTGAGGTAATTCATCAACGAACAGACCGGCTGCTTTTTCGCCTCGATCCAGAATCAGCAACCAGCGCTTCCGTGAAACGGTATGCTCCGCCAACCCTAGAAAGATTTGCGCGTCGAACACGGGGATCAGATTGCCGCGCAAATTGATGAGCCCCACCAGCCACGGCGGAGAATTGGGAAGCGAGTAAACCGCTGTCTGGTCCAGCACCTCACTGGCCACGCCTTGCCCGATCAGGAAGCGCATGCCGCTGATTTGAAAGCCATAGCGTTCCCTGCGACGTTCGGCTGGGATAATGCCAGCGACCATGCCGCGCGGCGCTTTGAAACGGTCGAGCGCGGCGCCGGGAGCGAGCCAGCGTCGCGGACCGGTCATGATTTTATCGTTCGTGATCATGCGTAACGACCGTTGACACTACAAATAAGTCTTCAACTGATCGATGATCGCATCCGCCGCGTAGGGTTTGGTAACGAATGCCTTACCCCCCTGCATTTGCGCCCACAGACGATCCGCCTTCTGTTTTTTGCTGGTCACGAAAACGATGGGGATCTCCTTGGTTCCATCTTCATTGCTCAATAACCGACAAGCGGCGTATCCATCCATGTCCGGCATGATAATATCCATAAAAACCAGATCCGGCTTTTCAGCCCTGGCTTTTTCGATAGCCTCCTTGCCGTTGGTTGCGGTGACCACAATGCAACCGGCTTCATCCACAATGCTTTTGATATTAGCCAGATCGGTTGGCGAATCATCAACCACGAGCACTTTTCGAACAGCCATTGATCTTTTCTCCTCAATTAGTAAAATCTTCAAAATATGGTAAATGAAAAATACCTATACAAATAACTACTTGCATGTTTTGCAATCAACACCTCAAATATTTCTTGACAGTTTTTTCGAAAGATGACTGTTTAAGCGGTTTGGTCAAATAAGTATCGCAACCCGCCAAGGCGCCCTTGATGCGATCAAACGGTGACGACTTGCTGGTCAACATGATAACGGGTGTTTTCTTTGTGATTTTATCTTTCTTGATGGTTTTGCAAATTTGATAGCCATCGACGCCAGGCAACACGACATCCAGGAAAATCATGTCATAATTTTTTTGAGACAGCAGCTCGAATGCTTGCTCGCCCGATTCAGCGGCTTCAACCTGGAGTCCCAGCAATTTTAATTCCAAAGCGATCTGCGTTCTGATCGTGCTGCTATCATCCACGACCAATGCAAAAGGGATTGGTTGTTCGAGAGAGGATTCCAACGATTTCTCACCGATCATCCGTTCCTGGACAGCGCCGTTGGGATTTTGAATCTCGACCTGATCCAGGACTCCCAATACGCGAGTAGCCACGAATGGCCGATGAATGCAGTGGGAAAATTCAGTCGTCAGCTTTTGGCGGGTAACCATCACCGTGGGGATCGATGAAGAGGCAGTCCCCGCTCCCGGGTTCGAAGGCGCCCTCTCAAGGCCACCATGCTGGCGACGCCACCGTGACATGGCCGAGGAATCGTCCGCGTCCACGATCAGGATGTGACTCGGTTCGCTGTTGGAAACGAGTATGTAGGAGCGCGCACGGTACGAGGAGAGCTTGAAGATGTTTTTTAATACATTTCGTTCGCTATCGGGTATCCCGATCACGGCGACCATAAAGGTTTGCTTATCGCTCATGGCTTACCTCAGCCGTTTCAAGGCGACCTCGATCTATCCACACTATGAGCCAGATCGAATCAGCCTTTTTTTGTTACTTAAGTAGCATTTTTAAAATTACTATTTTAAATTAATAAGTTAAATAAAATAGAAATTTCGAGTCTCCAAAATTCAAGATGGAAATATAATTTTTTCAATATGTTATTAAATGACCCTAAAACCAATGAAACCATATTTTTGTGACAATATATTCTGATTATAGACGATAAAAGGCATAACGCAAGAGGTAAATCAAAATTTAGCCATGCGTCCGCGCGGCAGCGATGATCGTAGGAGGGGTTGTCGGCGACGCTTGCGGAGAGCTTCCCAGCACGATGATTGGGAAAGGTAATCCATCCATGGACAGTCGACTCATGACGGCGGACCTTGCAACCTCATCAGCCCGACCCAGGAAATTTTGGTGTTTCCAGCCATCTGCTACTTGAGGGAGAGGTTCCTCGCGAAAGGAGGAATCGGCCCTTTCCTCATGACTGCTCTCCCCTCAGCAGGCGGAGAGCGCAAAGGACTCGGCATCAGATCCTGCTTCGGGCAGGCCGCGGGGTCAGCGCCACCCGATGCGCCAGACAGACGAGCACCATCGCGGCGGCCTCAGCCAGCAGCAACGTCCTGGCCCGCGGTCCACCGATCCAGAAGCGGCCAGTAGCGCGCGGCCATGGCGATCAAACCGGCCAGCAAGGTCACGAACCCGGTCAGGCGACCGATCCACAACGGCAGGTTTCCATTTGAAACTTCTACGATCTCAAGACCGTTTAAGCGTTTCTGCAGCGAAATTAACGGCTTGTCTCCACCACCGGCGGCTCGTCCAGTCCACGCTCCGCCAGCGCCGCCGCCCGGAACAGAGCGCGGCCCTTATTCATGGTTTCCTCCCACTCCTTCTCCGGGATGGAGTCGGCGACGATGCCGGCGCCGGCCTGGACGTGCAGCACGCCATCCTTGAGCACGGCGGTGCGGATGGCGATCGCGGTGTCCATGTTGCCGGACCAGGACAGATAACCGACCGCGCCCGCGTAGACCCCGCGCTTGACCGGCTCCAGCTCGTCGATGATCTCCATGGCGCGAATCTTGGGCGCGCCGCTGACGGTGCCGGCCGGGAAAGTAGCCCGCAGCGCGTCCAGCGCGGTCAGGCCAGGGCGCAGCCGCCCGGTGACGTTGGAAACGATGTGCATGACGTGAGAGTAGCGCTCGACCGCCATATTCTCGGTCAGGCGCACGCTGCCGGTTTCGCAAACCCGACCGACGTCGTTGCGGCCCAAATCGATCAACATCAGGTGTTCCGCCCGCTCCTTGGGATCGGCCAGCATCTCCGCTTCCAGCGCCTGATCCTGCTCCTCGGTGGCGCCGCGCTGGCGGGTGCCGGCGATCGGGCGCACCGTCAGCAGGCCATCCTCCAGCCGCGCCAGAATTTCCGGCGAGGAACCGACGATATGAAAATCGCCCAGGTTCAGAAAATACATGTAAGGCGAGGGATTGAGCCCGCGCAGCGCCCGGTACAAATCGAGCGGCGCGGCCCGGAACGGCGCCGACAGCCGCTGCGAGGGCACCACCTGCATGCAGTCGCCGGCCAGGATGTAGTCCTTGATCCGTTCGACGGCGCTCTCGAAGCCGCGCTGGATGAAGCCGGAAACGAACTGGGTTTCATCAACGATCGGGTTGGGACAGCGCGGCGCATAGAGCGAGCGCCCGGCGCGCAGTTGTTCGACCCAGTCGTCCAGCCGTTGCTGGGCGCGGGCGTAGGCGCGCTCCACCGCCGGGTCCACCACGGTGATCAGGTACAGCCGTCCCGCCAAATTGTCGAACACCACGACATCCTCGGACGCCAGCAGCAGGATGTCGGGGTTGTCCAACGGATCGGGGTTGGGGCAGCGGGCCAGTCGGGGTTCGATGTAGCGAATCGTGTCGTAGCCGAAGTAGCCGACCAGTCCGCCGATGAACCGCGGCAGACCCTCGCCGGTGGCCGGTACTCGGTAACGGTTCTGAAACTCTTCAATCCAGGCCAGCGGGTCCGGGCAATCCAGGGTTTCGACGATTTCTCCGGCGTGTTCGACCGTGACGCGCACGCCGCGCACCCGGATGATTTTGCGGCACGGCAGCCCGATGATCGAATAGCGGCCCCATTTTTCCCCGCCTTGCACCGATTCCAGCAGGTAGCTGTAGGGCGCGTCGGCCAGTTTGAGATAGGTGCTCAGCGGCGTGTCGAGGTCGGCCAGCACCTCGCGGGCAACCGGGATGCGGTTGTAGCCTGCGTCGGCCAGGCGTTGGAATTCTTTCGGAGTCATGGTGTTACCAATAGCTATACGACGTTATGGGAGACGGTTGGCGCTGGAAGCGCGTCAGTCCCGGCGACGCCATCGAAACTCCGAAGCCCGGTTTCCGGCCATCAGGCGACCCTGGGCAGGATGGCGGGCAATTCGGCGAGGGAGGCGATCACCGCGTCCGGTTTGGCCTCGCGAATATCGCGCCCGTGGTTATAGCCGTAGGGGACGCAAACCACCGGACAACCGGCGTTGCGGGCGGCGCCCACGTCGTTCAGGGAATCGCCGACCATCAAGCCCCGGTCGATCGACACGCCCAACCGTTCGGCGCTCAACAACAACGCGTCCGGGGCGGGCTTGGGGTGGGGGATGCACTCGCCGCCGATCACGGTGGTGAAAAAGGCGCCGATGCCCAGCCGATCCAGCAGGGGCCGGGCGAATTCGGCGGGCTTGTTGGTGACGCAGGCCATCGGCCAACCGGCGGCGCGCAACGCGGCCAGCCCGTCGCGAACCCCGGGATAGAGGCTGCTGTGGGCGCTGATGTTTTGCGCGTAGGCGGCCCGGTACAGCGCCCTGGCGCGGACGAACAGTTCGGGGTCGGCCCGCCCGTCCATGGCGCCGGTCAGAGCGCGATGGATCAGGTTGTTCATCCCATTGCCGACCCAATCGCGCACTTGCGCTTCTTCGCGCGCGGGCAGGTCCAATTGGCTCAGCATGACGTTGATGGCGGCGGTGAGGTCGGGGACGCTGTCCACCAGGGTGCCGTCCAGGTCGAGAAACAGGGCGGCGACGTGGTCGAACATGGGCTTAGCGCTCCACTTGGGCCAGCTCGGCGCGCAGAGCGGCGATGGTGGCGTGGTAATCGGAGGTGTTGAAAATGGCGGAGCCGGCGACGAAGGTGTCGGCGCCGGCCGCGGCGATCTTGCGGATATTGTCGATCTTGACCCCGCCGTCCACTTCCAGCCGGATCGGATAGCCGCTGGCGTCGATCAGTCGGCGGGCCTCGCGAAGTTTATGCAGGGAGCCGTCGATAAAGCTCTGGCCGCCGAAGCCGGGGTTGACCGACATCAGCAATACGATGTCCAGTTTGTCCATCACGTATTTCAGATATTCCAGCGGCGTGGCGGGATTGAACACCAGCCCGGATTTACAGCCGCAGTCGCGAATCAATTGCAGGCTGCGGTCGATGTGTTCGCTGGCTTCGGGATGGAAGGTGATGTAGGTGGCGCCGGCGGCGGCGAAATCGGGAATGATGCGGTCCACCGGCTTGAGCATCAGGTGGGCGTCGATGGGCGCGGTGACGCCGTGTTTGCGCAAAGCCTCGCACACCAGGGGACCCACCGTGAGATTGGGAACGTAATGGTTGTCCATCGCGTCGAAATGAATCATATCCGCGCCCGCCGCCAGCACGGCGTCCACTTCCGCGCCGAGCCGGGCGAAGTCGGCGGAGAGAATCGACGGGGCGATCAGGTAATCCCGCATAGCTTGACAATAACCTCGAGCGATAGCCCCGGCGGCGCCGGAGACAGTCCATCGGAAGCCGTGACTTTACCTGAATTCCGCCGAACTTGGCGACAGGCGGATGAGTATCCAGTAGTTGGATTTAGTCCGTCTGACCTGACCCGGCCCGAACCCGCAAGGTTTTTTGTACGACCTTTCCGTCATGCTTGGGAAAACCGTCAACACTGCAACCGGAAAGGACTGCCTCGGTCTATTTTTCCAGTAGGCGCTCGACCGGTTGGAGGTCATTTTGTTAATGCGGAGCCCTCGATGAACCAGCCCGATTCCGCGCCTCAACGGCGTCTCGGCCGCGGCATGATCGTGGCGGCCTGGCTGTTGGCGCTCGGCTTGCTCTATGTGTTTTTCGACGATCAACTGGACCGTCAGAACAATCCCAATCGCCATCTCGACCTGCGCGCCGCGCAAGGCGCGACGGAACTGGTGCTCCGGCGCAACCGCATGGGGCATTATGTAGCCCCCGGCGCCATCAACGGCCAGCCGGTCACCTTTCTGCTGGACACCGGCGCCACCGTGGTCTCGGTCCCAGCCCACTTGGGACCCGCCTTGGGCCTGGTTCCAGGAACCCATCAGCGGGTGATGACCGCCAACGGCGAAGTGATCGCTCGCGCCACCCGGATCAAGGAACTCGGTCTCGGCCCGTTTCGGCTGCGCGAAGTGCGCGCCCATCTCAATCCCGGCATGAGCGGCGATCAGGTGCTGCTGGGCATGAGCGTGCTGCGGCAACTGGAATTCACCCAGCGTGGCGATACTTTGACTCTGAGACCCTATCGAGGCTGAGAAAGCTCGCCCTTTCAAAAACCCTGCTTCGCTTGGCATAATGCCAGGACGCAAACAGTCCCGAATCGCTGTTGCCTCGGATCCCGTTCACCTCATTAGCCGTTTTTTCGGCCAAGGGAGCACAACAACAATGCGCGTTCTGCTGACCACTAACGAATATCCCCCCTATGTTTATGGCGGCGCCGGGGTCCACGTCGAGTATCTGTCGCGCGAACTGGCCAAGCTGACGCCGGTCGAGGTGCGCAGCTTCCACGACCAGACCGTCGATGACGGTCAATTGCACGTGCGCGGCATCAAGATGGACACCACCCATTTCGCCGGTTGCCCCCAATCCTTCGTCTCCCCGCTCAAGGCCCTCAGCACCTGTCTGGCCTTCGTCGGCCAAGGCATCGACGACGATCTGGGCGATCACGCCGAAATCATCCATTGCCACACCTGGTACGCTCATTTCAGCGGGATTCTCGCCAAAATTCTCTACAACATTCCGCTGGTGATCACCGTCCATTCCCTGGAGCCGTTGCGGCCCTGGAAGCGCGACCAGCTCGGGCATGGCTACGACCTGTCGCGCTGGATCGAGAAAACCGCGCTGGAAATGGCCGACGCCGTCGTCGCCGTCTCGCGCAGCACCCGCGACGACATCCTGCGTCTGTTCGATGTGGAGCCGACCCGGGTGGTGGTCATTCCCAACGGCATCGACATCGACGAATACCAGCCGGTCGAAGAACCCGAAACCCTCGCCCAGTTCGGCATCGATCCCGACCGGCCCTTCGTGCTGTTCGTCGGGCGCATCACCCGGCAAAAGGGGCTGTATTACCTGCTGCAGGCCATCCCGCATCTGGACCCCAAGCTGCAAGTGGTCCTGTGCGCCGGCGACGCCGACACCCTGGCCATGCAACGGGAAACCGAAGAGATCGTCCAGGAACTGCAGGAACGCCGTCCCGGCATCATCTGGATCCCCAAGATGCTGCCGCGGCGAACCACCATCGTCCTGTACTCGCACGCCACCATTTTCTGTTGCCCTTCGATTTACGAACCGTTTGGCATCATCAACCTGGAGGCGATGGCTTGCGGCACCCCGGTGGTGGGCAGCGCGGTCGGCGGCATCCGCGAGGTCGTTGTGGACGGCGAAACCGGCCTGCTGGTCGACCCACACCTGTCGGCCGAACCACCGCACGATCCCGTCTCTCCCGCCAAATTCGAGCATGGACTGGCCGACGCCATCAACCGTCTCGCCAACGATCCGGACCTGTTGCACCGCATGAGCCTGGCCGGACGCGAGCGGGTCGAGCGGCACTATAGTTGGCGCAGCATCGCCCAGCAGACCTACGATCTTTATCGCCGGCTGCGCTCGAAGCGCGGCTGAAATGACCGTATCCCTTGACGGGAGGCCTTGGAGGCCTTGGTATTGTTGCAACTCTTTCTTGTTTGCACGGTCTCCAAGTGCGAAGCGACCCTTATGTCACATGAGGAGTCATCCACCAATCCAGAACCATTCACGCGAAACGCCGCGCCACAATATCCACTATATAACGAAGGAGGGACTGAAATGGCATCTTCCATACCTGTCGTCGAAAGCTCGCTGACCACGCCCAGGGTCCGCATCATATCCGTGAACGAACCGTGGGATTGGCTCGCCGCCGGTTGGAAAGATCTATGGCGGGCGCCCATGGTCAGCATTCCCTATGGCCTGCTGTTCGTGGTCATGGGCTATCTGCTGATCTATCTGGTCGAAGGTCAGTTTCAATACGCGTTGGCCCTGACCACTGGTTTCCTGCTGGCCGGGCCGTTTTTGGCGATGGGGCTGTACGATATCAGCCGCCGCCTGGAGGCGGGTCAACCGGCGACGCTCGGCCACGCCCTCACCGCCTGGCGTAACAATGTGATGCCGATCCTGCTGTTCGGCATCATGATTGGATTGCTGATGATCCTCTGGGCGCGGCTGTCGGCCTTGCTGTTCGCCGTCATCATCGCCGGCCGCAGCACGACCCTCGACACCACGGTGTCGCAGATTTTCTTCTCGGGCAGCGGTCTGACGTTCCTGCTGGTCTTTACCGCCGTGGGGGCGATCATCGCCGCCGCCGTGTTCGCGATCAGCGTGGTGTCGATTCCGATGATGCTGGACCGCAAAATCGACTTTATCACCGCCGTTCTGACCAGCATCACCGCCGTCCGCGTCAATCTGGGACCGATGGTGCTGTGGGCGGCGTTGATCGTGATTTTCACCGGCATCGGCCTGGTCACGTTCTATATCGGTCTGGCTGTGGCCCTGCCCCTGATCGGCCACGCTACCTGGCATGCCTATAAGGATTTGGTCGAAAGCGACCCCGCCGCCGAACAACAGCCGCTTTGAGCGTTCTCCCGAAAATCCAAACGCCGGCGCCAGCCGGCGTTTTTCGTGGGCGACGCTCCTTCAAACCGAGCGCGCCAATCGCCGCACTCGCTCCAGATAGGTTCCTCCTGTAAATTTTCCAGTGATCCCCTCGTCCGGCAACCACAACTTGTGGTGTTGACCTCATGGATCCTGCTACGGGAAGCGACCACCTCGCTCTATCACTGGAAAATTTACAGGAGGCTATTCATCGAAAGTGCTGATCGTATCCCAGGCCACGATGCCGACATCCGGCGGCAGTTGCGTCGCCTTCATCCGTTCGACCACCGGCCTCCACATCGGCGTATCGCCGAGACCGACCTTGAACCCCTCCATCTGGCCTTCGGTCCAGCGCCACGGCGCGTGGTAGCTCATGACGTGCAGGATGCGGGTCGGAGCGCCATCCGGCTGCACGGCCATTTCGGAGCGCGCCGGGGCGGCGGCCAGCAGCAATGCCGCATATAGAGAGAACAGGAGCGACGCGCACGCTTTCCGGGTAGCAATCAGGCTCATGATTCATGTCTCCATGACTATCTGTTGCATCAAATCGACAGGGTGAGCGGACGGCCACCCATCCTGTCACGTTTCAAAGCCATGCCAGCTTTAGCCTATTTCGCAGGGGGCCTTTGCTCACAAAGTAGCTACTCCCCCGCCACCGTCATCCGCTCCAGAAGCAACGAACCGCAGTGAATGCCGCCGCGAGCGTCCACGTCCTTCCCCACCGCCACGATGTGGCGCAACAGCTCGTTCAGATTCCCGGCGATGGTGATTTCCTGGACTGGATATTGAACCGCGCCGTTCTCCACCCAGAAACCGGACGCCCCGCGCGAGTAGTCGCCGGTCACCAAATTGACGCCGTGGCCGAGCAGCCCGGTCACCCACAGTCCGGTCCCCAGTTGCTCCAGCAATTCCTCGGGACCGCACGAACCGGGTTCGACGATCAGGTTATGCGTGCCGCCGGCGTTGCCGGTGGTCTCCATCCCCAGACGCCGCGCCGAATAGCTGTCCAACACGTACCCCTGCAACACCCCATCGTGGATCACCTCCCGATCCCGCGTGGCCACGCCCTCGCTGTCGAACGGAGCGCTGGCCAGCGCCCGAGGCAGATGCGGTCGTTCGCGGATCGTCACGAACGTCGGAAATACCGAAGTCCCCAGCCGATCCAGCAGGAACGAGGATTTGCGATACAGCGCGCCGCCGCGAATGGCGCCGACGAAATGGCCGATCAAGCCGCGGGCCAGTTCCGGGGCGAACAGCACGGGAACCTGCCGGGTGCTCAGCCGGCGACTGCCCAACCGGCGCAGCGCCCGGCGCGCGGCCTGTTGCCCGACGGCCAGCGGCGTTTCCAGCGCCTCGCGGGCGCGGGCCGCCGTATGCCAATGATTGCGCTGCATGCCCGACTCATCCTGAGCGATCACCGAACAACTCAGCGAATGGCGGCTGGTCGGATAACCGCCGCAAAAGCCGTGGGAATTTCCGTACATCACCAAACTGGTCTGGGTGGTGAGGCTGGCCCCTTCGGAATTGCGGATGCGCGGGTCCAGCGCCAGCGCCGCCGCCTCGCACGCGCGGGCCAGTTCGAT
>Ga0114946_10000542_pt1 | contig 25421 bp, 25 predicted proteins | sample WalLakDeSediment_FD_88676 | JGI IMG/M metagenome (GOLD analysis project Ga0114946, IMG submission 88676) | Lake sediment microbial communities from Walker lake, Nevada to study Microbial Dark Matter (Phase II) - Walker Lake 11/02/13 Deep Sediment | ecosystem: Environmental > Aquatic >... | reverse complement strand
TCCACTGCCTTCCCCCGTCCGTCGTCACGAACATGATGCTGTCGCGTTGCAGGGGGGCATCCCCTGCCCCAAAGGTGACCACGCCGAACTGCGGCGTCGGGAAGTCGCATCCCAGCGCGTTGAACCTGCCTATGCCCCCGAAGTCCAGGGAATCCCTGTGCCACGAGTCCCCCCCGTCCGTCGTCTTGTAGAACACGCCGTTGTGCTCGAAGACGTAGCCCGTCAGCGAATCCGCCCACGCGAGCGGTCCGAGCTTCTCCCACGCCCCACTGACTTGGCGGAAATGCGGCGCGCGCGGCAAGTCCATCTCCACCCACTGCGCCAGCAGCGTCCGATCCGCGAACGCGAGCAGCAGAAAACACAGTGCTGCGATCCATCGTCCTCTGCACATGCGAGCTGTCATTCATCCTCTCCTTGTACTGCATAGTGGAGATGAAGCACGGGTGAACCGTGTCAGTGGTATCCGGTTGCGTCAATATCGGCAAACAGCCGAGCATCCGCTCGATTTGCGTCCTTGCATGATGTAATCATCTCTCCGCCTCCAAACAGGCATCGGTATACTAATACGGGGTAATGTAGGTTGATACCGGGGCATTGTCAATATGTAACGCAAAAAAATTAAGTAACGAATATGATGGAAAAATAGTACTGAAACGGGAGGAATGTACGTGAGTGTAGGCGTGTATTCGCGGAAAGTATTCTGCTGCTTTCGTCGCGCCTCTGCGCTGATTTCTGAATGTGCCTACACCACAGGCTGTGACTGCGCAATTGCTTCGAAGCACATCGGCCATCCGAGCTGGAGCGGAAGCCGTGAGTCGTTGGCTATCGCCCCAGAGTTTTCGTCATGAAGCGTTTGGTGAAACAAAAGCCGAGACGTACGGCTTCAATGCATTTCAGGCACATGTTGCGTCCCGGGCAAGGCGAATGATGCTGTTTCGAATTGCTTCGGGGTATTACGATGATGCGTCAGAGGAACTGAAGCAATTGTGTGTATCAGTGCATGAGAGGAAGCAGTACGTGCAGTATTATCCATATCTGGGCGAGAGTCAGAACTATTCCTGCCAGCGCACCTGCGATGACTTGCGCAAGATCATGCGACCGGGTAACGATACGAGCCCATCCCAACAGTACGACGACTGGTACCACCAGTATCGTCCACCATCCGAAGAGCGGAAGCAGAAACAACACTGGTCCGGTAAGCCCCATCATGTGCGCGCTGATTTTCCATCGCTGATTGATGCCGTAGAGTATGAGCGTGTTCGCCGCAAAGCACCAAAGCAACGCCCAAACGAATACCGAGGCGTTGAGGAAAAGCAGTATAATCATCGAAGCAACGCTGATTCCCGCGCTGACAAGATATGGATGCCTTCTGTCCTCCCTATTCGGGACGTCATAGGCCGTAACTTCCTGCATGCGTTTCAGGTACAGTACATAGACGATTTGCAGCCCACCCGAACCGAGTACCGCAGTCACCCACACGAGCACAAGATGAAACAGCCCTCCATGCTCCCAGTTGTAGACGAGCAAGCTTACAACAACTGCCGCGGCAGTGGGCGGTACAAGCGCGATGGAGACGATATGTGCGAAACGCTCGGAAGTCATGGAGAACAAAATGGTGATGCATCATGATGGAAACAAATCGCTCACACTTCTTGCGAAATGACTTTGCTTCCATCGATCGATTGACGATTTTACAAGATTGAAGCGATCGGATAGAATATGATACACGAATTCATCGCTGTGCGCGGAGCACGCGAGCACAATCTGAAAAACATCGATGTCGACATCCCAAGGAACAAACTGGTTGTGATCACCGGCTTGTCCGGGTCCGGAAAATCGAGTCTGGCGTTCGATACGATATACGCCGAAGGACAGCGGCGATACGTCGAGTGCCTTTCGGCCTATGCCAGGCAATTTCTAGGATCGATGGAACGACCGGATGTCGATCGCATCGATGGACTTTCCCCGGCGATATCCATCGAGCAAAAGACAGTCAGCCGCAATCCGCGCTCGACGGTCGGAACGGTTACGGAGGTATACGACTACTTGCGGCTGCTTTTCGCTAGAGCAGGAGTGCAGCACTGTTATCGAGACGGTTCGCCGGTACAGCGACAGGCACTCGATCAGATGGTGGATCGTATGTTAAGCGTCGAACCCGGTACCCGATTGACGATTCTCGCGCCGGTCATCCGGGGTCGGAAGGGACATTACCGCGAGTTGTTCGAGCAAATATCGCGCGAAGGATTCACGAAGGTTCGCGTGGACGGCGACGTCCGGGAAATCGAAAACGATATGAAAGTGGATCGCTACAAAATTCATGACATCGAGATCGTTGTGGACAGGGTGGTAGTGAATCCTGATGCACGCCGCCGCATTGCCGATTCGCTTGAGATCGCACTGAAATTCGGTGAAGGCGTCGTCGTGGTCGATGTCAACGGCGAGGACGTTCTGATGAGCCAGAAGAATTCCTGTCCGCTCTGCGGCAGCAGCTACGAGGAACTGGCGCCGAATTCCTTTTCCTTCAACTCTCCTTACGGTGCGTGTGCTACCTGCGACGGGCTGGGGGTGACACATGAATTCGATCTGGATCTTATTATCCCTGATCATACGAAAACGCTGAATGAAGAGGGGCTCGTTCCTTTGGGCAAGCCACGCAACACGTGGTGGTGGGCGCAGATTCGAGCCGTGTCTGAAATCTACGACTTCAACTTCGACACAGCACTGGAGAACATCCCGGAGGAGGCCATGCACGTGATGCTGCACGGGAGTGGCAAGCAGAAACATCGCATCGTTTACACGCATCCCGACAGACGTACAAGCGAATATTATCATAGCATTTCCGGTGTGTTGGCCGCGCTCGGTCAATATTACGATAAAACCACATCCAACGGCATACGGGAGTGGGCCGAATCCTTCATGTCGTCCAAGCCGTGCCCCGATTGCAAGGGCGGACGGTTGAAGGCGGAAAGTCTTGCCGTGTTCATCGACGGCCACTCCATACACGACATCACCAGTATGTCTATTCGTCAGGCCCTTGATTTTTTTTCATCAGTGCGCTTAACCCCGAGGCAGCATGAGATCGCTTCGCGAATCATAAAGGAAATCTCGTCCAGACTGGAATTTCTGCTCAATGTCGGTTTGGATTACCTGACGCTTTCGCGTTCCGCGCGCTCGTTGTCGGGCGGAGAGGCGCAACGCATACGACTCGCCACGCAAATCGGGACACAGCTTGTAGGTGTGCTCTACATTTTGGACGAGCCATCGATCGGATTGCATCAACGAGATAACGCGCGTTTGATTGCTTCGCTCAAGCAGCTTCGCGATTTGGGAAACACGGTCATCGTCGTGGAGCATGACAGGGAAATGATAGAAAACGCCGATTATGTCATCGACCTCGGACCATCGGCCGGCGAATTCGGCGGAGAGGTGGTGGCGCATGGTGCACCGGCTGAGTTGCTCTCCTCGAACGGAAAGGGTCAAGGTAAGGGGAATGCTGTGCGCAAGGCCAACAGCAATACGGAGAAGGAAATGCTGAAGCGCATCGCGAGCAAAACATCTCTGACTGCACTGTATCTCAGAGGCAAGGAGAATATTCCGCTGCCCGCGGCACGTCGCGCGGGCAACGGGCGAACGCTGCTGTTGAAAGGTGCTCGCGGTCACAATCTCAAGAACATCGACCTCCGCTTACCTCTTGGAAGTTTCATTTGCGTTACCGGTGTCAGTGGTTCGGGCAAGTCCAGTCTCATAAACGAAACCTTGTATCCCGTTCTTTCGAGACATTTCTACAAATCGAATGTCGCGACGCTTCCGTACGACTCCGTGGAGGGGCTGGAGCATGTGGATAAAACAATTGACATCGACCAAACACCCATCGGACGGACGCCGCGGTCGAATCCCGCCACATATACTGGATTGTTCACCTTCATCCGTGATCTGTACACCAACCTTCCGGAGGCGAAAATCCGCGGGTACCAGGCAGGACGATTCAGTTTCAATGTTGACGGCGGTCGATGCGACGCCTGCAAGGGAGATGGCGTTCGAAAGATCGAGATGAATTTCCTCCCCGACGTGTACGTTTTGTGCGAAGTTTGCAAGGGTAAGCGATACAATCGTGAGACCCTCGAGGTGAGGTATCACGGGAAGTCCATCGCCGACGTCCTTGGAATGTCAGTGGCGGAAGCGCTTGACTTCTTCAGTGAAATTCCGAGAATACAGCGCAAATTACGAACTCTCTACGACGTCGGTCTCGGGTATATCCGCCTCGGACAGCAAGCGACTACATTGTCGGGCGGAGAAGCACAGCGAGTTAAACTGTCCACCGAACTCTCGCGTGTCGGTACAGGCAATACTATATACATTCTCGACGAGCCAACAACGGGTTTGCATTTCGAGGACGTGCGAATGTTGCTCAGCGTCCTTGATCAACTTGTCGAGAAGGGAAACACCGTCGTCGTTATCGAACATAACCTCGACGTGATTAAAACCGCCGATTGGGTGATCGATCTCGGTCCGGAGGGTGGCGATCTGGGCGGATTCATCGTCGCCGAAGGGCCACCTGAACATGTAGCAACGGTAGAGAGCAGCCACACCGGCGTCTTTCTTCTCGCGGAACTCCAGCGACATTGACGTCCATTGCACAGCCTCATGCGCGGAGAGAAATAACGATTCGATCCGGAAGTATTCCGAGGCGAATCGGTTGCCAGCCGGCGGTGATGGCACGCATTCCGCTCCCGCCACGCGACGATGCGCAGGCAGATCAAGAGTTGGCATTCTGTAGCAGCGCAACGCAATCGGTGGCCGTTTCGTCGAATTGCGCGAATTCGAGTGATGAATAGATTCCGATGCGTTCAAAGCCGGATTCCAGAGCTGCGGTACGGATATCATCGGATGTGAACGGCATGAGTCGGGTGCTTCGCAATTCATGCGCCATCCGTACCTCGCCTTCCCTGAGGATGAGAATATTGAATTGCAATGCATTGTCCAGAAAATCGTAAAAGCGGATCACTGTCGATTCGCTTGTGCGTCGTATGTTGACGATTCTCTCTCGTGCATCGAGAACGCGCTGATAGTTCAGTAGTTGAATAAGCACTCTGCCGTCAGGCGCGAGCAGTGAACGCCAATGCGAAAGCACGCGAAGCAGTTGTGTTTCATCTTCGAGATGCGGCAGCGAATTGCCGAGACAAAGAAGCAGATCGGCGGGGAGGAATTCATCCGGAGGAGTGGAGAGGAAATCCCCATGCTGGAAGTGCGGAGCGGCGTTATAATGCGCTGCATGCTTTATTGCGTGGGCAAGCATTTCCGCTGAGATGTCGATGCCTGCCGCAGCAACTCCTAGCCGGGCCAGCGCGACGGTGTGCACACCCGTACCGCAACCCATATCGACGGCTCGCTTCGCCGGAAGCACGTGACGCAGCATCTGCTGCTGTGTCTCAAGACGTGAGGCATATTGCGTCATTCCATCGTATTCGTCAGCAAGCGCGTCGTAAAAATGTTCCGGGGCAAGTGTGCTCATCTCGTCGACTCCAACAGTAATGCTACTCGACAAGATACCACATCGATTGAAAACTCAGGGCCATGGCTGTGGACGGAAATAATGAGGCCGTTTCGCTCCGTTCTCAATGCCCTACAGGCCAGATCGATAGGCTACTGTTCGGAATGTCGTCGGTCCGCCAGGCAGGCGAGGAGCAGGTCGGAGATAGGAGGCGAAGCGAGGAGGGCGATAAACGGAGCAGCATGGAAGTTCCGAGCCATGACGTAAACGACTTCACCGCACATTGGCTCCAACAAAGCGTCGGGCCGTTCGGATAACTGCCGCTATCACAGCGCCGTGTCATTTCCTTTGCGACCTTGCGTCGATTTCTTCAAGCGGTTTTTCGTTACATTAAGCTACGCAAGCACTTCAACGAGAGAGTTTTTCTCAGCTTCCGGTGTCGTCAGCACTGGCCGAGGAACCGTAGTATGTGCATCAAACTAGCCGACATGTGCTGATCGGTGCGATCAGTACAGAAGTTCGCTACGCTCGGCGAGCTGATGCTCAGTGTGCGCTGGGATGATTTCCAGGAGAGAACGGTGCGGCATTGAGCAACAAGCGCTTCTGAGTACACGCGCTAGCGCATCATGTTGCCTGAAGCTTTCTGCATGGGTATATTTCATGGATGATGCGAAAAGTACCGTGTAGTAGCTTATTCATGTATCGTATAATTCTATCGTTTCTTCCGGTTTTCTTCGTATGTGCTTGCGGACCCACCGTGTACTATGTGCATCCACCGGACTGGAAGGATGAATTCAAGCGCGACTCGACCATAGCGGTGTTTCGTGAAGCACTGAGGGACGTCTCCGTTTTCATCGATCCCGGCCACGGTGGCGAGGACAGAGCGGGAGTGGGTCCGGCGGGTGATGTCGTGGAAGCCGACGTCAATCTGCGTGTGGCGCTACATCTGCGAGACTATCTCAAACGTGCAGGTGCCAACGTGTTCATGTCCCGCGAGAGTGATATCACCGTCCCACTCGAAGCCCGAGCACAGCAGGCGAATGCGAACAAGGTGGATTTTTTCATTTCCATTCACCACAATGCTACGGGTAATCCATGGACGAATTACACAACCACGATGTATCACTCGCGTCCAGGCGAGCCGGGGTACAAGCCATCGAGTCACGATCTCGCGCGGTATATACAGAGAGATTTATCTTTTGTCATGGGGAATCCCGGACCGTTGGCGTCGTTCGACGGCACGATGTCGGATTTCGCCATCTATCCGGGCAAGGGATTTGCCGTACTGCGCAATACGACCATGACTGCCGTTCTCGTGGAATGTTCGTTTTTCACGAGTGCTTACGAAGAGCAGCGATTGAAATTGCCCGAATTCAATGAAATTCAAGCATGGGGGATATTTCGAGGCGTAGGGAAGTACGTAAGGGCCGGTATTCCAAAACTGCACTACGTGTCTCCGCTTGTTTTTTCCGAAAGGCAACCTCGCATAGAACTCGATGTCACGGATCAGACGGCCATATTGGATGAAAGCATCATGGTGTTCGTGAATGACGAGGAGCAGGGATTCGCTTTCAACAGACAAACCGGACGCATCACAGTTACCCCGTATCAGGATCTCTCGCAAGGGTACCATCATTTGAGAGCGCAGGTACGAAACAGTAACGGAAATTCCTCGGCGCCTTTTTCCATGTACTTCGCCGTGGGGAAACCGCCTGCGACGCTGCGCTCGAATGCCGAACCTGCGCTGTTGCCACCAGATCGAAGTGCGTTCAGCATGGTCACGATACTGGCGTTGGACAGCACGGGGAGTTCCGTTCCAGACGGATTGCCTCTTCGCTTCCGGACGTCGACTGGTATGGATACGACGCTCACATTGCAGCAGGGTATCGCCCGCGTATACGTGTATCCCGGAACGCATGAAAGAGTCACATTCGAAGCGAGCAACGGTCCCGTGAGAACGGAAGGCATTATCAGCACTTCACCTGATGCGAAGTATACGCGTGGCATAGTCATGTCGCCGGATGGGAAAGCGTTGGAAGGAGCATCCGTTCGTATGCCCGGCGGCGTCGCGGTATCGACGAATGATCGCGGCGAATACATTATTGCCGGTCGGAACACACACGGCATGGAGGTGTTGATCGGAGCGCGAGGCTATTTCGGTATGCATCACACGTTGACTGGACATCCGGTTCAGGATCCGGTTCTGCTCACACCAATCGCCGGTGGAAAGCTCTTCGGAAAGACATTCATCCTTGATCTTGCTTCGAGCGTTGACGACGCCACGCACGGAAGCGTCGATGTCACGAGTGCTCGAAATCTCCGACATCTGCTCACGGCGAGCGGTGCACGTGTGCTTTTTCCCGCACTTGATACAAGCATGACGCTTCAACATGCGCTGAGTCTCTATCGCGACGCCATAGTGATTCAATTCGACACCGACAACAATGCCCGAACCATAACGCTTCGCGCGAACGCGGAAGCTTCCAGTCGCGATCTCGGAATTCTCATGCAACGCATCGTTCCGCGTTTCACCGGAGTGCCATTGAATCGTTTCGTCCTCCGCATCCCTCAGCGCTACGAACTACGCAACGTAAAGCAGATCGGTGTCACATTGCCCGTACCGTCCGGAAGAACATATACACAGCAGACGGCGCCATTGTTCACATGGAATATCGCATGGGCGGTGTACAGCAGCCTGCTGGTAGATGCCGGATACGGTTTCGAAGGAAAAAAACGCATAGAAGTCACCGTGGTCGACCAGCAGGATAAGCCCGCACCGTATGTGCTGATCGAATTGAATCACGCGTTGCGCGGCATGACCGACAACGAGGGCAAATGGGTTTTTTCCGGTGTGGATATCGACGAAGATGAAATTCGCGTCGTGGAATCCGACGAGTTCCTAATCAAAGGCGTGCGCACCGAAATCATGCGCTGACGCCGCTGCGTCATACTATTCTCCGCTGCTCCATGCTCAATCATATTTGGCTCGCACTCATCGTAATAGGCATTCTCACCGCTGCGGGACGTGACATACACGATGCTGTACAGAACAGTTACGGCAATGGTATACCTTGGCGTTCGTATAGCGTGGAACTCGACAGTGTAGCTACCGCAGGTTCAGTGTTATCCGTGTCGCTTCGTGTGCCGGCGGAGGAAATCGATGCGCATTTCCCCGGTGTCGAAGCAAGCGAGGCTCTGTTCACGAGTCGCATTATGATGCAGAGTTCACGCGAAGGCAGTGCCGCGCTTCGAATTGACGCCTCGTCTCCCGAACGTTTCCGTACCATGGCCAAAGCGTTGGGCAACGAGGATGAAATCATGGCACGCATCAGGCGTCTCGATGACGGTTGGGAGCTTCGCTTCGAGAATGTATCACTGGTGTATCTGAAGAGCGTGACCAACGCCGCATTTGAAATAGCCGGTACCGCTGTCAGCATCGCTATCGGATTGATCGGCATCATGGCTATGTGGCTCGGTGTTATGCGCGTCGCCGAGCAAGCGGGTCTGATCACGCGGCTCGCTGGTCTCGTGCGACCTCTCACCCGTCGCATTTTTCCCGACGTACCGCAAGATCATCCGGCCATCGGTTCCATGATAATGAACATATCGGCCAACATGCTCGGGTTGGGCAATGCGGCGACGCCGTTCGGTTTGAAAGCGATGGAGGAACTCAACAAGTTGAATTCCAAAAGCGGTGTTGCCACGGACGCCATGGTCACCTTCCTCGCACTCAACACCTCGTGTGTCACGCTCATACCAGCCACGGCAATCGCGGTTCGTGCTGCAGCCGGCTCTGCCGACCCCGCAATCATCATCGGTACTTCCTTCCTCGCATCGCTCACGGCGACTATCTGTGCAGTTGTTTTATCGAAACTGCTCTCCCGTGTGCGCATGTTCCGCTGGGACCGCTCGGAGGCCACATGATGGAAACGCTTCGTACAATAGTCTCCATTCTTTCCGTCCTGGCAGTTCCGGCATTCATGTTGTTCTTTCTGGTCTACGGTGCATTTCGTAAAGTCAAGGTGTACGAAGTTGCCGTGGAGGGCGCGAAGGAGGGATTTCAAATCGCCGTACGCATTATCCCATATCTTGTGTTGATGCTCGTTTCGATTGCTATTTTTCGGGCCAGTGGAGCGATGGATGTTTTCATTGCGATGTTCAGTCCCATCACGGATGCGCTTGGTATTCCCGGCGAATCATTGCCCATGGCCATCATGCGACCCCTATCTGGCAGCGGATCCTTGGGAGTCATGGCCGAAATCATGAAGACGCACGGTCCGGATTCAATGGTTGGAATTCTGGTGTCCACACTGTACGGCAGCACTGAAACAACCTTTTACGTCCTGGCAGTTTATTTCGGCAGTGTCGGAATACGCAATACGCGGCACGCGCTTCCTACAGGTCTACTTGCGGATTTCATTGCCTTCATCGCCGCCGTCGTGTTCGTTACGTTGCTGATGGGTGGATGAGAATACGCCTCGCCGACTGTGCTCGGTTGCTGGTGATGGGCAGACGTACGAAAAAGTTGCTCGAAGCCGGCGTAGGGACGTGCAATCCTCGAGGGTTCGACCGTGCGTACAGACCGTCGATGTTGTCCGAACGCTCCGCGTTTTCCTCGTTGGACGATTCGGCTTGCATGAATTGTCAGTGATGCATCCAGTCGCTGTTCGGTAGCGCGTGTTCGACACGCAGCACTTGTCATGACCGCCGATTTTCGCGTCGAGAGCTAGACCCTATTCGGGTCATGAGAACTCGAAGCGCAGTCGCTTGTTGTGCAACCACGGGATGGGTGCGGAATCCTGATCAAGACGCGCTTGCCGCGGTGGAATTATCTCCGCGAAAATCGGTGTTTAGCCGTCATCGCACGTAGCAGTAGCGCTTCATGACGCGACGAGGCACTCATTCCTTTCGGAGTAGCCCTCCTTTTCGTATCGACAGGCGTTGCGTTCATTTCTCCCCACAGTATTGATGAAGGCGTCTAAATCGCACAGCTTCGTTTTTCGTGTTTTCCGCTCTTCAACACGCTGCACACAATTCGCCAACTCCCGTCCTCCCGTTTCTTCCGCAGTACAACGCACAGAGTGAGTGCATAACCACCGGCAATTTCACATGCGTTCTCGCCATGCCGCGGTTTCGCGCAGCAGATTGTGCGGACGTTGAACATCATACGACTGCGATTCACGAGCATTCCGTCGAAATCCGCTGACTCCTTCATCCTTTTTTTCCCGGATTCGGAACCGACACATTTTTTTTACATCTCCGTGACAAGCCGCACGCGCCATACGCGTAGTTTGCAACCGTAATGCGATTCATTCTCCAAAGCATGGCGGCAACAATGGATGAAAAAGAAATCATACGACGTATTCTCGAAGCTCTTCCATCGAACTCGAATCACCTCAACGACTTCTTCGCTTCGGATTCGGAAATTCTCGACATCGGAGGGAAACGTATTCTCTTCACCATCGACAGCTTCTCGGCGGAAGATCACTTCAGAACCGACAACCCCTACGTACTGGGTGGAAATCTTGCAGCATGTACTGTCAGCGATATTTTCGCCTGCGGTGGCCAAGTCCTGCATGTGGGACACAGTGTGACTCTGGCTCAGGATTGGGATGCCGACTATATCCAAGGCCTGTCTCGCGGCATCGCCGACGTCGTGTCCGCCTGCGGCGGCTGCTTTGCAGGAGGCGACATTGGCCGCTCGACGGCATGGCAGTACACTGGTGTGGCATTGGGTGTGTCCGATCGGATAATCACCAGAAAGGGTGCTCAACCAGGTGATCATCTGTATCTCAGCGGCGAGCTTGGTGCGGGGAATTTCGAGGCCGCATTCGAACTGCTCCCACGCACGCGCGAAACATCCGAGCTGTTCGACAGCAACAGAGTATCGTTTCCGATCAGGTGCAATGAAGCGCGACTGATAGCCCGCTATGCCAATGCCTGCATAGACACGAGCGATGGTGTGCTCAATGCTCTGCACACGCTCTCCGAAGTCAACGGTACGGGATTTCGAATCGATACGCTACCCTACTATGCACCGGGCCGCATTCTGCTGGAAACACTTGGCTTGGCACTTGAACTCCTGCTTGCCGGAGAGTGCGGCGAGTATGAGCTGCTCTGCTGCATTCCCCCGGAGCGCGAGCAGGACTTCCTCGCTGACGCACGAAGCAGCGGATTCACGTTTCATCGACTCGGAAGCGTCACCGAGTCACGGATCGCAGTATTACACAAAAACACGCATTCTCTTGATCTGAGCGACTTCACCGTCTGTGCTCGAGAATTCCGGGAGAGCAGGGATTACCTGCACGCATTGATCGAGTATTTCGAACGACGAAGTTGCTTCACAAGTCGACTCGCGGGGGAATCATGAACAACATCGTTCTTACCGGTGCCAGCGGCTTCATAGGAAGCCATGTCGCGGAATACTTCTGCAATCAAGGGCTTCACCCGGTCTGCATGGTGCGGAACATGCAGCACGCTCGCTTCCTGAACACCATCCCGGTCACGACAGTACAGGGCGACATCCGGAATGCGGATGATGTGAGGAGGGCCTTCGGAAATGCAGACCTGGTCATTCATACTGCGGCAAAGGTGGGTGAGTGGGGTTCGTATGGAGATTTCCACGAGGTGAATGTCGACGGCACCATCAATGTGATCAATGCTGCACATGAAGCCGGTATACATGATGTCATCATTACGGGTTCCAACTCCTGCTACGGCGAGGAGTCATCGCAGGAGATCAAATCGGAAGCAACGGAGTACAATCCGCATTACGCGTACTTCATGGATGCACTGTTTCCGTCGGCGCTGAACCATTACCGCGACACGAAAACACTCGCGAATGTTCGTGCCATGGAACTGGCGTCGCAGTACGCAATCAATCTCAGCATCATCGAGCCGGTGTGGGTGTACGGTGAACGGGAGTTTCATACCGGGTTCTATGATTTTCTCACAACCGTGCGTTCCGGTCTTCCATTCTTTCCGGGGTCGCGAAAAAACAAACTGCACACCATCTATGTCCGCGATCTGGCACGACTCTACTATCTGACTGCAAGGGCGCGGCGTCCCGGCCTGCACCGCTATCTCGCATGCGACGGCACGGCGGAGTACTTATGGACGTTGCTCTCGATGTTCTGCCGCGAGGCGAATCTGAAAATGCCGAAACCCCTCCCGAAAGCTTTCGTCTATCCGCTGGCATTCGTGATGGAAGGCTCCGCGCAACTGCTTGGCGCACGTTCGGCACCGCTGCTGACTCGGGCCAAGGTGAACATCTTCTACGACAACATCGAGTATTCGGCGGAAAAAGCAAGATCGGAACTCGGTTTCGAATCCCGGTATACCCGCGAGCAAAGCATTCGACAAACCGTCGCATGGTATATCGAACACAAGCTTCTGTAACAATCAAGGTGCGGCCATGAACAAGGTGACATATAGCATCGGCTTGAAACGAAGATTGTTCAATCACTATCTCAAGCTCGCTGTACTACTGCACTTCGCCCGCGACGTCGTTGCCGGTCGCATGCCGGCGAGGGGCTTCATCGGCTTCCTCCGGCGTCTGCTCTACTTCCTCTCGAAGATGAAAGAGAACAAGTACGTCACTTCCGGATCGACGACCAAGATCAATCTCTACGTGCCCGCGTTTCCATCGAAAGCGTTTTACAAGGCATGTGGAAAAGTAGCCGTCGTCGGTGGGAAGCAAGCATGCATTTCGGTACTTCTGTCCGTCACGTCCGCGTGTACATTTCGCTGCGAGCATTGCTATCAAAAACACGACAGAGGGAAAGACGTCCCCGTCGAATACCTCGTCGACGTCGTGCGAACACTCGATGCCATGGGCGTTGCCTTTTTCAACATCGAGGGAGGCGATCCGTTTCTCGTCTTCGATAGATTGAAACGCGTCTGCGCCGCTGTCAGTACCGGCGAAATCTGGATCAATTCCACTGGCGACGGAATCACCCGTGATAGACTTGACGAGCTGAAAGCGCTTGGCGTCAAGGGGATAATTTTCTCCCTGCATGCTCCCGACCCGGCAACGGTCAACAGTTTCATGGGTAGGGACAATGCCTGGGATTGCATGCATCGAGGTATCGAGTGCTGCCACGTCTCGGGAATGGATGTCGGATTGAACACCTGCTTGATGAAGGAAGCGTTCTACGACGGTACATTCCAAAGCACTATGGAAGTGGCACGGTCGTTGGGAGCGTCCATCATTCAACTGATTCAGCCGAAGCCTTCCGGCGCTTGGCTTGGAAGCGAGATGCAACAGTCACAGCAGCAGGACCTCGATCATATCAGCGAAATGGTACATCGATACAACAATCTCCCGGAGTACAGGGCCTACCCCTTCATCGCAGCGCAAATCCACGACGAGAAGGCGAGCATGTTCGGCTGTACAGCCGGTGGGAGCGACAGGTTTTACATCAATGCGAAAGGCGATGTTCAACCCTGCGAGTTCCTGAACATGTCCTTCGGAAACATTCTCGAGGAAGCGTTCGAGAACATTTATGAACGGATGAGGCGCGCGTTTGACGTTCCCGGTACCCGTTGGCTCTGCGAAGAGTACGCCAAGGACATTCATACGCTGCATCAGGCAAGCGGATCGACCTCGCTACCGCTCAGTCCGGAATTGTCCGCTAGAATTCATGAGAATTGGGATCGCGGTACTTGTCCGGACTTCTATGACTTCGTCGAAACTCGGTATCGCAACACTCAATAACGCATCGGTCCACACAATGAATACTGCACCCCTCATCGGCTTCGTGAAAGCGTATGTCAAGTCCATGCGACTGTACTACTCATTCATCACCGGCATCGCGGGTCTGATGGGTGTAGCGTATTACCAGTATGTAGCGCACTCGCGCGATGTTGTCGCGTTGTCCGAGATCAGAAAAACCGTTGAGACGCCAACGTCCGCTTCGAACATGATTCTGATCATTCTCATTCTCTTCTTGGGTTGGGGCATCAATCAGATCATCAACGATGCGCTCGGGCTGAAGGAAGACCGAATCAACGCACCCGACAGACCGATGGTAACGGGCGAATTGAATCCGCGGCTGGCTGTGTTGCTCTCCTTTATTCTGATGTTCGCTGCCGCGCTCGTCACCGTGTTTCATCTCGAAGCACAAGCCGTCATTCCCCTGGTGGCCGGAGTAGGACTCAACATCGTGTACGAGTACGCGAAAGGTCGCGGAATTTGGGGAAACATCGTGTTCGGCGTCATGATCAGTACTTGCGCGATGTTCGGATTCATGGCTGCAGGCCCATCCCAGGCTTCCATTTGGACAACGAGCCGCATCAGCATGATTGCTTACATCGCATTGATCAACGGTGTGATGACATTCTATACATACTTCAAGGATTACGAGGGCGACAAAGCCTGCGGCAAAAACACCCTCGTTGTCCGTTATGGTCTGAAGCAATCGAAATACATCTCCATCATAGCCGCCTTCCTCCCCTCCGTCGTGTTCGTGATAGCGTATTTCGGCTTGAGACTGTGGCCGATTCCCTTGAACGGAGTGTTCGTCCTGCTGGCGCTGTTGACGCTGTGTCTTCAGGTATGGACCGGATATCTGTTTTTCAAAAACCCGCAGGGTGAAATGACCTACTACTCCCTTTCGTTCAATTTCCGCGCGTGCGCGTGCTCCGAAGCCGCCTTGATCTCGTTGTACAATCCGACACTCGGCATTCTGCTGTTCTTTCTCACGTACACCATCATCGGCTTTCTCTTCAATTTCCATGTCAACAAGGACGGTTGACATGAACAGCGTGCTTTTCACCGGAATATCAGTCGGTAAGCTCGGTTTGCGCAACAGGCTTGTCCGCTCCGCGACATACGAAGGTGCCGCGAACAGCGATGGTCTTGTGGGTGATGAGTACTGCAACATGTACGAGGAATTGGCACGCGGATCAGTTGGAATGATTATCACGGGGCATACCTTCACATCCCGGTCGGGCCGAGCAATGCAGCCGTTTCAAGCAGGCCTCGACTGTCAGGAAAAGGTCGCTGCCTATCGGAAAGTGACGCAAGCCGTGCATGCACACAACACGCCGATCATACTGCAGCTCTCGCATGCGGGACGTCAGTCGCTCTCCGCGATGACTGGATGCCGCCTTGTATCCAGTACTCGTAAAGCATCGATATACTTCAGACGGCGACCGCGACGGCTGCGGAACGGTGAAGTGCGGACAATAGTCAACGAATTCGCCATCGCGGCAGCGCGAGCTAGGGAAGCGGGGTTCGACGGCGTGCAAGTACATGCAGCCCATGGCTACCTCGTTCATCAATTCCTCATGAAACACACGAATCAACTCAATGGAGAGTTCGGTATAGACAACGTCACTGGAATCGGTACCGCATTTCTGGATTCAGTCATTGACAGGATGAGGGATATGTGCGGATCGGATTATCCGATACTTGTCAAAATCAGTGGTGCCATGGACTCGGACGCACGCTTTTTTCCCGAACGCTTCGACAGACTCATCGCATTCCTTGATAGAAAACGATTGGCGGCGATAGAAATCAGCTACGGGAGCATGGACTATCCGCTAAATATATTCAGAGGCGATGTTCCTCTCAATCTCGCACTCGGACACAATCCACTGTTTCAATCCCGCTCCCGGCTCGGGCGCATCTTGCGCATCGTCGGTTTCAATTTCCGGATTCGACCTCATCTTCTTCCCTTTTCTCCGATGTACAATTTGATGTACGCATCGAGAGCGAAACGCATCTCCGATATTCCGATCATTTCCGTCGGAGGATTCCGCCGGAAATCCGACATGGAAACAGCCATCGCCTGCGGGAACACGGACCTGATAGCCATGTCTCGGCCCTTTCTTCGCGAAGCGGATTTCGCCGCAGCAATGATGCGGGCGGAAAACGATCACACATCGCGATGCACGAACTGCAACCAATGCGTGGCGATGTGCGATGCGGGCTGTGTCACCAAGTGCCACAACAAGAATTCAACACCGAAGTACAACACCAGCACGGAGAGATGACATCATGAACACCCTGACAACAACCCTTGAAGAACGTACGATATGCGATGATGAAGCACTGCGTGTCGTCGGCTACAATCCCTACTACCGCTCCATCAACTCCGGGTTGAGCGATCCCCTTCTCATCGACGGCAAAGTCGCGATCAACCTGGCATCGAACAACTACCTCGGCTTGGCCAATGACGCACGGATCAAGGAAGCGTACATCGAAGCCATAAGGAAATACGGCGTGAGCATGTGCGCGACTCCGGTTGCGGGCGGATACACCGATCTCTTCGAAGCCGCGCAGTCGGGCGCATCGAAATTCATCGGCGTCGAAAATCTCCTCATCTACCCCTCCTGCTATCAAGCGAACAACGGCATATTCTCTGCTCTTGCCAGAAAGGATGATCTTGTGCTGTTTGATCGTGGCGCTCATTCCTCCTTGATACAAGGGATTCGATCAGTCGGCTGCCGTATGTTGCCTTTCGCGCACAACGATACGGACAGCTTGGAGTATCTCCTCCGAAGCAAGAGGGATTACGCGCACATCTTCGTTGTGACCGAATCCGTGTTTTCCACCGAAGGCAGTATTGCACCGTTCACTGATATCTACTGTCTGTGCCTCAAGTACGGAGCGACACCGGTGGTGGATGACTCGCATGGAATCGGAGTGCTTGGCCAGTCGGGTGGTGGCATTCTCGATCATTGTGGAATATGCGATTACCAAGGTGTGTACACTGCCTCGATGGGCAAGGCCCTCGCGAACAACTGCGGTGTCGTCGGTGGGCCACAGCATCTGATCGATTACCTCCGCTACTTCAGTTCGCATCTCGTATACTCCACGGCTGTCGCCCCCTGCGTTCTAGCGGGGATAACGAGGACGCTCGATATTCTTGCGGATGAGTACACTGACCGCATACAGCGCGTCTATTCTCACCATTGGAACATCAAGGCTGCACTTATCGAAGCCGGCTACGCAATCGTCGACAGCGCTGCGCCAATCAATTCCATACGAAGCGGCAGTACGGAAGAAAGCATTGCGCTCGCGAAAACGCTCTACGAGCACGACCTTCTCTGTACTCCTTTCGTCTATCCCTCGGTAGCGAAAAAAGAGGGAAGAATCCGTCTGATTGCAGGCGCCAATTTGAAGGAATCTACAATAAGACGTGCTGCGCAAATATTTCATCACATTGCCAAGCATTGACATGAAGTACTGCCTCATCATCAATCCGCATTCCCGCAACGGTCGAGCAGCCCGTCTGGCGGAACGATGCGTCAATTCTCTCTCCCGCATGGAGCGAAACATCGACACAGCCTACGTACAGCACTTCGACGATGCATACACTCTTTCCCGAGATGCGAATCGCCTCGGATACGACGCCATAGTCGCAATAGGTGGCGACGGTACGATAAACAAAGTGCTGAACGGATTTTACAACTCATCGGGAGAAAGAATCTCGGATGCACGCTTCGGCGTCATACATACCGGCACCAGCCCCGATTTCTGTAAAAGTTACGGCATTCCGTTGAACATCGAGGACGCAGTTCTGACCTTGACCCGGCAACGTACCCGTCACATTCCCGTTGGAATGATTCGTTACCTTCGTCCAAGCGGTGGAGAAGTCACACGGCATCATGAGGGGGATGAACGCGTAAGCTACTTCGCATGCTGTGCCAACATCGGGCTAGGGGCTTCTCTCGCTCGAAAGGCGAACGCGGGTATACGCAAACGCATCGGTGACGTGGCTGGAGCATTCGTGTCGCTCATACACATCCTGAGCACGTACCAACCCGATGAGTACGTGGTGAATATTGACGGAGTCAGCTTGCGATACGACTCCGTCTACAACATCACGGTCGGATTGACACCGCACATAGCATCCGGACTGAAACTCTCTCCGCAAATGACGGGAGGCGAGCGACGCTTCTACGTGTTGACGTTGCGCAATCTCAATCCGGGAAATCTGCTTCCGATGCTGTATTCCATGTACAGCGGAAGACCGTTCAGCAACACCGAGTACCTGTTCGTACAGACATGCGGGAGTCTATGCATTCCGGAACGGCACACGCAATTCGACGTCGAGAGCGACGGCGACCCATGCGGCGAACTCCCGTGTTCCATACACATTGCGAAAGACGACCTTGAACTGATACACTGAATCAGCGCAACCCGAAGGCCTCGACATGAAAACGCAGCATTTGAGCAAGCTCTCCATCGCGGTGACACTGCTATTCGATGCAGTACTCATCATCTTCGCATGCTTCAACATCGCAGCAATGCGCGAAGCCGCCGATCTCCCTCGGGAGTATCGACCACGCGTGGAGCCCTTCGGCTTCCAGCCGGTGGACATCGGTGAATCGCCCGTAGTGCTTTCCATCGACACGCATAGTATTCCGTCAAAGGAATCTCTCCCATTTGTTCTTAGCATGTACAAGCACGGAGACACGGTGTCGGTAGCGGAGTCACGAAACAATCGAGTTATTCACCGGAATGTCGTGCTGACAGCAATGTACAGCACATTCGATATTCTATCGCACGTCTTCATCGGCAACGTATTCCTGCTCTTCGGAATCTACGTCATTATCAAACATCGTAGCGAGTCGTATTCCGTGGTGCTGCATGCGGTTGTCATCGGAACTGCCATAATGATTTTACTCGACTGGGGATACCTGGGTGTGCATTCCGATATGTGTAACTTTTTGCTTCGCTTACTATTCGACACCGCAATCTGGCTGCTGCCTGCATTCTTTTTCCACTTCAGCTTCATCTATCCCAGCGACACGTCTCGTATTCGGCGTATACTCCTGCCTCCATGGTATATGCTGGCCACTGCCGGAATAGGGCTTTCTTTCTACTATCTCATCTCATTGTTCTTTCTCGGCACGCCAGTGAATGAAACGTATTACGTAGAATTACACACATACGTCAACGACATCGTTCTCATTATCGCTTTACTGTGTACAGTCGCGAAATTCGAACATTCCGCCTTGACGATCAGCAAGCCCGAAGAAAGGAAACGCGTCTATTGGGTGCTGCTCGGCATAATTTTCGGACCGCTGGTATACGTATTTCTCATACTTGCGCCTCGTATCATTCTGGGTTACGAGTTGCTCAGCGACTCGCTCATGCAGTATTCCTTGCTCATGGCTCCGCTCATGTTCTGGAAGGCGTTACGCATGAACCCGGCACATGAGAGCATGCGTGTTACCCATGGCAATGAAAGCTGAACATATTGGCCCTTGAGAATGTACAATCGTTCCGCTGCGGATTACATGTTCCTCGCCAATTGCTGACACGCATATACTGTCTCCCCATTAACATCCGCTCATGGCTGCATGCTTGCGTACAAGTACATCTTTGTACCGAATAGACACGCGCTGGCGGCCCATCCCGCATGCGGTGAGAGTACTTACTGTAGACGGACGCGGGGTAGAGCTGCTGCCGCTCATCCCGCATGCGCGGGGAATGCTTCAATCGGGGGAGGCACAGCAGCACAGCATTTCTGCCCGGGTACAATCTGCACGTTGAGAAGCAACGCGCGGACAAGCTGTGCTATTAAAAAAAAGAGGCGATCAAACGAATGACCGCCCGCGGACAGGAAACAACGGCACCGGATAAGCTTTCCCTGGCTCCCGACCGGTATGCCGGGAGGGACATCGAACTACGCCACCGAGGATCGCGTGGACATGATCGAGATGCATGTCCGCTCTCTTGCTTATGCTCAGTACTCTTCATACCATGGGGTGTACTTGTCGATGCCAATTGCTGAAGAATCTTCAGATAAGCTGTGTACATGAAGAAGGAGGCAACATCATGAGCGCATGTGCGATTCGAACCGTCTTTCTGTTTCTGTTTCTGCTCCTCCCGCCCTTCCTGTGCCAAGCACAGTCCGGTTGGTTCTGGCAAAATCCTCTTCCGCAAGGAAACAGACTCACAGCGGTCTGTTTTGTTGATGGGCTGTATTGCGTACCGATGATTCACAGATGTTAGAGATGCACTACCGCTATGGATAATCGCAGGGAAGCAGCTCGAATGAGAGAACATCAACATCCGGGGTCGTGGCGACCGAGGCAATACCGTGAAGCATGCCATCATACCCGCAGCGCCTCATGTTCGCACCACCGTACGAAACCAGCTCCCCGGCATGCTGGAAGAATCGTCCGGGACAGGGGTCGTGGCGACCGGGTCAATATCGTGAAGTATGCTGCCATACCCGCAGCGCCTCATGTTCGCGCCTGAGTACGAAACCAGCACCCCGATATGCTGAAAGAATCGCCCGGGACAGCGGGTTTCGCTTGCATGTACGGGATAAATATCGCAATTTTCTGCCTGTAGTACACGATTCGCAACTCCGTTATGGCGTTCATTCATGAAAAACAGAGCAGCGTTGCAGGATATTGACTGTGCGTGCGAGACATCTGATTGCGGGGTACTGCTCGATTGGGTCGATTTGGGCGCTTCCCGGTCACAAACATGCCCGCGAGACCATCATGACGTACACTCAGGTTATCAACCGGGGATCTTCGGATGTTCGCAGGTCGGTGGATGGGCTGTGAAGAGAAGCTTTGTATGGTGATCCGTATAAGACCTCTGCATACATGGCTGAATCGAAATCAAGGGGGTGAAATACATGGTCTTTTCACAGCAGTTAAAATATATCTCGATGCGTCTTATACGATCAGAAAGTACGAAGACACCGTTTTATGAGAGTCAGTCAAATTATTGTTAGGTGGATTACATTCAACACGATTCCTTTGGAGAAAGTGAATTGAGCGATTTCCTCGACAGACTACGAACACTGATACGCGTCGGCGATGTTCGGATATCAGAACACGGGTACGACGAGATGGTCGAGGATACTTTGACTGCACGCGAAGTGTTCAGCGGAATCGAGGACGCCGAGGTCATTGAGGAGTACCCGAACTATCCCAAAGGGCCATGCGTGCTGGTTTTGCAGAAGGATCGTATGGGTGCACCGATTCACGTTGTGTGGGGAATCCCAAAGAGACATATTTCACCAGCGGTCCTGATTACTGCGTATCGCCCGGAACCCGAGCGATGGGACCCAACATTTACACTAAGGAGCGATCAATGAAGTCGAGGAAGAAGAAAAAGTACGTGTACGAGGGGGACTATGTCGCGCAGGTGGAAGTCGTCCTGATCGATGATGACACCGGTTGGTCGCCTTATCTGAGTGTTGAAGATGCTTACAGGTTGGACAAGGTGAGAGAAGCACTCCGTCGAGGTGACTTGAAGCTGGCATCCAGATTCGGACGAATCTTTGAACTCCGACCAGTCGCGAATCAGTAGTCCATGAAGGAAAGAATCGAGTATGGCAACCCATAGGACGAACGTACCGCCTGACACGCGCATGGACTTGACTCGCTTTGCTCGCATGTTACGCACCGTGAGTACGAAACCTGCGCCCCGGCACGCTGAAAGAATCGCCCGGGACAGCGGATTTCGCTTGCATGTACGGGACAAATATCGCAATTTTCTGCCTGTAGTACACGATTCGCAACTCCGTTATGGCGTTCATTCATGAAAAACAGCGCAGCGTTGCAGGATATTGACTGTTTGTGCGAGAGTTCTGAAGGCGGGATTCTGCTGGATTGGGCCGGTTTGGGTGCTGCAGGGTCACGGAGATGCTGTGGCGCGTTATGCGGTCAGGAAATCGAGTCCCGGTATGTTATGCGGGGCCATCTGATTATTGTTAGAGATAAAAATGGTATCATAACATACTGAACAAGATCAGAGAGGTATTATGGAAATTCAATTCACAGCAGTCTTTCGCAAAGTTCCCGAGGGATATATCGGGTTTGTTGAAGAACTTCCCGGTGCCAACACTCAAGCGCCTACAATTGAGGAGGCACGGAAAAATCTCATCGAATCCGCAATTCTTGTGCTGGAGGCCAATCGAACCCTAGTCGAGGAGCAGATTAAAGGTACGGACGTTATTCGTGAACCGCTAACACTTTCTGCGTGAAACGTTCTGATCTCATCCGCCATCTACAGGCGCACGGATGTGAATTTCTCCGAGAAGGCGGCAAACACACCGTATATGTCAACCGTGCCGCTCGCAAAGTATCCACCATTCCGCGTCATAGAGAAATCGATGATTTTCTTGCCAAAAAGATCTGCGGCGATCTTGATATTCCGAAACCAAATGCATAACAAACGGATCCACCGGACAAAAGTCCGCTGCGCAGTCTTTTACCGCTGATCCGTAGCGTTAGCACCTATCACCATATCACACTCCCCACCCCCGAAGTACCACCGCATCCGACCAGTCAGCACACCACCTCCGATCTCAGCCCGCAGCGCCGCATATTCGCGCCTGAGTACGAAACTAGCGCCCCGGCATGCTGGAAGAATCGCCCGGGACAGCGGGTTTCGCTTGCATGTACGGGATAAATATCGCAATTTTCTGCCTGTAGTACACGATTCGCAACTCCGTTATGGCGTTCATTCATGAAAAACAGCGCAGCGTTGCAGGATATTGACTGTTTGTGCGAGAGTTCTTGCAACGCCGCCCCCATCGAGCGCATGTGCGAGCTGGACTATGTGCTCACTCCGGGCCGCTATGTCGGCCTGCCGGACGATGAAGACGATTTCGATTTCAAGGAACGCTTCACCCAGCTCAAGGCGGAGTTTGAAGCGCAGTTGCAGGAAGAAGCGAAGCCGAATGCCTTGATTGCTGAGAATCTGGGGAGGGTGAAGGTATGAGTTCAAAACTGAAAACGGAACTTGTGGTCACATATTGTGACCGGTTCACCAGTTCGAAACGTTCGACGAGCCTGCCTGTGTGCGAGCTGTCTTTAATGGCGCAATTTGCCACCACAAGGGGACGAAGAGGAAACTATGGGTGATATGTTGCACATATGCAATATTGAGCAGCGGATATTTACCATGCGGGGCGTACAGAGCATGCTGGATCGCGATTTGGCAATATTGTATGAGGTGGAAACCCGCGCCCTCAAGCAGGCAGTGAAAAGAAACCTTGCCAGATTTCCAGCCGACTTCATGTTTTATTTGACTGAGGATGAGATATCGGCCTTGGTATCACAATCTGTGATACCTTCCCGGAAGCATTTGGGTGGCGCCAAACCCCTGGCTTTTACCGAACAAGGCGTTTCTTCTCTTTCTTCCGTCTTGACGAGTACGCGGACGATTGAGATTAATATTGAAATTATGCGGGCTTTCGTCAAAATGCGGCAATTTTTGAGTCACAGTGCCGAGAGAGCGGACTTTGTCGCCCGGCAGAAGGAACCGCGCAAGGCGATTGATAAAACAGTCGCGGATATTGAAGGAACTAGCTGAAAAATTATGAAAAATGAATTACAAAATCAGATAATTATTTACGAAGGCGATGATGGAGAGTCTCGCGTAGAAGTGAGATTTGAAGGCGAGACAGCGTGGCTCACACAAGCACAATTGGTGGAGCTTTTTCAATCAAGCAAAGCCAATATCAGTGAGCATATTAAAAATATCTATACGGAGAAAGAATTACTTCCTCAGGCAACTGTTCGGAAATTCCGAACAGTTCAAAAAGAGGGCGAGAGAGAGGTTTCCAGAGATATTGAACATTACAATCTTGATCTCATTATATCGCTTGGATATCGAGTAAAATCAAATATCGCTACGAAATTCCGTATTTGGGCAACCGCGCGACTTCGTGAGTATATTGTCAAAGGGTTTACTATTGATTCGGATCGTTTGAAAAATTTGGGTGGCGGAAATTATTGGAAGGAATTACTCGATGAGATTCGCGATATCCGCAGCAGTGAAAAAGTGCTTTACCGTCAGGTGCTTGATCTTTATGCAACCGCAATTGATTACGAACCGCACGCAAGCGAGTCGTTGAAGTTTTTTAAAATTGTCCAAAACAAGCTTCATTTTGCGGCTCATGGACATGGGCGGCAGAAGTAATGTATCTACGGGTGGATTCGGACAAACCATTTGCAGGACTCACGCATTTCAAGGGCAAACAACCAACTCAAGCCGAAGCGATGGTCGCTAAAAATTTTTTGGAGTTAAGCGAACTCAAAGTCTTGAACAATCTTGTCTCTGCTTATTTCGATTTGGCGGAGATCAATGCGGTGGAACAAAAACCCATGAAGATGGCGGACCATATCCGTGAACTGGACAATATTTTGCAAGCAACAGGAAGAAAACTTTTAAGTGATGCCGGTAGAATAAGCCATGAAAAGGCAACAGAAAAAGCCGCGCTGGAATATCGCAAGTACAAAGCAAAAAATCTGAGTGAGGTTGAGAAGGCGTATCTGGACACCATAAAAACCGTGCAGAAAAAGATTGAGGGAAAGACTCCGAAGGACAGGAAAAATGGCAAGTGAATGACCACAGCCTGAAGGCGGTGGCTTCGGAATACAGCTAAAGCTGCTGTGATCGGCTCCGCCAATTAGTCTGAGTCGCCAGCAATTTTGAAACTTTCCTAACTTTCTACATCCTGTTTCTCTATGTATTCCATAATGATTTGATCGGTAATCAAACTGCTGCTGCAACAGAAAGTAGCCACGTGCCCAATGAAGCCACCCCAACAGACCTATCCCAAGTGCGGAAACTCCTGCATAAACGTATACGATGTCTTGCCTTTCAACCGCTGGACTAGGCGCCTGCTCGTCACCGGCGATGGAATCGAGACCAGCAGATCAACCTTATCTCGTGAATCATGACCCGCCATGATCACCACGCCTTCCTTTGTGCATCTTTCGCGGATCATTTCTCTGACACGATGCGCGACAGCGCCCTCGATTACCTTCTTCCGATATGTGGTGATCCACTCCAAGTGAAGGTATATCGAAATCCCGCGCGGGAAGCATGTCTGTGCTCCATCCAAAAAAGTAGCTGTTTCCTGGTGATGCTGCAACGAAAGTTCGGGAGTAAACCCTCCCGAATGAGGACAATGAAAAACGTACATTCCTTCGGAAT
>Ga0114946_10000540_pt1 | contig 25479 bp, 23 predicted proteins | sample WalLakDeSediment_FD_88676 | JGI IMG/M metagenome (GOLD analysis project Ga0114946, IMG submission 88676) | Lake sediment microbial communities from Walker lake, Nevada to study Microbial Dark Matter (Phase II) - Walker Lake 11/02/13 Deep Sediment | ecosystem: Environmental > Aquatic >... | reverse complement strand
TGCACCCCCGAAGCTCCGCCACCGCGCTTGCCGCCACCGCCCAGCCAGCCCCGGGTTTGCATGTTTACAACATCGGTGCCATTCCTGTGAGACGGAAGTGGCGCCGAGGGCAGGCGGGGCGGGGCCTATCGGGCAGCGGTGGCTGTCAGCCGTCGGGGGGAGGTGGAGGTGGCACCTGCGGTTGCCCGCACCAAGGGCAGGCCGCGCTGGTGCGGGAGTCCCCGGCGGCGCTGGTGCGGGAGGCCCCGGCGGCGCTGGTGCGGGAGGCCCCGGCGGCGTGGGCGACGTTTCCGCGGAAACGTCGGGCGGTCAGTGGCGCCGCGCGGCCCGTCCGCAACCATCGATGAACCGGCGCGGAACATGGGTTTGGTGGACACCGCGCTGCGGTATAGACTTCCCTAAACGCGGCGGTCGGTCGCTAGGCGCCGTCAGTCCGGCGAACACGGAGCGTCTCCATGGCAGAGAACACGACCAGGCCGAGTGACGCAAGCGTAGCGGAGTACATTGCCTCCAGGGCAAGTGAGCAGCAGCGCGTGGACTGCAACGAGCTGATGGCCATGCTCAAGAGGGTCACCCAACAGCCGCCAATGATGTGGGGACCAAGTATCGTCGGCTACGGCTCCTACCGGTACACCTACGAGAGCGGGCGCACCGGGGAGGCTCCATTGGCGGGTTTCGCAATCCGTGGCCGAAACTTGGTGGTGTACTTTGTGGTCGAGGGCGATGAACAGAAGTCTCTGTTGTCCAAGCTTGGCAAGCACAAGATGGGCAGGGCTTGCCTGTACTTCAGGCAGTTGGCCGACCTGGACAAGTTTGTGCTCGAGCAGCTTGTTGCCGGCTCGGTAGCGGAGGTGAGGCGGCGCTATGGCTCACACGACGGCGCCTGACGACTCGCTGGAGTCGACCCGGCCAGCCGTGGCGGTTTACCTGGAGGGATGCTGAGCTGGGCTGGTCGGGCGGCTCAGCTCCAGGCGGTTGGACGGCCTTCCTGCAATGTGAACTTACCTCTTTACTGAACATCGCGGCGAAGTGATTCCAATCAAAGAGATGTGCGGGTGTCCTGAACGGAGTATGCAACGGAGGCTTGAGGGAGTAGACGTGACAGAGGAGTCGTGATACCATTGAGGCCGGTTGGTAACCACAGGTGGGGCTGTCGCGCCAGTAGTAGCTGGGCGGCAGTGCTGTCAAGTAGGCTGACCAGATGAAGTGGATCGTGCAAGAGAGAGGAGAGGTCAATGAACACACTAGATAGAGACTATGCAGCGGGAGTATTCGATAGCCCTGAGCCGCCTTGCCTTTCGCTGTACCAGCCGACTCATCGGCACCACCCGGGCAATGAGCAAGATCCCATCCGGTTTGGGAACCTTGTGAAGGCCCTGAAGGAGTCGCTCCTGCGGCAACTCCCGAAGGACGAGGTGCGGCCACTTCTGGAGCCATTCCTGGCGTTGGCTGACGACCGCGATTTCTGGAATCACACCCGTGACGGGCTGGCTGTTCTGGGCGCGAAAGGCATCTTCCGAGTCTACAGACTCCAGCGGCCGGTCTCAGAATCTGCCGTAGTCGCGAGTAGCTTCCACATCAAACCCTTGATACGCATCCTTCAGTCAGCCGACCGTTATCAAGTTCTCGGCTTGAGCCGTCATGAGATCAAGCTGTATGAGGGCAATCGTGATGCCTTGGACGAGGTCGAGCTGTCCCAGGATGTGCCGCGCACACTGACCGATGCGCTGGGGGACGAACTGACCGATCCGCACCTCACTGTCGCGTCATACGGAGGCGTGGGTGGATCCCAGGGAGCCATGCACCACGGCCACGGGGGGAAGAAGGCTGAGGTTGACATCGATGCGGAACGCTTCTTCCGCGCGGTTGACCGTGGGATCCTGGAGCACCAGTCGCAGCCATCGGGTCTGCCGCTGATCCTGGCGGCGCTGCCGGAGCATCATCATCTGTTTCACAGGGTGAGCGCCAACCCGTTCTTGATCGAAGACAGCATCGATATCCACCCGGATGCTCTCTCGTCCATCGACGAGCTCCGCCAGCGCGCTTGGCAAGTCCTAGAGCCTCGCTATCTGGCGCGGCTAGCTGCACTGGTCGAGGAGTTCGGCGAGGCGAGGTCAAGGGGACTCGGCGCCGACGAGTTGGGAGAGGTCGCCAAGGCGGTAGTGGGTGGGCGGGTGGCCACGTTGCTGATCGAAGCCCGCCGCGAAGTTCCCGGCCGTGTCAATGCCGTGACCGGCGACATCGAGGCTCTCGATCTGTCACACCCGGAGGTCGATGATGTGCTCGACGACCTGGGAACGCTTGCACTGAAGATGGGCGGACAGGTCGTGGTCGTCCCCGCGGAACGGATGCCTACACAGACGGGAATGGCTGCCATCTACCGTTATTGAGGCCGGTGTCACATTGGAGGCGCATGACATCAGGCAGGCATACGAAAGGACAAACGCATGATTATCCAGATCAACACTGATGGGAACATCGAGGGCGATCAAGAACTGGCGCAACAGATCAGGGCCAGGCTGAGGAGCAGCCTGGAACACGTCAGCGAGCGAATCACACGGCTGGAGGTCCATCTCAGCGACGAGAACAGCGACAAGAAGTTCGGTACCGAGGACAAGCGTTGCCTGCTTGAGGCCCGTCTCGCTGGTCTTCAGCCGATCGCTGTGAGCGATCAGGCGGCGACTGTGGATGAGGCCGTTGACGGTGCCGTCGGCAAATTGGTGCGTTCCATCGACACCATCCTCGGGCGGTTGGGCAAACGATAGCGGACGACACCTCCGGCCGAAGGCACCGGGTACCGGCTGGCTGTCAGTGCGGTGGACCTGACCGCATTTCGGCTGCGCTCCGAAGCGGCGGGTGAGCTGGGCTGTCGGGCAGCATGGGCAGGCGACCGAAGGTCTGACGAGGGGGAGGTGGCATGAAGACAATCAAGCTTGTGCTGCTTCTGGTCTTGGTTGCTGCGTTGGCGGCAGTTGTGCTCCAGAATCAGGGTACCTGGCAAGTTCGTTTTCTCTGGGTGACCGGAGAAGTGCCAGGCGTCATCTTGCTGGGGCTTGCGGCAGCGGGGGGTTTCTTCGCCGGTATCACTGTCGCGCTTCTGGTGAAGCGGGACGCAAGGCACAACTCCAGCAAGTAGTGGAGGTTGGATGAGAGGGAGGTCCAGCAGCAGAGAGACAGGCTCAGTTGGAGGGATGTAGTGCACGGGTAGACGAGCTTGGGGCAAGGGACCTTTTCAACCGATTGCTTCCTTCACAGAGCCGACTTGGCTTTCGGGAGCGGTGGACCGTCTGCCGCGGGCCTTTATTCGATGTACGGCGGGAGATCTCGATGGCGGTGGTGACCCTATCGAGGCAATGGCGGCGAGAGCAAGGTCGGAAGGCCAGGTGTACCAGGAGCTCGGCGCACCTCACGATCCTCACCTCTTCGATCTGTCGGGCACTGCCGGGGTGCTCCATGGTCTGGCATACGGCTTGCGGGACCATCTGGGTGCGACGAAAGGATGATCCGATGCAGAGGACGGATTGGCGGCCCAGGAGCTTGTTTAGGGCGACGCCTCTCGGCGGCGCGGCTTGGGGCCAGCGGTGGACGGATCCAGGGAGAACGGCGGGCAGGGGAGTGACTGCATGATCAAGAACCTTCACCACGTCGTGCTCTTCTACCCAGATGTAGAGGCGGCAAGGCAGTGGTTTGAAGCCGTCGGCTTCACCTACGCCCGTGGCTACCGCGGAATGCACTGGTTCACGATCGGCGACGCTGAGATCATGCTGCATCCGTCCGAGGCCTCTTCAGGGGGCTCCGGCTTGACCATCCACGTGGCGGTTGAGGATGTGCGAGCGAGCTTTGCCAGAGTGGTCGCTGCTGGCCTTGTGCCGTTTGACCACCAGTCCCCGGGAGAAGGCCTTGCGGAACCAGTAACGCGGCCGTGGGGGAGTCGGGAGTTCGAACTCCAGGATCCGGGCGGGCACCTTTGGGCACTCACGCAAGATTGACCGTGGGTCCGAGCACAGACGCGGCGCGGGCCGGTGCGCTGCTACCGCGTGCTGGCGCCGGCGCTCGGTGCTCGGTACCTGCAGATGGTCGTGCGGGGGGAGTTCGGCCCCCGCGGTGCGGGCACAGTGTCGCCGAGACACTTACCGAGCCAGATCAGGTCCGCAGGAGCGCTCCGTTCGGCAGTGCCATGCTGTTCTCCGGTGGTATACTGATGTTCGCCTGGGTAGGCACGTGGTCCTTGTCGTGGCAACCGAGCGGGATCCGAGCCAGCGCCACTGGAGCATCACCGCGTAGAAGGCGCGAAGGCTAGCGGAAGGAGCTGTGGAATGGCAACGAGGCTTCCGTCTGGGTATGACCGCGAGGCGGACATCAGTATTGGGAGCGGACAAGGCGCCCGGCAACAGCATGCGGCGGCTCGGCCTTCGGCCGCCGCTGATCCTGAGCGCCAGGCCGCAGCCGCTGCGTCAGGCCAAAGGGGGCGATTGCCCTCGCTTGCATGAGGAAGCTCAATGAACAAGCTCTCGAGCAACTACAATCGGATAGATGTGGCGCTCACCGCATGGATGGCCAGGAATGGGATCGGGCTTCTCCGCGTCAGTCTTGGTGTTGTCTTCCTGTGGTTCGGCGCCCTCAAGTTCTTCCCGGGCCTGAGCCCGGCCCAGGAACTTGCCGGCACAACGATGTCGATGCTGTCCTTCGGTGTTCTCACGCCCGAGGCGGCCGTAGTCGTTCTTGCCATCTGGGAGTGCCTCATTGGCATCGGCCTGATCATGGGCTACCTCCTTCGCGCAACGCTCTTTCTGTTGTGGGTGCAGATGCTCGGGACCATTACTCCGCTCTTCCTGTTTCCCGAGCAATGCTTCACTGTCGTCCCAATCGCGCCTACTCTTGAAGGTCAGTACATCATCAAGAACCTGGTGTTGGTGACGGCAGGAATTGTCGTTGGGGCTACGGTCAGGGGAGGTCGCATCACGGCTCAGCCGCCGAATGGCGACGCGGCCTGACAACTCGCTGAAGCTGACCCGGCGGATTGGGCGGTGGTTGGAGCGTTACCGACCCGCCGGCGCGCCGTAGATGCAGTGAGAGTTGGCTGCCTGCGCCGCGTAGGTTGGCTCGATGCCGGCAGACGGGCCGGCACAAGGGAACGCGCGGGGGGTATCATGGGCGGAGCGGACAAGACGCTGACGGGCCTTGCAGGCAGGTTCTACGTACTAGGCCAACTCGCCCAGCGGGGTCTTGTGGGCGAGATGACACCCTCAACGACCAAGGCCGTAGACATTCGCGTGTCGATTCCGGACTTGGAGCGTGTGTGCAAGATCCAGGTAAAGGCTACGGTCAAGCCCGCGCGACGGTTGAAGCTCTTCGGCGACGAGCCCTTTTTCGCCTGGCCGATGGGCAAGAAGCACGAGGAGATCACGGATCCGCTCCTGTTCTACTGCTTCGTCATCCTGCGCGGGACAGAAGAACGGCCGCGATTCTTTGTTGTGCCAAGTGCGGACGTGGCGGAATACGTCCGATGGGAGCACCAGCACTGGTTGGATTCGAGAAGTCAGGCGGTCTCGCCGACGTCGATGCGTAACTTCCGGATCCAGATCAGCGACCCAAAGGGCTACGAGGACGACTGGGACTGCCTGGGCCGGACCTGAGTTGGACTGGCGCTGGTGCGCCAATGCGTAGCCGCGGCGTTTCCGCGGAGACGTCAGCCGCTCTCCCGCGCCTGCTGTCGTCGAGGCGGTCGGACATGGCCGCGCCCATCTTGTGGAGCGAGGTCGCACCGCCGCCGACCACGACCAGCACGACGTTCTCCACGTCGTCGACGTGAGCGACCCGTCGGCGCCTATGGTGCGCGGGTCGCTGCGCCTGCCGGAGGACACCCTGGGCGCCGTCGCTGTCCACGGCGACGTCGCCTACTGCGCTGCCGGCGACGGCGGCTCCGCACGGGGGCCGCGCCTATCTGCCGGTTGCGATGGCGCGGGAGCTCCAAGGGTTGCCGCCGGCGCGGTAGTCCTTGTCCATCGCGGTACCGCTCGCTCCATGGCCCAGGCTCCGTTGCAGGAGCACGCATGCCCGCGCCGGCGCTACCGAAACTCCTTGGCCGGCGGCGGCACCCATTCTGCCTCCATGCCGGCTCGCTGGCCATCGAGGGTCACCGGCACCACGCGGTCGGTGATCAGGTGCATGGCGCCCTTCTCGTGCTGCACCACGCCGTCGGCAATGACGATGGGCGAGGCGCGGAAGGCGCGGCGGTTGGCCTGGTAGCGGTCGGGGAAGAGAAGCAGGTTGGCCAGCCCCGTCTCGTCCTCGACCGACACGAAGGCTATGCCCTTGGCCGGGCCGGGTCGCTGCAGGATCTCCAACCGGCCGGCCACGCGAGTCCGCGCGCCGTGCGGCAGGGCGGCCACCTCCATGGCGGTGACCACGCCCAGCTCGGCCAGCCGCGGCCGCAGCAGGCTCATGAGGTGCCGGCCCTGGGCCAGGCCCAGCAGCGCGTAGTCGGCGCCGACGGTCTCCGTGGCGGTCATGGCCGGCAGGTCGGCGGCTATGACGACCGGCGGCAGGTCCAGGCCGCCCTCGCTCCAGTGCATCTCGCCCAGCGCCCACAACAGGTCGCGGCGGTGGTCCGCGCGCGGCCCTTCACGCCCGCTCCCGGCCCGCGCCGGGAGGCCATCCAGCGCCCCCACCTGGATCAGCCGCTCGACCATCGCCCGCGGCGGCCGGGCGCGACGCACCAGGTCCCACAGACTGCCGAACGGGCCGTCGTCCCGCGCGGCGGCTATGCGCCCTGCCGTCTCGTCCGGCATGCCCCGCAGGCGGGTCAGGGGCACCCGCAGGCTCCCATCCTCCAGGCGCCACTCCAGGCCGGAGGCGTTGACGTGCAGCGGTAGGACGGCGATGCCGTGGCGCTTGGCGTCCTCCACCACCACCGCCACCGAGTAGAAGCCCATGGGCTGGGCGTTGAGCAGGCTGCAGTAGAAGGCCGCCGGGTGGTGGCACTTGAGCCACGCCGTGACGTAGGTCAGCTGGGCAAAGGCGGCGGCGTGGCTCTTGCAGAAGCCGTAGCTGGCGAAGCCGAGCAGGTTGTCGAAGACCAGGTTGGCCGTGGCGGCGTCCACGCCGCGCTCCCGCGCGCCGGCCAGGAACTGGCCGCGCCAGGTCTCCATGGCCTGAAGCGAGCGCTTGCGGCTCATGGCGCGCCGCAGCCCGTCGGCCTGGGCGCCGCTGAAGCCGGCCATGGTCATGGCCACGCGCAGCACCTGCTCCTGGAAGACGATGATGCCCAGCGTCTCGGACAGCACCGGCTGAAGCAGCGGGTGCCAGTAGGCAACGGGCTGCTCGCCGTCGCGGCGGGCCAGGTACGCCTTGGCCATGCCGCCCTGGATGGGCCCGGGGCGGATCAGGGCCACCTCGATGATGACGTCGGCCATGCAGGTGGGCCGAAAGCGCGGCTGCAGGTTCATCTGGGCGCGGCTCTCCACCTGGAAGCAGCCGACGGTGTCGGCGGCGGTCAGCATGCGCCACACGTCGGGGTCGTCCGGCGGCACGTCCGGATAGGTGATGTCCGGCCCGCCGGAGGCGCGCACCAGGTCCAGGCACTCGGCCACCAGGCCCAGGGTGCGCAAGGAGAGCAGGTCGATCTTGATCAGGCCGGCGTCTTCCACGTCGTCCTTGTCCCACTGGACCACCACCCGGCCGGGCATGGCGGCCGGCTCCAGCGGCACCAGCTCCGCCAGGGGCGTGCGGGTGACGATCATGCCGCCGACGTGGATGGACGGGTGGCGGGGACAGCCGTCTATGCGGCCGCACAGCTCCAGCAGCAACCGCCAGGGCAGGTGCGTCATCCGGTCGGCGAAGCGGGCCACCTCCGACAGGTCCGGGGCAATGTCGTTGGCCGAGCGGGCGTAGAGGTGCTTGCGCACGTCGGCCAGCAGGTCCGCCGGGAAGCCGAGGGCCTTGCCCACGTCGGCCACGGCGGAGCGCGCCTGGAAGGTCACCACGTTGGCCACCATGGCCGTGTGCTGGGGCCCGTAGCGGCGGTAGACGTACTGGATGACCTCCTCGCGGCGGTCGGCGGCGAAGTCCACGTCGATGTCCGGGGTCGCCTTGGAGTCCTCGGACAGGAAACGGTCGAAGAGCAGCCCGTGGGCCAGCGGGTCCACCGGGGTGATGCGAAGGACGTAGGCCACCAGGCTGCCGGCGGCCGAGCCGCGGCCCTGGTACAGGATGCCGGCCTCGCGAGCGAAGCGGACGATGTCGTGGACCAGCAGGAAGTACTCGGCCAGGCCGCGGTGCTCGATGACGGCCAGCTCCCGGGTCAGCTGGGCGGCGGCCGCGGGCGTGACCGGGTCGTACGCGCGGCGCAGGCCCTGGTAGCAGAGCCCGAGCAGGTGGCCGAACGCGGTCTCGCCCTCGGGCACCGGGAACGGCGGCAGGCGGGCGTGCGACAGGTCCAGGGAGAAGGCGCAACGCTCTGCTATGCGAGCGGAGTTGGCCAGTGCCGCCGGCAGTTCCGGGAAGAGGGCGGTCATCTCCGTGGTGCCCTTGAGGTAGCGATGGGGGGTGGCGTACAGGCGCGCTCCGGCGTCATCCAGCGTGGTGCGCCGGCGGATGCAGGTCAGGACGTGCTGCAGGCGGTAGCCGTCCGAGGTGGCGTAGTGGACGTTGTTGGTGGCCACCAGCGGCAGCCGCAGGTGCCCGGCCAGCGCGACCAGGGTGGCGCCGAGGCGGGCGTCGCCGCCGTCCAGGTGGCGTTGCAACTCGACATAACATCGGTCGGGGCCGAACACCTCCCGCAGGCGCCGGGCGGCGGCAAGGGTGGCGGCGCGGTCGCCGCGCCGGGCGGGTCCGGCCACCACGCCGTCGCGGCAGCCGGTGAGGCAGACAAGCCCGGCGGCGTGACGGGCGAGCAGGTCCCAGGTGACGGGGCGGTCGCGCTTGCTGCCGGCCAGCCCCGCCGCCGACAGCATGCGGCACAGACCGGCCCAGCCGACCGCGTTCTCCACCAGCAGCGTGACGTGGCCGCCGGGCAGGGCGTCCGCGTGGCGCGCGCCGCCGGAGTGGGCCGCGCCGTAGGCCGGGGCCAGCGTGACCTCGGCCCCGAAGACCGGCTTGACGGCGTGCGCGCGGCAGGCGGCCTGGAACTTGACGGCGCCGTAGAGCCCCTGATGGTCGGTGACGGCCAGCGCGGGCATGCCCAACTCGGCGGCGCGCCGGGCCAGGTCCGCCGGCGGGCTGGCGCCGTCGAGGAACGAGAAGTTGGAGTGGCAGTGCAGCTCGACGTACACGATGCCGCCAAGTATAGCACGTATGTTCTATATCGAGCCCGCGCCGGCAGTGCCCGCATTGACCTCGACCGCGTCCCCGCGCATACTGCGCGCCCTTACGGTGCCCGCGTCGGGTCACGGCGGGCGACCTCGTCCCGCCCGCGGCGGCCCGACTGCCGGCGGTTGCCGGATGCCGGCTCGGCAGCCCTGCCGCCCGCCGCGCTCCTGCCGCCGCGCGGGCCACAGACCAGACCGATGGAGCGCGCGTGACCCTGGTAGCGGTCGTGCTGGTGCCCTTCCTGCTGGCGCTGCCGGCGGCCTGGATCGGTCGCCGGTGGGCGCGGGCAGGGGGCCTGCTGCTGGCCCTGGTCCCCGCCTGCTCCGCCGGCGTGCTCCTGTCGCTGGCGCCGTCCGCGCTGGCCGGCCAGGGCGTGCGGGCGGCCTGGCCGTGGGTGCCGGAGCTGGGGGTGCAGCTGGCGCTGCGGCTGGACGGCCTGAGCCTGCTCTTCGCGCTGATCGTGACCGGCATCGGCGCCCTGATCGTGCTCTACAGCGGCTACTACATGGCCGGCAAGCCCGATGGAGGCCGCTTCCAGGCCTACACCTTCCTCTTCATGGGCTCCATGCTGGGCGTGGTCCTGGCCGACGACCTCATCGCCCTGTTCGTGTTCTGGGAGCTGACCAGCGTCACCTCCTACCTGCTGATCGGCTTCCACGGCCACAACGAGCGCGCGCGCCACGGCGCGCTCAAGGCGCTCCTGATCACCAGCGCGGGCGGCCTGGCGCTGCTTCTGGGCCTGGTCCTCATGGCCACGATCGGCGGCACCATGCGCCTGAGCGAGTTGCTGGCGCAGGGTGACGTCCTGCGCCAGAGCGGCCTGTACCTGCCGGTGCTGACGCTGGTCCTGCTGGGCGCGTTCACCAAGTCGGCCCAGTTCCCCTTCCACATCTGGCTGCCCGCCGCCATGCAGGCGCCCACCCCGGCCAGCGCGTACCTGCACTCGGCCACCATGGTCAAGGCCGGCGTGTACCTGCTGGCCCGTCTGCAGCCCGCGCTGGGCGGCAGCCGGGCCTGGACCGTGATCCTGACCGACATCGGGCTGCTCACCATGGTCCTCGGCGCCTACCTGGCGTTCAAGCAGACGGACGTGAAGGCGCTGCTGGCCTACTCCACCGTCGGCACCCTGGGCCTGATCGTGGGCGTCCTGGGTCTGGGCACGGCCGACGCGGTGCACGCCGCCATGGTCGTGGTCCTGGCGCACGCGTTGTACAAGGCCGCGCTGTTCCTGATTGTCGGGACGGTGGACCGCCAGGCCGGCGGACGCAGCCTGGACGTGCTGGGCGGCCTGGCGCGGCGGATGCCCGTCAGCGCCCTGACCGCCGTGGTGGCCGCCATGTCCATGGCCGGGCTGCCACCGCTGCTGGGCTTCATTGCCAAGGAGGAGTTCCTGGAGGCGGAGACGCACATGGACGCCGGCCTGGCGCTGGGCATCCTGGGGCCCACGCTGGGCATCCTGGCTGCCACGCTCGGCATGGCCACCAGCGTGCTGCTGGTGCGACACGTTTTCTTTGGGCCGCGGCGGCCGGCGCTCGACCACGCCCGCGAGGCCCCGGTGGGCATGCTGGTGGCGCCCGGGGCCCTGGCTGTCGCCTCCCTCGTCTTCGCCTGGCCGCCGCTGCGGCCGGCAGTGGGGACGCTCCTCAACGGCGCCGCGAGCGCCGGCCTGGGGCGGCCGGTAGACGTGTCCCTGGTGCTGTGGCACGGCGTCAACCTGCCCTTAGTGCTGAGCGCCGTGGCCGTGGCGCTGGGTGCCGCGCTCTACTTGGAGCGGTGGCCGTTCTGGCGCCTCCAGCACCGGGTGCCGCCCGGCGCCACCCTGGACCGGGCCTACGACCTCGCGCTTCACTCCGTGGCGCGGCTGGCCGCCGTCGTGACGCGCACCGTGCAGACCGGCACACTGCGCCACTACCTGCTGATGATCCTGGGGACGCTGCTGGGGCTGGTGACGCTGGCGCTGCTCGCCGGCGCCGAGCCGCTGCGGCCGGTGCGCATAGAGATCGAGCCCGTGGCGGCCTACGAGCTGGCGGCCGCCGGGGTCACGATCGTGGCGGCGCTGGCGGTGGTGTTCATGCCGTCCCGGTTGGGGGCCATCGCCGCCCTCGGGACCGTGGGCCTGATGATGTCGTTCTTCTTTGTGCTCTACAGCGGGCCGGACCTGGCGCTGACCCAGCTGCTGGTGGAGACGCTCACCATCATCCTGCTGCTGCTGGTGTTCTACTTCCTACCGCCGTACTTCGAGGTCCGAACGCCGCTGCCGAGCCGATTGCGCGACGTGTTGGTGGCGCTGGGCGTAGGCGTCATGGTCACCGTGCTGGTGGTGGTCGTAGGGCCCACCAAGCTGTCGCCGACCATCTCGTCGTACTACGTGGACGGCAGCCTGCGGGACGCCTTTGGCGCCAACATGGTCAACGTCATCTTGGTGGACTACCGGGCCATGGACACGCTGGGCGAGATCACGGTGCTCGCCATCGCCGCCCTGGGCGTGTTCGGGCTGATCCGACTGCGCATGCACTCCCCGTGCCACCGCCGCCACGCCGGCCCCGGCCGGCCGCCGGACGCAGAGCCGTGAAGTCGCTCATCCTGCACACCACGTCCCGGCTCATGATGCCGATCCTGCTCATGTTCTCGGTGTACCTGCTGCTGCGCGGCCACGACCTGCCCGGTGGCGGCTTCATCGGCGGCCTGGTGGCCGGCGCCGCCTTCCTGCTGCAGGGCGTGGCCGCCGGACCGCGCACCGTGCGGCAGCTCATCCCCTTCGACGTAGGGCTGCTGCTCCCGGCCGGGTTGTCCATCTCGTTGCTTGCCGGCGTGCCGGCCCTGCTTCTGGGCGGTCACTACCTCACCGGGCTGTGGGTGGCGCTGCCCGTGCTGGGGCGCATCAAGGTGGGCACGCCGATCCTGTTCGACCTGGGCGTCTACCTGGTGGTGACCGGGGTGGCGGTGCAGATCATCACCCTGGTGGCGGAGGAGGAACGATGGCGATGGTGATGGCGGTCGTCATAGGCGTCCTCTTCGCCGCCGGCGTGTACCTGATGCTGCGGCGCAGCATCGTCAAGCTGTTGCTGGGTCTGATGCTGCTCTCGCACGGCGCCAACCTGCTCTTGTTCACCGTGGGCGGCCTGCGCCGCGGCGCGCCGCCGCTGTGGGTGGATGGCATGCACGGGCCCGTGGCCGACCCCTTGCCGCAGGCGTTGATCTTGACCGCGGTCGTCATCGGCTTCGGGCTCATCGCGTTCACCCTGGTGCTGGCCTACCGGGTGGACGAGGTGGTGGGCAGCGACGACCTGGACGACATGCGGAGCACCGACCGGTGACGCCGCACGTGGTCCTGCCCGTGCTGCTGCCCCTGGCCGCGGCGGTGGCGGCGCTGGTGATCCGGCGCCGCCGGCCGCTGCGCGTGGTGGCCCTGGGCGGCACCACGCTGGGCGTCCTCTACGCCCTGTACGCCTTGCGCCTGGTCTGGCTGGAGGGCCCCGTCTACACCGCCCTGGGTCACTGGCCGCCACCCTACGGCATCGTGTTGGCCATCGACCTCTTCAGCGCGATCATGCTCTGCCTGGCCGCGCTCACGAGCTGGGTGGTGCTGCTCTACGCCTTCGGCTCGCTGGACCCGCGCCGCGAGCGGCACCACTTCTACGCCCTGTACATGCTGATGCTGATGGGCGTCAACGGCGCCTTCGTGGCCGGCGACATCTTCAACCTCTACGTGTGGTTCGAGGTCATGCTCATCGCCTCCTTCGGCCTCATGACCCTGGGCGGCGAGCGCGGTCAGCTGGAGGGTGGCCTCAAGTACGTGGTCATCAACCTGGTCTCGTCCACCATCTTCCTGATCGCCGTCGGCCTGCTCTACGGCCTGACCGGAACGCTGAACCTGGCCGACCTGCACCGGGTGCTCTCGGCGCAGCCGGCCTCGGCGGTGACCAACGCGCTGGCCATGTTGTTCCTGGTGACGTTCGGCATCAAGGCGGCCGTGTTCCCGCTCTTCTTCTGGCTGCCGGCGTCCTACCACACGCCGCCGGTGGCCGTCACGGCGTTGTTCGGCGGGTTGCTCACCAAGGTGGGCGTCTACGCCATGTACCGGGTCTTCCCGCTGCTCTTCGGCGCCGAAGGCAGTCCGGTGTACCCGCTGCTGCTCCTCATCGCCGCGCTGACCATGGTGGTGGGCGTGCTGGGGGCGCTGGCACAGGACAACGTGCGCCGCATTCTGTCCTTCCACATCATCAGCCAGATCGGCTACATGGTCATGGGCCTGGGGCTCTACACCGTGGCCGGCCTGGCCGGCGGCATCCTCTACATCATGCACCACATCATCGTGAAGACCGCGCTCCTGATGATAGGCGGCGGCGTGGAGCTCCTGAATGGGACCGGCGACTTGCGCCTGTTGGGCGACGAGCAGCGCCGCCGGCCCTGGTACGGCCTGCTCTTTCTCCTGCCGGCGCTGTCGCTGGCCGGCATCCCGCCCTTCAGCGGCTTCTTCAGCAAGCTGGCGCTGCTCATGGCGGCCCTGGACGCGGGCCGGTACGAGGTGGCCGTGACCAGCCTGGCGGTCAGCCTGTTGACGTTGCTTTCCATGAGCAAGATCTGGAGCGAGGTCTTCTGGAAGCCGGCCCCCGCGCCGGATCCGACGTCCGGCGCCATGCCAGGCGCGACGGGCGATGCCCCGGGCGCCGTGCCGACGGCAGGGCGAGCACGCGGCTGGTTGCTGGCCGGCCCCGTCGCCGTGCTGGCGCTGCTCACCGTCAGCCTGGGCCTGGCCGCGGGCCCGGGCTTGCGGCTGGCCACGGCGGCGGCCGCCCAGTTGATGGCGCCGGGCGAGTACGCCGGCCTGGTCCTGGGGCCCTGACGGAGCCGAGGTCCGCCATGAGATTCCTGGTCCTCAACTTCTTCCTGGCGTCCATGTGGGCGCTGCTGCAGGGCGAGCTGCGGGCGTCGGACTTCATCCTCGGCTTTGTCCTGGGCTACATCGTGATCGGCCTGAGCTACCGCGTGCTGGGCGCGCGCGACTACTTCCTGAAGGTGGTGCGGATCGGCCGGTTCGTGGTCTTTGTGGCCTGGGAGATCCTCACGGCGAGCCTCGCGCTGGCCTGGCTCATGCTGCAGCCGCGACTGCGGCTGAAGCCGGCCGTGGTGGCCGTGCCGCTGGACGTCACCACGGACCTGGAGATCGTGGTCCTGGCCAACCTGATCACCCTGTCGCCCGGCACCCTGTCGCTGGACGTGTCCGCTGACGGCCGGACGCTCTACGTGCACACCGTGCTGCTGCGGGATGCGGAGGCGTTCAGGCGCCGGGTGAAGCAGGGCCTGGAGCGGCGCGTGCTGGAGGTGATGCGTTGACGGCGGCGCTGGACGGGGCGGCGCTGGCGCTGGTGCTGTCCAAGGCGCTGTGCCTTTGGCGCCTGTTCCGCGGGCCGTCCTTGCCCGACCGGGTGGTGGCCCTGGACCAGATCAGCATGCACGTGGTGGCCCTGGTGGCTCTCTACACCATCCGCACCGGTCAGCTGGTCTTCCTGGACGCGGCGGTGGTGGCGGCGCTGCTGTCGTTCCTGACCACCGTCGCCTTTGCGCGCTACCTCGAGCAGGGCATCGAGCGATGAGCGCCAACGACCTGCTGGTGATGGGGCTGGTCGTGGCCGGCACCTTCTTCATGCTGGTGGCGGCGGTGGGGCTCAACCGGATGCCGGACGTCTACCTGCGGATGCACGGCGCGGCCAAGTCCACCACGTTGGGCATCACCGCCATCCTGATGGCCGTGGGCCTCCATTTCGGAACGAGCGCCGCGTACACCCGAGCGGTTCTGGTGGTGCTGTTCTTCTTCCTCACGACGCCCGTCGGCACGCACGTCCTGGCCCGCGCGGCCTACCTCACCGGGGTGCCGCGCTGGCCCGGCACCGTCCCGGACGAGATGGCCGACCAAGTTGGGCCCGGGCACCGCCCTGGCGGGAGCCGCGCCGGCTCGGCCGCGGCGCGCGCCTCCGGCCGCGAGCGACGGGCGTAACCGCCGGGTGTCTTCACCTGTGGCGGCGGTCCGACGGTCGTGCGCGGCCTCGGACCGCGGAATCGGCCCGCGGGGCTCGTGCGGGAGGGTGCCGGATGACGGCGCTCCCGTCGCGGGTGCCGTAGGCTTGGCGTGCAAGGAGCGTGCAATGTCCAGACACAATCCAAGACTTGCAGTGGCGCTGGCGGTGCCGGCGCTGGCGGTCGTTGCCGTGGGGGTGGGGTTGGCCGTCGACTCGGCGGGTGCCGCGCCGCAACAGACCATCGCCTGTGCGTGGGAGCGGGTGGCTACCAACAGTCGGCCGGCCATCCACTTCGCCACCGCGTACGACAACGAGCGGCAAGCCATGTACGTCTACGGCGGCGTCGACGGCAGCTTCCAGCCCATCAACACGCTGCAGGCGGCCGATCTGTCCGGGACCACGCCGCGCACCAGCTGGGGCAACGTGGCTGCCGCCTCGGCGCTGCGCGTGGTCGGCGCGGCGGGCGCCTACCGGCCGGGCGGGGCGGTCCCCGCGGCCGGCGCGCTCTACTTCTTCGGCGGCATGACGGACACGGGCACCGGCAACGCCGTCAACGACGTGCAACGCTACGTCCCGGAGTCGCGGGCGTGGCAGCGCAACTTCGTGGACAACCGTCTGGACTTCCGGGCGCGCGTCTTCCCAGCCGCGGCCTACGACCCGCTGCACGACGTGATCTGGGTCGTGGGCGGCACCACGAGGTGCTCGCTCACCGACGTGCTGGCCGGGCAGCCCTGCAACGCCACCTCGCTCCCCACGCAGTATCTGGGCTGGGACCCGGCGAGCGGGGCGGCGGTGACCCACACGCTGCCCGGCGGCGACCAGCAGGTGTTCGGCGCGTCGCTGGTGTTCGACGCTCCGCGGCAGCGGCTGCTCCTGTTTGGCGGCACGCGCAACATCCAGCGCTCGGAAGGCACCGTCCGCGCCCTGGACCTGTCTGACCCGGACCCGGCCAAGGCCGCCTGGAGCACGCTCGAGACGCAGGGTCAGGGGCCGGCGGTGTACTTCCACGGCGGCGCCTTCCTGGCCGATCGCGACTGGATGGTGGTCTACGGCGGGACGCGGCAGAACTTCCTGCAGCAGAACGAGGCCAACGAGCAGACCACCTACGGCCTGGACCTGAGCACCACGCCCGCGACGTGGGTGGACCTGAAGCCCGCCGGCAGCCCGGGCGCGCGGGTGGCCGGCGGCATGGAGTACGCCGCGACGCACCGCGTGGCGCTGTTGGTCCTCGGCCGGGACCGCTACGTGCCGGCCGATCCGCCCAGCGCCAGGGTGCAGGTCACCACCTTTGCGCTGACGTGCACCGCGGCCGGCCCCACGCCGCCCCCGGCCACGGCCACGAGCACGGCCACCGGCACGAGCACGGCCACCGCAGAGGCCACGGCCACGTTCACGGCCACGGCCACCACCCAACCGGTCACGCCCACGGAGACCGAACCGGTGGAGCCGACGGAGCCGCTGCCGCCGACCGACACGCCCGAGCCCACGGCGACGGAGGAGTTGGAGACGCCCACCGCCACGGACGAGCCGGAGCCGGGCGCGGCCATCTTCCTGCCGTACGCGCGTCGCGGTCAGGCGTGACGGAGCCGCGCGCGCCCGGAGCGCCGCCGGCTGCACGCGGCGGCGGCGGGGCGAGGGCGTGAGACCCGGGCAGCGCGCCCTGGCCGAGGGCGCCCTGTTCACCGACCAATACCAGCTGACCATGGCGCAGCTGTACTTCCGCCTGGGCCTGCACGAGCGGCCGGCCCAGTTCGACTACTTCTTCCGCCGCTATCCGGACTACGGCGCGCACAAGGCCGGCTACTGCGTCTTCGCCGGCCTGGCATGGCTGCTTGACTGGATGGACGACGCGCGATTCGGCCCGGAGGAGGTGGCGAGCCTGCGGGCGCAGCGCGGCTCGACCGGGCAGCGCCTGTTCCACGACGACTTCCTGGGCTGGCTGGAGGGCACCGGCGACAGGCTGTTCGGCGCGGTGGCCCTGCGCGCGGTGCCCGAGGGACGCGTGGTGCACCCGCACACCCCGCTGGCCGTGGTTCAGGCGCCGCTGGCGCTGGCGCAGCTGCTGGAGAGCTCGCTGCTGAACCACCTCAACTACCAGACGCTCGTGGCCACCAAGGCCGCGCGCATGCACGACGCCGGTGAGGGTCAGGTGCTGCTGGAGTTCGGCATGCGCCGCGCGCAGGACCGCGCGGCAACGGCCGGCGCTCGGGCCGCGCTCATCGGCGGCGCGGACTACACCTCCAACGTGGGCGCGTCGCACGTCCTCGGCTTGGCGCCCAAGGGCACCCATGCCCACAGCATGGTCCAGGCCTTCCTGGCGCTGGGCGGGACGGAGTTGGACGCCTTCCGGGCCTATGCGGACGTCTACCCGGACGACTGCCTGCTGCTGGTGGACACGCTGAACACCCTGGCCAGCGGCGTGCCCAACGCCATCCGGGTGTTCCAGGAACTGCGCCGCCGCGGGCACGAGCCGGTGGGCATCCGGCTGGACTCCGGCGACCTGGCGCACCTGAGCGTGCAGGCGGCGCGCATGCTGGATGCGGCCGGGTTTGACCAGACGCGCATCGTGCTGTCCAACCAGCTGGACGAGATCGTGATCTGGCAGGTCCTGACCCAGATCCGCCGGGAGGCCGCCCGGCAGGGCGTCGATGCCGAGGCCCTGGTGCGGCGCCTGGTGTACGGCGTGGGCACCCAGCTCATCACGTCGGGCGGGGCGGGGGCCCTGGACGGCGTGTACAAGCTGGTGGCGCTGCGCGACGGCGGCGACTGGCGGCCGGCCGTCAAGCTCTCCGAGGCGGTGGAGAAGGTGCCCAGTCCCGGCGAGAAGGCGTTGTGGCGGCTCTACGACGTGCGCGGCAAGGCCACGGCGGACCTGGTGACGCTGGCGCACGAGGAGCCGGCGCACGCGCCCGAGCTGGCGCTGCGGCATCCGTTCGACCACACCGCTCGGCGGACGCTGCGCCCGGCCGACCTGTCAGGCGTGGAGCCGCTGTTGGAGCCGGTGGCCGGGCCCGGCCGCGCGCGACCGGAGCCGGAGGACCTGGCGGTGCCGCGCGCCCGGCGGGCGGCGGACGTGGCCGCCTTGGACGCCGGCGTGCGCCGACTCATCAACGCGCACGTGTACCACGTGTCGTTGAGCGAGGAGCTGTGGCGGCTCAAGGAGGGCCTCGTCACCCGTTACAGGGCCGGCGGACGGGCGCCTTGACGCGACGGGCCCGACTCGGATACGATGGAGGGAGGCCGTGGCAACGCCCAACGGCTCAACGGCGCAGCCGGCGCCGTGGGCGTCCTACCCAGGAAGGAGGAAGGTGGTGGACCAGGTCATTGCTTTCGTGGTCGGGCTGGTCATCTCGGCGGTGATCCTGCTCATCGTCGACCGATTGGACCTCGGGCTCAAGGTGGGCGGCTTCAGGAACGCCATCGTGGCCGCCGTGGTCATCGCGCTTGTCGCCGCGTTCGTCGACTGGGTGTTCGTGTGGGTGCTGCAGGTGGCGTTGCCCGGCGGGCTGTTGGGCTTCCTCGTGTGGCTCATCGTGGCCGCCGTGGTGCTGGTCATAGCCGCCAGGCTGGTACCCGGCTTCAGCACCAAGGGCTACCGCGGCGCGCTCATCGCGGCGCTGGCCATCGCCGTGCTGAGCTGGGTCGCGCAGCTGGTGCTGCCGTCGTACGGCACGCCCGTGGGCTAGGCTGGACCTTGCGGCTGGGGCGCGGTTGCCCGTCGCCAGGTCGACTCCGCCGGACGTTCGGACGGTGCCTTCGGGCACCGTCCGTTGCGTTCGGCCGGCAGCCACGGCCCGCAGCGCGAAGGTGCCGGTCGCTCATTTTGTCTACAGTACCGCGTCAGTTCATGGACACGTCTTTGACAGCGGGCCCCGTTCGTGATAGTCTTCCCTCGGTTGGACGTCGAAGGATTCGCAAGCAGAAGGGGAAGACACAACATGCACAGATTCACGGCACTACTGGCGCTGGCGGTCCTGGCCGCGGCGCTGATTCCCGTGGGACCAGCCCTGGGCCAGACGGAGGCCCGGGTGCGCGTGGCGCACCTGTCACCCGACGCACCGGCGGTGGACGTCTGGGTCGACGGGGAGCTGGCGTTTGACGGCGTGGCCTTCGAACAGGTCACGGACTACGTGGTCCTGCCGGCGGGCAGCCGCGACATCGTGGTGGTTCCGGCGGGGGCCACGGAGCCGGAGGTGATCAGCGCCGCGGTGGAGCTCCTGCCCGGCGCCGACCACACGGTGGCGGCCGTGGGCTTGCTTGCGGACATCGCGCCGCTGGTCCTCCAGGACGACAATGGGCTGCCGGAGTCGGGCCAGGCGCACCTGCGCTTCGTGCACGCCGCGCCGGACGCGCCGGCGGTGGACGTGGCGCTCGCCGGCGGCCCGAAGGTGTTCGAGGGTCTGGCGTTCGGCGAGGTCGGCGCGTACGTGCCGCTGCCGGCCGACGTCGTGGACGTGGAGCTGCGGGCGGCCGGCGAGGTGGCGGCCGTGCTGACGTATCCCGGGCTGTGGCTGCGCGACGGGGGCGTCTACACGGTCTTCGCCACCGGCCTGCTGGCCGGCGACCCGGAGCTGAACATGGTGGTCTCCGCCGACATGGTCCCGGCGCGACTGCGCGTGGCCCACGCCTCGCCGGACGCGCCCAACGTGGACGTGTGGATTGATGACGCGGTGGCTCTGGCGGACGTGGGCTTTGCGGACGTCACGGAATACGCCGCCCTGGCGCCCGGTGTCTACGCCGTCAAGGTCACGCCGTCGGGCGCCGCCGAGCCGGTGGTGCTGGAGACGTCCGTCACCCTGACGGAGGGCTCCGACTACACGGCTCTGGCCGGCGGCCTGCTTCAAGACATCGACCTGGTCCTGTTCCAGGACGACGCGGGCGTTCCGGCGCCCGGAACCGCGCACGTGCGCTTCGTGCACGCGTCTCCGGACGCACCGGCCGTGGACGTAGCGGTCAAGGACGGTCCGGTCCTGCTCGGTGACGTGGCGTTCGGTGAGGCCACGGAGTACGTGGCGGCGCCGGCGGGGACGTACGACCTGGAGGTGCGGCCGACGGGCACCATCACCGCGGCGCTCGAGCTGCCGGACGTGGCGTTGGCCGCCGGCAGCGTGTACTCGTTCTTTGCCATGGGACTGGTGGCCGGTGATCCGGCGCTGCGGGCGGTGGTCGTGGTGGACGCCGCCTCCACCCTGCCCGAGCCGCCCAGCGGCGAGGCCCGCCTGCGCCTGGCGCACGCGTCACCGGACGCGCCGGCGGTGGACGTGTGGCTCGACGGTGAGGTGGCGTTCGCCGGCCTGGCGTACGGCCAGGTCACGGACTACGCGCTCGTGGCCGCCGGTCGCCACAGCGTGAAGGTTGTGCCGGCGGGCGCCGAGGAGCCAGTCGTCATCGAGGCGCAGTTGGAGCTGGAGGACGGCGCCGACTACACGGCGTCGGCGACGGGGCTGCTCGAGGACATCGCCCCGCTGCTCCTCATGGACGACAACTCCCTGCCGGAGGCGGGCCGCGCCCACGTGCGGTTCGTGCACCTCTCGCCGGACGCGCCGGCCGTTGACGTGGCCGTCAAGGGCGGCCCGGTGCTCTGGAGCGCGGTCGGCTTTGGCGAGGTGGGGGCCTACGCCGCCGTCGACGCCGGCGTGTACGACTTGGAGGTGCGGGCCACGGGTGGCGCCGCCGCGGCGCTGGAGGTGCCGGGCGTGCTCGTGCGCGACGGTGCGGTCTACACGGTGTTTGCCATGGGTCTGCTGGCCGGGGACCCGCCGCTGGCGGCGGTGCTCACCGCGGACGTCAACCCGGCCAGGTTGCGGGCGGCCCACCTGTCGCCCGACGCGCCGGCCGTGGACGTGCTCATCGACGGCATGCCGGTCCTGACGGACCTGGCGTTTGGGGAGGTGTCGGCCTACGCGCCGCTGGCGGCGGGCATGGTGAGCGTCATGGTGGTGGCGTCGGAGGACCCGGACGTGGTGGTCTTGGAGGCCGACCTCGAGCTGGGCGCGGGGATGGACTACACGGTGGCGGCCATCGGGCTCTTGGAGGAGCTGGAGCCGCTGGTGCTGCAGGACGACAATCGCGTCCCGGCGCCGGGCATGGCCCACGTGCGCTTCGTGCACGCGGTGCCGGACGCCCCGGCCGTGGACATCGCGGCGCAGGACGGGCCGGTGCTGTTTGGCGACGTGTCCTTCGGCCTGGCCTCGGACTACGTGCCGCTGGAGGAGGGGACGTACGTTCTGGAGGTGCGCCCTGCCGGTGACGAGACGGCGCTGATGGAGCTGCCGGCCGTCGAGGTGCCGGCGGGCGCGGTCATCACCGTGTTCGCCGTGGGCCTGTTCGAAGGCGAGCCGGCGATCGAGGTGCTGATCGTGGTCGATGCCGCCTATGACGTGGTGGTCGAGCGGGGGTACGCCGTGTACCTGCCGTTCCTGGTCAACCGCCACGCCGTCATGAGATAGCGCGCATCAGGGCGGGCGCCCTGTCGGGCGCAGCGCTCGAGCCGGCCGCGCCGGGCCGTCAGCCCGGCGCGGCCGCGCGCTGTTGGAGCAAGCCGGCGTAGAGCGCGGCCAGCTCGGCCGCCTGGCGCTCGATGGAGAACCCAGCCGCCATCTCCAGGGAGTGGCGGCCCATGCGCTCGCGCAGCGCGGCGTCCGACAGCAGGGCGCCCAGCCGGCGCGCGAACACGAACGGGTCGGCGGCCACCAGATGGCCGTTGCGCCCCTCCACCACGAACGCCTCGAAGACGCGCTCGTTCACCAGCACGAGCGGCTTGCCCGCGGCCATGGCCTCCATCACCACGATGCCCTGCGTGTCCGTCTGGCAGGCGTAGGCAAACAGGTCCGCCGCGGCCAGCAGGGCCGCCACGTCGTCGCGCGATACCATGCCCGTGAACACGGTGTGGTCCGTCAGTCCGAGCTCCGTGACGCGCTGCTTCAGCCGCCGCAGGTGGGGCCCCCCGCCAATCACGAGCAGCAGTGGGTCCTGGCGCTCGGAGCGCAGGATGGCGAAGGCCTCGATGATGAGCTCGATGTTCTTCTCGCGGGCCAGGCGCGATGCCGTGGCAACGATGGGTCGGTCCGGCGGCAGCCCGAACCGCTGCCGAGTGTCTGTATGCGGTGGCCGGAATCGCTCCAGGTCCAGGCCGGTGGGCAGTACCACGACCGGCTTCTGGATGCCGATCTGCTCCAGGTACGAGCGCACGAACGACGTGGGTGCCGTGACCAGGTCGGCCCGGTTGTAGAGGAAGTGCTGCCACCAGCCCACCACGTGTTGCGTGCCCACGAGCGCGCGCGGCACGTAGTGCCGGGCGTAGTCGATCAGCATGGCGTGGTACGTCTGCACCACCGGCAGCGAGCGGCCGCTGGCGTAGCGCAATCCCAGCACGCCGATGGGCCCGGGCGAGTGCACGTGCACCACGTCGGCGCCCGTGTCCGGGATGCGGCTCAGGCCGCGCTTGGACAGCGGCCACGCCACGCGGAAGTCGGGCGCCACGGGAAAGGGCACCGAGCGAAGGCCCACGAAGTCCGGCTCGCCGGCCCACTTGGGGCTGGCCGGACCAAACACCCACACCCTGTGGCCGAGCGCCCTGAGCTGCGTGGCGAACAGGTCCACCGCCGTGACGATGCCGTTGACCGCCGGCTTGTACGTGTCGGTGAAGAAGGCAAGGGTCAGGTTCCGCGCGCACGGGTCCGCGTTCAACTGGCGAGCTCCTCGTACAGGGCGATCAGACGCCGCGTGACCCCGGGCAGAGCGTAGGGCGCCGCCAGCTCACGGGACAGGGCGCCCTGGCGGGCAAGCTGGATGGGGTCGCCCAACAGCGACCGGAGTGCCGGGACGAACGACGCCTCGTCACACGCTACGTAGCGCGTGCCGAACAGCGGTCGGTACACGTCCAGGTCGCGCAGCACCAGCGGCAGGCCACAGGCGGCGGCCTCGATGGCGGCTATGCAGAAGGTCTCCTGGCGAGAGGGCAGGAAGAACACGTCGGCTGCGTTGTAGTAGCCCGGCACGGTGGCGAAGGGCACCGTGCCGGTGAAGCAGACGTTGGGCGGGGCGCCGGCCACCAACCCGTCCACGGCCAGGTAGCCGGCGGTCAAGGGCCCCACCGGCCGGCCGCCCAGCCAGACAAAGCGCGCGCCCGGCAGCTGGCGCGCCACCCGGACGAACGTGTCCACTGCCTTGCGCGGCTGCAGCTGGCCGCAGGCCAGCGCAAGCGGCTGACCTTGCTCCAGCCCCAGCCGCGCGCGGTACTGCTCGCGCAGCACCGGCGAAGGAGCGAAGCGATCCGGGTCGATGGCGTTGGGCACCACCACGATGGGCGCCGTCACCCCGGCCGCGCGCAGGCGCTCTTCCACGTACGGAGACACCGCTACCACGCGATCGGCGCGGTTGTAGGCCCACGTCAGGTAGCTCGAGGCCCCGTCGCGCCACAGCTCGAAGCCCCCCAGGCTGCCGTCCAGGGACTCCACCGTGACGTGGGCCGAGATGACCACGGGCTCGCGGCGCGAGATGAGAATCTGGGCCAACGGACCCAGCGTGTGCGCGTGGTGCACGGACGCCGAGCGCAACGTGTTGACGCGCACGCGCACGCCGGCCGCGCGCAGCCCCGCCACCGCCGTCTCGAACGCCGTGTGGACGCCATGGCCCTTGGACAGGGCGCTCTCCGACACCATGTTGACGGTCAGCACGTGGTCCTCGCTGTGACGGGCCGCTTCGCCTTCGCGCGGCCCGGAGGCGCCTTGCCGCCCAGCGACGGCAAGGCATGCCACAACCGGGGCGCGGACGCAAGCGCCGGCAGGCCGTGCCGCGCGCCTTGAACTGCGCCGCGGGCCGTGCTACCTTGGGCCGCGCGGGCGCGCGGCCCCCGCCGCCCGCCCCCGCCGGCCGTCCCCAACGCACCCTTCCCAGGAGCACCGACATGCCCACCGAGTTCACCGTGACGCTGCGCAACACGCCCGGAGCCCTGGCCGAGATAGGCCTGGCGCTGGGCCAGAAGGGCATCAACATCGAGGGCCTGCAGGCCTTGTCGTTCGGCGACCAGAGCGTGCTGCACCTGGTGGTGGACGACCCGCAGGCCGCGGCCAGAGAGCTTGCCGACCACGGCCTGCCCTTCCGGCAGCGGGAGGTGGTGGTGGTGGACGTGCGGGATCAACCCGGCACGCTGGGCAAGCTGGCGGAGGCGCTGGCGTCGGCCGGCGTCAACATCGATTGCGCCTACCTGACCACGGACCGGCACGTGGTCCTGGGCGTGAGCAACCAGGTCGAGGCCGTGCGGATAGCGCGCTCGCTCGCGCTGCACGACTGACCCCTCAGAACGGCCTGGCCGGGACGGCCCCGCCGGCGGCGGCGCGCCATCGGGCCAGGATCTCGTCGAGCGTCGGCGGGGGCGTCAGGCCAAGGAGCCGCAGGTGGCGGCGGGCCCGGTCGTAGTGGCGGGTGATCTCGTCCGGAGCGTGCGCGTCGGCCGTGACCAGCACCGGGATGCTCAGGTCGCGGCACATGGCAAGGATGTCCGTGTCCGGATAGGGCTCGCCGCACGGCCTGTCCCAACCCGACGTGTTCAGCTCCACGGTCATGCCCGAGGCCGCGACGGCCTGCAGCGCCCGCGCAACAAGCGGCCGCAGGTCGGCCGACGGCCGGTAGCCGAACTTCTTGGGCAGGTCGAGGTGCCCGGCGATGGCGAACAGGCCGCTCGAGGCCATCTCCGCAACGATCGCCCAGTAGCGGCGCCACACGTGGTTCACGCCGTCCGGGCCCAGCGTGCGCCACGGGCTCGGGTCGCCATCGATGACCAGACCGTCGACCACATGCACGGAGCCGATGCGGTACTCGGTGGGGTTGGCGCCAAGGACGGCGCGCAGGGTGTCGGCGGCCGCCGGAACGTAGTCCACCTCCAACCCCAGGCGCACCCTCATGGGCGCTCGCGCGGCTGCCTGGCGCACCGCGCGGCGGTACGCCGGAACGGCGTCGACCGGGATGGACCAGCCCGCGGGCGGCGCGCCAACGGGCAGCACGGCCAGGTGGTCGCTGATGCCCAGCTCGTGGAGCCCGGCGTCTGCCGCCGCCCGCACCATGGCTGCCAGGGCGAACCGGCCGTCGCTCCAGGTGGTGTGCGTGTGGTAGGAAGTCAGGATTGTCATGGCGTATGGGTCTGAGCCTC
>Ga0114946_10000539_pt1 | contig 25496 bp, 20 predicted proteins | sample WalLakDeSediment_FD_88676 | JGI IMG/M metagenome (GOLD analysis project Ga0114946, IMG submission 88676) | Lake sediment microbial communities from Walker lake, Nevada to study Microbial Dark Matter (Phase II) - Walker Lake 11/02/13 Deep Sediment | ecosystem: Environmental > Aquatic >... | reverse complement strand
GTCTATCTGGCCAACCTGGAGAACGGCGGCGTGGGCATTGCCGACTTCGGCGCTTCAGCCAGCGCGGTGCCGGATGCCGTCAAGGCGGCCCTGCCTGACCTGATCGCGGGCATTATCGCCGGTGATATTCAAACGGCGCCGTAAGCCGTTGTTAAAGTGAGACAATGAGGGCTGGTAGTTAATCTACTAGCCCTCATTTGTTATCGGTCATGCGCTTTATTCCTACGATGCCCGATGGCGCCTGTTACCCTTCGGGTTTCCCCTACGGCTTAGCCGGAAGCCTTTTTGTGGAGGCTAAGCAAGCCAGGAATAAAACCACTGTGGTATGTGAGGGAAGACAATGGCTCCAGTCCTTGAACTAAAAAATATAACCAAACAGTTTCCCGGCGTACTTGCCAATGACAATATTAGCCTGACGCTTGAAGAAGGCGAAATTCATGCCCTGTTGGGGGAAAATGGCGCGGGCAAAACGACGCTGATGAACATCCTTTATGGGTTATATCAGCCGACCAGGGGCGAAATTTTTGTGCGTGGTAAGAAAATCGAGGTCTTTTCGCCCAGCGACGCGATTGCGGCCGGCGTCGGCATGGTGCACCAGCATTTTATGCTGATCCCGGTGTTTACCGTCACCGAAAACGTGATGCTTGGTTCTGAGGAGACGCACGGCGCGGGCGTGCTGGATCGCGCCACGGCGGCGCAGCGCATTCGTGAGATCTCTGAAAAGTATGGCCTGGCCGTCCAGCCGGAAGCTTACGTGAAGAATCTTCCGGTTGGCGTGCAGCAGCGCGTGGAAATCATCAAGCTGCTTTATCGCCAGGCCGACATTCTGATTTTTGATGAGCCAACGGCCGTTTTAACGCCCCAAGAAGCGGATGAGCTGGTTAAAATCATGCGTTCGTTGGTTCAGCAAGGCAAATCCATCATCTTTATCACCCACAAGCTGCGCGAGGTGCTGGAAGTGGCGGACCGCATTACGGTGATCCGGCGCGGTAAGGTAGTGGGGGCCACAACCCCGGCCGAAGCGGACCAGAAGAAGCTGGCCGAGATGATGGTGGGCCGTCAGGTTGATCTGCAGCTTGACAAGAATCCACCCAGTATTGGGCAGCCCGTGCTGGATGTGCAGGACCTGGTTGTTTTGGACGATCGCGACCACGTTTTGGTGGATGGGGTCTCATTCCAGGTACATGCCGGTGAAGTGATGGGGATTGCCGGGGTGCAGGGAAATGGCCAGACAGAATTGGTCGAGGCGCTAACCGGCCTGGGCCATCCGGTCAAGGGAACGGTTAAGCTGCTGGGTGATGACATCACGTATGCTTCGCCACGCCAGATAACGAGGTTGGGCGTGGGGCACGTGCCGGAAGATCGACAGCGCGACGGCCTGGTGTTAAGCTTTCCGATTCACGACAATATTGTGCTGAATACCTATTTCAACGCGCCCTACTCTAAAGGCGTGGTTATGCAGGCCGCGCAAATTCTGACGGAAGCTGAAAAGTTGGTGGAATCTTTTGACATCCGCACGCCATCGGCCAGGAACAGCGCAGGTTCGCTTTCCGGCGGGAACCAGCAAAAGGTGATTGTGGCGCGTGAGTTCTCACGCCCAACCAGGCTGCTGGTCGCTTCCCAACCGACGCGCGGTCTGGACGTGGGGTCAATTGAGTACATTCATGCGCGCATCCTGCAAAAACGGGACGAGGGCTGCGCGGTGCTGCTGGTTTCACCGGAACTGGACGAAATTTTGCAGCTATCCGATCGCATTGCGGTAATGTACCGGGGTAAGATTATTGCCATCGTCAATACTGAAGCAACTACGAAAGAGGAGTTGGGTTTAATGATGGCCGGTATCGTCCCCCAAGCAGAGAAAAGCGAGGTGTCACATGGCTGAGCCTAAACAACCGGTTACTAAAACGCCGTCAGAAAAAGAACCGGAAAATGGCAAGGGTTTCATGCGGGTTTTCCTGGAAGAATTGACCAGTCAATCGATCCTGATTCCCATCCTGGCCATCTTTACCGGGTTAGTGCTGGGTGCCATCATTATTGTTTTGACCACCGAGGATGTGTACGCGGGCTTTGACGATTCCTTTGGCGCCGGCCTGGCCGCCAGTTGGAACGCGATCAGCACCGCCTACAATGCCCTCTTTACAAGCGCGCTCGGCTCGCCCAGCCGTATGATTGCGGCCGTGCAGGGCGACGACGCGCTTGAAATTCGGCGCGCTTTTAACCCGATTCTGGAAAGCCTGGTCGCGTCTACCCCCTATATTTTTGCCGGGTTGGCCGTTGCGCTAGGCTTTCGCTCCGGCTTGTTTAATATTGGCGTTGAGGGACAGCTCTTTATTGGGGCGATTTTCTCGGCATACGCTGGCTATGCCCTGGTGGGCTTGCCGACCATCATTCACCTGCCGCTGGCGCTGCTGGCCGGCATGCTGGGCGGGGCGCTGTGGGGCTTCATTCCCGGCTGGTTGAAAGCAAAAACCGGTGGTCATGAGGTGATCAACACGATCATGATGAACTATATTGCGTTCAGGCTTAGCGAATGGCTGTTGATGGGACCGATGAAACGGCCGGATTCCTTCAACCCGGTCAGTCCAGCCATTGCCGATACCGCCAAGCTGCCCAGCTTCTTTGAGACGCCTATTCGCTTCCACGCCGGCTTTTTCCTGGCTTTGCTCGTGGCCTGGCTGGTGTACTGGTTTCTCTTTAAGACGAAGTGGGGCTTTGAGTTCCGCACCGTCGGCGCTAACCGGCACGCGGCGCGCTATGCGGGCATGAACATCACGGTGGTCACCGTGGCGGCCATGGCGCTTTCCGGCGCGCTGGCCGGCCTGGCGGGCACGAATGAGGTGCTGGGCGTTAACTACAACCTGGCGCTGGCCTTTTCAGCCGGCTACGGTTTCGACGCGATTGCCCTGGCCTTGTTGGGCAAAAGCCACCCCCTGGGCGTGGTGCTGGCGGCGCTGCTGTTCGGTACGCTGCGCAGCGGGGCGCTGGGAATGCAGCTTACCGCGGGCATTCCGGTCGACATCATTTCGGTGCTGCAGGCGTTCATTTTGGCGTTTATTGCCGCGCCGGCGATCATTCGCACGCTTTACCGTCTACGCCAACCGGCCGTTGAAGAAGGCGGCGTGGTATTAAGTGGCTGGGGAGAAGGATAAGATGGCTACGGCAACTGCAAATATGATTTCAGAGCAAACTTACGTTTCGCCCACCCGGCAGCGGGTAATAGGGCTGGTGTTTCTGGGCTTTGCGGCGGCGATCTGGGTGTTGTTCGGTCGTGAGACCGAACCGGGCCTGATTACTACCTTCGGCCTGGCGGTGGGCGCACAGGCGGCCAGCGTGGATCCGTTAACGCTGCCATCCCTCGCCACGATCAATATACTGGCGTTAGCTTCAGCTTTTGTTGGCGCCGGCCAGTTGGCGCGCGGCTTTGGCAGACGCACGAACTGGATGCTGGCGCTGGTGACCGGCTTTTTCATTTTTTCCTTTCTCACCTGGGCCGCGGCGGATAAGTCGCTTAACCTGGTGGGGCTGCTGAATACCTCTCTCTCCAGAGCGGTGCCGATTACGCTGGGTGCGATGTCGGGTATTTTGTGCGAGCGCGCAGGCGTGGTGAACATTGCGATTGAGGGCATGATGCTGTTCGGCGCGATGTCGGGGACGCTTGTGGCCAGCGTGACCGACAGCTTGTGGCTGGGCGTGTTGGCGGCGGTGCTTACCGGACTGCTGCTGGCCTGGGTGCACGCCGTCTTCTCGATCAAGTACATGGTGGATCAGATTGTCTCCGGGACGGTGATCAACATCTTTTCGGTGGGCATGACCTCGTACATTTCGGCCAAGTTCCTGCAGCGGTACCAGGAGTTGAACAGCCCCGGTACGTTCCGGGCGTTTCCAATTCCGGTTCTGGGCGATATTCCGATCGTTGGGCCCATCCTCTTTAATAACAATATGTTCGTCTACGCGATGTTTTTCTTCCTGTTCCTGCTGCATTTTGCGCTCTACTACACACGCTGGGGGCTGCGGCTGCGGTCAGTAGGTGAACATCCGCGCGCGGCGGATACGCTGGGGATCAACGTATTTCGCACGCGCTACATGGCGGTGATGTTGGGCGGCATGATGGCTGGCTTTGGCGGCGCTTTCTTCTCGCTGGGTTCGGTCGGCCGTTTCGACGAGGTGATGACGGCCGGACGTGGCTTTATCGGCCTGGCGGCGATGATCTTCGGCAACTGGAACCCGTTTGGCGCCTTTGGGGCGGGCCTGCTGTTTGGCTTTGCCGACTCGTTGCAATCCAGACTGGCGATCCTGGGCATTCCGATACCATCCCAGTTTTTGTTGATGGTACCCTACATTGCGACGATGGTGGTGCTGGCGGGCGTCGTGGGCCGCGGCGAGATGCCGGCGGCAGACGGCCAGCCGTACGTAAAGGAGTAAACGCAGCGGTCAGAGGCGGTCCTCGGACGACGTTGCTGGCTGTGGGGGCGATCAGACGGCCGTTTCCAAGCCTATTCCTGATCTGCTTTTGAATCTATTCGTCACAAGCTGTGCCGGGCCCAAAAGAGGGGTCCGGCGCAGCTTGCGCGTTTTGCACCAGAAATTAGGCGGTGTGTCAAGTTACAAAACGGCAATCAAAGTGGTTTATGTCGCCTAGACAGGGGATGAGAGCTACGGTATACTAGCTTAATCCAAACAGCTATCATAACCAGGCAAGAGGGGCGCACACGCACCTCGCCCAAGGCGAGGTCGTTTATTTTTTGCGCCGGTTACGGTATGGGTTATGTAGGTACCAGAGAGAGTTAGGTATGAGTGAAAATGACGTTGTTTATCTTACCGAAGAAGGATACCGCCAGATTGAAGAAGAGCTGGCGCAACTACAAGGCCCCCGACGCCTGGAAATTTCCGCCAAACTAGCAGCCGCCATTTCCCAGGGAGACCTCAAAGAGAATGCCGACTACCATGCCGCTAAGGAAGAGCAGGGTTTTGTCGAAGGCCGCATCCGAATTTTAGAAGATTCCCTGCGCCGCGCGCAGATTATTGCCGACGTCGGGCCCGGCGACGTGGTGCGGGTGGGCAGTACGGTGGTGGTGAGTGAAGAAGGCTATGACGACGAGGTGGAAAGATACAACATTGTGGGCGCGCACGAGGCCGATCCGGCCAACGGCCGTATCTCCAACGAATCGCCCATCGGCAGCGCGCTGCTGGGCGCCCGCAAAGGGGATGTGGTGCGGGTGATGACGCCCGGTGGTGAAATTCGCTTCGCGATCCACGCGATTGAATGATTGCGGGCTTTTTGTTGCGCGGCGCGCCTGTCGCGCCGCGTGTGGCCCTCGTCCTCCAGACAGGACGGGGGCTTTTTCATCTGTAGCCGCGGCATCCTTGCCGCGCCAGAGCGAACGCGGCAAGGATGCCGCGGCTACGGGTTGTAAAGAGCGATTTAACTCTCATGAACCATGCCCAAATTCGCATCTTGGCTTGTTTGCCAGTAAAGTAATAGCGCTAAAGTGATAGCGTTGATGATTGGGAGTTGAAACAAGGAGAGACGCCACAATGAGCGACGTTTTGGAGATCCTGCGCACGCTGGCCGTGCACCTTTACCAGAATTAACGGCCGTTTGTGTTTACGCATCATGCGCCGTAGCACTGAGATAATCCTCGTTCTGCTGCTCATCGCGCTGGCCGGCCTGCTGCGCATGGGCTGGCCCGGCCTGACGGAGTTCAAGGCGGACGAAGCGCGCCTGCTGGCGCTGGCGCTGGAGATGCGCGAAGGGCAATTTGCGCTGCGCGGCATCAGCAGTTCGGTGGGTTTTCCTAATTTTCCCGCCAGCGTGTGGGTATACACGCTGCCATTGCTGGTCTGGCCGCACGTCACGGCCGCCACGATCTTTACCGGCCTGCTCAACACGCTGGCCGCGGCGGCCTGTTACTGGTTTGTGCGCCGCTACTGGGGCCCCACGGCCGCGCTGGCGGCCACGCTGCTGCTTGTGGTCAGCCCGTGGGCCATCCTCTTCTCGCGCAAAATTTGGGCCCAGAATTTGCTGCCGCTCTTTGTGATGGGCTGGGGCGTCGGCGCGGCGCTGGCGTTTGTAGAGCGCCGGCCGCGCTATATCTGGCTGCACCTGGTCTCCCTGGCGTTGGCGGTGCAGATTCACCTGGCCGCGGTGGGGCTGGCCCCGGCCACGCTGCTGCTGCTGCTCTTCTTCCGGCGGCGGATCGTCTGGCGCGACCTGCTGGTGGGCGGCGCGCTGGCGGCGGCGACGGCCGTACCCTTCCTCGTCTATCTCTGGCAAACGTGGCGCCAAAGCGGCGCCCTGCCGGCTCTCGGCGGCGCGGCGAGCGGCGCCCTGACGCTGGACGCGCTGCGCTTCACGGCCATGCTCAGCCTGGGCAAGCACATCCATTCGCTGGCCGGCCCGGAGGCGTTCCGCGCCTTTTTGGCGCGCGCGCCGAACCTGACCCCGGTCTACTGGCTGTGGGGCGCGCTGATCCTGGCCGGCGTGGCGCGGCTGTTCTGGCTGCTGGCGCGCCGCCGCGAGACGCGCCAGGCCGAGGTGGGGCTGATCGTGCTGCTCTGGCTGCTGGCGCCGCCTCTCTTTTTTCTCTGGCACAACACGCCCGTCTTCGTCCATTACTTAATCGCGACGCTGCCCGCCCAATACGTCGCCGCCGGCGTTGCCTTCGCCGCCCTCCTCCCGCGCCCCGCGCCCCTCGCTCCTCGCCCCCCGCTCCTCGCCACGGCCTTAATCACAGGACTAATCGCCACCGCTCTGGCCCAACTCTGGGTGTGGGCCAGCTTGCTCAACTTCGTGGCTATGACCAATACGCCGGGCGCGTTCGGTACGCCGCTGGCCATGAAGCTGGAGATGGCGGCGACGGCTAAGGCGCTGCTGGCGGAAAGCGGCGCGGCGGAGGCGCTGGCCGTGGGCCTGGGCGAGGCGCCGGGCGTGGACGCATTTCCGGCGGAGATGGCGGTGCTGCTGCGCGACGTAGCGCACCGCTTTGTGGATGGCGACCATTCGGCCGTTTTCCCTGCGCAGCCGGCGGTGGTGATCGTCGACGAACGCGGCGACGGGGTGTGGGCGGGAGAGGTGTACCGCGCCGCCGCCACGGCCGCGCGCGTCATTCCGCTGCGGGCCGGCGAAGGGCAGTTCCGCGTGCTGGCGCTGCCCGGCGCGGCCAAACCGGCGCCCGCCGTGGCCTTTGATCCACCCTACCTGTTAGCTAACTGGGTCAACCTGACGGGTTATGACGCGCCGAAGCGCCTGGATGGGGAAACGGCCGTCTGGCGTATCCACTGGCGCACCGGCGACAACCCCGATCCAGCCGCCTATCACTTTTTTAACCACCTGGTGGACGAGGAGGGGCTGCGCATAGGGCAGGCCGACGCGGCCGCTTTTACGCCGGCGCAGTGGCGCGCGGGCGACAGCGTCATCAGCCGCTTTGCGCTGCCCTGGCCGGCCGAAACGCCGCCCCCGCTGACGATGCGCGTGGGGATGTATCGCTACCCGTCGCTCGAAAACGCGCCGCTGCTGGACGTAGCGGCGAACCCATACGCCGACGCGGCGGAGATTGAGCTGGAGGGGGAATGAGCGCTAGCGCGCGAGTTGAAAGTCGGCGCGTTTGTACAGCGGGGGACGGCCGTTGACCGTGGCGGCGGCCATCAGCGCGGCGGCCAGCTCCGCCAGGGGCTGCCCGGTTTCAGGGTGAACCCCGTCCGGCAGCAGGTCGGCGACCGGCACGGCGACGTGGGGGAACTTCAGCAGGTCGGGATCGGGCACGCGGCGGAGGCGGTCGTCGTCCCCCGTGTAGCTAAAGACCCCGTCATCGTAGAGCACGATGTCCAGGTCGATGGTGCGCGGGGCGTTTTTATCGGCCGTGCGCACGCGCCGCAGCGTCTGCTCGACGGCGCCGATGAGGGTGCGTTTGATGGCTACGGCCGATAACTCTGTTTCAATCAGCGCGGCCGCGTTGAAATAGGGCGCCTGCTCCTCCAGCCCCACCGGCGCCGACTCGTAAACAGCGGAAACGGCTACGACCCAGGTCAACTCGTCGAGCAGCTCCAGCGCCCGCGGCAGATTGCGCTCTTTATCAATATTTGAGCCTAGTAATAAAACGACGCGATGCATAGGGGATTGTTCGTCAGGCAAAATCTTCCCGCGTGCGTTCAATTTCGATCCCGACCGATTGCGCAAAGCGCAGCGCGTTCGGTTTCTCCACGCGCACGCGCACCCGCGCCAGACCGAACTCGGTTATGATGATGCGCGCAATGTCGCTCACCAATTTCTCGACCAGAAAATCGGATGAGGCCTCGACGTGATCCACGATGCGCTTCGTAATCGTCTTATAATCAACCGCGTCCGCGATGTCGTCCGAAGCGGCCGCGCGGCGCACGTCGGCGAAGAGCACCATGTTGATGAGAATGTCTTGTTTTTTGACGCGCTCATCGGGGTTGATACCGATGATGCCGCGCAAAAGCAGATCCTTGATGTGAATTTGGTCCATGTTTCCTCTTGAACAATGTGAGTGGGGCAAGTTTCCTGCCTGCCGGCGCAAGAAAGAATCTTGCGCTACGCCGCTACAGGAATTCGCCGCCGTCGATGGGAATGGTGACGCCGGTGAGAAAATCCTGGCGCAGCAGGTGCAGCACGTTGGCGGCCACGATTTCCGCGCTGCCGTGGCGCCGCAGCGGGATGCGCGTGGCGGCCATGCGCTCCAGGTAGCTCAAATCCTGGCCGGGCGGCGGCAGAATGGCGCCCAGCGCCACGCCGTTGACCGTGATGCGCGGCGCCAGCTCCAGCGCCAGCATTTCGGTCATCTGCCACAGGCTGCGCTTGGTGAAGCGATAGACAAAATGGTCGGGCTCGGCGTTGCGCACGCGCGCATCGTTGACGTTGATGATTTTACCCTGGCCGTCGGCCGGGATTTGGGCCGCAAAGGCGCGACTTAACAGGAAGGGGGCGCGCAGATTGATGTTGAATAGACTGTCCCACAACGCCAGGTCAGTGTCGGCGAAGGTGTCTTCGTCAGGAAAGATGGCGGCGCTGTTGATGAGGACGTCGACGCGGCCAAAGCGATTCAGGGCGGCGGGCATGATCTGCTGCGCGGCCTGCGCGTCGGCCAGGTCGGCGCTGTAAATGTGGGCGGCGACGCCGAAGGCGGCGGCGGCGGCCTGGGTTTCTTGGGCGGGTTGGGCGGAACGGCCGTAATGGATGCAGACGTGACAACCCGCCTCCGCCAGCGCCAGCGTCAAAGCGCGCCCCACGCGCACCGCGCCGCCCGTCACTAGCGCAACTTTACCTTGTAACTCCATTTGCTTTGCTCCTTACGGGTTTAATTCGCCGGATACGGCGGCGCCGGGCTCAACGAAGTCGGCGAATACCGGCAGGGTCGTCGTCCAGCGCATGCGCAGGCGCGGCCACTCGTAGCGGTTGTTAAAGCCATGCCACTTGCCGTTGGCGGTAGTGACGGCGCCCCAAAAGTCGAGTTCTTGCAGCACCTCGATGGTCTGCTCGTCGTAACGGCCGCCGGGATAGCAGAAGTAGCGCGGCGTGTAGCCGATGTGGGCGGCAAGCGTCTCTTGCGCACCGAGAATCTGGTAGATGACGAAATCCCGTTCCTGGCCGGACAAGTCGGGATGCGTTTTAGAGTGGGGCTCAATGCGCATGCCGGCCGCCGCCATCTCTTTGACCATCTCCCACGTTACGTAATCGGCAAAGCCGCGGTCGATAAATTCCGTGACCACAAAAAAGGTGGCCTTAAAGCCGAACTCTTGCAGGATGGGAAAGGCATTCTCGTAATTGTCGCGGTAGCCGTCGTCCAGCGTAATGATGACCGGCTTGGGCGGCAGTTCGCGCTTAGCCGTAATGGCCAGCGAGAGGTCGTAGAGGTCGATCGGCTCAAAGCCATTGGCGGCCAGGTAGGCCATTTGGGCGCGGAATTCTTCCGGCGCGACGGAGAGGTCCACGCGATATTTGTCGGCGTCCTCCGGCGGAATGCTGATGTAGTGGTACATCAGGATCGGTACCTGGAGCGTCCAGCTATAAACGCCCTGCGGCGTGGGCAGAGGAGGTAAGGCAGTGGCGGTAGGGCTGGCGGTGGGCGGCAGCGCGGCTACGGCCGTCGCCGTTGCGGTGGGCAGCGGCGTGCTGGTGGATGGTTCGGTTGCGGTGGGAAGGGGGGTGTGGGTGGATACGGCCGTGGCCGTGCTCGTGGCGGTCTGTGTCGCGGTTGCCTCTGGGCGGGCTGTCTCCTCTACCGCATCGTCGGCCGGCGCGCCCATGCTGGCGAGGGTGCGCGCCTTGCCGTCGGCCGGCGCCGGTTCCCCGTTTTCCGCGCGCAGGTCGCCAAACAGGTTGAGCCCCACAAAAATCATGAGCACCAGCAGGAACAGCAAGCCGGCGCAGCCGATCCCGTCGATGCGCTGCCTCGTGCTGGTGTTGTTGCCGTTTGTGCTCATGCTTGCGTGAGGATAGCTTAGCCTCTGAGGCGCGTCAAGCGCCGTTAAGCAACTATTCTGCTACGCAGACCTGTCAGGTCCGTTTCAATCTGCTATACTGCGGGCCGCGCGGAACGTTTTAGAATGAAGTGAACAAGGACAACAGGGTCATAACGTGCGCCAATGCCGTTTTTCTGCGCCGGCATAAAGCTGCGCACGCAGGCAGTTTTTCAAGGACAGGTGTGAGGCAGGGTGAGTGAACAGAGCGACGCCGGCGAATGGGCGTTGATTGAGCGCGCCAGGGTGGATAAGGACGCCTTTGGTGAGGTGTATAAGCTGTACGTCGATCGCATCTACAGCTACGTCTATTATCGCACCAGCAACGCGGCCGAAGCCGAAGATCTGACGGCGCGCATCTTTGAGCGCGCCATGAAGCACATTCCTAACTATGAGCAGCAGGGCGTGCCTTTTTCGGCCTGGCTCTACCGCATTGCCCATAACCTGGTGGCCAACTGGTACCGGGATCACAGCCGGCGCAAAATGCTTTCGCTGGACGACGTGTCCCAGTGGGTTGTGCATGAGGATGGGCCTGAGTTCGTCACGCAGTTAATCGAGGATAAAGCCGCCCTGCTGGAAGCGATTCGACGGCTGCCGGCCGACCGGCAGGAACTGCTCAACCTCAAGTTTGTAGAGCATTTGACCAACGCCGAAATCGGCGACATCATGGGGCGCAGCGAGGGGGCGATCAAGTCACTGTATCATCGGACCCTGCTGGCGCTGCGTGAAGAACTGCTCGGCCCGGACGCGCAGATGCCCGTGCGGCGACGGTTGTTTAGCAAACGGCCGTTTCGTAAACTCACCTGACCCACAAACCGGGTAATTACTAAGCCTTGGCGGCGGGTGTGCATTAAAGCAACCTGTTTTCCGTTTGTTGGCTGTCTGCATTGTGCTAAAATTACATAGGCAAAATACATGTAAGTAAGCTATCAAACCGCATTGTGTGTGAAGGGAGAGACCGTTGAGCGAAAGAGAATCTTTGCGAACCTGGGGAATCATTATTGCGATTTTGGTCGTAAGTGGTCTGTTTACCGCCCTGTGGCCGGCCCTTACCAGCCTGGGCGGCGGCGCTAGAACGGCCGTGCCCGTTGTAACGCCCGCTACTGAGCTTAATCTGCCCTTTAGCCTGCCGCTTGTCGCCGCGGACGGCGTGCTGCGATTGACAAGCCTGCAAGCCCTGGGCGTGATGGCTTTTTTGGTAATTGGGGCTGTGGCAACGGGCGGGATCGTGTTGGCGTTCCTTTATCGTTTTCTCTCTACGCAGGCCGCCGCCGCGGCAGAAAGCGAGGCGGTTAAGACGGCGCAAGCGGCGCTCGATAAGCGCGAAACCGAACGGATTAAAACTATGCGCGCTGGCCGTAATCCCAATCCGCAGCCTAGCCACAAGATGCCGCGCTGGTCCGCCATCAGCACCGCCTTGAGTATCATTATGTTTGTAGCTTTCTTTGGCTACCTGATCAGCGACACCTTTTTCCCTGCCGGGCAGGTGGTTTCAGGGGAAAACATCGTAAATGCGACCATGCTTGTTGTTGGCGGCCTGGTGTTGTTAACGCTGCCTCTGCTGATCTGGCTCGTGCGCCCGCAGCGGGTGATGGCGGCGGAGCAAACGGATAACGGCGCAATTCCCTGGGACTTTATTGTCGTTCTCATTTCCGGCCTGCTGGTGGTTGGGCTGGGAATTGGCCTGATGGTCTATTTTAACGTGCCCACTTAATTGCGGCGCGGACCTGTTGGCGCAAACGTTGCGCGCAACAAACCATTGCGCAATGATAAATGTACCGCGCTGTAGGCATTCCCCGTGCGCGGTTTGGAATGCAACGGGTGGGAGCCGCCTCTGTAAGCATCCTTTCACGATTGCTGTATGAAGCGGGTATGAAGGACGCGCTCTACTGCCGCGTACTCAATTTGTATAATTTTTGTAATCTGGTAAACTTCTCGCGAATTTGCCACCTTTGGCGAAAATTCGCTAAATGAAAATTCGTTCTTGAATTTTCGCCGCAAATCTGCAAAAGGGGATAAATGAGTAGAGCAAAACATTTTGGTATCGTATCCGTTCTGGTCGTAGTTGCGACGGTGCTGCTTTATCTGTTGTTTCAGGTCATTTTAGCCTTACCGACTGCGGCAAGCGCTGAAGCCGGCCCTATTGACCGCATGTTCCAGGGCCACTTTATCATGATCGCGTTCCTCTTTGCGCTGATCATGGTTTTGATGCTCTATGCTGCGGTTGTATTTCGGCGGCGGGCAGGCGATGAGTCAGATGGGCCACACGTGCACAGTAACACGGCGCTAGAGATTGGATGGACCGTTATACCCACCATTATCGTGATAGGGTTTGGCATTTGGGGGGCCTTTACGCTCAATGAAATTACCCGCCCTAAAGCAAACGAAATGGTGGTGACGGTAATTGGCCGGCAGTGGTCGTGGACTTTTGAATATCCTGAACAAGGTGGATTCCCCGCGGCTGAAATGGTGCTGCCGGTTAACCAGCCCATCCTGTTGGAAATGGAGTCGGAAGACGTGCTGCATTCTTTCTGGGTGCCAGAGTTCCGCGTCAAGCAGGACCTTGTGCCAGGACGCACGACCTACCTGCGCATTACGCCTACCCAAACCGGTGAGTACAAAGTGCGCTGCGCCGAAATTTGCGGCCTTGAGCATGCGGGGATGTTGGCGCCGGTGCGCGTGGTGAGCCAGGCTGAGTTTGACGCCTGGGTGGAAGAGAAATTGGATCTGCCGGTCTATGCGGAGTTGACGCCTGAAGAGCGCGGCGCGCTGTGGGCCGGTTTGGAAGGTGGATTTGCTTGTGTGAGCTGCCACAGTCTGGACGGTTCGCCTGGCGCCGGCCCCACCTGGCTGGGTATTTACGGCCGTGAACAAGCGCTGACAGACGGCACGACCGTGATTGCGGATGATGACTACCTGAGGGACTCCATTATAAATCCCAACAACCAGATTGTGGTCGGTTTCTTGCCCAACGTGATGCCGCAGAACTACTCGGAGCGATTCGCCGAGACCGAAGCAGCCATTTTGGCGAATGAGGGCATCGAAATCGACATCATCGCCGATCTGATTGCCTTTATGAAGACCCTCGAAGAATAGGCTGGAGCAGCATTAAGGAGAGAGAGTATGCTAGCGATTTTACAATTCACGCGATCGAAGGCATTCGATAGCCTGATGGGCGGCCTGGTGGGCGCTGCCATTGGCGCTTTGATTGCCGTAGCTCTGCGCTTTTTGCACGATCTGATTCTGGTTGGCTTGTTGGGTATGGCGCCGCCGCCGATCGCGGTAGATTTCTTGCTGCCGCTTGTGGGCTTGTTAATTGTTGCGGGTCACCTGTTTGTGGGGTTAGGCGCCGGGTATGGCGCCTTTCAGAAGCTTGCGCTCGGCCGTTTCCTATATTATGCCTCTGCTACGTCACTCGTGCGCGGGCTCGTTGCGCAGGTGGTTTTTACCCTGATTGGGATTGGTTTCATTAATGCTATTCGCCTTGCCATGGGGCTGAAAGCCACCCTGTTGACGGAACCTAGCGTGGTCTTTGGCGCAATTTTGGGCGTGTTCGGTTTCTTGCTGGGCGCCGGCGTGTGGACAGATTGGTTCTTGTGGTTCGGTGGGCACAAGACGTCCCTGCGCCACGGCGCGCCGCCCGGTAAACCTGAGTGGTTTCGCTACCTCAACGTGGACGTGAACCATAAGGTCATTGGCATTCAATACGGCATAACCAGCGTCCTGGTCCTTTTGATTGGTGGAATTTTCGCCATTATTTTCCGCATTGAACTGACGCAGTCGGGTATGCAGTGGTTGAATAACACTCAATATAACACCCTGTTTAGCGCGCATGGCATCATCATGATTGTTAGCATCTTGCTTGGTGTTGGGGCCATGGTTAACTACCTGGTCCCGCTGATGATTGGCGCGTCTGATATGGCGTTTCCGCGGCTCAACGCCTTCAGCTACTGGGTCGGCGTGCCCTCCGTGGCGCTCGTTTTATCTGGCATGGCGGTCGGCGGCTGGGACACCGGCTGGGTCGCCTATCCGCCGCTCAGTCTGCGCGCGCCCCTGGGTGTGCAGTTGTTTTTGCTGGGCTTTTGGCTAAGTGGTTTTTCGTCTATCACTAGCGCGATCAATTTGCTGGTTACTGTAGCGACGATGCGTGCCAAGGGTATGACCCTGTTCCGCATGCCCATTTTTGTGTGGGGCGCGATTTCGGCTTCGCTGATTCAGTTCACGGCCACGCAGACGGTTGGCGTGGCGCTGATGATGACGATTGCCGAGCGCGCGATTGGCCTAAACTTCTTCGATCCGGCCGGCGGTGGCAACCCGATTTTGTATCAGCATATCTTCTGGTTCTACTCGCATCCGGTGGTTTACGTCTTTGTTTTACCTGGGCTGGGGATCATCAGCGAGCTGCTGCCGGTCTTTACGCGTAAGCCCCTCTTTGGTTACAAATGGATTGCGCTGTCCAGCCTGGGCATCGCGCTGGTCGGTTTTCTTGTCTGGGCCCACCACATGTTTACCTCGGGCATGAACGACGCGCTGCGCATTCCCTTCATGTTGTCAACCATGTTGGTGGCGGTGCCTACAGGCGTCAAGTTCTTTAGCTGGGTGGCGACGATGTGGGAAGGCAAGATGTCGTTTGAGACGCCTATGCTGTTTGTACTGGGCGCGATTTCAGTCTTCCTGATTGGCGGTGTGACCGGCCCGATTTTGGGCACAATTCCCACCGACCTGCACCTGCATGACAGTTATTGGGTTGTCGGCCATTTCCACGCGACGATGTTTGGGGGCTTCGTCTTCCCCTTCTTTGCGGCCCTCTACTACTGGTATCCCAAGATAACGGGCCGCATGTATAAGGAATCGCTCGGTAAGCTGCACTTTTGGTTGATGGTGCCGGGTTTTTGGGTGATGAGCTTTGGGCAGATGAGCGTGGGTATCCTGGGTATGCGGCGGCGCATTGCCGATTACGATCCGGCGCTGGGCATTGAAACAGGACACGTGCTGATTACGCTGGCGTCCCTGGTGATTGGCTGGTCGGTGCTGGTGATGATTTATAATTTTGTGGCCAGCGCGCGCACGCAGCCGGCGGCGGCCCGCAATCCGTGGCGCTCGCGCTCGCCTGAGTGGCAGATTCCGGCCCCCGTTCCGGAATTTAATTACGATGTTCCGTTTGAAGTGGTTGGCGACCCGTACGATTACGGTTTGGCCGGCTCACGCTACATTGAGATGGCCCCGGCGCCTTCAGGCGACTGACGCTCCATATGGCGCGGGGCGCACTTAGGATGAAAATGGAACGCAGATTTACCTGATTTGACCTGATTGAATCAGGTTCATCTGCGACATCAGCGTTCTATTCTTACAGGAGTTGTTTGCGTGAATGAAAAGAAAGCGGCCGCTTACCGGCTAGGCGTTATTACCTTTGTGGTGTTGATGGTGCTGACCATCGTGGAGTACGTGATCGGTATCCGGCCTTCCGCCTCCATTGTCTTGTTGTTTATTGTGGCCCTTGTCAAAGCGGCCTTGATTGTCCAGAACTTTATGCACATTTCGCGCTTGTGGCGTGAGGAGAGTCACTAATGGGCGCTATTACTGCTGAACACGAACACGACGCGCACAGCCACGACAGCCACGAGCCACCGTGGGAAGTTCAACTGCGCAGCAACCGGCTCGGCCTCTGGTTGTTCTGCTTTTCGGAAGTTTTTCTGTTTGCAGCTTTGCTGGTTGCGCGTTTTGTTTTGTGGGGCAATACGCGCCCTGAATTGAGCCAGGAGCTTGGCCTGGCGGCGACCGTCGTCTTGTTGGTGAGTAGTTTCTTCATTAATCGTGGGGAAACAGCCATGGAGCACGGGGATCGCAAGGCGTTTCTGAACAACTTCATGATTACTGCTGTTTTGGGAACCCTGTTCTTCATTGGCGTGGTTTTCATGGAGTGGAATATCTTTGGTCTGAAGGGTGAGCTTTTTGGCATTGACTTGTTTGGCCATCTGAAGCCGTCTGACGGCGTCATTGCTGGGATTTTCTTTGCCATGACGGGTATGCACGCTTTGCACGTGCTGTCCGGTATTGTCTTTATCCTGGTGGTGTGGAACAACGGCCGAAAAGGTCACTACTCCCCCGAACGCCACTGGGGTGTGGAGGCGTGCGCCATTTACTGGCACTACGTCGACGTGGTTTGGGTCTTTTATTATCCGGCCCTGTACCTGATGGGCACGGCCGTTTAGCCTGCGCTAACCCGCTTAAATCGCGCTGGGTTGCGTATTTCGCCGCGCGCCGGGGCTCTTGCTCCCTGCGCTGGGCGGAATACGCAATTCGCGTTTATCGGAGACGTGATGGATCCGGTTTTGAGAGCCGCTTTATTGTCTTGGGAGTGGCGTGTCGAAGTGATCGTCCCGCTGGTCACGCTGGCAGCGCTGTACGTAAGCGGCTGGCGACGCCTGCGCCGGCGTGGCGCTCGCCAGGCGACGCGCTGGCGGCTGGTTTCTTACCTGGCCGGTCTCTTTTTTTTGGCCCTCTCGCTGCTCTCGCCCATTGATTTGCTCTCGCAGCAGTTGTTCTTTGTGCACATGATCCAGCACCTGCTGCAGATTATGATTGCGCCGCCCCTGCTGCTGCTTGCCAATCCGCTGCCGGTTATGCTGTGGGGGCTGCCGACCGATGACCTGCGCCGCCGCGTGGGGGGTGGTTTGAGCACGCTGCTGCATCGCGAGAGCGGCTTCCGGCGTGGGCTGCGCGCCGCCACAAGCCCCGGCGTCATCTGGCTGTTTTGGGTGATTGTCGTGGTGGGCTGGCACGATCCGGAGGCGTATAACGCCGCCCTGCGCAGCCGCGTGCTGCACGACCTGGAGCACATCCTCTTCTTTGCGGCGGGTATGCTCTTTTCCTGGCACGTGGTTGGGGCCGGCCCGCGCATTCACAAGCAGTTTGGGCTGATCGGCCGGATTGCCTTTGTGCTGTCGGCCATTCCGCCCAACATGGCCCTGGGCGTCTTTCTAGCCTTTGCCGACAGCACGATTTACACCTATTATGACGCGGTACCGCGCCTGTGGGGTATTTCCACGGTCACCGATCAGCGTATCGGCGGGGTGATTATGTGGGTGCCGGGCAATATGATGTACATTATTGCCGCCCTGATCCTGGTTACGCGCTTGATGCGGCAGAGCGACAAGAGCCGCGCCCGTGAGTCGGCCGCCAGAGAGTCCAGGGAGGTCCTGACCACGCCGGGGCTGGAACGATGAACCGCGCGCAGCTCATTGTGAGAACGTTGTTCAATCGCCGCTGGTGGTGGGTTACGCTCTGCGTGCTGGCGCTGATGGGCGTGCTGGCGCGCCTGGGGGTCTGGCAGCTTGACCGGCTGGCGGAACGCCGCGCGAGCAACGCGGAACTGCGCGCCGCGCTGATGGCCGATCCGCTCGATTTGAACCGCGACCCCGTATCGGCCGAAACCCTGGAAGGACGCCGGGTGGTAGCCACGGGCGTCTTCGATCCGGACGCGCAGATGTTGCTGAAGGTGCAAAGCTGGCAAGGGCAGCCGGGCGTGCACCTGATTACGCCGCTCGTGCTGGCGGATGGCGCCACGGCCGTGCTCGTCGATCGCGGCTGGATTCCCGATGCGCAGGCCAATGCTGCCGACGCGGCCGCCTATGACGTAACCGGCCTCGTAACCGTGGAGGGGGCGGCGGCAAAATCGCAAATGATTTCGCGGGGTGCGGCCGTCGAGCCTTCAGGTTCGCAGTTCGAATGGTACCGGGTGGACGTTGCCGCCATGCAGCGCCAGATGCCGTATGAATTGTTGCCGATTTACGTGCGGCAGGCGCCCCCGCCTGAAGGTAATCTCACGCTGCCCTACCGCAGCGCCCCGGAAATCGATTTATCCGAAGGGTCTCATTTGAGCTACGCTCTGCAGTGGTTCATTTTTAGCACGGGCTTGGGAATCGCCTACGCCATTTTTGTAAATAAGAACACGCCCTAAGCCTGGTCAGCCAAGATGCCAGCCATTTACCAGAACCGGGTTTTACATAGGCCGAAGGAAATGCCTGGCATCTGAAAGTGATTGAGATGATGAAACAGCGCCTTTGGCTTTTGCTTGCGCTCTGGAGCCTGCTCGGCGCAACGCTGGTTGCAACCGTGCGCGCGCACGGCGGCGGCGAACTCAAGGTGCGCCTGGCGCCCGCCGGCGCCTATGCCGTTTCGGTGTGGCTGAATCCCCCGGTGGCGCGCGTGAATCAGACCCTGCACTTTACCGTGGGGATTGCCGCGCAGGAAAATGGCGCGCCGGTGCTGGATGCCGACGTGCAGATTGTGATGACGCCGTTGGAAGGGTCCACGGCCGTGCTCACCGCGCCGGCCACAACCGCACAGTCCGCCAACCGCCTGTTTTACGAAGCCGACCTGGAGCCACGGCAAAGCGGCCTGTACCGCGCCGAGATAGTGGTGCAGGGTAAGGAGGAGGGCGGTCACGTAATCTTTGAGTTTGAAGTGTTGGACGCCAGCCCGATTAATTGGACGCTGGTGGGATTGCTGGGCCTGGCGCTGATCGTGGCGCTGGGCCTCTGGCGCAGCCGGGGCGCGCCGGCGCCGTCCGTGGCGGATCGGCGCGCCCGTTCCCCCAGGCCTCCCCGCGCGCATTAAGATTGCTTGAGGCGCGGCCGTCTGCTGCTGACAGGCGCAGGCCATTTTGTTAGAATCCCCATATGCAAGCACGTTCTAGTCTGGACGAAGGTTGGTCGACAATTTTGCTCGTACTGAGCATGCAAATTGTCGCCGCCCTGGCAATCGCGCAGACCGAGGTGATCGAGGGCCTCGACATCATCGCCACGGTCAGCATTCTGGCGGTTCTGTCCGGCCTGGCGCTGGCCAAAAGTCGCTTCAAGGACAACGTGGCGCATACCTTTGCGCTGGTCTATGGGCTCTTCTTCGTCTTCTACCTTTTGGGTACCATTCTCCCCGCTGAACTCACCTGGCGCGAACGCGTTTTTGACATCGTTGTGCGCCAGATTGCCTGGTTTCAAAAAGTCTTTGGCAGCGGCATCAGCCGTGATGGCTTTATTTTTATCATTCAAACCGCCGCCATCTACTGGCTGCTGGGCTATACCGCCGCCTGGTACACCTTTCGCTACATGCTCGTCTGGCGCGCAATCGTTCCCACGGGCCTGGTGCTTTTTAGCGTGGTCTACTATTACAATGGGCCGCGCCCGCTCGTCCTGTACCTGGCCGTGTACGTGCTGCTGGCGCTGCTTTACGTCGCGCGCGTTTATCTCATCCAGCAGCAGCGCGATTGGCGCGCGGCGTACGTGCGCTTTGAACCCGGTATCTGGTTCGACTTTTTGCGCGCCGGTTTTGTCACGGCCGTCGTCATCCTCTTCTTCTCCTGGAGCCTGCCTACGCTCTCGGCCAGCCCGCTGATCAGCAACGCCCTGGGCGGCGCGCGCGGGCCGTGGCGCGAATTCCAGGACAACTGGACGCGCCTTTTCTCCTCGCTGCGCTCTTACGGCAGCGGCGTGAGCGACCCGTACCAGAATTCGATTACCCTGGGCGGGCCGCGCCTGGTCGGCGCCACGCCCATCATGGACGTGTACGTCTCCCCCGACGTGCCCTATCTCTACTGGCAGTCAGGGACTTTTGACACCTATCAGGACGGCAGTTGGCTGGCGCGCATACCCACCGATGGGCTGCTCCATTACCCGGACGAAGGCCCCCTGGCGCTGCCCGAGACCCAGGCGCGCCAGGTCATTACCCAGACGGTGATCACCTATCTGCCCAGTTCCGGCTACCTCTACGCCGCGCCCGAAATTGTCAGTACCGATCGGCAGATGATCGTGGACGCGACGCGCAGCGACCGGGGTGAGATACTGGTAACGGCCGTGCGCTCCCGCTACGTTTTGCGCGCCGGCGACCGCTACAGCGTGGCCTCGCGCGTCACCACCGCCGACGCCGCCAGCCTGCGCGCCGCGCCGCGCGTCTACCCCGACTGGGTCGAAGCCTACTACCTTCAGGTACCCGCTAGCGTGACCGCCGCAACCATCGACCTGGCCGCGACCGTTACTGCGCCTTATGACACGCCCTACGACAAGGCGCTGGCCGTGCAAAATTACCTGCGCGAAACGATTGTCTATAACGACCAGATTGCCGCCGCGCCGGACGGCGTCGACCCGGTGCACCACATGCTCTTTGTCAGCCGCGAAGGGTATTGCAATTATTATGCCGGCGCGATGGCGCTCATGCTGCGCTCGCAGGACATTCCCGCACGCGTGGCCAGCGGTTACGCGCAGGGGGAATACGACCCGGCGACCGGTTCCTTCCGCGTGCGGGCCAACAATGCCCACACCTGGGTAGAGGTCTATTTCCCCACCTATGGCTGGATTCAGTTTGAGCCCACGGCCGCCATCCCCGTCGTCGTGCGCGCTGAAGGCCAGGATCCCGGCGCGGCTGGTGGGGCCGGCGATGATGACGTGGAGCGCGGCGGCATTATGGACCAGGATCGTCCTATTTTGGATGATGAGCTGCTCGCCGATCAACCGGATGGCTTAATGGGCGATAGCATGTCGCCAGAGGAAGTTGCTGCGCCGGTCGACAGGCGGCTGCTGTGGCAGGCATTAGGCGCGCTGGCCGTGCTGATCGCGGCGGGGGGCGTGCTGGCCTTTGCCAACGCCCTCAACCGGCGCGTCGAGTCCAACGTTGATAGGAGTTATGAGCGTTTAGGCGGCTGGGCGCGCTGGTTGGGATTGTCCTTTCGTCCGGCGCATACGTCCCTTGAGCGTGCCGAGATGCTGACGGCCGTTATCCCCCAAGGCAGCCGTTCCATCCGCAACTTGACCCAGCAGTACGTCCGCCGCATCTTCAGCAAAGCGCACGTCCACGACCTGCGCTTCAAACCGCTGGAGGAGTGGCGGGTGTTACGGCCGTTGCTCATGCGCCAGGTCATGCGGGAACGCGCGCAGCGCTTGCGAAACCGTCTACGTCGCCGGCGACCATAGCCTTGGCCTGTGGGTGAGCCCTGCGCCAATCCTCAACCCCCGCACACCCATCCGCGCCGGCGCGCGTGTCGCGCGCTTGTCTTGCCTCTTACTCTGATGTAAGCTAATCGCCGGTGCAAAAATATCAACGACCGCACCGCGACAACAGGCAATTAAAGGGCACTTCCTTGAGCGACACAATCATCCGCACGCGCGGCAACCTGGAACAATTGCGCCAGTTCCTTGACCGGCTGACGCACACCGCCAACCAGCAGCAGCACACGCTCCGCACCACGCGCCCCGCGCAGGCGCAGCAAAGCGCGCTGCGCGACAGCGGCGAAATGACGCGCCTTTTGGCTTACGCGCGCACCACCCTGGAAGATTTGGAATTACGCGTGCAGGCCCAGGCCACCGAGCGCAACCGGCTGCACGCCTTGCAGCAGGTGGGCGCGGCGATTAACTCCTCCCTGGAACTGGACGAGGTGCTGCACATCGTGATGGATACCATCATCAGCCTGACCAACGCGGAGCGCGCCATGCTGCTGTTGATGGACGACGCGCGCCGCTTGCAGGTGCAGGTGGCGCGCAACATGGACCGCGAGACCATCGAAAAGGCGGAATCCTTTAAAATCAGCCGCAGCATCGTGCGCCGCGTGGCGCAGACGGGCGAAGCGGTGGTGACGATGAACGCCCAGGAGGATGAGCGCTTCTCCAGCCAGGAGAGCATCATCAGCTACAAGCTGCGTTCAATCTTGTGCGCGCCGCTTAAAAACAAGGACGAGATCATTGGCGTCATCTACGCTGACAACCGCATTGCGGCCGGCATCTTTGGGGAAACGGACCTGGACTTGCTGGCGTCGTTTGCCGACCAGGCGGCCGTGGCCATTGAAAATGCGCGCCTCTTCCGCCAGTTGCGCAATAACCTGGCCGAGATCACCGAGATGAAGGAGTTGATGGACAACGTCTTCGCCTCTATTGCCAGCGGTGTGATCACCATCGACGAGGCCGACCGTATTCGGCTCTATAACCGCGCCGCCGAGCGCATTTTGGGCGTCACGGCCGTTTCGGCGCTGCACCAGGCCTATCAGGGTGTGCTGGACACGCTGGGCCTGTCTGTGGCCCCGCTCATCCACAACGTGAAAATCGGCGGAGGCACGCACAACACCGAAATCGACCTGGCGTTACGCCGGCGGCCGGGTACTTCCACGCTCAACCTGACCTTTTCGCCGCTGCGCGACGTGCGCCAGGAAACGCTGGGCGTGGCCATGGTGCTGGACGACGTCTCGGAGAAAAAGCGCCTGGAGAGCGTGCGCCGCTACTTGCCGCCGGAATTGGTGGACCAGGTGCGCGACCTGGACGCGGCGCAGCGGCCGCAGCGGCGCATGCTGAGCGTGATCTTCGCCGACGTGCGCGGGTTCAGCGCCGTCAGCGAACAGCTTGATCCCGAAGAGCTGATCCAGATAATCAACGGCTATTTTACCCAGGCGGTGAAGGCGATTGCTCATTACCAGGGCGTGACCGATAAGTTTATGGGCGACGCCGTGATGGCGTTGTTCAACACGCCCCTCAACCCCCAGCTTGATCACGTGGCGCGCGCGGTGCGCACGGCGTGGATGATTCAGCAGCAAACGGCCGTTTTCCACGCCACGCTCCCTCCCGAGCGCCGGCTGCGCTTCGGCATCGGCGTTCACGTGGGCGAGGCCGTCGTCGGCAACGTCGGCAGCGCCCTGCGCAAGGATTATTCGGCTATCGGTGCGGCCGTGAACCTGGCCAAGCGTCTGCAGGAGGCGGCGCGGCCCGACCAGGTGCTGATTAGCCAGGCGGTTTACACGCGCGTGCAGGAGTTGGTGGAGGTTGAGGCGCTGCCGCTGCTGCGGGTGAAGGGGCGGCAGGCCTTTGTGCAAACCTACGCCTTGCTGGGCATCAAATAGCGTGCTCGCCTGTGAACCGGGTATCCATGCCCGAAAAATGCCCGGACAAGGATGGCCTAACTATGTTGGAAGGTGAAAGTATGAAACCCGGAGTTAACCGTTTGTTACGCCTGTTGGGCGTCGTGATTTTGGTGGGGTTGGGGCTGCTTGTGGTTTGGCAGGCGGGGAGCACGGCCGTTTCTTCCGCCGCCCAGCCTGCTGCACCCTTTGAGACGCTGGCGCTGCCCGCGGAGGCGCTCAACGCGCCGCTCGACCTGGCCGCCGCGCCGCCCGTCGCCCATCCCAAGCTCGACGCCGCCCTGTCCGCCCTGCTGAGGGCGACGGCCGCCGGACCCGACCAGACGCGCGCCGCGCTGGAGTCTCAGGCGCTGCGGCAGAGCGGGGAGCGCGTGCAGGTGCAGGCGGTGGTGCGCGCGGCGGATTTGGCGCCGGCCGTGCAGGCCATCAACGCCGCCGGCGGCGAGGTGACCGGCGTGGCCAACGGCGATACCCTCATCCAGGCCTGGCTGCCGCCCGGCGCGCTGGCCGCGCTTGTTGATGACCCGGCCATTGGCTATTTGCGCCGTCCGGCCGAGCTGGCGCTGTTGGAAACGGCCGTGGGCAGCGCCGCCAGCGAAGGGCTGGCCGCCCTTAACGCCGGCGCCTGGCAGGCCGCGGGCATCACCGGCCGCGGCGTGAAGGTGGGCGTGATCGACGGCGGCTTTTTGGGTTACAATGGGCTCCTGGGCAGCGATTTGCCCGCCAACGTCACCGTGCGCAACTTCGTCGACGGGGAGGGCGCGGCCCAGGTAGACGGCACGACGCCCCACGGCACGGCCTGCGCCGAAATCATCCACGACATTGCCCCCGACGCCGAACTCTACCTGGTTAAAATCGCAACCAACGTCGATCTGGCGGAAGCCGTTGACTATTTGATTGCCCAAAACGTTGACGTAATTTCTACCTCGCTGGGCTGGTACAACCTGACGCCCGGCGACAGCACGGGTGAATTTGCCGACCTGGCGCGCCGCGCGCGCGATAACGGCATTGTGTGGGCCACCGCCGCCGGCAACGACCGCGAGTCCCACTGGGGCGGCGCTTTCAATGACTCCGACGGCAACGGCTACCATAATTTCGCCGGCAGCCAGGAAGTCAATTTCTTCGGTCCGGGCAATGGCCAGGCGTATGCGATCCCCGCCGGCTACCTGATGCGCGTGTTTGCGCGGTGGGACGACTGGAGCAGCGTCACGCAGGATTATGACCTCTACCTGGTACGCTGGGACGGCAGCGCATGGCGCGGGGTCGCCAGCAGCACGGCCCTGCAAAACGGCGGCTTTGGCCAGACGCCGACGGAATATGCCCAGGTTGTCACCAGCGGCGGGTCGACGGCCTACGGCTTTGTGGTCCAGCGGCGCAACAGCAGCCGTAACGTGAACCTGGAAATCTTTGCGCCCCGGCTGGCGGGGCTGGACAAGCGCGTGGCGGCGCGCAGCCTGGCCAACCTGGCGGACGCGCCGGACGCCATTACCGTGGCCGCGCTGGATGTGAACGCGCCCTACCCGCAAGAATCCTACAGCGCCGAAGGGCCGACCAACGGCCCCGGCGGCGTTGTGAACGACGGCATCATCAAGCCCGACCTGGCCGGATATGCCAACGTTTCCACCTCCAGCTACGGCGCGCGCGCCTTTAACGGCACCTCGGCGGCCACGCCGCACGTAGCGGGCGCGGCGGCGCTGGTGTTGAGCGCCTTTCCCGCCTACACGCCCGCGCAGGCGCAGACCTTCCTTTACGAGCGGGCCGTTGACATGGGCAGCGCGGGGCGAGACACGCAGTTTGGTTACGGCCGTGTCACCCTTGGCCAGCCGCCGGCCGGCGTTACCCCCACGCCCGGCCCGTCTCCCACCCCGACGCCCACGGGCAAGTCTATTTTTAACTTCCTCCCCGTGGTCCCCAAGGCGCAGCCGCCCACGGCTACGCCCACGCCCATCGTAACCTTGTCGCCGGCGGAGACGCCCACCGCGACGCCCACAGGCGGTGCCTTCACGCCGCAGCCCGGCCTTTACAGCGGCGCCAATCCGCCCATCACCTTTGAGGTTACGCAGGCGCAGGAAGTGTGCAGCCTGGAAATGACGGTGCCGTTCGGCGCGGGAACCTGCCGCATTTACGC
>Ga0114946_10000538_pt1 | contig 25507 bp, 19 predicted proteins | sample WalLakDeSediment_FD_88676 | JGI IMG/M metagenome (GOLD analysis project Ga0114946, IMG submission 88676) | Lake sediment microbial communities from Walker lake, Nevada to study Microbial Dark Matter (Phase II) - Walker Lake 11/02/13 Deep Sediment | ecosystem: Environmental > Aquatic >... | reverse complement strand
GTATAATTTTGTCGTGCTGGTTGGAACACAGGCCGGCTGTACCCCGGTTGGAGCCACAGCGATGAGTGCGCCAAATGCCTCGGAGATCGAGTACTTCGCGGTGGCTGTTCCTGTGGCTCATCAACGCACAGGCAACAGAAGCTTCATCCTGGATGCTTCCGGTGTCATTCGCGGAAGCGATGTGGGCTCTGTGACGGTTTCGAACGCTGCTGTTTGTAATCAAGATGCAATTGGTACCAATCCTTGGCCTGTCATTGGCTAGGTCGTTTGGGTGTCCTTGAAAAATAAGGCAAGGGCGGAACCTTCGGGTTCCGCCCTTCTTTTTTGGTGCGCCCGACAGGGCGCACTCGGTTGAAGCACTCGCTTGAAGGGCTTGACGATCCTTAGAAGAGTGCGTATAGTCTTTTTCGAGGAAGAAGGTCTCTTGAGGAAGGAGGGCTCTGTGCGGGCTGCCGCGGTGGAAAGAGAAGGACGTACAGGCGCGAGAAACGAATTGAAGGGGAAAGCTCGTACCGGTCGGGTCGCGTTGGATGACTTGGTCATGTTTACCCGACAATTGGCGGTGATGTTCAATGCCGGGCTTCCCTTGTTGCAGGCCTTGTCCATTTTGGAGGAAGAGGCCAACGACAACCCCAATCTCAAGAAGATCGTGGCCATGGTGTCCGAGGACGTGGAAGGGGGGGAATCCTTTTCCGCGGCTTTGGAACGCCACAAGACTTATGATGATCTGTATTGCAGCATGGTCAGGGCCGGGGAGACCGGGGGCAATCTGGACGAGATTCTCAACAGGCTGGCCGAGTACATGGAGGCCACGGCCTCGTTGAGAAGAAAGATCAAGTCCGCCATGACCTATCCTGTCATCGCGGCCAGCATGGTCTCTGCGATCGCGATCTTCCTGGTGGTTTTCATCATCCCTCAATTCGCCAAGATCTTCGATGAACTGGAGGTGGATCTGCCGGCGCCCACAGCGATCCTGATCGCGCTCAGTGATGCCATCCGGGCTAACGCCTTGCCGATTGTGGCCGGGCTTGTCGTCTCGATCGTGTTGATCCGGCTGGCTGGAAGCAAGACCGCGATCGGACGCAGGATCCTGGACATGCTCAAGCTCAAGATGCCGGTCTTTGGACCGCTTTTCAGGAAGGTGAACATTTCTCGGTTCTCCAGGACCTTTGCCACCTTGCAGAAAAGCGGTGTGCCTATCCTGCTGGGGCTCGACATCGTGGCGGATACCTGTGGAAACGTGATCATCTCCGACGCGGTCAGGGGAGCTCGGTCCGCGATCCAGGAGGGGGAGAGCTTGGCTGTTCCCCTGGCCGAGAGCAGGGTGTTTCCGGCCATGGTGACCCGCATGATCGCGGTGGGGGAACAGGTCGGGGCCATGGAAGCCATGCTCACCAAGATCGCGGATTTCTACGACGAGCAGGTCGAGGCCACGGTGGAATCACTGACCTCCTTGATTGAACCCTTGCTCATCGGGTTCCTGGGGGTTGTGGTGGGTGGCATCGTTCTGGCCATGTTCATGCCCCTGTTCTCTATTCTGGGAGCTCTGCAGTGAGGGTGAGTGCGTCGATCGCGGCATGAGCCTCGAGCCGAAGGCGATCTGAGGGGTGCAGGAGCTGGACAAGCCTTCTATAGCCTCGGAGTGCCTCTTCGTTTCGGCCCAATTGTTCATAGCAGAAGCTGAGGTTGTAGAGTACCTTGGGATGGTCCGGGTATTCTTCCAGAAGCTGTTCCAGTTCCGCTACAGAATCCTCGGCCCTGTCAGGGATCGAAAACAGGGCGCAAGCGCGACCTATCCGCGAGAACAGGGAACCGGGAACGGACTCGATGAGAAAATCGTAATGCTGGATCGCTTCCAGGGGACGCGAGATTTGCAGATAACACAGGGCCGCGTTGTTGAGGGACTCCGCGTGGACAGGATCGACGCGAAGCGCCTTCTTGAAGAAAGCCAGGGCCCAGGAGGGTCGGTCTTCGGACAAGAAGTACAATCCCATGTGATACAAGGCGAGCACATGGTGAGGTTGGATGGCCAGGGCTTCCCGCAAGGAATCGAACGCGCGTTCCATGAGTTCCTCGGTCGATGTCTTCCCATCGAAGCCTTGCCGCTGCTGGCTTGCCTCGATCAGAAGCGCCGCGTATTCGACCTTGGGCATGAGCGCCCCGGGTTGACCCGCCGCTTGCTCGGCGATCGTCAGGGCCTTTTGGGTCTGGCCAAGACGAAAATAGCAGTCCGCAATATCGAAGTGAAAGGCAAAGGGCTGCGTTTCGCCTGAGGCTCGAGCTCCTTCCTCGTATACTTGTAGGGCGCCTTGCCAATCGTTTCGCAGTCCGTGACAACGTGCCAGTATCCTGCGAGGCCCAGGATTGATGGGATCCAGGGCCAGGGCCTCTTTGGCCCACTGCGATGCTTCCTCCAGATTGCCCAAGGCAAAGGCGCAGGACGCTGCCTGATCCAATACTTCTATGTCTCCAGGAAGTCGTGTCATCAGATCCTGTAGCAGGCTCATGGCTTCCTCAAAGCGGGACTGCCGCATGAAGCCCACCGCCTGGTAGAATGTCGTGAGAAAGGGAAGGATCTCCCTGGGGTTGCGCCCTTCCCTCAAGATTCGATCCGGCACAGCCTGGCCGGCGCCCAGATAGCCCAGATCTCGAAGAACGGCCGCGTCCTCCGGAGAAAGTTGCCCCCTGGCGTCCGGATCCTGGATCAAGGGATAGCTTTCCAGGGCAGGCTTGAGAAGGGCGATCTTTTCAGGATGGTCCCGGGCCACGTTATGGTTTTCCCCCGGATCGATGGCCAGATGGAACAATTCGTCCTCTCCTGCGTCGATATACCTCCAGTCCTCCGTGGTCAGGGATCGTATGGGATAGCATTTGCGGGAGAAATGGGGCAACAGGCATTCGGAATAGATCTGTCTTGGTTGGGAAAAGGGACGGTCACGAAACAACGGGACGAGGGAATGCCCATCCAGATCGCTGTGTCTGATGGAGAGGTGATCCAAGAGCGTGGGCACGATGTCGGATAGCGCGACCAGGGAGGAAATCCTCTTGCCTTTCGGGATGTTGGGTCCTTGCAGAATCAGAGGAACGCGGAGCGTGGCGTCATGCAAGAGATATCCATGCGTCTCTTCGCCATGCTCTCCCAGGGCTTCTCCATGATCCGCGGTAAAGACGATCAGGGTATGATCCATGAGGCCCCGATCAGCCAATCCCTGGAACAATCTTCCGATCTCAGAGTCCGTGAAGGCAATCTCTCCGTCATAAGGGGAATCGTGCCTGGAGAGGAAGGGTTCCGGGGGCTCGTAGGGCACATGGGGATCGTAGTAGTGCACGAACAAGAAGAAAGGCTGGTCCTGTTTCACAGTCGAAGCCCATCTCAGGGCGTCCCGGGTCACTTGATCCGCCGGGCGGTCGGGGGGGGTGCCGCGTACCAGGATTTGCCGATCCGGTTCAGGAGATCTGCGCACAGCATGGGAACGCAACCCGGTCTCGAAGAAGGCATCGAATCCCTGAGACATCCCGAACTGGGACGCGAGGGGAAACCCTCCGATCACCCCGGCCGTGACATAGCCTTCTCTTTTGAGCCGTGTGGCCAGGCTTTCGTGCTTGTCCGGCAGGCGACAGGCCGCGTTGTCGTGGACCGCGTGGGTGGCCGGGGTCAGGCCGGTGAGCATGGTCGCGTGGGAGGGCAAGGTGATAGGGCTGGGGGCGATGACCCTCTCGAAGAGGGTGCCTTTCTCGGCCAAAGCGTCGATATGAGGGGTTTCAGCCGAATCATAGCCATAACATCCCAACCTGTCCCACCGCAAGGTGTCCACCGAGATGAGCAGGATATTGGGCCTGGCCTGTCGTGAAGTTGTTTTCTTGCACCCGGCCCAAGATAAAACCCATACCAAAGCCAGAAAGGAAACGAGAATCCTGGTCCATGGACCCTGGAAGAAGCGAGCCAAGATCAAGACAACCCTCTTTCTTTCGTGTTACAATCCATTCGATCATCTTGTCATGAATATCGAATGGATGCAAGGCATCCTTTCACGGAAATCCAGAGATTGGCCTCAGGATTTCAGTGCCTGGTATTTTCTTTTGGAAATAGTAAAAAACGGCAAAAAGGGATTGCCAAGCCAGAAAAAGCTTGACAATGCGGGATCGAGGGCGTATGTTTGTGTTGTATCATGATAGATCAATATACACACAAGAAGGTCATTCAGCATTTTTATCGGTGTTATTGTGGGCATAAGACCACTGTGTGTGTGCCTAGGGTTGTCCTTGAATACAATCTATGGAGGACTTTCTTGAAATGAGAGTATACCCAGAGCCACAAGGGGGTTCGTATGCCAATTAGCAAGGAAGGATTGGACAGGGATGCCTGGTACTCGGTTTCCGAGGTGGCCAAGTTTCTGCAAAAGAGCGACCAAACCATCAGGCGTTATATCAATACCTATAAAACACTTCGCGCGAGGAAGAAATCTGACGGGCGATGGTACGTCAAAGGTTCCGAGTTGCGAAGATATATCGACTCTACCCTCGAGGAGTAAAGGGGGATACTTATGGCGCGTTCGAAAAGGGCAATAGGAATCGACATTGGATCTTCCTCGGTGAAGATGGTGGAATTGAGCCGTTCCGGGAACCAGGTCCAACTCGAGCGTTGGAAAATGGCCAAGATCAAAGCGTCCAGCCCGGACGAGTATGAAACCGGAGTGGTCAAGGCGCTCAGAGAGGTTTCCATGGGAATGAAGTCCAAAGGGGCTGAGATCGTCACCAGCCTGCCTGGTCACGAGGCTGTGTTCAAGTATTTCAACCGGCCGAGGATGGACCAGAATGAACTTCGTGAGGCCGTGGAGCTGGACGCGGCGCAGTTCATTCCCTATGACGTGGAGGAAGCGGTCTTGCGCGTGGAGATCCTCGATGAAGGGGATGAGGCCGAAGGCATGCGTGTCCTCTTGGTGGCCGTGCGGATCGACGCGGTGGACGACCATCTCAGACGGCTCGGGGACGCCGGGATCGTCCCCACGGTGGTGGATGTGGACAGTATCGCGCTGGCCAACCTCTATGAATTCAATCAGCAGTTGGGACAAGGCAGTGTCGCCTTGGTGGATATAGGACATCAGGCCACGAATATTCATTTCTGTGCCGATGGAATCTCCACCTTCAATCGGGCCGTCGATTGGGGAGGGATGCGATTGACCGAGGCTTTGTAGAGAGGGTTGAGGGTCACGTACGAGGAGGCCGAGAACGTCAAAGAAGGAAGAACATCCGCTGGCCTAGCCGGGCAGAGCAGGGGACAAGATCGAACCCTGGTGGCGGGTGGCGGTTCCGATGCCACCACGGAGACTCATCTGGAACTGGCCACGGTGAGCCGTCCGATCCTGGCCGAGCTGGTCAGAGAAATCAGACGATCCTTTGATTTTTACGAGAAACAGCTCTACCAGAAACCGGTGGAAAGAATCTATCTTACCGGAGGAAGTTCGAAATTCGTCTCCCTGTCGGACCGCCTTTCTGAGGAATTGGGAACCGAGGTTCTTCCCGGGAATCCTTTCCAATTCATCATGTACGACGAAGCCGGCCACGGGGCGGATGAGATCGCCAGCCGGGCCCCGATGCTGGCTGTGGCCACTGGACTGGCGATAAGGGAGGTGCAGCCATGATCAGACTGAACCTGATCCCTGAGGACTACACGAAGAAACCCCCGAGCGCCTTGCCTGCGGTGTTTGCCGTGTTGCTGGTGTTCCTGGCGTTGGGATTCTTCCTCTTCAGTGATTTCACCAAGTTGAACGCTCGGTTGAATCAAGACAGGCAGAAGCTCAGTCAGGTAGAGCAACAGATCAAGAGCCTGGAGGAGGTCGAGAACAGTTTGAAGCGGTTGGAAGCGGAGAAGGACAAGTTGGACAAGAACAAGAGGATCATCGACGAAGTGGCTCTGTCCAGACTGCTTTGGTCCCGCAAGTTGTTCGAGTTGTGTTCCCTGGTGCCGGAACAGATTTGGCTCACCCAGGTGGAGGCCAGGAAGGATCGCCGAACCGCCACGCGCGGCGCGGCTACCAGCGCCAGGGGCCGCAGGGGACCTGCCGGGCCGGCCAAGGTGCAGGAAGATACCAATCTCAACATCTCGGGTATTGCTGTGGCCCCCACGGAGCAGGAAGGGGTCCGGGCGGTCGGCACCTTCATGAACAACCTGTCAGGTCTCATGGGATTGGAGGGGATGCCCACGATTTCCGGAGTTACGAGAGAAGCCCAGGCCCAAGAGAGACATAGGTTGGAACGGCGCAACAAGGTCTTTGAGAAGATCTGGGAGCAGGTCCTGGAGCGGGTGATGGCAGACGGGCTGGCCTCGGATTTGGATGTCGCGGATTTCGATATCGCCATCCACGCCCTGGTGGAAAATCTCGCTCAGGGTGTCCCCCTGCCGGAGTCGGAAAAGGGGTCGATGGATTCGGTGGAAGACAGGGATGGATTGTACAGGCTGGCTCTTACCCCTGAAGCGGCCAAGGCTATTCACGCCTCGATTTATTTCGGGTCCGATTTCTTCGATGCTGAGCTGGTTCTGCTGGAGGATGGAGAGTACCTCGGGAAACCGGTGAAGAGTTTTACGATCCAATGCCGCGCGATTCCCAGGGTCGTGCGCACGAAATCCGCGGGGCAGGAAGGCGCCACCACAGCCGCGTCGTCTCCTGGAACCGCCAGACCGGGCAAGGCCGGGACAAGATAGGATAGAAAGGGGAGATCATATGCCTGCAGGTGAAGCACAAGGTGTTTCGAAACTGGTCATCTTTTTGGTGGGCGTCATTCTCGCCTTGCTCGTGGCCGTCGTTTATTTCATGGCCCCGTTGCCTATGACGCACAGGACCTTGATGGGCGAGGTGGAAAGGCTATCCAGCCAACTGAGTGAAAGTGAAGCCAAGCTGGCTGGGCTCTTGAAAAAGGAGAAGGAACTGGCCCTGTTGGAAGAGGAACTCCAGGAGATCAGGAAAACCCTTTTGGAGTGGGAAGGCAAACTGCCCACCAAGGAGGAAATCCCCGCGCTGCTGGACGATTTCGCTCGCGTGGCCAAGGAGAATGGAATCGTGTTCACGCGGATCAAGCCGGAGGAGTTGGCCACGTTGGAAGGATTCTTCAAAAAGCCCATTGGCGTGGAGACCAGCGCGGATTACTTCCAGACCATGGATTTGTTCCATGTGCTGGAGTTCGGAGAACGAATCGGAACGGTCGAAGGCTTTCTGCTGAAGTCAGGCGTTTCCGATGGCAAGAGTGGCGTGAGAACCGACTCTTCTCCCGCGGGATGGACGCCGCAGATGGACGTGAAGATGGATATGGCCATCTTTGCCCTGGAAAAGTACTAAGAGGAGGGACGGAATGAAGAAAAAGAAGCAGTTCGTCGTTCTGGGTCTCCTGGCCGTATCCCTGTTGGGCGTCATCGGCTGCAAAGGGGGCTCGGCAGGGACTCAAGCGGAGAAACCGGCCAAGAAGGCGCGAGACCTGGGCGTGAGCAGGGCCGATTCAGCCGCCTTTGGCGAGGAGGAGCATACCAAGGAATTGGAGGATGTGCTCCCGTTCATGCAATATGTACCTTTCGAGGTGACGGCCGTCTATGGCTTTCGGGATCCTATGAAGCCCTTGATCGTTTTGGATCCCACCGCCACGCCTTTGATTGGAGAGAAACTCCCTGAAAAGACTGAGGTGGAGCCTCTGCCAGCCTGGTGTAATCTGACAGGGATCATATGGGACAACGCCAATCCGGCGGCCAGTGTCGCTGTATTCACCGACCCCAAGTCGAATATGTCTGTATCCGGGTGCGAGGGCGAAGTGATCCTTCCTGTGGGCGCGGGCGCGGCACAGGAGGTGCTTCTAAGAACGATCTATCCCAGCGGAGTGATGGTGGAATACAAGAGCAATGAATTCAACCTCATTCTTCACGAAGAGGACCAATATCACCCGTCCATTAGCAAAGGAAAAACAGGGAAAAGACCCGTTAGAAGGGGAGGCAGGCGATGAGGAAGTTGGTGTTGGAATTGGCGTTGGTTGGCTGGGTCGGTCTCTCGGCTTCGTTGACTGACGCTATGCAGGTAGATTCGGCCAGAAAGAATCTCGCGGTGGCCCAGACGCTCAGGGCCCTGGATATCCAGGATTCCGCGGCGCTGGAGCGCGCATCCTTCGCGAACGCGCTCTTGGACGTTCGCGTGGAAACCCATGCGGGTCAACGGATCGTTCTGGTGACAGAAAGATCGCCCAGGGTCAACCTGATGGCCATGAAGAACGAAGGGAAGATCGTTGTCGACTTGTTTGACACGGTGAACCTGTTGGAACAGCGGAGCGTGCCAGGGCCCATGGATTCCCTGGTGCTTCGAGCCCGTTCCAGCCAGTTCGAGGTTGTGACGGATTTAACGGCGAGAGTGGTTCTGGATCTGACTCGATTCGTGGACTTTACCCACGAGATCACGTCCGAGGGTCTGATGATCACCCTGCTGGATCAGGATGGCAGGAAAGGTCTTTGGGGTAGTGGTTGGGATGGCCATGGAGGGAATGGAGGGAATGGAGGGAATGGAGGGAATGGAGGGAATGGAGGGAATGGCAATGGGAACGATGCCGACACTCTCGAACTGCAACCCATCGAGTTGAAGCCTATGGAAGAGACACCCATGGAGATGAGCACGCCTTTCTTTTCTTCCATGTTGAGCGACGTGGAATCCCTGATCGAGGAAGAGGACGTCGAGAAGGCGCCGATCGAGGAAGAGTCGCTTCCTGATTTGAGCCGGGAAGATACCATCGCGGTCCGCTCCTTGGAAACCTCCTCCACCCATCTGGACGATCTGAACGCGATCGGGAGTCCATTGCCCCTGGACGAGAGGGATTCGCTCACGGCCAGTGAGGTGGAGGATTTCCTGGATATGGCGGTCCTGAAAGAAAAGCAAGTGGACAAGCTTGTCACCATCACGTTCGCGGCCCATACCAGCCTGGTAGAGGCCATCAACGCGCTCGCCAGGGTGGGCAATCTCAATGTCGTGGTGGATCCGGCGGTAGACGGAGAAGTCACGGCCAGATTGGTGAACGTGCCATTGAAGGTCGCCATGCAATCCCTTCTCATTGTCAATGGCTACGATTACATCGAGAAGGACGGCGTGTATCGTGTCGTGCCCCTGGAAAAGACGGGCCAATCGGACGTTGAAACGAAGACGCTGATTCGCAAGTTGGAGTACGTGGATGCCAAGAGTGTGGAGGATTCCTGTAAACCTTTCGTTACCAAGGAATATGGCACCATTTCCATGGACAAAGGCAGCAACACCCTGGTCGTGAAGGATATCCCGCCCGTGGTGGATAGCATCGAGAGCATGATCGAGGCCTTTGATCAGCGAACCATGCAGGTGTATGTGGAGGCTGCCGTGATCGACGTTCGCGTGGAAGAAGGTACCGCCTTTGGGTTCAACTGGTACGGCCCTTCCGTGAATTATGGAGACTGGGGGACTCCTGGAAACTATACCCCGACCCGGTCCTATAGCGCGAGCAGTCCCTTAAATAATCGGTTTTGGCAAGGCGCCACGACCGGGTGGGGGCATGATGGCTCCTTCCTCCCATCCGGCCCCCAGGTGGGTCCCCAACAGCTCCTGGGCAAGATGGACCATCTAGGAAATCTCAAGTATCCCGGCACGGACAGCGTCAGACTCATGATGACCGGCATGGATCCTATCACCAATACAGTGCATGGGATCTTCGGTGGATTCATACCCGGTTCTTTGCAGCAGTTGAGCACCCTGACGGCCAATTTCCAGATTCTCACGGATCAGTTCGGGTTTCAGGGGGTGCTGAGCGCGGCGGACAATTCAAGCGATATAGAAGTGCTGGCCATGCCGACCATTCTGACCCTCGACAACAAGGAGGCCACGGTCTCCGTGACAGAAAAACTTCCGTATGTGGAGTACAGGTACGACAAGGATACCGGGGTCATCACAGATGTCTCCTACAAGACAGAGGACGTGAGGATCCAGTTGATCGTCAAACCTCATATCACCACGGACAAGCAGGTGCTGATGGATGTGAGGATCAACAAGGATGAAGGAACCTACGAGGAGTTCCAGGTCTTCGGCGGTCTGTCGACACGCTTTCCCAATGTGACGGAAAGGTTTATCCAGACCAGCACGATCATTGTGGATGGCAACACCCTGGTTATGGGTGGTTTGAGGGACACGAGGGAACAGAAACTCGTTCGTTCGATTCCCTTCCTTGGACGGTTGCCCCTCATTGGATGGCTCTTCCGTGGGGAGGATATCAGCTCCAGAGACTACGAATTGATCGTCTTCCTGACGCCTCATATTATCGAGCCGGGGTTTCAAATCACGGAGAGGGATCGAACCCTGTATGAGACCAGCGTGACGCATGCGGACAACATGACCATCGATCCCTATCATCGGTTGGGCCCGTATTATGACATGCACCACAGGTCTGAATACGTTTCGCCCCATGATCTTAGAACCACGCCAGGGGGCAAGACCCTGAAGAAGGACGGAGCTTTGCAGTGGAAGTATTGGTGATCCCGATCGCTGGTTCGTTCCCGATCTGACCGGGAAAAGCACGATGCCGGGCCCCCAAGAATTTCCTGGGGGCCCGGCGTGTCTATGGGGCCGGATGTACATGGGCTGAGATTGACCACGATTTCCCCGGGATGTAAGATGATTTCAGGTAAAAACCCATCGGAAAGCGCGCGGGACAAGGGGACCGCATTGCCATGAAGATCAGAACCCATTTGATCCTAGGTTGGGGAGGGGCGGGATTGTGTGTCCTGCTTTTTGCCGCGGTTTCTATGACCGGATTGATGCGGATGAGGAGCGGGACCCGGATCATGCAGAAGACATCTGATCCCATGGTTCGTTCCTTCAGGACCCAGGAAGTGGATCGAACGGGGGGGCGCTTTCTTGGGATTATTTTCGGCTTGACCGTTGTTGTGCTCGGGGGAGGGGTGGCTCTCTTTGTCCTGAAGACAAGGCCCTTGATCAAGGATCTATCCCAGGCAGAGGATATGCTTAAAAGGGGCCTTGTTCCCTGGAAGGATCCAGAGGGGGCGGAACGGTGGACCTCGAGACAAGACGAGTTTTCCTGCCTCATGAACCTCGACATCATGATGGGCTCGAACAGATCCGTTGTTTGGGGGGAAGATATGATGGAAGGAGCGAGGAAGGCCTCGCAGCAGACGCAGAGCCTGGCCGCTTCGGCCGAGGAAGTACGTATGGCTTCGGAGCACATGGGATCCTTGATTCAAGAATGCGGCGCTCATGTGAAAGAGCACGCTGAAATTGTATCGGAAGCGCTCAAAGGGATTCATCAATTGGAGCAGTTTGGGGGCAGGCTTCAGCAGGTGGGGGAGACCGCGAGGAAGGAAGCGGAGCATCAACATGTTCTCGCGGACCGAAGCAAGGACGAGCTTCGTCTCGCGTCCCAGGCCCTGGAGGATACGCGTGAACGCATGGCGTCCATCGAAACCCTGGTGAAATCCTTGGAGGGCAGGTCCAAAGAGATCGATAATGTGGGACAGTTTATCACGAATATTTCGAGTCAGACCGATGTATTGGCCCTCAATGCTACCATCGAGGCGGTCAAGGCTGGGGGCGAGGCGGGGAGGGGATTTACGGTTGTGGCCCAGAGGATCAGGCGATTGGCCATCGAATCGACCGAAGCGGGGGATAAAATCCGCGCTGAAGTGGAGCGAGTTCGGTCGGAAATCGCGGAAGTGACTGAGCGGGTGCGACAAATGGCCTCCTCCCTCGAAGACAGTCGAAGAAGGGCTCAGGACGGCGTCAAGGCGGGTGAACAACTCCAGGGTTCCACTACCAGGAATCAAGAGATCGCCAAGGATATGATCGGCCTGAAAAGCAAACTTGATTCCCAGATTCAGAAGGTTGCCATGGGCCTGGAAGAGCTTTCCGTGGCTATGGACGAAACGATCCTTGTTTCAGCCAATGCCGAGAGTCTGGCCGAAGAGCAGATCCAGGCGACGCTGGAGGAGTCGCGATTGGCCAAGGCCTTATCCGTTTTGTTGGATCAACTCCACAATTCGTCCGTTTCCGAGCAGGGCGATTCCCTGGCGGTCACCTCGGGCAGTGACGGGGAGATGGATCTATCCGATGGAAAATCGGAAGAGGATGACATTGACGATGCGGTTTCAGTATGATAGCGTTATGATTTGCGAAACGTTCACTCCTTGTATAGGAATAGATTCTTGACTCATGGAGGATCAATTCGTCGGTCGTGAAGGAAATGAGATTCACGTGGTCACTTTCCAAGTGGAAGGGGGCTGGTTCGGAATCTCTGTGAACCATGTGCTCAGGATAGAACCTTTGGGGCGTTTTCCAGTGACACGGATGCCTCGAGTTCCTGATATGGTGGAAGGCATCATCAATTACAGAGGAGAGATTTTTCCACTCATCCATGTTCGAAGATTCTTTGGCTTGGATCGATTGACTTATACGGAAAACACGAGCGTGATCATGGTTGTGAATGAAGAAGAAAGAATAGGTTTCATTGTGGATGAAATCCCGGAAGCCCATGTGTTGCCTACCCTCGGGATGGAAGATTTTTCCAGGCGTGGTGGGACCATGTTGGATCTGGAACATGTACAGTGTCTTTGTAAAGACGAAGACCACCTGGTGGTGGTGATGGATGTGGGCTCGTTGCTACGTCAACTCGATGTTGCGGCGAAAACCGGGTAGAAGAGTCTCAATGTCAACAGACCCAAGGTAGAAGGGGGTTTCCTAGTGGCAGGTGCTCCTACCGTGTTAATCGTGGATGATGCCGTTTTTATGAGGAATATGCTTGCTGACATCCTTAGGTCTGATGGATTTGAGATTGTCGGTGAAGCGAGTACCGGGATCGAGGCTGTGGACAAGTATAGAGAATTGGGCCCCGATCTGGTCACCATGGATGTCATCATGCCTGATATGGGTGGCATTGATGCGGTCAAGCAGATCCTCGAACAGGATGCGAATGCCAAAGTCATGATGTGCAGCGCCATGGGACAACAGGCCTTGGTGATCGAGGCCATACAGGCCGGGGCCAAGGACTTTGTGGTGAAACCATTCCATCCTTCTCGAGTACTCGAAGCGGCAAGAAGAATCATTAAATAATACCATGTGGACCCTACGACGGAAGCCTTGTCTCGAGCGTCGTGGGAGGGACGAGGGTACGGGTGGATATCTCGAAGTACAGGGACATCTTTTTCACAGAGTCTCGAGAGTATCTGACTCAGCTGAACACGGTTCTCGTTCAATACGAGAAGGACGGGAATTTTCGTTCGGCCGTAGATGAGCTCTTTCGTTCCGTGCATACCCTGAAGGGCATGGCGTCAGCCATGGGCTATGAGCAGATCGCTGATCTTTCGCACGAGTTGGAGAATTTCTTGGATTCCATGAGAGATCACAACCCGGGCAGTAAAGATACGGATCTTCTTTTTCAGGCCTTTGATGCCCTGGAACAGCTTGTGAACGCGCAGGAACGAGACGACGAAGAGTTGGATGTCGCCGAGATTCTCGAAGCTGTGAGATCCCGACTTCAAGAGGGTGTCTCCGGCCAAGCGTCCCAATCCGTCGCGAGAAATAGCGAACCCATCCAAGTGGCTTTGGTGGAGGATGGGATTCCCGCGTATCGGGTAAAGGTTCGTTTGGATCAGGAGTGTGTTTTTAAGGTGGCCAGGGCTATGGTGGTGATCGGCACGCTGGATTCGGTGGGACGTGTTCTTGCATGCGATCCCGAGGTGGCAGAAAAAGCGGAGTCCACTTTCGATGGAATGTTCGATGTCTATCTTCAGTGCTCGGAGGTACAGAGCAAGATTGAGGAGATGGTTCGGCAGATGCCCGAGGTCATGGCTGTGGAGGTGCTTCCGTTCTCTCCCGATATGGACAGGAAACAGTTGGACCCCAAGCCAGCCGCGCTGAAGAGAGAGCGTCAGGCTGCCAGTCTGGGCATGGACAAGGCCTTGGCTGTTTCGGAGACTGTTCGAGTCAATGTGGCGCATCTGGAAGCGATGATGAACGCGTGTGAGACCCTGGTCATGGACAGAGCCGCCTTGGCCAGGCTGAGTGAGGCGATAAGAGACAAGGATTTGGACAGGCTTGTGGGCGCCCTGACGAGAAACCTGTCCGATTTGCAGCATGAAGTGCTGCAAGCCAGGATGGTGCCGGCTGCCGAGATCCTGGATCGTTTTCCCAGAATGGTTCGGGATCTGGCCAAGGAGTTGGGCAGAGAAGTGGATCTTGTTTGCACGGGCCGGGACACCGAGTTCGATCGTTCGTTGCTGGAACATCTTGGCGATCCATTGGTCCATCTCCTGAGAAATGCCGTGGATCATGGCATCGAGTCGACCGAGGAGAGGATCGCGTCAGGAAAACCTAGACGTGGGACCTTGACCATCAGCGTGAACAGGGACAGGGACAACGTGGTGTTTATGGTGGAGGATGACGGCAAGGGGATCAACAAAGATGCTGTGCTTCGAAAGGCCCTGGACAGCGGCCTGATCGATCAGGACGAGGTGGAGGCCGCGGATTTTGACGACACGTTGGAATTGATCATGAGGCCCGGATTCAGTACGGCCACCTCGGTTTCCAAGGTGTCGGGAAGAGGTGTGGGACTGGATGTGGTAAGACACAGTGTTCGATCTCTCGGAGGAGCTTTGGACGTGGAAAGCGCTCCTGGCAGCGGCACCAGATGTACGATGCGTCTTCCCATCACGTTGGCGATTATCAAGGCGCTTCTGGTTCAGGTGGGAGAGGAAGAATACGCCATTCCAACCGGGCATGTATTCGAAGTGATGGCGGTCCCTGAATCAGATATGAATCTGGTGAATCGACAATGGGTACTTGCCCGGGAACAGGGTGTGCTGCCTCTAGTGATCATGCGGGATGCCTTGGAGGTGGCCGGAGAGAAGGTTCGCGATGGGCGTCCGAAGACCGTGGTTGTGGTCAGCGTGGGTTCTCGACGTTCAGGTCTGGTATTCGACCGTTTGTTGGAACAGCAAGATATCGTGGTGAAAGGTTTGGGCGATCTTCTCAGGCCTGTGGAAGGCTTTACAGGTGTCACCATTGGCGGTGATGGCCGTCCCATTCTCATATTGGATGTAACGAGTTTTGTATAATCCATGCCCATGGGGTCATGGATGTTGCGGGAGGTTCCCATGAGGGATGTTCGTGATTTGCAGATGTTGCAGATAGACGCCCTGAAAGAGGTGGGCAATATAGGCGGGGGTCATGCCGCTACAGCTTTGTCCCAATTGGTGGGCAGAAAGACCATGGTCAAAGTGCCTTCCGTCTATGTGATACCGTTGGAAGAGATTTCCAGTCTCGTGGGGCCTTCGGAGGACGCAGTGGGCGTGGGAATTCTCATGCATCTTCTGGGGGATGCCACAGGCAAGATCATCATTGTCTTCGATCGGGAAGACGCGACCTTGTTGGCTAGCCTCATGCTGGATATGGATTTGGATGACATCAAGGTGATCGGGGAGACAGAGCAATCCGCGTTGAAGGAGTTGGGGAACATCCTGACCGGTGCTTATCTGAGCGCTCTCGGAGATTTCATGGGGCTTATCCTGCTACCTTCTGTGCCCACCTTGACCATCGATATGCTGGGGGCGATTCTTTCCTCGGTCTGTTTGGAATTCGGTGATGTGCGGGACTATGTCATCTGCATCGAAACCGAGTTCGAGTTCGCCGATGAGAGCCAGACAGTGGTCAAGGGCTATTTCTTCCTTTTGCCGCCTATGGAGTCCTTACAAACCATGCTTGAAGCTATTCAGATGTGTTGAGGTCCCCAGTATGGCACTGCAGGTCATCCGCGAAGATATTTTGAAGAAGATGGAAGATAGCGTGAATGGATTCGTCAAGCAAACCCACGTGAAGTGCGCGATGGTGGCGGACAAGAGCGGTCAATTGATCATGCAGGTGGGTTTTACGGCCAGCTTGGACCTCCGGTCCCTTGCGGCCTTGGTCTCAGGCATTTTCGTTTCAGGCGAAGAATTGGCCAAGATTCTGGGAGAATCTCATTTCGTCGTTCTCTATCACGAGGGAAGAAATATGAGCATTTTCTTCTCCTTGATTGCCCTCGATTATATCTTCGTTGCGATCTTCGACGATCGAACCAATATGGGAGTCGTTCAGTTGTACTCCAATGAGGTCAAGGAGGCCCTGGCGCCTGTCCTGGAGGAAGCGGAGGAAACCACCAAGGGAGCCAGAGAGGCCAGCAACGCTCTGGACCTGGCTTCCGCGGAGCAACTTCTGGACGATGATGAATTGGATGGATTCTTTCAACAAGGGTTGGACGACGACCTCGAAGCGGCCCTTATCTCGGAGATCCAGGAGGAGGAGGAGGGGGAGGAAGAAGAAGAAGCGGAAGAGAGGATGGAAGAGGAAGAGATCGCGGAACCTGAGGAGGAAGTGAAAGCGGCCGAAGTGACGCCCGGTGTTCCGGATTCGCTACAGGAAGAAAGGGACGAGGATATGGCTGCCCTTCTGGAATGGGCGAACGAATCGGAGGATGTTGAGAGGATAGAAGAACCGGAAAGGGTATCCGAAGAAGAAGCGGCTGTCGTTGATAATTTGGACGATTTGTTTCAATTTGGTTCGGAGGAGGATGAGGTCACGGGAGATGAGTTGAGCAAGTTGTTCGATGATATAACCATGGAGGAAGAACCGGCAGAGGAAGGCGAAGACGACGTCAAATCTCTCAGGGATGGATTGGATGATCTCTTCGACTTGTAGTTCCTCTATAGGGGGAAAGTATGGCAGAGATTCCCTACACATTTGACACGTTTGTGGTGGGAGACGGCAACAATTTGTGTGTTGCTGTGTGCAAGGGAGTCGCTGAATTATCCGCGCAGACCTACAACCCGCTTTTCATTTACGGCGAAGAAGGGGTGGGCAAAACACATCTGTTGCGAGCAGTGGGCAACGCGGTGTTACGGAAGAAATCCAGGGCAAAAATCATGTGTATCGGGGTGGAACATCTGGCTGCCCGTTTTCAGTCCCTGCGCGTCGAAGATGTGGTAAAAACCTGCCAACGGGAATTTAAGGATCTGGACCTGTTGTTGCTTGACGATCTGCAATGTCTGGATGAACGATCTGAAGATCAACGAAAGTTCGCCAAGGCGTTCAACGTGGCCTTTTCAAGCCATGTCCAAATGGTAATCACTTGTGACAGAAAGTTGGAGGACTTTCCTGTCATCTTTGATCAGATTTTGTCTCGTGGACTGCAGACCGACATGCAAACGCCGGATTATGAGTGCAGGGTGGCGATTCTTCGTCGCAGGGCTGAGGCCTGGGGACTTCTCTTGGCTCCCGGTACCGCGGAGTTTTTGGCCAAATCCGTTTCAGGAAAGTGGACGGAAGCCATCCTGATCCTCGGAGAATTTGCCGAAAGAGGAAAGGTTGGGTCTATCACCGAGAAGGATGTCAGAGGATTTTTCAAAAAGGAAGAAAGAGGTCAACCGCAGGAACCTGAGCAGGACGAATACGCCTCTTTCCTGAAGGAAATTCAAGGTGAAGTTTCTGCTGTGGTGGATGCGGAGGAAGAGGACCAGATTCTTCGCGAGGAATATGAGAAGACTCTCTATTTCTGGGAGATGAAAGGTTACGACACGACTCCTTTGAAGGGAGTTATGGACAAAGATCTCGAAACGATTCGAAAAGAATTCTCAGTCTTTCGGAACAGCGTGGAACGGCTCATCGAATTGGAAGCCATGTTGGGGAGCCTGAACGCGCAGGGTTTCGACACCGAGGTGAGAGAGATCGAATCCTTTTTGTATCGACCGGAGTGTCTTCCTGAAGTGGAGTCGTTGTTGGACGCTTTAAAGATGAAGGTCAAGGCAGGGATGACACAGAAGGCCACGAAGCGACTCACGGAAGAATTTTCCTTTCAAACATTCGTTGTGGGGGAATGCAATCAAATGGCCTATGCCGCGGCCAAGCTGGTGGCAAGGTCGCCCGCGAAGAAATACAATCCGCTCTTTCTTTGGGGCGGCGTGGGCATGGGCAAAACGCATCTTCTTCACGCGATTCGGGGCGAAATGCTGGAAAAGGATCCAGACGCGAGCGTGGTTTATGTGACCGCGGAGCGTTTCACGAACGAACTGATTCGAGCCATGGAAGAAGGTGTTCTGGAGCGTTTCAGGGATAAGTATCGCAGGCTGGATACCTTGATGATCGATGATGTTCAATTCCTGGCAGGGAAAGATAGCACGCAACAGGAGTTTTTTCACTGTTTTAACGCCTTGTATGCCGCCAATCGGCAGATCGTGATCAGCAGCGATCGTTCTCCGAAAAGGCTGTCAGCTCTGGAGGAGAGGCTTCGATCTCGATTTCAGGGAGGGTTGGTGGTACAGATACAGCCCCCGGATTTCAAGACTCGGGCCGGACTGATCAGAAAATTGGCACGGGAGATCGGACTGGCTCTGGGAGAAGATGTTGTCCATGCTTTGGCTGAACATGTTAAGAGTAATATGAGGGAGCTATGCGGCGCCGTGAACAAACTGGCAGCCTTTGTTGCATTCTCGAGAAAGGGTCTGCAACCTGATGCCGCCTTGAAGGTCCTTGAAGATGATGTGGATTTTCATGGCACCCAGGAGAGTGTGGAGTCCGATTCGAAAGCAGAACAGATGCCAAAACCGCCTCCGAAGGAGGAGCGCTCCCCTTTGCCTGAGATGCCGGTTCATGAACAGCGATGGGATGATGATATGAGCAGATTGGAAGAGGAACTCTAGTGAGAAGCAGGAAGGTGAGCTGCCATGGCGATTAAGGGATCGCTGCGAGAAGCGGGATTGGCGGATGTCCTGCAATTGCTTTTCTTTGGGAAGAAGACCGGATGCCTCAGCGTTACGGATCGTCGTAGCTTTGGACAGATTTTCTTTCACCATGGCAGAGTGATTCATGCCGAACTGATCGGTCGCGATCATCCTGTCGTGGAGCTTCTGGTTCGATCCGGGACTGTGACTCAGGACCAGGTGGAAGATGTTCGCGTTCAGCTTGCGTCGGAGGATCGCGTCGGCTCTTTGGAGCAAGCTCTGGTTGAATATGGCATATTGACGAGAGAAGCGCTGCGGGACGCGGCGATCGAAACGGTAAAAGATACGGTATATCGACTCCTGGCGTGGCGCAGCGGGGAGTTCCATTTCGAGCCAGGGAAGCTCCCGTTGGAATCCGATGGATTCTCGATGGAATCGGTATCCCTGGTGATTCAGGACCTTCTGCTCGAAGGATCCAGGCGTATCGATGAATGGAGGCTCATTGAGGAGATCATAGGTGGCCGGGATACGGTACTGGAATGCATCGACGAATTGGATGATCTTCGCGAGAGATACCAGCTTTCTGAGGCCGAGATTTCCACTCTGTCCCTGGTCAATGGGGTTCGAGATGTGAATTGCATCCTGCAGTTGTCGAGTCTGGATGAATTGCAGACATGCAAAATCCTAGCCAAGTATGTTTCCAGCGAGGTTCTCCGGTTGACGGATCGTAAGTTCAAGGGACAATACCGTGGCTCCTCCAGCGTAGTGGAGCACAGAAACCTGGCTGTAGCCTTTTTTGCCGCGAAAATGTATGAGGAAGCGGCCCGGGAGTATGAGCAAGCCTTGGCGTTCGATCCGGAACAGAGTGAGTTGCGCTTTTACCTTGGACTCAGTCATTTCCATCTGGGGAAGGTGGAGGAAGCGATTCAAGAATACAAGCGTGCCCTGAAGTTAAACCCGAAAAATACCAAGATTCTCAACAATCTGGGGATTGCTTTGGAACGCCTCGGCAGATTGGATGAAGCGATCGCTTGTTACGCGAAAGCCGTGGAAAAGGATGAGCGATACGCCAAGGCCTATGCCAACCTGGGATACGCCCATTACAAGCGCGGCCAACGGGAGGACAGGCAAGCGGCCACCGAGTGTTTCATGAAAGCCATCGAATTGGATCCGGAACTTGGTATCGCTCATTTTTATCTGGGTATGATCTACCTCAGGCGTGGACAATATAGCGACGCGATTCAGAAGTTTGAGAAGGCTTCTGAACTGGAACCCAAGAACGCTGCCATCAAGACGAGGCTGGGCGCAGCGTATCGCGCGAGAAGGATGTATCAACAGGCCATTGACGCCTATCAATCAGCCATCAAGATGGCTCCGGATAATGAAGCCGCCTTCAAGGAACTGGGAGAGTTATACTACGCGACTGGGGCCCATCAGGAAGCAGTGGAGTGTTTCCTGAAGGGACTGGAATTGAACGGGAATCAAAGCGATGTTCGATTCAAATTGGGTAATATCTTCTTGAAACAGAATCTTACAGGCAAAGCCATAGAACAATGGGAAAAGGCGCTGGAGATGGATCCTGATAATCAGATCCTGAAGACGAATCTTCAGGTGGCGAAACGCCAGCATAGAATCTGATGTCTTGATCCAGGCGTTTTCGAAAGGTCTGAACCGTGGCAGTTGAACAGGTGATCACTGAAGAAGAGCGGAGGATCCTCCAAAGCTTTTCGCAGAGGATTCGACCGGGCGACGCGGCGGCTCACAACAACCTGGGGGTTATGTACCATTCCAGAGGCATGATCGATGAGGCGATCGAACAGTTTAAGATCGCTTTGAGGATCGATTCGCAAAACACGTCGGCAAGATCCAACCTGGAAAGGATTTATACGGATACAGGGAAATTCAGGGAGATCATTCAGGGGGTTCGGCGTCGCCTGGGGAAGAATCCCAAGGACATTCAAGCCCGATTGGAGTTGGCGGAAGTTTTCAGGCAGACAGCGCGTAACGATGAAGCCGTGAAGGAGTACAGGAGGATTCTTCTTCTGGATCCGGATCAATGGGAAGCCGCGATGAAGCTGGGTGATTGTCACAAGGCTTTGGGGCAGTTGGACGAGGCCGTAAGAATCTATAGAGGCTTGGCTGAACGCCAACCTGAATCCATCGAGGTGCGAAAGAAGATTGGAGAGCTCTATTACAACCAAGGGAACAGCGATGGGGCCATCAGTGAATTTTTGAAAGTGATCGAGTTGGCTCCTGACGATGCCGAGGCGCATTTTTATTTGGGGTTTGTGTATGGCGACAAGGGCATGATGGAGAAGGCACAGGAGGAGTCCAGAAGGGCTGTCGAGCTGGACCCGAGTCTCAAGAAGGCGCAGGTAAACCTGACCATCGATGGAGGCTCGGAGACAGCGCCTCTGCAGACCATTCCGGAAGCCGGGGATGTCCTGAAAGAGGCCAGGGGATTCCTGGCTCATTACAATATGGGTTTGGCTTACAGAAACAAGGGTTTCTTCGAGGAAGCCTTGTCTGAATTTGACAAAGCCCTCAAGATGGATGAGAGCGTTCTCGTTGTGGAGCAGTCCATCGGAGAGGTGTACCTGCTCACGGACCGGCTTGGGGAAGCCATCGAACATTTTCAGAAAGCGGCTGATGGAGGAGAGCATTCCCCTAAACTTTGTAATGAGATGGGAATCGCCAAACATAAAATGGGCAGGACCGCAGAAGCCCTGGAATGTTATGAACGGGCTCTTCTGATCGATGATCGCTATGTCTACGCCTTGAACAACAAGGCCATTCTGCTCCATGGGTCCGGGGCTGTGGAAGAGGCAATTGCCATCTTTCAGCAGTGTCTGGAGATCGAGCCGGAATATGTGGAAGCCAGGGTAAATCTGGGGTTGGCCTGTGTGTTGGAAGGTAGAAATGAAGAGGCTCGCCGTTACTACGAGCAGGCCATGTCAATCGATCGATCATGTGGGTTTGCCCACAACAATATGGGACTTCTCCTGATGGATTGCGGCGATTACGACGGGGCTGTGGCCGAGTTCAAAGCCGCGTTGGACATCGATGAAAATTATTCCGAGGCTAGGTACAACTTGGGCTTTGTATTGAGCCATATGGGGAGATATCATGAGGCGCTCAAAGAAACCAAACGAGCCTTGGAAGCGTGCGCGTACTACACGAAGAATCGCTTCAAGTTTGGCATGGATTTTCGAGGTTCCGAAGTGGAAGCGCTTTTTATCCCGGAAGTGAAGAGCGATCAATCTCTTTCCCAAGACAATCAAGGATCCGAGGTCGTTTTGGAGGAGGGTCTTGACAGCGATCAATTGTTCGCTGAGATCTTTGGCGAAGAAGAAGACGAATTCGTCCTGGAGGAGAGCAAAGATGACGAGGAACTCCAACGCAGGCTTGCCGAGGCCAGGGAAATCTTGGACCGAGGCCTTTTCGAGGATGCTGTTTCCGAGATTCATGCCATCTTGAGGACAGACTACGAGCTCGTGGAGGCTCATAGGATTCTGGGCCGGGCATACTACAATCGGGGATTGTACGGGGAAGCGGAATCAGAATGGCAAGAGGTGCTTAGATTGGACGAGGACGACAAGGACGCGTATCTTTTCCTGGCGCGAATCAGGTTGTGGCGTGGCGAGTTCGATCCAAGCATGGAAGCCTGCAAACAGGCCATAAAAAGGACGCCAAAATCCCCGGAAGTTCTCTGTGTCATGGGGGAGATCGCTCTCAGGACGTCACGACACGAAGAAGCCGTGGAATATTTTAAGGAGGCAGTCAGGGCCTCGAAAGGAGGCGCTGTTGCCTTGGCGGGTCTGGGGCAGGCCTATCACCGTCTGGGAAAAAAGAAGGAAGCGATCGATATACTCAAGAAAAGCATAGCTCGGGCCCCGGAATACGCGGCGCCCAGGGTGGTTCTGGGTGAGATCTATCGAGATCAGGGTGATCTGGATGAAGCGCTGAAGCAGTATTTTCGGATCATTAACTTGATTCCCACCTACGCGGTCGTATTACGTAAGATCGGTGAGATCTATATGGCAAAGGAAGATTTGAAGAGGGCCGAGGAGTGGATCCGCGCTTCAGTGGATGTGGACCCGGAGGATGTGGTCACCTTGTGGGATCTTGCGGATCTTTGTTACTCGAGTCAAAGGTACGAAGACGCTCTCTCCTGTTATGAGATGATTCTGGAGATCGATCCGCATATGGTGGAAGCGCAGTACCAAATGGGCGTGGTTTATGGCTCCATGCGAGAGATAGATAGGGCTGTGGAAATCTGGGATGGCCTCGTGAACTCCGGATCTTCGCATCCCCTGATCGATCGTGCCAAGGAAAATATCAGGGCTGCGATTCAATGGAAGCGTGTTTTCACGGAAGTCCCTGTCATGAGTCCGCAATGAGTGGAGGCAATCTGTTTGGGTATTGAAGGACCTCTCAGTGAATTGAATCTAATGGAAGTGTACCAGCTTATCCACATGAGCAGGAGAACAGGTATGCTTCAGGTGAAGTCTTCTGGACGAATAGCGTGGGTCAGTTTCATCCAGGGAGGGATTTCCGCCGGATACCTGGAGGAAAGTCCGACTGGAGATCTAGGCAACCAATTGTTGAGCGCGGGGATTGTTCAGGAGGAACAACTCAGAGAAGCCAGGAAAGACTTGGAGAGGATGGGATCCGGCGTGGGGATAGGACAAGCTCTCAGGAAGAGAGGCCTTGGAGGCAGGGACCTTCTTGCGGCTGAGATCAAACATATAGAAGAGGTGAGTTTTGAGATCTTTCCCTGGACGGATGGGGCTTTCCTTTTTGAGGAAATCAACCTGGTCGAGGATCCTGAAGGACCATCGGGGACGCATAGACTCACGGAAAACATCATCATGGAAGGATCCCGAAGGATCGATGAATGGTCCTTGATAAGGAAATATGTTCCCTCGTTGGATGGTGTACCCAAACTGCAGGCTGCCGGAGCTGACGGGGGAGGCCATATGGAATTGCAGCCGGACGAGTGGCGTATTTTATCCATGATGGACGGGCGAAGAACGGTTCGACAGATCGCTCGAGGAGCGGGATGGGATGATTTTCAAACGAGCAAGTTGCTCTATGGTCTGTCCGTTACAGGTCTGGTGAGCGTGGAGGAAAGTGGGAACGGAACGGGCGATAAACCTGCCACTTCCAGTCTGCTGGCGGCTGCCGATCTCTACAGGCAAGGCGACTTTTCATCCGCGCTGGAACTCTTAAAATCCATCGTGGCGAAGGAAAGAGAATTGAGAGAGGCGTGGGTGCTATTGGGGAACTGTTGTTACAGGCTCTCCAAGTTCAAGGCGGCAGCGGATTCCTACGCTCGAGCTCTTTCGCTGGATAACAGGGACAAGATGGTCATGCTCAATCTGGGGCTCTGCTTGATTCGGTTGGGACATTTGGAGGATGCTCAAGTGAGATGGCGCGAAGCGATTTCGTGGGGAGGGGAGTCGGTCGAAGACGATCAGTTGAGAGAACATTTGAAAAGATTGAACGAGTGGGTTCAGCTTATTCAGGCACATGAGCCATAATAGTATGAGGATAAGGCGTGAATGGGTATCTTTGAAAAGCAGGTTCCGCTCATCGGACAGCAGTAGGGAGGCTTTGCTTTGAAGAGCAGAAGGCCAAAAGACAAGGACGTGAAGCTGTACAGCGAAAACATGGCGAATGATCCTGATTCCCTGGCATTCGTTCCATTGGCTGAATTGTATAGGGACAATGGAATGGTTGATCAGGCGATCCAGATGTGTCTTCAGGGGCTTCAAAGGCACCCTGAAAACGCGCAAGCGCGTATTCTGTTGGCAGCCTGCCTCGCGGATTCGGGTAAGATCAAGGATGCGCAACGACATCTAAAGGGAGTTCTCCAACTCGTGCCGAACAACAAAAAGGCCAAGGCGGTTCTCAAGGAACTGATGGAGACTGGTAAGATCGGGAATTTGAGTGATGGCGAATCGAGCGAGATACCCAGGCCCTCTCAGCCTGCTCCCAAGAGGGAGGAACCTGCTCTGGTAGACCAGGAAGAAGATCTATTGGATTTCGATGATCTTTTCGGTGATGACGAAGGAGAATCCAAGGGTGCGGCTGCAGAGAAGATGGAGTCGACTCTTCTGGATGATCTCAAAATGGAGTTGGGCGATGGGGGGGGGACAGAAGAACGGTCTAGCCAGGAGGATGAGGAGGATGAGGAGGATGACGGGATCGATTTTGACAGTTTGCTTGGCCTGGAAGAGCCCCAGGAACAGGAACGATTGGACACGGTAGAAAAGGCCATGGAAGAGGATGAAGAAGAAATCGATCTAGATTCCTTGCCGGATTGGGCCGATGAAGCGATGCCAGAGGAAAAGACTCCGGCCAAGGAAGATGATTACGATTTCAGCTTTTTGGACGATATGGAAGACGATTCTCCTGAAGACAAATTGGAGATCCTGGCCGATTTGAATGGACAGGACGCGGATGTGATTCTTGACCAGACCGAGGAGGACCTGGATTTCCTTGGGGATCTGGATCTTGGAGAAGAGAAGGAAGAGAAAGAGAAAGAGGAAGAGATCCTGGAGGAGGAAGGGACCGAGGAGGACCTGGATTTCCTTGGGGATCTGGATCTTGGAGAAGAGAAGGAAGAGAAAGAGAAAGAGGAAGAGATCCTGGAGGAAGAAGGGACCGAGGAGGACCTGGATTTCCTTGGGGATCTGGATCTTGGAGAAGAGAAGGAAGAGAAAGAGAAAGAGGAAGAGATCCTGGAGGAAGAAGGGACCG